>Ga0209093_1001585_pt1 | contig 12897 bp, 13 predicted proteins | sample SidtaG_4_FD_187450 | JGI IMG/M metagenome (GOLD analysis project Ga0209093, IMG submission 187450) | Marine algal microbial communities from Sidmouth, United Kingdom - Sidmouth_Male1 metaG (SPAdes) (version 2) | ecosystem: Host-associated > Algae > Red algae > Unclassified | place: Sidmouth...
GAGTGGGGGCGCCGCCTCGTCACGCGCGCCGAGTATGAGGAGCAGGGCCACCGGGTGACGCTCGGCCGCTTTTACGCCCCGTCGGTGCTGGCGGGGTGAGGGGGGGGGGGCGGGGCCGCCGCGTGGCGCGGCGGCGGCGGGGGCCCCGCGCGCGTGATGGCCGTGGGAGGCGGGCGGCCGTTTGGCTGGCGGCCACGTGGTGGCCAACGGCGGCCGCTGCAAGGGCCGCCGTTGGCGGGCGGCGCGGGCATGGCCGCGCGGTCGTGGGCCTCACGGATGCCCGCGACGAGGTCGACCGACAGGGGGACGCCCCGCCGTCGGGTGGACGGGCACGGCTGGGCCCGTGCTGCCGCCGCCGCCGCCGCCGCTGCGTCCACTACTGTCGGGTCCCCTCGGTGCGCCATCGTCCCCATGGCGACGCTGCCGTTGGGCTCGCCGCACACGGCCTCCCCCCTGCTGAGGCCGGCCCGAGGTGGACAGTGGAGGCGCGCTTGTGGGTCACCGCCACGCGCGTCGTGTGGTTTGCGTGCGGCGCGCCGCGGCCGGTGGGGGGGGAGTCGGGGCCGCCACCGCGGCAGCCGCACCCGCCGTCGCCGCCGCCGCCGCCGACGCTGCGGCTACTGCGGACCGCGTGGCCGCCACGCCAGTGGCGCCGCTGGGGTGGCACCCGGCGGACCGGCCGCAAGACGGTGTCAGCAGCGACGGTGGCAGCGGCAGTGGGCACCCGCCCGCCTTCCCCCCCCGCGCCCCCCCGCGGGGACGGTGCCGAGCGGACCCGCCATGGAGCTCGGCCCCGTCGTCTCGGCCTGCGCGGGCGCGGTCATTCCCGTCATGTGTGACCGGTGACGTGGGTCCCCTTTGCGGCCTCCTGCACCGGGACCCCGACTTGCACACGGGGGATGTGCCGGGCGCCTCTTGTCCGGCCGCCTGTTGTTTCGTCGTTGACGTGTGCTCCTCTGAGATGCTGGCCATCAACCCATCGGTGGATGGCACCTTGTCGGTCGTCGAGCACACGCCCAGGAACGGGATGTCCCACGATGAGTATTTTGTCTCCCGCACGGCGCCACCCACCGTCTAGACGGGAACGGGGGTAGGGACTGCGGTGGCGGCAGCGGCGGGGACGGTGGCAGCGGCAGAGCTGATTACCGACGACGCTACCGAGGTGGCGGCTGCCGCCGACGTGGACGCGAACCTGGCTACGTCCAGTGGCAGCGGCGACGGCGGCGGCTCGACTGCGACGTTGGCCGCCAACGCCGAGCAGCGGGAAGGGCGTGCAGCCCTGACCGCTGGCGCCGCGCCGTGCTTTTGTCTCTGCGGGACGACGGTGGCAGCGCTGGGGGTGCAGCCACGCTACCGCTGCAGCGGCGCACCGGCGGCATCGTCCGCCGCGCCCCACGGGCGTGCCATACCGCGGGCAGCGGCGGGGTAAACAAGAGAAACGATGCGGCCAGCGGCGGCGCGTTGCAAAGCGATAGGTGGAGGGGGGCGGCGTGCACCCGTGAACACAGAGGGAGACACTTATGGTTTTTGAGTTTTTTTTTTAACCGACCCGTTCGCGTCTGCGTTTGCCGGCGGGGTGCGCGCCCACGGTGGCGGCGGCGGGAGCCGAGGCCGCCGCCGTGGGCACGCACCACCGCAGGAGAGCGCCAGACGCTGTCGCCGCCGCGGATGCATCCGCGTGGGTGCCCCTTTGGGGGCCGTCGGCGACGGAACCGCCACTCTCTGGGACGTACCCTGCTGGATGGGCAGCACGCGCGGCGGGGTCGGGGCCCGACGACGCCAACCACCGGCCGGGGCGAGACAGCCGGTGCGCCGACGCCCCGGTCGGTCAGGGCTCCCATGGACGGGGGCGTCGTGCGCGACGCGCGCTCGATCGTGGGTGCGCAACTGTGGGTGGACCGTGGGCCATCGGTACATTGATGGTGCGTTGTGCGCGTTTTGAACAATCGAATCGCTGTCATCACCCGCGGGCTGCGTCACGCCGGCTGACGATTGAGTGGATCAGACGGCGATGGTGACCAACCATTTGGTAGATCACATGGTGAGTTCGTGCTTGATGTTCACAACCTGTACCCGCCCTGTACTGTGTGCCACGTTGAGTCTGCTGTGCGGGCAGACGGCCGTCTGCCCGCGATGCGCGATGCCTCCCGAGATCTCGCTCTACCAGCGGGTCGTCACGGAGGGCACCGACGCTGCGGGGCGGCGAGCGCCCGCCCGACGCGGGTGCCTGCTCCCCATGCGGGCACCGGGAACGAGCGGCACGGGGCGGGCGGGTGGCAGCCCCCCCCCAATGGGGCGCAACCACGTTGGCGGGCCCCGCCGCGCCCGGCGTGCGGCCGCCCCACGCCGGCGCGCCAGCGCGGCGGAGCAGTGCCGCCGCGCGCAGCGCCCCGTGGCCTACCCGCGGCGGTCCTGCTCCAGCGGCGGCGCTGGTGGCGACGCCCCGTCGTCTGCTGCACCGTCACGCCTGCGACGGCCGTGACGTTGTGCGCGGAGAATCGATTGGGTGTGTCACCGGGCTCTAGGTGGACGATGGACTTGGTGGGCGAGGGAAGGGGGAGGCCGCCTGCTCGCCGCCGCCTCGACGACCTGCCGCTTCGGCCCGACGACTGACGTGTCGGCTGCCTCTTGCCTGCTACTGTGTTTCCATTGGCAGTGGAGCGGGGCTCGCGCCCCCAGTGTGTGCCCTTCCCTTCCCGACGGCAGACCTACGATGCTCGCCTTCGGGCGGCGGATGGTGGACAACTTTGGGTGGCGCTTCCTCTTCCTACTTGCGTCCGTCTATTTTGGCGTCAAGGGATTGGTGTACCGCATATCCTATGCGGCGTTTCTTCCGTACCTCCGGCACAAACTGGGGGTCGACGACGCGACGCGCTACCAGTCGCTCTTCACCGTGTGCTTGCTGCCATGGTCCCTCAAGCCCTTCCTGGGGATGATATCAGACGTGCTGCCCATTGGGGGTTACCACAAGCGGTGGTACATACAGGCGTCGGTGGTTGTCGGCGTCGTTGCGTGCGCGCTGCTGGCCGCCGCGCCGGTGGGCAAGGTGGCGGGGGGGGCGATGGCGGCGGTGCTGTTCTTTTTCATCACGGCAGAGACTGCTGCCTGTACGTTGGACGAGGCTAGAGCGGGTGGCAGGGGAATGTCCAGAGCCTTTGCTTGCTTGCGGCGTGGCGTGGGCGCCGTCGAAGCGCCGTTGCATTGGAGCGCGTTGGGTCTAACCCGAGGTCTTGCGTTTTCATCGCGCTGTGACACTGTCTTGCTTTCCCTCCACAGCGGACCTGCTCGTCGAAGGCCTGTACTCGGAAAAGATGGTGGCCGTGCCAGAGTCGGGCTCTGACATGGTCACCGCCGTCTGGTCCCTGTACCAGGCCGGCGCTTTTTTTTCCGCCATTGTCGTTGCTGGCGTGGCGGACCGAGACCCCGCCAATTTTTTTTGGGTGTGCCTCCCCATCGCCGCGCAGCTGACCCTCCCGGTCGGCGCCGGGTGGCTCGGCGAGACGCGCGTGGTGGGCGGCTTTCGATGGGACAAAGTCAGCGCCAACGGTCGCTACTTTGCTCTCGGCTCCTTGATGGGGGTGGCGGCCATCGGGCTCGGCGCCGTGTCGTTGTGGGCGTCGGTCCTGACACAAGCGACGTACAGCATCGTCGCGAGTGTGGTGCTCTGTGGGCTGTCCTTGTGGTGGCTTCCACCCATGCACGGTATGTTGGTCGGTTGTACCTCGGACGGGGAGCTGCGAGCAAGCGAGGCGCGCACGTTTTCTGTTGTGAGCGCCACATGCAGAATGGATTGCTCACGCCTGCCCCATGCTCTTCTTTCCTGCCGTCGTGCTCTTCATGTCCAGCTCCTCGCTGCCGTCTAATGTTTTTTCCCCTTTTTCTCCTCGCTTTGTACGCAAAGGGCGGGCACACGTCTACATGTTGTTGACGTCCGCATTGAACGCCAACATCCGCGGCGCACTCGACCCATTCTACACTGGCGACGCCTCGTGCAACCCGACGGGCCCCCAGTTTGACCTCCGCTTCTACCTATCCTGGTCGGCGGCGGTCGGTTCCGTGGCTGGCTTGGCGGGCATCGCCATTTTCCAGCTTTTCTTGGCCCGCACCTGGTACCGCCGCGCCTTTTGGACGACGACGCTGTTGCAGGTGGCCGCGGGGGCCATGGACATCCTCATTGTGGCACGGGTGAACCTGCGTATGGGCATCAGCGACAAAGCGGCCTACCTGTTAGGCGACAGCATCGTGCAGGACGTGGTACGTCGAGGGGACGGAGGGCGCTGTGCTGCGTGTGTAGAGTCGGCGGCGCAGAGGGCATCAATGTACTTTTCTTTTTTCTGTGGTCGCCTCTCTGACACGACGCCATGCGCTGCCCGTTTTTTTCGTTTTTCGTTTTCGCGGCACCTTGACAATCTGTTCGTCACCGGACCGACCCCCATGCCCGACTGCTGGCCTGTCCGCCCGCACGCCCACTCGTCAGGTGATCATGATGGACCTCATGCCGCAGATTGTGCTGCTGAGCAAGCTGTGCCCCCCCGGCATGGAGTCGGTCGTCTACTCCCTCCTCGCGGGCTGCTTGAATTTTGGCGCCGCCGTCGCGTCGTCGGTCGGCTCGCTGGCCATTGACCGGTTTGGCATCCGCACGCCCGCCGACGGGGCGGCGTGCACCTTTGACAACCTCGGGTGGCTCATCTTTTTTTGCCACGTCTGTTTGCCCCTGCTCACCGTCCCCCTCACGTTTGTGCTCGTGCCAGACGCCAAAATGACCGACGACCTGCTCCCCGCCGCCGACGGCGGGAGCGGGTACGAGCTCGGCACCAAGAACGAGGGCGCCGACGGCGGCGCCTCGTGGGGGGGGGACCCGGCCGAGCCAGACACGTGGATCGCCCCAGACGAGGCGGGCGTCGCGCCCCCGCTGCTGCCGACGACGGGCGACGCGGCGTAGGGCGGGCAGAGTCGACCGGCGGTCCGCCCTGTCGGCGGCGGTGGCGCCACCGCCGACGCCGTGTGGTGACTCCCCCGGTGCCTCTTGGTATGTTTCCCCCCTGTGTAGCGCGCCCCCGGGCGCGGCCGCGGCACCGCAATGGCCCCGTCTGAAAAAAAAGAACAAAAAAGGCCCACCCTTGCCGCGCACCTTCACGCCCGTTGCAGCGGCGCGCCGCGCGTGCCGCGCCGTCGCCTCGGCCCGCCCATCGGCCGTGCGGCCGCCGTCGCTGCCGTGGGGGCGACCCCCGCGCTGGCCGCCCCGACGCGACGCCGCGCCGCGCCCCGCCCGGCCCCGCCGCGGCCACCGGCCGGCCTCGATGGCGCCGCCGCCGGTTCGTCGCGCAGCGTGCTAGGACGGCGGGGGTGCGGCGGCCACCGCTGCCGCGCCACCCCCCCCCCACGGGGGTGGTGGGCCCCCCCATCCAGCCCCCGTCGGCACGCATCGGCGTTGCCACCGCGGGCGCGGCCCCGCCCTATAGGCCCACAACCTCGTTATTGAGGTTTTCGGGAACGCTCATCCCAGACCCGAGCTGTGGGCGAGAACCTCAATAAAACCTCAATGAGTTGGACTTCGGATGGCTCAGAAGCGCTCTCGCGCCGTCCGACCATTCGAAGCAATGGCCCACATCGATCCAAATGGTAGCTTCTTATTGGCTCTCACACACAGATCTATCACGAGACCGCAGAACAGTAGCGGCACAATTAGTAGGGTCACCGACCCCGTTATCACGGAGTTAGAGCTTGCGGAGCCACGGGGTACCCCGCGAGGGGCCCGCGACCCCATGGGCGCCGACGGGTCGCGGCGAGCGCGCGCGGGGCTGGGGGGGCCTGACGGCCCCACACCAGGGCGGGGTACAAATCCGCCTGGGGAGGCCCGCAGCGGCGCCGCCGGCCGCCGGCGCCGACGGCGGCGCTTCATGAGCGTCGCCACCGGCGGCCGACCCCGCGGGGAGGATGCCGGCAAGCACTTTCCGACCTCACTGTGTGAGGTCGGTTAAGTTCCCGGGCTTGCCCGCGGCTACGCTGAACTGTCGATGAACAACCCCCCCCCCCCCCCCGCCGGAGCCGGCGCGGGCGGCGACCCGGCTGGCGCCGCGGCAGGAGCGGTAGCAGCCGACGCCAATGCCGCAGCCTTCCTCGGCGGGGCGGATGGAGACGGCGGAACCGACCCCGTGGCGGCGATTTTGGCGCGGCTCTCCGTCATGGACAACATCCGGGCTGGGGTCGCCGCGCTCAGCAACCGAGTCGCCGCCGTCGAGCTACGGGCCGAGGGCGCGGCACTCGGCCTCGCGGCGGGGGGCGGGGCCAGGGACGCCGGCAGTCCCGGCCCCCCCCCCCCCCCCCCCCGCCGGCGCTGCCGCCGGGGCAGCCGGGGACATCGCGGCCGCCGTCTCGGCGGGCATGGCCCAGGCCATCCGTGGCCAGCGGGACCGGCGAGTCGGGGGCGGGTCAAGCGACGACGACGATGGGGGCCCAACCGGGGCGTTCTTCACCGATGCTAAAGCAAAGCAGGTCGCCCTCCTGCCCGAGCGGCGCGAGTTCTTCAAGCTCCGCCCCTGCGCCCGCACCAGCTTCCCGGCGCCCTTCCGGATGGAGACCTTGCGCTTCCAAGACGACTTCCCCGAGGGCGAGACAACGGCCGAGGCGGAAGAGGTCAAGCACCTCACCATCCTCGGGAGCTGGAACTCCTCCCTCAACAACGAGCTCGTCGCTTTCGAGGCCACGCCGGACCACAACGACACGGCCGCCCTGCAGGGCATGGTCCTTCGGTGCCGGGTCTTCAGCCATCAGCTATCCGAGCTGTGCACCGCCCGCTACGACGTGCTCGCCGAGCTTGACGGGGGCGTCGCCGCTCAGCTGCAGGAGCGGCTGTTGTCGCCGAGCGACACCTTTGCCTCCAAGCCGCGGCGCACCCTCCACTCCGAGACGGTCACGCTGCGCGACCGTGCCCTCAACAAGGGCATCTCCAGCAACCAAGTCAAAGCCACCCAGCAGGGCGGCCGCAAGCGGGGCGGGCGACGCAAGAAGTGTGGCGGGGATGCGGCGGAGCCGCCCAAGGCCTAGGGGGGCCGCGGCCCGGGGGGATTCATCTTCCCCTTCCGCCGCCCGTCGGGGCGGCGCGGACCAAGACGCCCCAAGGGATGACGTTGCCGCGGGTGAGCCACCCGCCCAACCAGCACGCGCGTCCGTCGACGCCTGGCGGGAGATCGGAGCCTCCCGATAGGTACGACGGGCGCTGCAATTCGGCCTGCGCCTCCCGTGGCTCACGCCACGGGGGCGCCCTCGCACACGGTGCCGGCCCTACCCGACGGGTGGAAGGGACGGCGCCTTTGTGGACGAGGAGCTGGACCGGTGGACGCGAGCCGGCTTCGTGCGGCGTATGTCCGAGGCCGAGGCGGCGGCGGCGCCCTGCGTATCGCCGGCGTTTGTGAGCTGGGACCGGCTGGAAAAGCCGCGGCTGGTGGTGGACCTACGCCAGGTCAATGAGCACCTACGTGGCACCAAGTGCAAGTACGAGGCGCTTTTTGAGTTTATGTCTTCCTTTCTTCCCGATGACCACCTTATTTTATGGGACATAAAAGACGCATATCACCACCTTTATATCCATCCCAACGACAGGCCCTACTTGAACTTCACCGTGGGCGGGCACACCTACGAGGCCATCACCATGCCCTTCGGGCTGTCAGTGGCCCCGTGGGCCTGGACTAAGATCACGCGCCCCGTCCTCTCCGCACTCCGCGAGGCCCATTTCAAGTTGATCGGCTACGTGGACGACCACGGCGCCGCCGCCCCCGGCAGGCGCCCCGTGTCCAAGCGTGACGGCGCGGCGGGGTTCAGGAAGGTCGCCCTGCTCTACGACAAGCTTGGGCTCTCGCTCCACCCCTCCAAGGGCGAGCGCCAGGGAACCCAGCAGCTAACCCTGCTCGGGTATACCATTGACAAGGCGGGCAATGCTGTGAGACTGCCCGACGTACGGGTGGCCAAGCTGCGGGGCGGGGCGGCGGCGATCTTGAGCTCGGAAAGGAAAAACCGCAGATGGGTTCGGCTCAAGTTGTTGCAGAGCGTGGCAGGAATTATTTTCTCGGGATCGCTGGCAATTCCCGAGGCGAGATTGTTTTCCCGCTCCATCTACAACCACTTGGCGGCGGCGGATCCAGCAGGTGGCGACTGCCGGCTCTCCCACCATTCCCTTCGAGACCTCCGCTACTGGGCCAACTTTGGCCGCCACGGCCACGGGCGCCCGATCTGGGCGGCACCGGCGGCGCACACCCTCCACACCGACGCGTCTTCGTTTGGGTGGGGTGGGGTGCTCTACGGGGGGACGCCAGTGCGCGGCCACTTCGCGGGCGCCTCGGCGGACTGGCACATCAACATGAAGGAGGTCGCCGCCATCCGCCACACGCTGTCCGGGCTGGAAGAGCGCGTCAACCCCGGCGACCGCCTCCGCGTCGTGACGGACTCCCGAGTCGCGCTCCACATGACCAACGCGTTGGTGTCGCGCTCCCCGACCCTCTGCGCCGAGGTGAGCCGAATCCACGCGTTGGCGCAGGACCTGGGCGTGACGCTGGAGTCCGAATGGATCCCGACGACGAATAACGTCCGGGCGGACAAGCTCAGACGCGCCAAGGAGTCCACCGACTGGCAGCTGGACCGGATGTTCTTCGACGCGCTGGATTCCGCGTACGGGCCCCACACCGTGGACCGGTTCGAGCCCGCATGCAACACCCGGCTGCCGCACTACAACTCGCCCCTGCTGGATCCGACAGACCTTCCCGCCAACGAGTGCTCCCAGCCGTGCGGTGGGGGGCACAACAATTGGATCAACCCCCCCTTCGACCGCATCCCGGTGGTCCTCGACAAGATCAAGACCGACGGGGCGACGGCGACGGTCATCCTGCCGGTGTGGACGGCGCAGCCGTGGTGGGCCCCGGCGCTGGCGGCGGCCGACGAGGTGTGCTACCTCCCGCGACGGGCGGGGCTGTTCTTCCACGCCGCGGGCGCAGAGCAGGCACCGCGGCCGCATTGGACTGTCTGCGCCCTTCGGTTCACACCGGGAAGGCGGGCCCAGCAGCGGCAACTTGGACCCGGGCGGCCACCGCCGTCGGCCGGCACACGTTTGGTGCCGGGCCTGGCGGCGCCTCCGCCGCCGCGATGTTAGCCGACCAGCTGGCCGACTCGAACAAAGACGCCTACGCCAACAAGTGGGGCAACTTCGTCGGGTTCTGTGAGGCCAGCGGGTACCCCTTCCTCCCCATCACAACGGTGGTCGTCGCCTGTTGGGTGGGGGAGCTCCACGACCGGGGCACGGTCGCTCCGGGCACCCTCCAGAACGACCTTACCCCCATCAACGCCGTGCACTCCCTATACAGCATGGAGAAGCCCGCCGTCGGGCCGCTAATGCTGGCAATCAGGAACGGCTACGCCCGCCGCTATGGAGAAACCCACGGCGGGCTACGCGACAAGCTCGTGCCACTCCCGGCAGCGGCGTTGATGCGGATGGTGAGCGCCGGCCTGGCGACCACCGATGCGGCGCTGCGACGGCGCATGGCCGGGATCGGACTTTCGGCGCTCAGTTTCTGCCGCCCGGGCGGAGGGGCCAACCTCCGCCTCATGGATGTCACCCTCGGGACGTCGCACCTGCTCATACAGGTGCCCGAATACAAGCACGGGGCGCGCGCCAACCGCGAGCGGTTGGTCATCCGCGTCGCGCGCCGCCCCGCGCCCGCCCGCGACTCCGCATACGACCTCGTGCGGGGGCACGTCGCGGCAATGCAACTGACTGGCGCGCGACAGGACCAGTTCCTATTCACGCCGGTCCGGGACTACAAGCCCCTGCCGACAGAGGTGGCCATGGCCTGGATGCGGGAGGGCATCGCCATGTTGGGCATCCCCACCCCGGCTGGCTGTACGTACAGCAACCACTCCCTGCGGTCGTGCGCCGCCTCAAGCGCCCGCGCCATTGGGGTGGAGCTGGACGCCATCGCGACGCTGATGGGCATGAGGAACAAGGACACAACGACGGTGACTGCGGTCCGCGTCGACGACCTGACGCTCCCCGACGGCGCCGCCCGGGAACTGTTCGACCACTACCTGGTGTTACGGCAGTAGACGGCGCCATCTCCATTTGGTGGCATCTACACGACTGGCCCAGGCGGGGTATGACGGAGTTAGAGCTTTCGGAGCCACGGGGTACCCCGCGAGGGGCCCGGGACCCCATGGGCGCAGACGGGTGGCGGCGAGCGCGCTCGGGGCTGGGGGGGCCTGACGGCCCCACACCCGGGCGGGGTGCAAATCCGCCTGGGGAGGCTTACAGCCCGCAGCGGCGCCGCCGGTCGCCGGCGCCGACGGCGGCGCTTCATGAGCGCCGCCGCCGGCGGCCGACCCCGCGGAAAGGATGCCGGCAAGCACTTTCCGACCTCACCACCCACCTTCCTCGACCGTCAGTCACCTTGGCTCCTCCGCCTTCGTCTTGGAGCCAGGGCCGGCCTCTTTTTGTGGCCTGCCCCCTGTCCGACCTGTCCTTGTGCTGAGTGGCACGAGGGCCATCGCGAGCATCGCTTGCTCTGGAGCACAGGCGAACTGCCGGCTCTTCCTATTCGAATTAGAACAAATAAAATATCGACAGTTCTTGGCATCTACACGACTGGCCCAGGCGGGGTATTCGTCGTATCGCACGTGGTTGCTTGTGTCTGTTTAGAGCACGTCTATCGCATCGCCAAATCGGCTTTTTTGCCGATTGGAATGTCTATCGGGGACCCAAATCGCCACTTCTGGAGGCAAATCGGTATCGGCATCGGCTTTTCTGCGCAGAATGCCGATGAGAAGGCCGATCGGCATCTTCATCGCCTTTCTGAGGATCCAATCAACGGGCGCCGACAGCCTTCCAGAACCTTCGTCCTCACGGAGTTTTCGTACTTAGGACAGCTGAAGGTTCTAGATCACCGTAGTTCCTCCTTGTTCCTTCACGCACGTCCTGTCTGCACGTGCCACCGACAATGCTGGCACAGCGTCCCATGATCAATAACTCCTCCCAGGTTTTAGGCCGGCGGAGGCGCAAGCGGCCGTGTCCATGCTCCGTGTAGCCGTCCGACCTGGAAGAGGAGTGAGGTCGTCCCCGCCGACCCGTGCGACGCCGAGGGCGCTGTGTCAGCAACAAAATCAGAGCAGGGAGGCCGGGGGGGGGACGGGGGCGAAGGGTGAGAGCAGTACAGCAGACAAGGCCTCTTGTCGAAATACAGACGGTGGAGGTAGGACGTGGGAGGCTACAAGAGGTGGCAGAGGTACATGGAGGAGATAGGCGGCGACAGATGTAGGTGGGGCCGGCGGCGACGTGCGTGTTCGTCGAGGGACCACACAACTGACATGACTGATTGGAAGCACAGGACAGGTAGAGAGAGAGATCATTTTTTTTGGCGGGGGGTGGCGTGTGAAGCGAGCAGCACCGCGGTCACAACGATTGGCGGTAGCTGGCGCGGGCGGAAAGGGCGTACACGCGTACGGGGAGATCGCAAAGATTGATCAGCGCAACCTCCCGCACCGCGGGTGCAAACAAGCACAGCGTAGGGGAGGGGGGGGGGTGGGACACGCGCAGCGGCGGGGAGGGGTCGTCGTCGTAGGCGCGGTGAGCGTCGGCGAGAGTGTGTCTACGGGCCGGTGCGATGTGTGCGCCGGCGTGACTGTGGAGGGCTCTGGTCAGGCTATCTGCTGGAGCTTGACAACGAGCGTAGTTGGTCTGGGACTCTTTCAACTGGAGACAACTGTACTGTACAGACTAGTCTGGAACTCACGGATAGACATGTTCATCGTCAGCGGGAAAAGAACGTGGCGATCTTGCGATCCCATTTGCCGATGCGATAGACGTGCTCTTATTGTATATCGTTGCCTATAGCTGTGCTATAACTAAATATTGCAGACCGCCCAATTTTGGCCGATCCGAACAGGATCACAAGCACAAGGGGGACGAGAACAAGAGTGCGAAGCACGGACTGACAGCCTTTCAGGACCAAATCACACTACATCTGAAGCTCTGTTCTTGGAAACATTTGAGTAGGAATCGAGCTGCCAGAGAATTGATGAGGAGGGGGCTGCCCTGGCTGCCCTGCCACGCGCGATTTGGTCCAAACAAGACGCGAAAAGAATTGAACGTTGCACAAGGTGCACCGCACACTTGTTGCGATGCATGTCTCCGAGGCGATTCTGCCTGGATCGGGCCTGTCGTGCACAACTGCGGGGCCTCGGTGTCCGCATCTGATGCGGATCCGAGGCAGAACGCCCGAGAAACGAGGAAAAACGAGGAGAAACGAAAGGAAACGACGGGACGGCGAGAGGGCCCGAACGACCTTTTTCGGGCCGCTGGACACGCCATCTGTCGGAACAGGACGTCTTTACAGCGCCTCACCTGCTGATTGGCTGCAACGAAAAATCGTTGCACATGAGATTTGGTCGCTGACTGGCTGCCTGTTGCTGCTTGCGAGATGTCGTCTTCGTCTTCGCCGCGCCGCTGTCCCATCCTTCCAAGTTGTAGTACCACAATCAGGGCGGTTATTTCAGGAGGAGGAAAGTAACGGCCGTCTGGGAAGCTCGCGCGACACCCGCTATGGGACTCGAGGTCCAAAAAGTCGGGCCGGTCGAAACGCCAAGACATGAAGACACGGTTTACCTGCCGCCGACGACGTTGCCTACCACCGTCGTCGCCCTTCGTCCTAAGAGCACACCCAACAACGTCTTCCCCAAGATCGAATACGCAGACGTGTCAGAAACGTGTCTCGTAAATGCGCCACGTGCCTAAATTTCAGCTCTTGGGGATGGGGAGGGTCCCACAGCAACGTCAGGCACCCCAAAACGCTCAGATAGAACTTGAATACAGTTAATCTGAATCGGGTAAGTCCTCCGACATTCATGCGTCAGAAATGG
>Ga0209093_1001586_pt1 | contig 12896 bp, 16 predicted proteins | sample SidtaG_4_FD_187450 | JGI IMG/M metagenome (GOLD analysis project Ga0209093, IMG submission 187450) | Marine algal microbial communities from Sidmouth, United Kingdom - Sidmouth_Male1 metaG (SPAdes) (version 2) | ecosystem: Host-associated > Algae > Red algae > Unclassified | place: Sidmouth...
GCGGCCGCCGGATCGCCCCCCCGCAGGGCCCGTGCCAGGCCGTGAGCACGAGAGGTGAACGACCACCCCGCCCCCAGACGGTCGCGTCGGGGAGAGGGAGCGGGGTCCACCACCCAGCAAGACGGACGCCCCGAGTGCGCCGCTGGCCCAAACGGCCACGGCCGGCGGTACGACCTCGACTGTGTGGAACCAAGGTGCGGGGGGGAGGCAGGCGGGGGGGGAAGAGGGACAGAGGGCGGGTCGGATTGACAGTGCGCAAAACGTCGGCGGGGCCCCCGCGCCGTCTGGGCGCCGGCGGACGACGGAGGGCGCGCCGACCAGCGGGTGGCGCGCGCAACCTCCGCGGTCAGAGCTTCTCACCCACCCCCCCTCGAGCCGCGCTGTGGAAGGGGGTGGCACGCCGCCGGCAGCGCCAACGGCGGGCGTCGGCACAAACACGCGAGAGGGGGGTCGGCGGGGGCCGTGGCCGCGTTTTTGACGAGACACTCGCGACCGCGGAGTGCGCACCTGACCGCTTCTGGGCCCAATACGCGTCGGACGGCGCCAGCGGTCCCAGCCAAGTGGGGGCCTCGACGACGAGGCTCGTGAAACTCGAAAATTGGATCAGGCCATGGTCCAGCACACTCGATTGCTTGTCCACTCTCGAGGGTGACGAAGACTTCAGTCCTCCAACACACAGAATGGGACGGATCTCGTAAATACTAAATGTCGGATTTTGGGATAGGGAGCATGAGTGCAAAAGCGATGCGAGGAAGTACTCATTGAATGGAGCATTCATAAAAAACTGCATGTGGAGAGTTCGCTCGATCAGTGTCTGATTATTTCAATTCAGCATGACAACAAAAATATTGCCTGGTGTCTATTCCCCCGACACGTAGGATCAAATGATCCTCACTGTACGGGCATTTCCATCCACACAAATCCGAAAAGACCAAGTGGCTCCCGTACAGTATCTCGCTAATGACTGCACGCCAGCGCCTGACCGCTCTCGGGGGTGCAAGAGCCGCCGTCCTGACGCTCACAACGATGTGCGGAAGGCCTCTAACGCACCCCGGGTACTGCTTTCGTAAACTCGTAGAAAACAGGCGTCGAAAACTGAGAAAATATCGATTGTGACACCTTTCTCGGTCCTTTGCGGATTCTGCAGGTGTTCATCGTGTGTCCCAAGAAAGAAGAGACTGCGCTGAGTCCGTTTCTGAGGTCAAAAAGTGTCACTGATGGCAGGAAGTGCCCGAAAAACGGTACTCAAAAACGGGATCATTTGATCCGGACCGGATAATATGATCCGGTCGGGGGGATAGACACTAGGCTTTCAGGACAGGGTGCCCTCAAGTAGGGTTTGCCGTAGCGCCCCTAATTCTGAGACGCGGGGGCGGGACAGCGCTTACAGCGCGCAAACAGCGCCCCAACCAAGACCAATAGCGCCCCCAGAGCGCCCCTTGTAGCCCCCCAAAAACAAATCCTGTTCGGAAGTAGCACCAGAGTGGAATCTATTCTGTACTCTCAAAGTCGAGACCTCCCCTATTCGTGCCTCCACTGGTCGTGGTGTCACTGCTGGAGCCGCCATCAAACCAGAGCTACTCCTCAAGTCATTCCCGTCGGTACACACGCTTCGCATCCGCCAGGTACCATGCTTCGTCAAAGATGTCGCCGAGCAGAACTTCCTTGTGCTGCGCAGCGCGTCGGTAGCGGCGTGCGCCACCGCTCTCGGTCTGGCGCTCCGAAGTTGCTAGTGGGCCTCGACCACTCAATCCACTCCCAAAGCCGTCTACAGGCACTGCGTCGGAGATTGTAGTGGCGCCAGTCCCCTGCTTGTAGCGGACGAGCATGTCAAACATGATAGAAGCAGGAGCGACGCGGCGACCTAGTTCGGCGGCGGTGCCCTCGTCGCTAGCGGGTGGCCCACCGCATTCTTGTCGCTCCTCCAGAAGAAGTTTCTCCGCACCATTATCCAAGTCTCGGAGCGCAAGGTCTCAGGACGCCCCCGCTTCACCGTCCGCTGACCGCGCGACAGCATCAGTTGACGGTGCGGCACTGCCATCGCCGTCCGCCGTCAACATCTCAGGGTCCAGTGCCAAGATTCCGAGAATGGAAGACAGGCTGTCGACCAGCTCGCGGTCGTCAGGTGCTGCCTCGCTTGGGAAAGCCGGGTAGATGCAGCCGGGAATGTACGTCTTGCGCTTCTTTGCCGCCGACGCTACATCTTTCCGCATCTCCATGCACACGTGCGGCATGGTTCGAAGCTTGCCCATATCCAGTTGCGACCGGAGCTTGGTGTTGGCGAGGCCCATCGCAGACTAAGCACGCTCCAGCTCCGCCGCATGCGCGGGAACAGACAGCAGGTGCTGCGCGACTGTTGGAAGTGCTGTACCGGCTTGGTCAACAGTGAGAGCCCAGCGTGCGACAGCCTCCACGACATGCGCGGCCTTAGACGCCCCCGCTGGGAGGGAATTCACAGAGAGCGCACCGCCGTCCTCGAAGTAGTACATGGCCGTCTGTATCGTCTCGGCCGGGGCGTCGGGGTTGTCAATGGTTTGGCTCTTGGAAGGCATCCAGAGCTTCACGCACAGCTCCATGAAGTAGACAATGAGGCTCTCACGTGCAGCGCAGTCACCGGAATGATGCCTCAGACCTCTTACATGGCGACTTGGATCGAGTACTTGGGCTAGAACGAGCAGCTCTGCATCGTAGTAGTGTTTGAAGCGCCACTGTAGATGCGTGATGACGGTGCCTGCGAGCAGGAAGACCAACGCCCTTGGTGTCAGGTTCGCGGACACAGCAAAGAGGGGCGCCTCCGCCGCTTCCCCACCAGACATCGATGAGGAGCTGCTGGGCTTCTTGCCGGAGTAGTTTGAGAACAGACGCCCAAAGGAAGAGGTGACGTCGGCCAAGTTGGAAGCGCGCCGCTCGATGATGCCCAACTCCACAGAGCGGCCGCAACATCTACCGCATGATGTCGGCCCGCTCCCAAAACCGCGAGATGTGGAGCAGGGCGACGACCCGAGAGCACTTCTCTGTTTTTTGCAGCTCTGTGTCCGGAAAAGGCATTAGCGAAGGCGAAAAGAACTGACTTGAGCTCCAAGATGTGCCGCACCATTCCAATGTGGCTGTACTACCGTGTGTCGCCCTTCTTGAAAAATCCGAGCCGCCTCCCCATCACCTCGTCCAATATAAGCTGCATCTATCCCATGTACTTGTTAGACGCCCATCATGAGATTGATCTGGTGCACAAAGCACAGGACGGTGGTGAGGGCTGGGTGTTTGTCCAACAGAGCCTTCTTTGCGGCTACTTTGGGATTAGCTGAGTCGCAGAGGACACCAATCGCCTTGGAGACTTGGACCTTGTGCACACCCGTGGCGCCCGCCACAGAGGAAGTGGCTTTCTCCTGACCATCGTCGAGAACCTTCTGGAGCACGTTAGCGTCGACGCGGCTCGTCTCCGCCACGCCCGTGATATCTAACGTTGAGTGCAAGTCCACAATGATCTTGCGGTCGGAGAGCCGCGTGTTGTGCAGCAGAACGCCGAGGAGCTTGGTTCCCTACCGGCTCTTCCAGCCATCGATGGTGAGGACGACGTGGACGCCCCTCTAGTAGACCTTAGCAGCTGCAGCGCACACGGACGCATACACATCCTCTAGAATCCTTCCGCTGAGATCTCTTGTTGATATGACGCGCTGCAGCCCAGGTATGCACTTGAGAAGGAGGGAAACCATGGGTGGTGACTGCACGCAGTTTGTGGCGGTTGGGACCCTCCGGTGGCGGGCCGGCCCGGGCGGTGGTGTACGTGGCCGGCGGATCGGCCGTGCCGATGGCTGGACGGCTTTCGTGGGCCCTACGTTGGCCTCGTCCCGCGGACGGATAGTGGCTGTGATGTCGCCGTCTGATTGGCCCACGTGCGCTTGGATATCTTGGCCGCTGCTGGTGGCGGTTGTCGGACTTGATTTTTCTTTGATTGTGTTTCGAATTGTTTGGAGGGGCTTGATTTTCGCAATACGGGTGGCCTGCATTGGCCGGCTCCGATTGGAAGCCGAGCCACGGGCTCCCCAGGGTCGCTTGCTTCCACATATTTCCGCGGGTTGGGACCGAATAGCAGCCACCCAGCGAAGGCGCCTCGTTTGCCCACTAGGGGCCGGGGTGCTGGCGTGTATTGGCCCGCTGTGGCCCCGCTAGGGGGCCGCTTCGGGGGCTTTTAAGGGGAGGTCTCGGCCTCCCCCTCGTGTCCAGAAGGAAAACCAAGCGTGCCTTGGGTCTCTTGCTCCCTCGGGTTTGTGCCGTAATACCTTTGTCCCCCTCTTTGGGACGGGCGTGGACTGCACTTTTCCCTTGCCGGTTCCTTCTGGGCCTCCCTTCTTTGGGCCCCAGGGGTTGTTGATTTCCTTTCCGGACAGAAGAGATAAAACCCCGACACAGTTGAGCGAGAGGTTGCAGTAGATCACAACCCCCAGAAGCTCCCTACCGAGCTCCTCGTACTTGGCCGCCAATATGGCCTTCTGCACACGAATTGCATCCATCGGCCCAGTCTGAGACCGGTCTTACTGCAGCCCAGAGGCGTCCTTTGCGACGGCCGAGCGGTAAGCTCGCCGCTTGGTGCCCTTTCCAAAGCTTACCTTGACTGCCTCAGGGACGTGGGAAAAAACGAAAAGGTGATAAGAGAGGATGTCAGGCCGGCCGTTGAGCACCGTGCTTATGTGCTCGTTGAAGCAGTAGTTGCACAAGGCCTGCTCCGAGGGCGTACCAGGCGCAGACGGGATGTTGTTCCCATGGAAGTGCCCCGATACGGCGTTGTGCTTCTCCGGGCGAGCCTTCTCTTCCAAAGAAGCTGCTTCACCGTCGGTAGCTAACCGACGCACGGCTGGAAACTGTCCGCGATCAGCCGTGCCTCCGGATGCCGGAGCCGAGGCGGCGGTGGTGGATGTCGCACAGCCGGCTGCCGTTATCAGGCTGCCTGCGTTGGTCGTCGAGCCACGAGTAGGTGGTACCGATCCACTAGTAATGGGATTCGAGCCACTTATGGTGGGCATCGAGCGGCTCGGATCCGTGGACAAGTCGTCGCCGACAGGGGGATTGTCTCGGCTTGCGAAACGCGGTGTACTCTCACCTTTCTGCGAGACGATGAAGGCATCCATTTCATGAGTAGTTTAGTACGGTGCGAGGGGACGTGTGGAAGAGGCAGGGTGTGTAGGGTAGTTCTAATCCTACCAATTGGGCTAGGAAAGGCAAAAATCAAGAAAGCTTCAATTGAGAAGAAATGAGCGAGGCGGCCTGCTGTCGTGAGAAAACGGTGAAAATGGGAGAACCGGCTGAGTCCAAGTCTCTCTCTCCCTCACCCATCACGCTGCCCTGAAGTCTGATGGACGCTAACCCCCGGTTATCTCGCCACTTACCTTCCCATACACCGGCACCAGAAGGCCAATCTCAGGACCTGTATGTCCTGTGCGACACCTTGGGTGGACTGGCGACTCGCACCGACGACGACAGCGTACGAAGCTCGTCAGCCATCTTATCTGACAGATTTGGGGACGCGCTCGGGTACGTCTAGGGCACTGCTCGCCACTGAGTCCAGCTCTGGGGTAGGAAGCTGCAGTACAGCAGAGACAGGCCAGCGAGTAGTTTACCTTGCCGGCGTTCAGCTAACAGGGGATGCCTGGGGCTAGCTGGGGAAGGCGTCCGCCCATCGTAGGGCGGAAAAGGAGCATGCGTCGCGCGGCCAAGAGGGCACAACTCTGCGTGTCAGCAGCGCGCCACGTGGACACCCACGCGAGAGACTAGACCTCGCCACCCCAAGACCAAGTAATTCATCCCTCGAGAACTTCGAATCGGTGCGGAAGCGCCCTCAATTACATTTGACTTGGGTGTTGAACGACCCGCTGTGGCAAGCAAATCACAAGAGATCATCCGTCTCCTCCAAATCCTCCCAGGTGCTGCGTTGACGCCCCTCCGTCTCGTCCCACCACCTTCGCTGTAGGTATCCTTTGCAGCATGACCGTCACGACAAGGTCTGCAGGACATTGCACACGTCATTGCGACGAGGGGTTTGTGATGTGGGTACGGGCGACACCAAGCACTTCCCGGACGGGCGGCTATAATGAGCAGCCAGTGGGTGCAGGAGATGGATGTGACGCGGCCAGCGCCCGTATCGGGGACGATGCCGCCGGCGTCCCCATTGGAGGCGACTCCACGGGTTCCGCCGGCAGCAGCGCCACGGGCTCCGCCAGCGGTATCGGGGTGGGCCACGCGTCCCTGGTGGCCTCAACGGCTGGCATGAACTCTGGCAACAGAGACGAAGGCGAAGGTTTTACCGAAGACGAAAGCAGCACAGACGAAGGAGCTGCGGCAGAGGCCGTGGCCCAGTTCATCGGAGATCCTGGGGCTTTGAAAGTCGACACAAGCGGTCAAGAAAGTATCCCAGACCCAGCCAGGGTTCCAATCATCCAAAATGGTCCGACTAATGGCGATAAGGTGCTGGTTCAGGCATTCAAGGGTGCTATCAAGGATCTAGTCTTCTTCACGTACCGAGTACAATGCCGCCTTACGAGGGAAGCGAGGGAGGCGATGCTTAGGAAGTGCCGCCGAGAGCTCATCAGCGCTACACCCCACGAGCTGAACAGGCTCGTATGCGATTCGGTCTCCGTGCACACCAAGCGCGTCGACGCCTGCAGAGAAGGATGCGTGGCTGATACGACCGACCACAAGTCGGACAAAAAGTGCTGGAAGTGCGGTGCGGCGCGCTACACGAGCGCGGGTGAGCCCGCTCAGCAAGTGGAATAATTTTTCTTGATCGCATGGCTGAAGACCATGCTGGCCAACCCCATCCTGTCACCTGAGCTGCTTGCCACAATGAAGGCCGCATGCCTGGCTGCCGCCAGCAGGGATCCCAAGCACCCTTTTTCCGACTTTTTCCACGGTAACAAATTTCAAGAACTCTACAACGACGGGTGCTTCTGCTCCATGCTGGATTTTTCTATCAGCCTGTCCACAGACGACTTCGAGGCCTGGCGTCAGCAGGGACTCAGCGCATAGCCATTTATTGCCATGATCCTCAGCCTTGGTGCGAACACGCGGTCTATGAGCGTTTCACAACTCATCCTGTGCGTCACACCAGGTCCAAAGCAGCCTGCGGACCTAGAGTCTTTTCTCCATCCTATCGTCGAGGAGCTCAACCAGATTGGCAAAGGCATCCCTGTCTTCAAGATCGCCGGCATGGAGGGCGAGAACACCATCAGGGCCTTTTTTGCTGCAAGTTACTGGCGATATTTCGGCCGTTGATAAGATTATCAATGCTAAGGGTCACAATGGACGCACTCCCGATCCGAATCGTGAGTTTCACGGCGTTCAGTTTGACAACAACAAGTACCAAGTCCCGCCCCGACATCCAACCTCGCAAGCTACTTTGTTCAACATCCGGGGAAATCAAGCACGACGAACTCCAACGAGCGTAGCGACCGACGTCCGCACCGTCGAACAAGCGCGCGCGGGGTCGGGCCTCCGCAGTGCTGTGGAGGAGCTCCAAAAGAACTGCGGCTTCAAGGGGTACTCCATATTGTGCTCCCAGATGCAGGCTCACAAGGCCCGCTATCCCCACCTCAAGTGTCTCGAAATGCTCGGCTCGAATATAGCTCCCTACGGCGTCATGCACCGGCTGTTCTGTAACGTCGTTCCATTCCTATGCGAGCTCTTTTCGGGCGTCTGGAGGGTCCCCGGGGCTGCCCAAGACGACTTTGTGATGAGCGCGGCAGCCTCAGATGCAGCAGGAAAGGAACTGCGGGTCACTCGGTCAACAGTGCCTCGGATACAAGCCCCGTCACTGCGCGACGTGAAAGTTCACCACAAGACGTACAAGGCCACCGACTGGATGTACTTTATCCTATCTACGGGCGAGGCAATCCTACACGGCCGCCTCCCCGACGTCTACTTCGAAAGTTTTATGTCGCTCTGCCACGCGTGCCGACTACTCATCCGTCCAGGATAACTCAGAAGTTCAGAGCTCCTTGTGGAGGACAACCACCTCAACAGGTCCTGCGTGGTCTTCTACGAGCGGGTGTACGGCAACGAGTTCACCCGGCTGACTGTATGCCGCTTTCCAATATCTGCCGTGCTCAACGTTGTGCCCAACATGCGCTCCTGCAGCCCCGCCTGGGTGTCGTGGCAGTTCCCGCCCGAGCGTCTGATTGGCTCTCTTGCAGACTTCATCGGCTCTCGCAGCGAGCCACATAGCTCGCTGACCAATGCCATCTACGCCAAGTATCAAGCTCAGCTCGTAACGACCGTCGGGGAAACATTTTGCCCCGCCGACAGGGCCGACGCAACAGGCCTACCCTTCGGAGGAGCCGACGGCGTTTTCCTACATTGAGTGCGTCCGGTCTGCGGCAGACAGGGCCGGAAAGAGGGGTATTTCGGAGAAGCGCCGCCATATGAACTGCTTTACGTCCCTCGGGGGACGGCGGATGTTTGTGACGTTCATGGCGGTGGATCCCGTGGTAGGAACCCGTCATAGTAAAAGCAGAGACCACATTGTGTTTTTCCGTGTTCCTTCTAGTAACTTGTGATGCGCAATGGTGCTTTTTCGTTCGTGCGTGGTCCATCGAACACGCCGGAGAGTGCCTGTGTCTAACACCCACCGTCTCTCGGCCGTAAGATAAAACCGCCCTACCGGACTTGGTCATGTATCCCCCCCCCCTCTCATCTCGCTTGCGGCGAGCACTTTTATTTTTCCGTGCTCCTTTTAGCAACTTGTGATGCGTGACGGTGCTTTTTCGTTCGTGCGTAGTCCATAGATCACGCCGGAGAGTGCCTGTGTCTAACGCCCACCGTCTCTCGGCAGTAAGGTAAAACCGCCCTATCGGACTTGGTCATGTCGTCGTACCCTGGGAGCTTATTATTCTTTCCGACGCCGCTCGGGCGACGGGGCGGGCGAGGAGGCCCGCGGGGAGGGGAAAAAGGTCCGTGGGGCGAGTGTGAAGGCCCGCGGAGTTTATGGGGTTGCTTTCGTGGTGGGTGGGGTAGCTTGCGTGGTGCTTCGGGCGGTGCGGGGGGTGGCGATATTGGTGAGAGGGCACGAACGTGAGCTGCCTCGCTTTTTCTTTTCTACTGACGCCGCACGGGCTGCGGGGCGGGTGCGGACACCCGCGGGGCCGCTTGGGGCGGCGCGCGAAGTGCCGCGGTGGGCAAGCGGGCACGTAGGCGCGCTAACTTTGCGTCTTTTGTTTTTTTTATGGCGTCGCTGGCGGCGCTGCGAGTCGTTGTATGTCTAGCCTGCTCTTGTTTTATTCAGAGTGCTGTTCTTTTCTTCTGCATGACGTTGAGGCCTGTGTTGACGAAAGCTCTGATTGCTAACAGTAATTGAGTGCCGAGGCGGACGCTCGAAGAAGATAATAAAGAGAAATACAAACGAGGGGTCCACCCGTATCCGCACCGGGCCGCGCGGATGCGCGGGGCGGCGTGGGTGGTGGCGGATGCCGCCGTCATTTGTTTTTGCGCCCCCGAAAATCCCTGGAAGTCACGCCGATTTGGAACACTTCCGTTACGCTAAATGTGAGTGCGGGTTTTTTTGAGAGAACGGCTGTCGATGTGAGGCTTTTGCATGGATGGCACAACTAAAAGGCATGCATTATATTAAATCGGAATAATATACATTCAATCTATAGATTGAGGCACGGGTAGTAATTCGCATCCCAGGGTAGTAATTCGCAAATGTGTCGACCGCCGTGTCGCGATTCGGTCCTCTTTCTTCATGCACCGCCGCCAATACGGCGTCCTCCCCTGTCTCGTCCGAGTTACTACGAGACATGCTGGCCGCGGTCGCCGATGGCCAGCCTGTCCTGCATGTGTTTGCTCGCTTCTCCGCTTCGACGGGCTTGTCGATGTCAAACGTGAGGACCATCTACTACCGTGGCCGCGACGAGCGGACGAAGCACAACGCCAACTCCCTCCTCTCGGCTACGGAGGACCAGGTGCTTCTCTGCGCGACGCAGGCGTGTAGTTACGCCAACTTTGCGCTCACTCGCTCCCAGCTTGGCGACCTGGTGCGGTCGATATGGGGCAAGAAGGTCGGCACCACGTGGGCGCGCGCGTGGGTGGAACGGCACCGCGACGACCTGTCGGTGCGGACATGTAAGGCGCTCTCAGACAAGCGCAACGCCGCTTCAACGTTTAAACAAGTCCAAGACTGGGTGGCTGAGCTGGGGGGCTTCGTGCGGGAGCATCGCCTGAGCCCCCGGGCCATCCTCAACTACGATGAGTGCCGGCTCGTCACTCAAGCCAACCACCTTTCGGTAAAGCGCGTCCAAGCTGCCGACCGGAAGCGGGCGAACGTGGAATCCACACGGGGAGCCACGGTCGGCAGTTTGCTGTCGTTTGCCGCCGGCGACGGCGCGCCCTTCTTGAGTGTCTACATTTTTCGCTCACGCTTTGGCGGGGACGTCGAGGCAGCGGCGGATTTCATGCGGTCGCGCTGCCAGAGCCGCACACGGTCGAGCTGGCCGCGCTTCTACGGGTGGACCGAGACGGGCTTCTTGGACGCCCCCACCTTTGCCGCCGTGATGGATCTGTTTTGTCGCGAGTGGCAGGTCCACAACCCGGGGCGGGAGTGTCTCCTGCTTGGTGACAAACTGCGGGCCCATCGGCAGGTGGCCGTTGTGCGGTCGGCGTTGCAACACGGTGTGGTGTTCTGGTGGCTGGTTGCAAACACTTCCCACTTTTTACAGGTGCTGGATGACAAGTGTTTTGCACGTCTCAAGGCGCATGTTCCCGTGCTGTCGGACCAGAATATTGTCGACGCGTTACTCACAAACTAATCCGCCCGCGACTGTCTGCTCCAGGCAGCCTACGACGCAGAGCGTATCAGCTTTACGCCCACCACAATACGGGCGTCATTTCGATCGGTTGGCCTGGTGCCACGGGACGAGAAGCGGATGTTGCACTTGGCGCGCGTCAACCTGGGAATAGACCTGTCTTCCTACGGTGTGTCCGACGGCGCGCGGGCGGCGGCTGCAGCGGTGATACGCCTTGCTCACGACCATCACGCCGCCGGCAAGAAGAACGTCATTGGTGGCCGTGCTGTGGTGCACAGAGGGCACATATACAGCGCTGCGGCACTGCTCGAAGCGGATCGTGCTCGGGCAGCCGCCAAAAAGGCCGCCGCAGACGCAAAGGAAGCAAAGGACGCCGAGAAGGTGGCGAGCAAGCAGCAGGCCGCGCGCGACAGGGTTGAGCAGGACAACCAGCGCGCCCTGGCCACGTGTCGTATGCGTGCGTCACATTTCCATCGGGAGGGCAAGCGGTGGTTGGTGTGTGTGTGTGGAGGGGTTCGTGTTTTCCCAGCGTGCGCCACACAGAGTGTGGGGAAGGCCATCATGGCTGCGCATCTGATAGGGTGCACGAGGTGTGTGTGACTCCTCTTGCATTCTACTTGTTGTTGTCGTTCTACTATTTCTCGCCTTACTTCTCTATGTTTGTGCGGTCCAGGAATTGCGACTTACTACCCTGAAATGCGACTTACTAACCGTGCCTCATTAGTCAGTTGCTGTTCTCTCGACTTTGTATGCGTTTCTTAACCTGGTCCCAGGACCGCCGCCGCTTCCTTGATGACTGTCTTTCGTGAGGGTCGCGATTATGTTGTGGCAGACAATAGGGATGGCAGGGTGGTCGCTGTGGCGCACTATGGGAGGAGTTCTCCCCTGCGGTTTCAGTCATGCCATACAAGTTCCCGTCACCTCGCTCCTCGGCAACAACGGAGTCTCAACTCGAACATGACGCACTTCCCCCCCCCTATACCTACGACGACCAACCCGCCTCACGACTGTTGATCTCCCCTCCCAACTAGAGACATTGGTCATGTACTTAATAACCATGGTGATGACGGCGCAGCGGCACTACCTCTCCACCCAGAGATGCGGGGGATTGCCCAAACGGTGGGACCGGCAGCGGCGGGGACGTCCAACCCGTGGAGGTGAGTGGCCATGGGGAGCCCCAGAAGCCCCCATATTCAGGGAAGCATACACGACGACACAGCGACAACGGTCAACCACAGCTTCTCAGCCAAGTCCTCAGCTAGCAAGAAACGATCGATTGATTAGAAATCGATAATCAATATATTACTGTAATCTATAGGTTAATCTATCCGGGACGGAAAAAATTGAGATGGGTGGTCCATCCCTGATCTTGGTCTGACCTTTCTGCTCCATTGTGCTCTCTCAACCATGGATGGCACCGATACAATGCATGCATTTAATTTTTGAATTTGTTCATGAATTAATTCATGAATTAATCCCACTCGGTCGCATGCATTTAATATGCATTTTATGATTTTATTCGAAGGCCGACGGCCGGGCAAGCGCGACCCGACGAGCTGTCTTGCGCATCACCCTCGATCCTTCGATCGCGCAACAAGAAAAAATGCGAAGCAAAAAATGCATTGCATACGTTGATTAATTAAAAAATGCAATATTTTATTGATTAATTCATGGATTAATCACATGGCGATGTAAAAAAGACGGATTTTTTCCATCCATGCTCTCAACGATACGTGCTCAGAGCAAACCTAGCAATGATGGACTAACGAAACGTGTCTGTTTTATTGGTGCAACGTGTCTATATTCGCTTATTGGTCCACGAACCACCTTCTTGTCAATGTAACGGTGCCCTAAGGAACGCGATTCACCACAATGAATTTAGGTAAGTCCATCTCGGTCCGATAGTCCGGGTGACACAATAGAAGGCGCATGTTCTATTCGAAGGCGATATAGGGCATGCCCCCCCTATTCATGACACAAGGACTATCCAGGACGCCCGTTCATTGGCTGCGCGTCAAATGACATGGATTGCACACGTGTCCCACAACGTTCGATAACGTTAATCAACGACCGCCAAACGATCGCGGCCCTCTCCGGCGAGGCCCG
>Ga0209093_1001587_pt1 | contig 12892 bp, 21 predicted proteins | sample SidtaG_4_FD_187450 | JGI IMG/M metagenome (GOLD analysis project Ga0209093, IMG submission 187450) | Marine algal microbial communities from Sidmouth, United Kingdom - Sidmouth_Male1 metaG (SPAdes) (version 2) | ecosystem: Host-associated > Algae > Red algae > Unclassified | place: Sidmouth...
GGGATTTTATCCCTGGTCGAGATCATATCTCGGTCCGGCTTACGCTCGGATTGCGGAAGCTTCCACAAGCTTCCCGGTCCCCCCAGAGGGCCCGGATTCGGGATGACGCGTGTCTCCCTTGCGTGTGCCAGACCCCCCCAGGGGGGCCCGATCGGGTGTTCCCCGCCTCACGCCCCTCTAGAGGGGTCGTTTCATGTGTGGCCCTGGGGCTCCCTGGACACCCCCCCAAGGGGGTTGGTTGTCCCACGCTACCCCCCTAGGGGGGTGTTGCGTGACTGTTCACGACCCGTCCCCGGCTCATGCCGGGGGGTCGTGTCACCCCTGACAGGGAGTTTCCCCCACATGCCCGTCAAGTCTGGAATATGGACGAAACTCACGTGCACGCCCGGACGTCTGCGGTGGAGGGTCGTGGCGGAATTATAGGAGGTGTCGGTCCACGCAAGCCCAAAGTTGTCCTGCCGTCGTATGCTTCGTGAGCGGGCGCGTGCACGGCGGCATTTTGCGTGTCGGGGGCGGGTGTTGTGGCGCCTTACTTTGTTGTTGTCGATGGGCAGGCCAGCGGTCACGCGTTTGTGACCACGACTGACAGGGACGGCGGGAAGCAGGACGAGGCTCTTGCCGCTCTCCTCAACGACGGCGCGATTGTGTGGCGCCGGTCCCCTCCAGGCTTCACTAAAGAGGTTTTTGAAGTTTGGGCTCAGCAGTTTGCCTCCTTTGCCCGCTCCTACTACCCGGGCGAGGCCAAGATTCTTTCGCTCGACTGAGCCAAGGTGCACCGGTCCCCCGCGGATCTGCCGACCCTGCTGCGCGCCAACGTGCACGTGATCGCATATCCGTCCAAGATGTCCCACATCTTGCAGGCGCTAGATAATACGAGCGCGTTCGGCCGATACCAGCCTAAGGTGCGGTCGCGTGTCCGTGAGACCTCTCTCGAAGGCAGGGATGCCGGGCGGCAGTCCAACACACCAGAACTACTGCGCTGTTTTTCGGCAGCGGCGTCTGACGCCCTGAGGGAGGAGGCGCTGCGGACGGCCTTCCAGCGCGTGGGGATGTGGCCCCTGGACCCTACGGTGGTGTCGGATTAGGAGCTTAGCAAGGGCGCGGACGCTCCAGTCGCGGGTACCGACCTTGAGCGGCTGACGCGGCGGCTGATTCCTGTCGTGCGGAAGGACAGGTCGTGTCCACGGGTGGTCAACGGGACCCTGTCAACGGCTGGGCGCGGGACCGTTTTGACGGCTGATGAGGTCATCGCCGCCATTTCCGAGGGGGCAGCGGCCAGGGAGGCAGAAAAGCTGGCCAAGAGCCACGCCAAGCGTGCACGGGAGGCCAAGGCCAAGAAGAAGAAATCTTTGGAGTCGACTGCGGCACGGGCCAAGCGGGCAAAGCTACAAGAGAAGCAGGACAAATTCTTGCGCAAGACATGGGAAGAGATTGTAAGTGACGCTGTCAACGACGGTGCGTGCCGTTTGCGGGCAATGGGATTGCTGGCGTCGATGGCGGCCAAGCTGCGGCGCCGTGCGCTGGCCAGTCGTGCCCGCAGCGGTGCTCCCCCCCCGGTGTCTCCCTATGAGTTGTGGCGCGTTGTGTCTGCTGAGGCGGCCGAAGTGGGAAAGCAGCAAATGCGTCGATTGACTCATCTCCGGAGGAAGAGGGGAGGGCGGCGGGCTACTTGGCGAACCTTGTTGACCGTCATTGCATTAGGTGCAGCAAGGGGTTATCATTGTGGCGGGGGAGGGCGGGCGCGGGCTTACAGGACAATCTTTTTTGCATGTGCTGCAGTAGCACTGGGGGGTGCCTCGCTGTGGCCAGTCGTGATCTCAGGGGTGCGCCCGCCCCACTGTCTCTTAATGAGCTGTCGCGCCTTGTTTCTGATGAGACGGCCGAGGTGAGCAGGCAGCTAATGCAACGAGTGTCTCGTCAGTCGGGAAGAGGGGAGGGTGGCGGGCTGTTCGGCAAACCGTGTTCGCCTTCATTGCAGGAGGTGCAGGAGGGGGTTTTCATTGTGGCGGGGGGGGGCGGGCGCGGGCTTGCAGGCAAACCGTACAGGTTTTTGTCTCAGTAGGCACTGGGGAGGGAGCCGAATGGGACAACGGAAAGCATCTCACAGCTTGGCAGCCGCTTCGGCAGAGTGTACCCGTTGGTCGCGTCGGCAAGAATCTTGGGCGATGTGGATCACGTTTTTGCGTTCTCGGTAAGTTTTTCCAACTGTAATGCACGAATCCAGGTCGTTCTCACACAATCAGTCATAGTGTCACGAACTGGTACCGGGGTTTTTTCGACCCCATTTTCTAGCAAATGAATTGGAGCGTACCATAAGAAACGGAGAGCACTGCCGACCTCGTGAGAGACTGTTGAAGCCAGTCATATGTCTATTTTTCGCTAGGCATGAGTTTAAGGCAGATTGCTGGAGCAGTTGTCACGAACTGGGGCATGACGGATAGTCGGCGCCGACCGCTGTATATCATTTTCTGCTCTGAAACATGTTTGGGGTGTGTGTGGAGCGTCGGGAGGACTATGCCGACCGTGTGTCTCAAGACACATACCGTTGGAACCACCTGGTGCTACTATGCGACAAAAAATGCTTTTTCTTCCTGTCGGGCACGGCCGGCCACCCCTGACCGCGCCCGTGCCGAATGCTCTGTACAGTATCGCACTGCGGCTCACAGCCACCGGTGGTGTGCCGTCTATCAATCTCTGCCCTTACAGTGCTACTTCACACCCGGGACTCAGCAATCAAACACACAAGAAAACCAAGCGGCGGTAGCTTGACCTTGCAACGGCCCGCGCCGGTCAGCTGCCGCTTACGGCTTGGACCCAAAGATGGAGACCGGCTTCGGTGCCTGCCCTGAAACGGCCCGCTGGATAACGCTCGCCCGTGCCACACAGTCAACCGTCCTGTCAATGGCCGGCCCCAGGTGGGTCTTGACGTCGCAATTTCCGGGCGGGCCTGTCGGCACCGCCACCGGCCGCACCTGTGGCGGCCGCGGCGCAGACTGGCAGCCGTCGGCCACGTGGATGGCCGACATCATAGCCTCCGTCGTTGCTGCATCGTTGCCCTTCGTCGGCTGTGTCAGCGTGGAGACGACGAGCAGGTCGCTGATGCCCTCCGGTGCTGAAAAGAAGCCACGGGCGAGCTCCGCATTGTGGTTCTTGACGTGTTCAACGCGCGTCCAATCGTTTTAGGCAATCGCCTCCATCGGCATGTTGCCGGAGCCGAAACCCGTCCATCCAACCTCGGCGAGAGACGCCGACGCTACGGCATAGTTCTTGACCGCAACCAGAGAACCCTGTTCCACCAACACGTCCTGGCGGACGAGCAAGCCATCGGCGCGGCCGAGCGCGCTCAAGGTCTCGCGCCAGTGGTTCTTGGCGTCGGCTGCCGTCGGTGTTGAAGCATCGACATCTTCCAGCGTCAGATTCGCCGTGAACTTGCAGCCGTCGGCTGTCACGCGCAGGGCCTGGAATCCGACATACATCGGCTTGTTGTTGCGTTCAACGAGGGTGCACGGCGGGCCACTCTCCTTGCGCAGCATGGTAAAGGGGTTGTTCGTGTCTTCATTGCGCGCGGCGCGGGTGGGCCGCCCCGCACTCGTCGTACAACCGCCCGTCGACAGCACCTAGGCCTTGATCTGCCGCCCTTCGGCCAGCTTGAGCACGACACCGGGACTTTGCAGGATCTTGTGCACCGGATTGGTGATGTTCGAGGCCGCCGTAGCCGCATCGAGAGCGACTACACCGGCCACGACCGCCACCGTGCCCGCCGATGCGGCAATACGGGAGAGGAACCCCATGGCGTTGGGTTGGGGAGGTAGCGTCAAAGGAGGACGACGGGGATACAAGAAGGGGGTGAGGGAGAAAGGGCAGGCTGCAATGCACGCACAGATCACAGGGTGAGAAGGTGAGGGCAGTGGTGAAGCGGTGCAGCATGCAGTGATAAGGATCGAGTACCACTGACCCTATGGCCCCTGCAGTCGACCATTAAGTAGCCGTCGCGACTTCCTCTAGTGGGCCCATCCCAGTACAGCCTGTGACCCCCTACACACGAACAGTACGCCTCCACGCTCGTGGCCGCAGCAGCGCAGCTTTCAGTCAAGGTGCACGCAGTTTTCCTACGGTTCGATTCGGGTGTCCCGCACCGTCACTCCACCACGCACCGCACGGTACGAGCACGGCAGAGACTGTGGCTGCCTGCGCGGTCGGAGGTGCCGGCGGCACCGCCACCGCCACCACCGCCGTCGCCGCGCGCGCACAGGCACCGGTCGCTACCGTGTCAAACTCGGCTACACCCGCCGCCGGGCGTGCGCGTGCCCCACACCGTCATCGGCCACAGGAGGAAAATCAGCCGGCGTCATCCACTTTCGAATCGAGTTCACCGAAAAAGCGCCGGCGCAGCGCGCCAAAGTCAAGCGGCGCGACAATAATAGAACGCCAACGCCGCCTGACACTGCGGCCACGGATTTTCAATGCCACCGCCTCGCCGCCGCTAGCGCGGGTAACGACCGTGGCCCACGTGCGTCGGGAGGCAGCTTGGGCTCAGGACGGCGGAAGCGCCCGCAGGCGCGTGCAAGAGGCCGACGCGCGGCGGGTGAGGGTGGCGGAGGGGCCGGGCCTAATTCCGAGCGACGCGGTGCGCCCTGACCGGGCGCGTGGGTTCCAGTCCCCGCTGTATCGTGACTGTATGAAGACGGTTGACGCGTGAAAGGGGCCCAGGTTTTCTCGAAAACATGGCGAGACCGAGCTGTGAAAAATCCCGCGCCGTCCAGATCCACCGCTACACCGAAGCAGCGACAGGCGGGGCATGAATGTTGCAATTGGCAGTGGCTAAGTCCAGTACTTATGCCCCTGACGGGACTTGCACCCGCCTCTCCGTACTTCGGACTGCGGGCTATGGGACGGCTGTCCTTCCCTAAGTAGCCCCCACTATTCGGGCCCGGGGTTACTATTTCGTCTCTCTTTTTCGTCCGTTTCCGTCTTGTTCTTTTGGCGCCGGCCACGGCCCGCGCCGCCCCGTCTTGCCCGCCATCTAAATATTGGCGTCTCTCTCGAGTCCTAGCCTTTGCGCGCCTTTGCGCCGTCTAGGTCCTCTCGGGAGATTGACCCTTTGGGTCCTTCTCTTCTGAATTGTCAGTGTTGCCACAGGGTATTTGCTCGCGCCTTCTTTGTTGCCACAATGAAGGCCGGCAGGCGTTGCCGGATCTGACCGACAAGGTAGTGAGGTGATGCCGTGCAACCACAAGGGAGCCCTATGGCGGTCGCACGGGCCGTCGTGGCGGGATGGGAACTTTGGCAGGGGTTGGGACGGTCCGAATGATTTCCACTGGCCCCAAATCGCGTCACTTCTGCCGACACCATGGCAGCGCCAGCCTTGAGACAAAAACAACGCAAACACAATGCTCTCCAAGGGACGGCCTACCTGTGGGAAATGTAGGTGACCATACTGTATGCTGCCTCAATACGTGGCGTGCTTCATGACGCCTCGCCTGAATGCTGCCTTGAGAGGCAAGAGCTGTGGCGCCCGAAACCTCACCCCCCCGTGTGAAGGCTGTCACAACACCAATGCGCTTCGGAGAGAACCACAAACCCTCGATAATACTGAGAGCTCATCACGTAGCGGACCTCACGCAGTTTCATGTCGGCCACATTCACCCAAGAGGAGCGGTGGCCGCCGCGGCTCTCCGCTAGGCGCCGCAATCGCTTGTGCGAAAGCGTCGCCGCCGGCTCCCACGTGGACGGCGGCTTCCAGCGAGGGAGGCTCCAGGCCCGCTCAAAAAGTGCCGCCACATCACCCTGACGGCGTGTCTAGCAATGGAGCCAACCGCCCAACCCAACGGCCACGTGGGGGAAACGTGTGGCCCTGCTGCTGGATCTCCAACCGCCAAGCAAAAAATAGGCACGTAATGTCTCAAGTTTGGGCTCGGGAAAGGATATCAGTCTCCGACATCAGTTTTGTGGCCGGCCAGCCCTCCGCGCCGAAGAATCTGTTGTGCAAGACGAAGTCACAGGATCAGAATCGATCGTGACGGTCATTTAATGTTTTCGTTGATTGAAGAGTGAATCCTGTCCTGATCTCCTCTCTTGAAAGACGGTTTTAGGCTGCTTTGTCCTCGACCACCCCGGATTGCTGATCGTTCAACAGTGTCAGTGTTCATCCCCTATTTCAGCCAGTGGGCCAGTGTTCACATGTTAATGCTGATTTGATGAGACGGCATGCACATGAAGTGCGGGTCGGTCGGCATTCCAGCCCCCATGATGGAAATATGTACCCAACAATTGACGCTTTTTCAGACGAATGACAACAGAAAACAAACTACGGCAAGCTACTCACTGACCGCCCGTACGGCCGGGGTGGTGCGTGTCGTAAGTAATGACCGCCTCTAGAGAGGGGTTCATGTGAAGGTCAACAGGCTCGCCCAAAGCCCGCTGGTTGGCCCACTTGGCGAGAAACTCCCCGTAAGATCCGTCCATGTTGTAGCCTAGCAGATAGGTTGAAAAAGGGTCCCCAGTAACGACGTTCATCCAAAAGTGGTCCCAGTGGGGTAGTCGTGGGTGGCTGGGTGCGATGGGCGGGGCTGAGTAGGTTGTGGTTGGGTGAGTGTGGGTAAGGTGGGGTGAGTGGGGTGCGTGAGGTGCTGCAGGAGCGGAAGGTGTGGTGGGGTGAGATGTGCTGGTACCGATAGGCGGGCTCGGCTGTGGTGAAACGGGAAGTGTACGCGATGAGTGGGTTGGGGTGGGATGGGTGTGGGTAGGGTGGAGTGGGTGGACTGTGGAGTGGTGCAGGTGTGGTAGATATGGTGGGGGGAGACTTGGTGGGACCGACAGGTCGGCTGGGCTGCGATGGAACGGGGAGAGTACGCGGTAGGTGGGTTGGGGTGGGGTTGGTGTGGGTAGGGTGAGGTGGGTGGGGTGTGTGGGGCTGTGCAGGCGCCGCAGTTCTGGTGGCGCGAGATGCGCTGGGACCGATAGGTGGGCTGGGCTGGGGTGAAGTGGGGAGAGTACGGTAGGATACTGTCTCGGAATTGGCATGATAGAGGCGCAGTCAAGGAGTGTGAATTAGATTTTTCATATGAACAGACGTCTTCCAATGATGTCATAGCTTTTCGACAGATATTGAAAGGACCCGTGCCCTCTGAGATTGCTTGGATGCGACCAATGGTCACAGACGCACGAGGCGCTAGCCGGCCCACGGGCACGTAGTCTGTCCAAAAACATGGAGATCGAGGCATGATTTCCCGATTGACCGAGCAATTAGTGGGATTCCCTTCGGAGTTGAGAGCACCTCAATCGCGATGCACTCGTGGGAATTGCTCCCACCCGATTGCGCAGAGGCCGATTTACGGTTTCCTGTTGCTCAGAACCTTGCTCATCAACTGGTTCAGACCCCGAATATAGGATTTATATACTTATTGATGACCTGGTTTCAGAGCACCTGCAGCAATGCGAAAAATGTTTTGGAATCATATGCAAACAGGCAAGCACCAGCACGCACTCGCGCCAAGGCGAGTAGGCTAACCACTGCCGTCACTTGCCCGCTCTTTTTCTCATGGTGAGCGCGCCCCACCTGGTAAGCCAACCGCTCACGCGGCGTGGGGTGCCGCACATACATGCGTAGACAGACAACCACCTGGCTGTGAGTGCCTCGCACGTCACAGACTGCCTGGTCCCCCCACCGCCACCCCCAACACCAACGCTTGTCCCCCTTACACCCTCCCCTCCCTATCCGTTCCCCCTCCCCCTCCCCCCCCCGGCCGGCCTCCCATTCATTGAGTACCTGACATGGTGGCCCGCGCTCCCCCCAAGACCGCTTCCCGGAGCGGCCAGCTGCCTGTGGGCCGCCAGGCCTCGCGAAGCTCCGGGCACCCGAAGAAGTTTTAAACAGGCGAAACCATTGGCGTCATGACGGCGGCCTCGGCACATTGGGCGGAGTACCGCGGGAGGCCCACGGGGGACAAGAAGCACCGCATGGAGGCGGTGATGCTGAAGGCATTCGTCGACGCAACCCGTTGGAGAAAATCGCCGCGGACGCTGCAGCACGGCGACGTGGCTGGGGGGAGGGCGGGGGGGGTGTCGGCGGCTCTGCGAATGCAGACGGTCCGACCGATGGGGACGTGCGCCAGGCGGTCATTAGTATGATGAACACCTTCGCAGACAAGGCCCGCCCCGTGTAGCCATATATTTGTTTTTCTGATTGTTCTTTTCTGGCGTGTCTTTCTTGTTTCATCAAAAATCCCCTTCTTTCTACCCCTACTGCACGTCTGCGCTTATTTTTCCTTGCGGCTGTCAAGGCTGACCCAACAACATTCGAGTCCGGCCCCATGACTGGACGACAGAATACGAGCCTCGACCACCCGGAATGATCCATGATTTCCTCGTATCTCTCTGCAAGAATCACGTGCCAGCATCCGCCAGCCTCCGTCGGCCTCATACGCCCCCCCCCCCACCCACCCGTTCTCCAGTGACACAGCGAGGATGCACAGTCGTCTCAATCTCTCTTCTCTTCAGTTCCACGGTCTCCGCACTGCCAAGGAGGTCCTCATCTTTTTAAGCCGTCCACCAATGCAGTCGCTCTACCCACCCCCCCCATCACATCCCACCCCCTGCCCCGTCCCACCGCACTCCCTTGGATCTATTCTTAACACAGTAGCCCACTAGCCCTCCACCCACGGCAGGCCCAATGCCTTCACAATCTCGATACGTCGCTCACACCCTGCCACATACGCAGTCTGGTCGGAGGCGGTCCAGTCGACATCCCCCACCGAGGCGTCACTGGAGACGTTCTCGTCCTCACCCTCATATGCCACATCCCGTGCCTCCACAAATTTGTGCAAAACGACACACACCTCTTGGACACGTGCCGCCAGGTCGGGGTGTGCGCAGATCATCCGTAGCACACGCGATCGGCCCTTCAAGCGGCCAAAACAATTCTCAACGACGACCCGCATCTTGGCGTGCAGATGATTGAACCGACGCATGCTGTAAACGTGTTGTCCATGCATGTCGGCCTCCCGGAAGGGAGTAATCTGAGTCCGCAACAGAGACGCGGACGTGCCAAGAAAAAAGAAGACAGAAAAGCTCCTCCCAACAATGAGAAATATAGAAGTCGTGGTTGCGTAAATATTCCGTGTGTATTCTCCAAGCTCTTCCCCACGTTCTCTTCCATTTCGAGAGGGCAGCTGCCGCTGGAACTTCAGCCTTATTCCTTGATTGCCAGTGCCTCACCCCCCCCCCCCCCCCCCCCCCCCCCCCCCCCCCCCCAGCCCTCCAAACCTCTCGACTGAATGCGAAGCAGGTCACACATACCAGGAATGCAGTCAGAGCGAACCCTGCGTCGCCGAGTATGAACTCGCGAACCAATAGGGGGCGAGAGCTCATGTCCTCCTCGAACAAGGACGCGTGCCAAGATCGGGTCCGAAACGCCGACGAGTCGCCCTGTGACCCTGGCAGGCCACCAACAAAGCAGCAAACGCGGCGCGTGTCGCTGATGTCCAGCATGAGGAGAGAAAAGTTTGAGTTCTTGTCTGTATAATCCTCTTTGTGCTCCCCGCAAGGGGTGAGAATCTGGGTGTGGCAGCCATCCACAGCGCCACATCTACACCAAGAAGCACAAGAAACGAATAGGCCACAACTTAAGTCACTGAGACGATGTTCTCTCCCAGCCAGCACGTATAGATCGCCGGCTTCTGCCGTATGGGAGCAGTAGAGGAAGAGAAAATACGAAACGTACAGCCCAGCCCATCCGACGGCGTTGCCGCCGGTCATCTCGGAAAACTCGCAATTGATGCGAAGGCGCTCGGCTTGAGTGGTCCACGACGGAACGGGAAGCGCAACGAGCATGGCCTGTATGACAGGATCGCAGAACTTCGAGAATGTCGACTGAGCGACGTCAACGGCACGCACAATCACGCGCTGTGGACCACCCTGCGCCAGCCAAAAGAGCACAGCGAAAGTGCGCCATGCGGCTGGGAGCGCCGCTGGACCACGAAGGCCACGGGGCAGGTGCGGCTCAGTAAGAGATACCAACTCATCGAAATGGGCCGGGCTCATACGCACATCCCCAAAAAGACATCCCTGCTCGATGCTCTCTTGAAAAAAACGGCCCACCAGATCACACGCTTGTGGGGAAGCCCGGTTGACCAAGCCGCATTTACTCCCCACGCCGGAAAGCTCAGCCAGTCCAACGAGCTCGGCCGCCGCGCCAGAGCCCTCCTCTATGGCACCCCCAACATGTGAAATTGTCTCGAGGGTGCCCAAAACACCGTCCCACTGCGCACCCTCGTGCGGCGCCAGGCTGCGGAGAAGCCCAAGAACCGTCTCCAGACACGCAGTGAGCGGAGCTCCCTCCCCCCCACCACACACTGGCGCGCACGCCTCATCGACATCAAGCACCGTGGAGACCTCGAGCAAGTCAGGACTCACCCCCCCAAAAACCCGAAGTGCGTCACTGACAGTGCGCGTCAGACCGGCCATGGAGGTGGCAGGGCGTCGGTCCGATCCAGCGCCTCCGCCGCGCAGTCGGATCGTGCCCGTGCTGTGGACCGCGCGGCAGATGAGTACGAAGAGGCAAGAGGGGGGGAGCGCCAGGAACGGTGCAGACCAGTGAAGCGAATGTAGGGGTGCCTAGTAGGGCTCAACGGTGGAGGAGGAGCGTGCGGAAAGGGCGCCGGTCCACGTCGACCGACGCGAGGCAATGAGTCGCGCCGAATCTGCTCCTAAATGTTTTTCGTACAGTCCGAGTTGTTGTCGCGGAATGAGGCGGATGTGGCGGAACTGTCTCAGGATCTGGGAAGGGTCGCTGGCCCCGTTCGATTCTTGAGTCGGCAGGCCACTCTGGGGGCTCGTCCACAAGAAAGTTTTGTTGAGTCAGAAGTTCAGCTGAGGCATTCGTGAAGAGTCCTCAGCGCAACGGCTGGCCGCCCTTGTGTTCTTTTCCATCCCCACACTCGTTGGCAACACACACCCCACTACCAGTTGTGTATCATGTCGGACTCGGATGATGCCGAAGCTATGTTTGCTGTTGCCACGCCTTTTTCCAACGATGCCGACGACGATATCGCGGCGGCGCTGTTGGCCGTTGAGCACCATGAGTATTTGCTTTCCAGCATGATCGAGGGATCGGAAGGTACAGAGAGGAGAGGGTTTTTTCCTGAGAGGTCGCCTACCACACTTCCTGATTACGCTCATGGGGAGAGGGGCATTCTGCGTGACTACTTCGGTCTCGATGGCCGACCGCTCAATTATGACAAGGAGGATTTTGAACGTCGCTTCCGCCTGCCTCGCATTGTTTTTGATCGTGTATGCGGAGATATCTTGTCTGTGCCCTTCTTTCAGCAGCCTGTGAGCGCGACGGGAGAGATGCAGTCGTCTACTATGCAGAAAATCGCGGCTGCTCTACGTGTGCGTGCATATGGATTGCCTGCAGACAAGGTGGACGAGTATGCTCGAACGGCAGACTCGACCAGTAACGAGACTGGACATCGCTTTACGCGCTTCGTGGTTGAGAAGTACAAACCTCTTTATCTACGCGAGCCCACACGAGCAGATCTGCAGCGCATCATGGATGACTATGCGGACGCGGGCATCCCGGGGTGCATGCGGTGTGTGGACTGCTCCCACTGGGTTTGGAAGATGTGTCCCGTGGCATTCCATGGCCAATACCAAGGTAATTCAAAGAAGAGATCCATTGTCATGGAGACTGTGGCCGACAAAGACCGGTATCTGTGGCTTTATATTGGCTTACCCGGCACTATGAATGATTTGAACGATGTATCTTTTTCTCCGGCTTCCATGGCCAACACCTCCATGGACGCGGAGTTTCACGGACTCACCGAGAGTGCCAGTACCTCCGCGCTCCGGCGGTGGTTGAGGGCGGAGGATAATGCCGCGGCGGTAGACGTTTCCTTTGACATGCTTTCGGCGGGTCAGAGTGACGGGTGAAGCTGCCTCGTGTGCGTGGCGGGACCGAGGGGGGGTTGAGATGAAGTCGTTCTTTGTCGGGTGCACGTCTGTGCCAGTCTGTCACAGTCTTGTGCGGGTCTCTGTCACGTTCGACGAGGTCCTGTGCACGGGTGCTGGTCGCGACGACGGCCGGCCCAAATGCACGAACTTAGCAGAAGTTTCCGACCGACCTCTGGCCCGACGAACTCAGCTGGGGCCCAACCAGTCTGTCCGCTCCGTAGGCTACTTTTTGAACGCACCCATCACATAAACGGATACAGACTGTACTCACATCGTCGGCGGTTACGCCCGCCAGCGTGTTTTGGTTACTTCTTGGCGATTTCGTGGCGACACCCACACAGCGTGTGTCGCCACGCGAAGTCGCCAACGAGGGCTACTGTGAAGATCAGACGAACGCGCCAAAGAAGCACCTGGCCAAACAAATACGCAGCCACGTTGCGCATTTGTTTGCTCGCCACATTTAATGATCAACTTGAATTTCTTTGTTCATGTTATGGGCCGTGCCCAATTGGTCGATGTATTCCAGGGAGCGCGACGCCCATCGCGAGATCGGCGATGTCACGGGACACAGCCGATCACGCGACAGCGCCTTGCGCCCCGAAAAGATCAGCCGGTGAGAACCGCCTCCCTCCACGCCGCTCGCGCGCCACGCATTCGCGCGCCACACGCAAAGTCGAGCTGCGCCCGCCGCGCTGCCCCATCCCCCTCCCCTTGCGCCGTGCCCCCACCGCCCCCGCGCCACCCCCGCGCCACCTTCACCGCCCCAGCCCACCCCCCTCTCCTCCATCACCCACCCCCCCATTGCCCCCCCCCCCATCACCCCCATCATGATCACCCGCCCCCGCCGCACCACATGGCGTGCCTCCTGCAGCCACAGACCGCGATGTGCAGGGCGGTTGGCGTGGGGACAGGGGGAGGGGGGGGGGCGTTGGCGGGGGGG
>Ga0209093_1001588_pt1 | contig 12889 bp, 15 predicted proteins | sample SidtaG_4_FD_187450 | JGI IMG/M metagenome (GOLD analysis project Ga0209093, IMG submission 187450) | Marine algal microbial communities from Sidmouth, United Kingdom - Sidmouth_Male1 metaG (SPAdes) (version 2) | ecosystem: Host-associated > Algae > Red algae > Unclassified | place: Sidmouth...
AGCGCGGTCGCCGAGCGACGAACGAGAAAAAGGGCGCGAACAGCCACGCAGAGAAAGCTGCTCAGGCAGCACGGGGGGGGGCTGCATGTCCACCCGTAGACAGCGGGGTAGCGCGCCGCGTCGGCCCCGAGGCCGATGTGCCGCGAGACGGCGACAATGTTGCACAGGTTGTGGTGATAATGTTGCTAGCTCGGGAAGCAACATTGTCGCCGCCACTCACTGCCCTAATTAGCCAGTGTTCAAGTCCGTAACACTGTGTGACGAGGTGAAAATGTGGTGGCTCGACCCGATTTCTCCCCGAGCCGCAGCGTAGCATCGCCGAGTTCGCAACGTGGGGTGCACGCATTTGATTGAACAGAGCCGTCACATGTGACGTCGCAGACTCAATAGTTCGAAGGATTAAGTTGCTTGGAATGACCCTCAGCCAAATTCTACCCCGGGACGCCGGGTCGAATGCCACCGCGGCCACCGTGGCTGCCGCGCCGCCACCGCATCGGGTGCTGACACCACAGAGAGGTAGCACCCCTGTCGGCCAGTTCACTGTGTCGGCCACGAGCCCCCCAACGACGCCGACAAGCGCGTCGACCTTCCCCTTGAAGACGAGCGTGGGGTCCGACGCCAACTCTGCCAGCAGCGCCTCGTCCGTGTGGCCTCCCACGGCAACGGTGACAATCGCAATGCCGTTCTGTTTGACCACCGCCGCCGCCGCTCGCGCCGACGCCGCCGGCGACGCGCCGTCGGTAACCAGGATGAGGGCACGACCACGGGCCGCTCCGCTGCCGCTGCCCGCCATGAGCGTGGCCGCCGCGGCGGTCAGCGTGCGGTCGATGCGGGTGCCGCCACTGCTCTTGGCGTGGGCCTCCATCGCCGCCGCCGCCGCCGCCGCATAGACGCCCGTCGCAATGACCGTCGTCGACGAGGAAAAGGCGACTATGGAGAAGCGCGCCGCCGCCGACCGGGAGGCGGCGGCGGTGATGATGGACCGCACAAACATGCGCGCCGTGTCAAACTCTCGCGCTTCAATGCTGCCGCTCTCGTCAATGGCGACCGCATAGTCGACCTCGCAGGCCGCCTCTTGCGCTCCGACGCGCTTTGTGGCCGCCGCGACGGCGGCAGTGGCCGCAAGCAGCAGCGCCACACGCCCCTTCAGGCCGAGCTGGTGCGGGCGGCAACATGACGATCCCGCCCTGGGGTTTGCCGGGCGCGTGCGGGCCTCGGCACTCCTTGCGTCCCTGGGGCGGAAAGAGCACGGGAGTGGCGGACGGCGGCAGGCGACGGCGGCGCGCTCGGCAATGGCGGGTTGTGTCACCCGTGGGGGTGACTGGGCGGGTGTGGAACGCCCATCGCCTGGCGGTGGCGGCGCACTTTATGCTGACGAGAGGGGGGGACAGGGGGCAAGGGTGGGGCGAGCAGAGCTCTATTCGGCTATTCTTGTGCCATCAGTCGTGGGTTCGAGTGTCGCCAGAAGATCGCACCCAGAAGTGGCCATGATCGGTGCATCGAGGCAGACGTGACTCTGAGCCGCGCTTTGGGCTGGTTCCTCGTGATAATCGAGGTGTCAGCTCCGTGTAACCCTGTTGCTGAGGAGTTACAGTGCACAGCAGAACTCTGGCACATCCAGCGGCGGTCTTCATAACGTGGTGTTCCGTCGGCCACGCAAAGCAACGCTGCCGGCCAAGCGAAGAATAGTGGGCCCGCGTTGCGGATGGCCCGCTCCTTCCATGGGGCAGAGTCCGATGGCCAGCGATACGGCGTGGACCGGATCGCGGACCACGCCACTTTACCCGACGGAACCCGACGGGTCCAGGTTTACTGGACCGGGTACCCCCATCCCACCTGGATGGACGCCGCGGACGCCCCTCACGAGACGCTGCGCGTCTATCTGCACAGCGCCGCGCGCTTGGTATTACCCCACACGTCCGCAGACCCGCCGTCGGCGTCCTCGCGGGCCACGGGCCCCACCATCGGGGCCGCCGCAGGCGTCGCTGCCCCGCCGCCCCCGGCCGTCCGCGCCTGACCCCTTGGGTCGGCGCGGCGGCCGTTTGCAGACGGGGGGCGGGGGGGGGGTGGCGTTTTTCGGGGTTGTAGGGCCACTGGGCCTCTCGGAACAGCGGACGCGGGGCGGTGGCATCACGCGGCAGCGCCACGACGAACCACATACGCCCCCTGGGCACAAGGAGAAAGCCCACGGCGTTTTAACAAAGCAGCCGACGACCTCACGCCGCCCAAGCGAGCGCGGCACCTACGGGGCCGAGGCGACGCCCTCATACGCGGCCGCGGTACTCCCACACGTGAACGGGGCGGCCTGCCTTACGCAGGACACGCCGCAGGGAGGCATGGAACCGCTTCGCCAGAGTCCGCGGGGTCTCGAGGCAGGGCGGCACGACGCCGGCGAGCCCGATGCGGGTGTACTCCATCAGGGCGGCGGTGTTCTCCGAGGGACCCACCTCGGCCCAGTTCACGGCTGCGTCGTGCCCAAAGAGGGCTACGACCTTCCCGGACGTGAGCGAGTCCCGCAACGCCTTGGCTGTCATCGGGGCAGGGGGCTCACACAGCGAGGACAGCCACCAATCGTAGGCGACGTCCGGATGCCCCGGGACGGGGTTCGCGACGGGGCCCGCGATCCCCAACTCCAGCAGCGTCGCCGCTGGGCCGTCGTTGTCGGGCCCGGAGTCCCAGCGCGCGGAGCGCGGACCCCCGGAGGCCGTCCCGGCGCCATCGGCAGGGTATTCCCCGTCGTCGCGGCCGGGCTTCCAGTCCCAGTGGCGGCCGCCATGGGCGCCGCTTTGCGACCCGGCGGCCGCCCCGGCGCCGGCGGTAAGGTATCCCCCGCCGTCACGCTGGGGCTCCGCGTCCCAGTGGCGGCCGCCATGGGCGTCGCTCTGCGACCCGGAGGCCGCCCCGGCGCCGGCGGCGGGGTATCCCCCGCCGACCCGTCCGGGCTCCGAGCCCCACTGGCGACCACCAGGGGCGTCGCCCCCACTGCCTTGGCCGCCGTCGGTGCGCCACATGGGGCCGTCGCGGCTGGCGGCAGCATGGCTGCGACCGTGGTCCTGACTGGCTGCCGGCCACGCGCGGTCATCCCACGCATCGGCACCGCGGCCGACTCCGCCCTCCCGACGGTCCCCGTGGTCGTGGCGGGCGCCTACAGCGCCGCAGCCCGCAACGGCCGGCCACCCGTCCCCAAAGTCGGCGCCGGCACCGCCGGGGTGGTCGTCATGCCGCTCATCGGCCCACCGACCGTCAGGAGCCGACGCGGACCCGTCACCACGGGCAGCTGGATAACGGTCCCAGTCGGTTTTGGCCGCTGAGGGCGACGCGGCTCCGCCGCGGGGCCCCGCGCCTAGACCCGCGGAACCCCATGAGCGCGCCTCTTTTTCGCCCCCTCCAGGCCCATGAGGGCCCAGCTCGTGGATGGGCGACCCCGGCGCAGGGAGGGCGGCTGGCGCAGCCGGGGCACCCGGAGAGGCGTCGGCCGGCGACCCAGTATCGACGGACCCGGGCTTAACAGGGCCGCCACGCACCATGTCGGCGTGCCGCCGCTTCCGTGCGTGGTACGCGGCCGACGTGGCCGCCTCCTCCGTCGACGCCGGGATGTCCCCCGGGTCGGGCAGGTTGAAGCCAGCGGGCACCGCCCAGGCCTCCTCCGTCACAAGTAGCGCCCGCGGGACGACATCCGCGAGCCGCGGCTCCGCCAGCATGACCCCCAGCGGGGCTCGCGGCGACCGCGGGACGCCCACGATGCGGACGTAGTGGCACCGGGGGTCCGGGACGGTACCCACTTGGTGGGGCAGCAAGGTGCTGGGGGCCTGACGGGTGGTAGTGCAGCTGGTCGTGAGCGGCTGCTCAGGGCACCGTCCGTGCGATGGCGTCGCACTCCGCCAAGGAATCTGCGGCGGAGCGATCACCCGACGCCAGGTCGTCGACCGAGAACTTCTCCGTCAGGGCGTAGTAGCACGGCGACGGCTCGAACACGCAACGCGTCTCGCGGTACGCGCGGAGCAACCCCGACACGATTGCCTCCGTCATCATGACGTACGCCGTACCCTGGATGGGATGACACGGGTACTCCTGGAGCAGGGACTGCTGTTGGTGTATGACGGGCGGGTACTCGTACGTCAGCAGCCGCGGCGTCGCGCACCGCGTGGCCATTGCCGGCGGCAAGGGAGCACGCGCAGGGGCCAACCCGATGCCGGAACGCACGGTCAAGAAGATCGCCCAGTGCCCCGCCCAGAGGGTGCTCACAAATTCGCCGCGCGAGCGGCGTGCGGCTTCCAATGCCAAATCCGCCGGCGCGGTCGGCGGACCCACCGGGCTCAGGGCGAGAAAGAGCCCCACGCCCCCGAGGGTGACGAGCGCCAATGAGTGGCCGAACGGGACCGCGGGGCGGTGGCGCAGACGGGTGTGACAGTCCTCGAGGTAGGCGTACTCTTCGCTGCCGGCGACGCACGGTGGCTCGGCCGCGGGGTGCGGAACCAAGAGCACCCGGCCCGGTTTGCACCACGACACACAACGCAACCACGCCGCGCTGCTACCGACGGATCGGATGAAGGACCCGAAATCGCGCTCGGCCGCCGGCCGGGCGTCGTAGCCCGCCGCCACGGCGAACTCTCGGAAGGCCCGCCATACAGCGTGCGTCCCGTTGGCATCCTGGGGATGGGCAGACCAGAAGACGTCACTGACAAGGGGCCAATCGGCCACAGCAGCGGCCGGCCCCAGCGGGGCCATCCACGCTCGGACTGCAGTGGATCCTGCCCTCACAGCCGACGCGGTATAACCCCTTCGGAAAACCCAGCACAGGATGCAGAACGCTATGCCAGAGATACAACGCGAACGCCGGGATCACGGGGCGCGAAGCGCACCAAAACGACGGAAGTAACGCAAACGCAACGATGATTTATTCGAACACGCACGATGACCCCAAAGCATACACTCATATACCGTCAGAAACAAGACGCAGGACGTGCACAACCCCGACCCCCTGGCGCTACCATGGGGGGACCGGTACCCAACGGGCCACGGTCTCAAGCCCGGGCCTCTAGTGACCCCTGCCCAGCATTCCTGACAACCCTTCCACTGGAAGAGGACCCCCGCCCGTCTCGGGCGGAAGCGGGAAAGTCACTAAGACTTCCTAGATTTCAGGATTTACCCGAAATCAATACCTCGGGACTTATCCCAAGATTTTTCAATTTTCCCGGATAGAATTCCGGTGAGATTTTATCCCTGGTCGGGATCATATCTCGGTCCGGCTTACGCTCGGATTGCGGAAGCTTCCACAAGCTTCCCGGGCCCTCCAGAGGGCCCGGATTCGGGAAGACGTGTGCCTCCCTTGTGTGTGCCAGACCCCTCCAGGGGGGTCCGATCGGGTGTTCCCCGCCTCACGCCCCTCTAGAGGGGTCGTTTCATGTGTGGCCCTGGGGCTCCCTGGACACCCGCCCAAGGGGGTTGTCCCACGGTACCCCCCTAGGGGGGTGTTACGTGACTGGTCACGACCCGTCCCCGGCTCATTCCGGGGGCCGTGTCACCCCTTACAAGGGGTCTCCCCCACAGGGACGGCGGGCGGCACCGGCCGCAGTGGGAGCACTGGGGCCGCCTGCCCCAACAACGGCGGCCGTTCCTCGGACGCAACCCAGGACCCCCGCCTCGCGCCGGGGTGGTGCCCGCGCCCACGGCAGACGCCGGAGACGCCGCAGCCCCACTCCCGCCTCTGGTCGCCGCCGCCGCACCCGCCGGGGCGGGCCGGCTTCCGCCACTCACGTTCGTTGGGGTCGCACGGCAGCCGCAAGCCAGGCGGCAACGTCGGGCGCGCGGGGATGGGCGGACGGGCCCTCGTCGGTCCCGGCGTCGCCGGCGTGGAAGGCGCCGGCACAGCCCCCGTCGCGGCGTCAGCCGCCGGCGGGCTCGCCAGGGGCGCGGCGGGCGGGACCTCGACGAGGTCGGCGGCCGGTCGCGTCGGGGGTGCGGCTCACGGAGCCCCACCGGGGCTGTCGGGGGGCGTCGCCGGGGACGGCTTCATCTCATCCGAAGGGGATGTAGTACTACTGAACCCCGTCGGCGACGGAGGCACCGCCGGTGGGGCACCGGGGGCGCAAAGGCCGGCGGGGATTGGCGACTTCGACGACGGCCGGCGCGGACGGAACGGGGGCACGGGCACGGGGACGGCGGGCCGGCCTGCGCGCGGGTGCGAGCCTGCGAAGGGGCGCGCCCGGCCGCCGCGCCCGCCAGGAAGGCCCCACGGGGGGCCCGGGTTGCCGCGGCCAGAGGGAGCGGCAGGCCACGGCCGACTGGGCGCCACGCGGCGGTTGCAGCGCGTTGCGCGCGGAACTGTCACTCCCCCTCGTCTGTAATGATCGCTTCAGGGGACTTGATATGCATGAAGGGAATTATTTGCATTGGTTGGTGACTGCCCGGGTCAATTCCCAATCGGAGAATTGAGCCAGGGCAGTGGTTTCCGCCCTTTTAGGACGAAGGGCGACGACAGTGGGAGGCACCGTCGTCGCCGGCAAGTACACCATGTCTTCCTGTCTTGGCGTTTCGATCGGCCCGACTTCCTGGACCTCGAGTCCCATAGCGGGTGTCGCGCGAGCGGCCTAGACGGCCGTTACTTCCCTCCTCCTGAGGTAACCCGCCTGATCGTGGTACTACAAAATGCGTACACGCGCACGGGGGGGTCGCATAGATTGATCAGCGCAACCGCCCGCACCGCGGGTGCAAACAAGCACAGTGCGGGGGAGGGGGGCGGGTGGGACACGCGCAGTGGCGGGGGGAGGTCGTCGTCGTAGGCGCGGTGAGCGTCGGAGAGAGTGTGTCCACGGGCCGTTGCGATGCGTGCGCCAGCGTGACTGTGGAGGGCTCTGGTCAGGCTATGGCGCGTCGCCAAAGAATGATCGGTTCCGAGCAAGTTCCACAGCACGTTCAGCATGCTGTGACCGTGCTGTGACTGCGCTTTGAAATAAAATTGCATGCTGAGGGCTCCTCGATGGCTCTGTGGGAGGCAAGGACGATCGCAGCATTTTAAATTCTGTGCTGTGAGCAGCTGTGAACTGCTGTGACTTGCTGTGAGCGTTTCTCAGATTCGATCATTCTTTGGAGACGCGCCATATCTGCTGAAGCTTGACAACAAGCGTAGTTGTTCTGGAACCCGAGTTCCACTTGTGACAAGTATCTAGACTAGTCTGGCCTTCACGGATAGACATGCTCATCGCCATCGGCAAAAAAAGCGATCTGGCGATCCCATTTGGCCATGCGATAGACGTGCTCTAAGAGCATTGTTAACAATGAGATGCTATCGCCATCTTCACGCCACGTTGCACAACGTGTCCCATTAGGCACCTGAAGTCCGATGTAACACCACTTTTTAGACGAAGAAGCCCTTTTTTTGTTCGGGCCATGGAACTTGAACTACCTACTTGATTCTGGTTTCCGCTGACGAAGAATTGCTGTGCGGCTATCACTTTTCTATTTCGAGTCGGATAAGCTTTTAGGATAGCCGAGGCTATCTCACGGGAGCCTCTGATTGGCCCATGTGACGGATCAACGACCCGTTTCACAGCAAATAGTAGCACCTGGCTGAAACGTGTGCGCCACGTCTGCAAGATTGACTACCAGTTCCTTCTTGGCAGAGATGGTCACTGTTCCGGAACGTCCGCATGAACTGTCGTACATGGCAATGGTCCTACAGCGACGCCCTTCTAGGCGTGGATGTCATCAATCGCTGCACATTTTGACCAGTTTCTTTGTCCGGTTGCCGACGAGCGATCTCTGCGCCTTCTTTATGGTTGATACGGCTGCTCACCACAGTTGTCTACTGCCGCTGCAGTGAATCAAGTCCTGGCGGAGAATATCGTCTTGATCGGGCCCAGAAAGGACGTGGTGTAAGGGATCCTGCAGGTACTTAGGTTAAAGACAGCAAAGCAGCCAGCCGCTGACGTACATGTGGCTGTCTAAGGACGCGGACTTGGTTCTAGAATAGAATAGCCGATAGAGATAGCCTGAGTTGTTGACAATAGAGTGCGTCGGCAAGTCGGGCGTGGGTACTATATGTTGGTTATAAAGGGTATATCCCTAGTCGATCGTCGGATGGGCGACGGACCACGTTGATTGGTACCATCGCGGGTTGGTCTGTCGATCGATGCCCCAGGTCTGACGGGGGCCCTGATAGAAAAATGGCGCCTGCAGGCCGTGAGGCGGCCGCCCCTACATGACCGCACCGATCGCGCGATCGTGGCCCGGTCGTGGCCCGGACATCAGGGAGCCTCGGCTGTCACTGTCACGCCCCAACCAACGGGTGGTCGTGCCAGAACCGTCCACGGACACGGAACGACTGGAAGAACGCGGCATGGCTGCTTGGCGGGCGCACCGGGAGACCCTGCCACCCCCGCCTGAGGGGCACCGACGGGGCGGGGCGCAGGGCGTGGGTGGGGACGGGCCGCGTTGGCGGACGGCGGCACGAACGCCGCGCCCCCGTGCGCGCAGCTGTCCTTGGTCGGTCCAATGCGCGCGCTGCGGCAGCCCCGCCAAAGTATCAGGCATGTTAGATGTGAACCACGGGTTGGCACTCATCCAACTATGGCTGGCGTGAAAGCAGGGTTTGCTATCCAATATTTCAATACACCATACGTGCTGTAATTTGACTTCACGGAATCGCGGCTGTGCACTGCATGGTGACGAGCCATCCCTTGCCTACCATATTCGAGGTGTGTTCCATGAGATATTGTCCAATTGATTTAACATCTTTGCAACATCCAATAGACTCTATGCACTCTGCACTGCGTCATTCTCGGCGGGTTCGACGGAATTCGTGTGCATTGGCCTTGCCGGCTGGGTTAGGGTCACCCTCCGCCCGCCTGCATTTTTGGGCAGTGCAGAGCAAGGCCGCCGGTGCCCGGCGGCAGGCCCTTTCTGGGTCGTGTTTGGCAGTGGTGAGCGACCCCACTCTTGTGCGGCGGCACACCCCTTCAGGGGATACCAGGCGTAGTGTGGTAGGGCGCATGTGGTGGCGTGCCCAGCTGGGCGACACGACCGTCACTCACCAGCGGCGCACCACCGCGGCCACCACAAGCCACTCCCACTCCTGCGCTCCACTTGTCTCCTCCACTCGTACCCCACGTCTTTTTGCTTTCTGTTTTCCAGCCACGCACCACTGCCCCTGCATCCGACTGGGCGATCGAGTCCGTGCTCGCCGCCACCCCAGCCCCAACCCTTTCCGTGGCGAGCCGCGACCATCCCCCGCGCCTCCATGCCCTCGCATCGCGCGTATTGGGCGCCCCCCTTCGTCCCGCCATCAGGACTGCGGAGTCAAGGCGTACGTGGCTCCCCTGCTGTCGTCAACGCTGCCACCGACCCGGTCGCCCTCGCCACGCGGGACGCGACGGCCACCGCGGCTGTACGAGCTGTGGCGGCGTTGGCGCCAGGTGGCGGCAGCTCCGGTGGTGTGCGTCGTCGCGCCTGGCGACTACGGCGCCGGTGGGCGTTGGTGGGGGTCCTTCCGGTGGCGGCCGTCGACGGCTTCAGCGGCCACGGCGGCGAGCGGCACCGGCGGTGTTCGGTGATGATTGTGGTGGTGGCTCTGTCGCGAGGCGACGGCGCATATAGCGGTGCTCGCGGTAGCAGCCGAAGCCAGCCACGGCAACAGCCGGCGGCCGCGGGACCTGGTCATGGCGGCGGTGGCGTAGGTGCTAGTGGCTCTTGGCGGCGGCATTGGTGGCAACGGTGGGGGTTTCCTCCACCAAGGTCTTTCCTTCATTGGCCGCCGGCCCTAACTTTGGAGCCGCTTGCCACCGGCTCGGCGTTGTGGTGGCGGCCGTGTTGGCGGTCGCTGCTGGTGTTCTTCTTTTGTCACACGAAGGAGAGGGTCTGGTGGGGGAGATTTCTGAGCGGGCATATTAGGCTGCGTCACCGCTGTCGCCTCCAGTACCGTGTTCCGTTTCCTTCAGAGGGCTCGTACGTTTTGATAGCTCCTCTACCCCCATATAAAGGTCACACTCCCAGACGAAACGAGCGTTCCCTTCGCACATTTTTTGTCGCACACTCCCAGACGAAACGAGCGTTCCCTTCGCACATGTTTTGTCGTCCCATTGCCCTAGTACCACTCATATTAGCCACCTCGTTTCCTGCCTGCTCTCTCTGTTGCTGTCACCTTGCAGCCTCTTTTTGTGCTCTTTCCAGGAACATGTTCTCCGGTTCTGTTTGGCTCGGAAAACCGTCCGTCCGGTTTTCTGTCTTGGCTTCGTAGCTGGCGTCCGGCCACTTGCCACCAAATCTTACACGTGTTCCACTTCCACCTGCACTTCTGACGTCCCTGATCAAGGTGGTGGTTGATAAATTTGATGGGGAACAAGACGAGCGGCAGCACTTCAAAGCCCCTCGCGATGACTGAGTTTCCATGTCCACGCTTCGAGTCGTAAATTTCTGAGGAGCAACAAGACACGGTGAAGCGTTTGCTTTCTTAAGTGGGGCTGGAACTGGAAAACTCCAACAAGGAAAAAGACACATCCTCGTCTTTGCAGCATCATAACAGAGATAGAGAGGACTACGAGAGGGAAGAAGTGGGGGTGTTGGCCATCTTCGACTCCCCCGAAAGCGATCAGAACTTCAGTCACTGCGGCGCCATCCGCGGTCCCCGAAACGGCCGAGTCCAGCCCCGCAACCTAAACCCCCCCGACAACGATGCGCACATTTCCATCGCCATCCTACCGCCCGCCGTCGCCGTCCGCGTCGGCATAAAAGAGAGAAGCACCACCAGCGTCGGCGGCGGCACGGACGACACTGTGGTCGTGGCGGCGCCGGCTGCCGTCCAACAGACAGGGCGGCGAAGGAGGCGTCGACGGCGACGGGCTACAGCAATGGTGTCGCCATCTCTGTGGCTGTCGCGCCGCCGCCGCTGTCCACGCCGCAACTAAAAACCGTCCTTCCGGCAGAACGCCGCCTCCCAGAATGCCGCCAATGTCATCGCGGTCGCACCGCCGGCCGTCGTGGCCGTGGCCAACGGTGTGCACCAAGAGGGGAAGACGGGGGTGGCGAATAAGAAAATGGTTGCTCTTGGCGACCGCGGTAAAGAAGGGGTCGCCGGCGACGCGCGACAGGAATTAGGCCACACTAGCGACAGCATTCACGCCGCCGCCGCAGTCGCCCCGTATGCAGGAAAACGCCAATGTCTCCAACCCGCCCCCACACGTGGTTGCCGCGATCGCATCGTTTACCTCAGACACTGCGCCCTTGGCAACCACGATGTGCATCTCGTCGCCGTCGCTCTGCTGCCCGCCGTCGCCCGTCCCCCTGTCGTTGCGGTCGCCGTCGGCGCACGCGTTGCTTGCCGACCGTGAGGTGCACCTTGTCGCCGCCGCGCGGCCGCCCGCCGTCGCCCGTCTGCCTGCCGTCTCCGTCGCCGTCGGTGCGCCTGTCGTTTGCGACTTAAACATTGGCAGCGACAGGTTCGGCGCCGCGGTCGTGGCGGCGGTCTCTGCCGCCCAATAAAAAAAAAGCGGCACAACAGACAACCGAGATGGTGGTGGAGGGGACAGCGGCTCCAATGACACCGTGATCGTCGCGGAGCCGGCCGCCGCCCGTCACTAAAGCGTGGCGAACACACGCACGGCGACGATTGCGATTCAGTGGCGGAAATAACGGCTGCGTCACTGCGGTCGCCTGAGCCGCTGCCGCCGTCCCAGCGACCATACCGCAGCGGAAAGCCATAGACACGCCGTGGCCGCCGTCTCGGTTGTCTCAATAGCCAATCAAGGCCGTCACCGTCGCCCCCACGACACAGATGACAGCCTGGCCGCCAAGCACGCCGACCTCATCGGCGCCGTTGCGTAGCCGCTCATTGCTGCCGTTGGCATTGGCCTTGTCGTCCCTGCACCTAGCGATTCTGACAGCCGTTGGCGTGGCAGGAATAATCAGGGGTTCATGAGGGTCGCCACGGACGCCAAAAATACGAAATGTGCAGCGAAAACGCCGCAGCAACCAAAGAGCTACCGCGACCGCCACAGTTGCCACCACCGATACGTGCACGGCCCCCACCATCGCGCCGCCCGCGTGGTTACGCCACTCGCCATTGACGACGACGTGCATTCCAACAGCGCCCATAATCTTCACCATCGCGCTGCCGCCGACGACAGTGCGCGCGCGGGCGCGCGTCAGGCGCTACGCGCCGTAGTAGACGGGTAATCCTTTTTCATTTGCGCCAGGACGACCTTCGTCTTGCTGCTGCCGGAGCCGTATCGCTGCTTGACAAAGGAAACGACGCCCGCCACCCCCACCGCGCTGCCGCGACGCGCGTACTCGACCTTGAACGCGCGGTACAAAGCCGCGCGCTGCGAGTACAGGTTGGAGAGGCGCTTCTTTGCCTCGCCGCGCAGCCGCCAGCGGTCACCGAACTGCTGCTCCAGGTCCCATATGGCTACGCGGCCGTCTAGCCCGACCGCATACTCGTCCAGTGCAAGCTCCCAGTTGAGCTTGTGTGCCATGGGAAGGAGAGGCACGTACTCGCTGGAAGACTCAAACACTGGCACGCCAGCAAGCTTGCCGGCCGCCTGCAGCGTCCGCACGCGGTCTCGGTCCGCCGTAAGGCGCTCACTCACGCGTGCCAACGGCGGCGGTGAAACGGGAAGCAGCACCGGCACAGAAGCGCTGTTACGTACCCGCGCCGCCGAGGATGCAGGGGGGGGGGGGGGGGGGGGGGGCGGCGCGCGGACCAGCTCCTGCCGCACCAGCTCCTGCGCGTGGGGATCCCGCAGCACGCCGTCTGTAACAAGACGGGCAAGCAGCTCGCGCAGCCGGTGCAGGTCCCCCTCCAGAACATCAAAACGTGCGTCCATGTGGGAGCGGGTGTCGCTCGCTTCGGTAGAGCTGTGCGCCAGCAACCTACTCACCCCCACGTCCACATGCT
>Ga0209093_1001589_pt1 | contig 12889 bp, 16 predicted proteins | sample SidtaG_4_FD_187450 | JGI IMG/M metagenome (GOLD analysis project Ga0209093, IMG submission 187450) | Marine algal microbial communities from Sidmouth, United Kingdom - Sidmouth_Male1 metaG (SPAdes) (version 2) | ecosystem: Host-associated > Algae > Red algae > Unclassified | place: Sidmouth...
CACCCTGCCGCCGCCGCCCCTCCCCGACACCGACTTGGCGTTGTCCCCACCCGGGGCGGCAGCGACAGCTGCCGCCGCCGCCCACTTCCGACACCTACTTTCCGCCGCCGCCACAGCGGCAGCAACAGCTGCCCGCAACGCCCCACCCCCGACACAGACTTGCCCCCGGCCTGCCCGCGGCGGCGGCACCAGCCTCCCCCAACCCCCCCCTCTGACGCAGACTTGCCGCCGCCGCCACGGCAGCAGCAGCTGCCGCCCCAGGCGCCGCCCCGCAGAGCCGGCTTGCCGCCGCCCCGCCCACGGCGGCAGCAACGACCGCCGCCGCCCGACCACCCCGAAACCACCTTGCCGCCGTCTTCACAGCGGCAGCAACAGCCGCCGCTGCCGCCGCCGCCAGACACTGACTCGCCGCCGTGCCTGCCGCGGCGGCAGCGACAACCGCCTCCGCCGCCCCCCCCCGACACCGACTTGCCGCCGCCCCCTCCAGGGGGGCAGCGACAGCTGCTGCCGCCGCCCCCCCCCCGACACGGACTTTCCGCCGCCGCCACGGCGGCAGCAGCCGCCCCCGACGCCCCCCTGACGACACGGACGTGACGTCAGACCGCCCGCGAGGGCAGCAACAGCCGCCGCCCCCGCCCGCTTCGACACCGACTTGCGGCCGCCGCCCCCGCCGCGGCAGCAACAGCCGATACCGACTTTCCGCCGCCGCCGCGGCGGCAGCAGCAGCCGCGGCCGACGGCGCCCCGCAACACCGACGTTCCGCCGCCGCACGAACTACCACCCCTCCTCGCGGCGGCAGCAACAGCCGCCGCCGGCGCCCCCCCGAAATGCCGATCGGCCACCGCCTTCTCCGAGACGGCAGCAAAATCCGCCACCGCCGGGCACTCCAGCCACTAAATTGCCGCCACCGACGCCGCGGAGACGGCGACAGCCGCGGACGCCGCCCCCGCCAGACACCAACTTGCCGGCGCCGCCCCCACACCGCCGCCAACAGACGTGGCTTCCGCTTTCCTGCGGAGTGTGCCGCCCCCCCCCCGCCAGCGTGCTGCCACCTCCCCCTCGCGCCGCCACGAACAGCAGTGGTCGCCGCCTGCCGCCAGCGTTTCTGCCCCCCCCCGCAGACCTACCTGCCGCCGCTCCCGCGCGCGCCGCCACCAACAGCCGCGGCCGAACCCAGACACCAGCTCGTGCACCCCACCTCCCCCACCGACTCGCCGCTGACCGCCCTTCGCCACCAGCAGCTGCCGCGGCCGCGGCCGCCAGCCGTTGTCGCCGCGACGATGGCGCCGCCGGCCGCGGCAGCTCGGCGCCGCCGACGACGCGGCCCCGCCAGGGTGGCCTCACCGCCCGCCCCATCCGCCGCCGCCGGCAGCGTTGGCGTGCCGCCGGCCGCGGCGGCCCTCTCCCTCCGCCGGCGCTGCCGCGCCCGGGCGGCTGCAGCGCCCGCGCGAACCGACACCCGCCAAAACCGACACCACCATCGCGTGGCGCTCCTCCCCTCCCCACCGACTTGCCGCCGGCCGACGCCCGTCGCCAGCAGCAGCCGCGGCCGCGGGCGCCCGCCATCATCGCTCTGATGGCGGCATCTTCCGCTGCGGCGGCTCGTTGCCGCGACAAGCGTCCCCCCACCCGTCGACGCCGACATGGACACCGACGCCGCCATCGTCCTCGCCGCCACCACCGCCGCGACCGTTACTTGCCCATCGCCGCGGAGGCAGCCACCACCGCAGATGCGGCCAGCCGCACCCCCCGGGGGGTTTCTGCGGTGCGACGGGCGCCGCTGTGTCGCTTCGTGGGTTAGGCGCCCATTTTTAATGTCATGAACTGAAAGCGCGTTCGCGAAAACACCCTGGACTTGTGAGACGACAAAACCGTTTTCACACGACGAAAGATTGGCAAGAGCGTCACGTGCATCTTCTGAGGGTGCTCTGACAAGAGACAACGCTGCTCAGACACAATGCCACCTACACCTACGCCACTGTCTCGCCACACCAAGACAGCTTCTTTGTCTTTTTTCCACCTCTTTCTCACCTACACCACAGGGCGGCCACCACGGGTGCCCCGTACAATCGCCCTTGCGCAGTCTCCGCCACGCAGACCACGCGAGTGGACGGCGGACCAGCGGGGCGACCGCGGGTGGCTTCGACCCTCCCCCCACCCTGTCTCCACGCGCTCCCACGTCCTTTGCGCCAGACGAAAGCCCCGCATCCCCCTCGTCGGCGTGGCGCTCGGCGCCGGCGCTCGCCGCGCCGCCGTGCCCCCACCGAGCCACCGTCGGCGTCGCGGCCGCGGGTGCGCGGCGGCGGCGGCGCGCCGCTTCCGCCGCGCCCGCGCGCACACGCGCGACGCCTCGGTGCAGGAGAAGGCTCGGGGTGCGCCCGACCGGGGGCCCCCGCCCCATCGGCCGGCGGGGCGGCCACTGCGTGCCCGTCGCCGCTGCCAGGTGGGGCGGGGGGGTGCCGATGCTGCGGCGGCGGCGGCCGTCGGGGCGGCCGCCACAGGCCGCCCCCACGCGCGCACACGCGCAGCGTCGACGGGGTGCACCCGCCGGCGGGGGCGAGGACCACCGGCAGCGAGGGGCAGGGTCGGGAGTGCCCCAACCCCGTCCCGGCGGCACGCCGTCGGGAGGGGGGGGCGAAGCCAGGGGCGCCGCCGCCGTGGGCGGCCCGACGGCGCCCCACCGCGGGCGGCCGTGGCGGCGCCCGCCGGCCGGCCTCCGCCACGGCAGTCACGCGCGACCACGGCAGTCGCGCGCGACCGCCGACGCCTCGGCGGCGGGGCGCAGACGCAGCCGTGGCTTCGGCCACCGCCCTCATGGGCACGCCAGTGGACCCGCGGCGACGGCGGTGGCGGTACTGGCGGCAGGGCGCGGCGGCTCGGGCGCCACCAGCCCGTCGGGGGGGCGCGCCGCCCCCCGCGCCCAACCGCCCCGGCGGCCGCCGCGTGACGGGCGGTGGTGACTGCCGCGCCGCCGCCGCCGCCGCGCCCGCGCCCCGCCACCACGGGGGATACGACCGCCGCGGCCGCCGCCGCCACCGCGGCCACCACCGCTGCGGCCGCGGCCACGGCCGCCGCCCGCCGCCGCGTGCGGGCGCGCGTCGCACGCGCGGTCGTCGACCGCCCACCGCCAGGTCGGCGGCAGGCGCTGCGGCAACGCCGCCAGCGGCGGTGGCCTCCCCCCCCACCCGCCGCGCGCGAGTGAGCCGCGCGTGGCACGCGGCGCGCGGCCGGGCGAAAGAGAGAAAGATCGGGCACGCGGCCTGGCACGCGGCGCACGGCCGGTCGGTGCACGGACAGGGGAGCCACCGACTGACAAAGTGCAAGGACGCCGCCCTGCCCCGCTCAAAAATTCAAAAACATGCCCCTCAGAGAGCACAATCGCATCTTCTTCGTAAGTACGGTTAACTGCTTCGACCGAGTGCAGCAGGAATCGTCGTTTCCAGCCTGTACAACGCACTCGACCGTGTTTTTCACCCCATTGAGGGCGATTCGTAGCTGGAAACCATACAAACGTCCCTCACAGACGACGTGGAAACTTGCTCGAAAAAAGAAAGACATGAGCGACATTGCCCAAGGCTTGCGGACATGTTCATACCAAGAACGTACAGCACAACGTCCTGTGTCGTTGTCACAGTCTCGTTTTACGTGCACAGCGTCTCGTTCTCAAGTACTCCCGCAACGTGCACTGGCCTCAGAAAAAAATTAAAAGGGGCTCATGGGGTGGACGGTGGTCAGTGTTTGCTCATCTTGAGTAGTACCCTGAACTAAACTCCAGGGAATTTTGAACGAGTCCATTCCGTCGGTTCGTCGGACCATCGATCGAGGGCAGGAGGCTGATCCGCCGACCAATGGAGGTCTAATCGATCGTCAGTGGTGGTGTTACCGTCACAAATTGGTGTTACTAGAGCTACATAACGTGCGCAGCACGACGACACCCGCGCACGACTTCATGTGCACGCAAAGAGAAAGGTGTCCTAATGCAGCTTGCACAAATCCGACACGACAGCGTACGCGTTTTCATCGTTTCTTTAGAAGAAAAACGCCCCACAGAGGCCAAACCGAGGGGTCGTGCAAAAGTCGTACGAGCAATTCTTGTGAAAACTGGTCTCCTGGCGGATGCGGCGACGGAGTGCACTGCACCGCTCTCTGAACCGCCAAGATGTGACAAGCCAGATCCTGCAACCTCCGACTGCGAGCGACGCCGACAGGGTGACAGTGTGTGGGCTGCTCGGGCAGATGGACTGCCCCCATGCGACATCTTCAGTGCCCTCCTCGGCGCTGCTGCTGGCATGCTCTATTGGGGTATGCTTCGGGCGGTGCACTGGCAGTGTTGCGCGACATATGTCTCGCGTTGCGGAAGGGCGACTCAGCTGCCCCAGTCGTAGTGGTCCGCCCCTCTAGTGCGCTCTTTCCGCGGCGCGGGTGGGCGATTGAGGTGCCTTCGGCCGTGCTTACGTGTCGCCTGCCAAGGTGGCGTGAGGGCTGGCGTGAGGTTGGTTGTCTTGCGGTTGCCGGACGGTATGCGGACGCCCCGAATGCGTCCCTGGAGATTGTTGCGCAATGGGAAGCGGGCGGCCCTTTTCGTGGTGCCTGGCCTGGTTTTGCGCCGTGCGAAAGTGAAAGGGTGGCTGTGCTGCGTGGCAGGCCGATGCGCGTATGTATCGGAGTCGTCAGACTCGAAAGCGGGTGCCCCCAGCCCCTTATGCGCTCCCGTCGGTTCGTGGGGTATGGTAAGCACGTGCTGGGGGTCCAGCCTCTGTCGCTGCGGGTACGCTGGAAAACGTTTCAGAACGTGTGTGCGGAGCCGTCTGACCAGGCGCTATTGATGCTAGCGCGCAGAACGTGCCAGGATCTCCTTCTGTAGCGGACAGCTCACGCGGACGTGTATGCTACTGGCGCTGCAGAGGCACATGCTTTCTTGGTTTTGCACGGGACCGGTGTGGGGACCAGCAGTATAGAACAACCCTACCTGTTCCGCACTGTGAGGATCAGGCACGAGGGTATGGCGGTGGTTTGGGCAATGTGGAGTCTACTCTTCTGGGGACGAAGAGGTATGTCTGTCCTTGGGTCCGAGGTGAGCAGAGGAGGTGATCTAGAGAATGAAAGAGAGCACTGGAGCGTCCAGATTTCAACTCGTGCTTGTACGTGGACCGGCGGCCACTGATGCAACGTCGGCAGCGCACTGCCATAGAGGACACTGAACTGATGCGCTTTGCGGCGACGTGAGAGGGACATGCATCGTGCTTCCCCCAAGATGCTCCTGCTGGTCGTATCACGTCACCGCCCGAGACTCAGAGCTCCTTCGCTGACTCGAGCCGCCTAGTAGGGGACGGCCTTCCGTTGACCGTCTCGCGACGATATTCTTCGTGACAGACGCGTACTGCATACTAGAATGCTTGTGTCTGTTTTCTCGCCTTTCTGGCACCGTGATTTCCGTGTACGTGGGTGGGCTCTGGACGCCGTCGGCGGTAAAAATAGATCTTTGGGAGGTTTCTGGCGGGCGTTCGTGCTTGGCGTGTATGAAAACCCTGTTCGGACGCTGTTAAAAGACCAGGGCTCCCTCGTCTGGTTCACCCGAGGTCACCAACCGTTCTTCCCGTGTGCCAATTTCTTGTTCCTCGACTGTCCCTCGCTTTCTTGCCTCTGTCTTCTGCCATTGTCACCCCCCCACCAGCCACCCCCATCTCCTGTCTTCATGGCGGAGCCGATCTCAACATCTTCCGGACTTCATACGTGCTTCCACGGCCAACTGGTCTTTGACACGTTCGTGGCCTGTGCTCGCCACATGCAGTCAGCTCACCCTCACAAGACCCGCTTGGCGGGAACGGCGGCTTCTGGAACTGCGGCGCCTGTCGTTTACGAGCCGCTTGCCACACTTTCGGCCGCCCCCGGTCCAAAGCTCCCGAATCCGGGCGCCCCTGCGCCCAATGTGCTCCCTCCACCGGAGCCTCCGAAAGAAAGCGGCGAGATGGCTATCTACAACAGCACAGTGGCGGGGGAAGCGAGCCAGGACGATGCCGGGAACGAGCTCGGGCGTGACAACCCGCTAGCACTCGTCTGTGACTCAGACGACGACACGCCAGACCTTATGAGCGACACCGAGACGGGCGATGATGACGAAGCTTGTGGCTTTCACAGCGACGACGACGTCGAAGGCTTCTTCCAGGCGCGCGGACGCGCACGTCTGCGGGCGCGTGGCAGCGCGCGGCTGCACGCGGCGGTGCACGCTGCGCGATATCTGCAGGCGGCACGTCGTGACGATGGGATGGAGCGGGGCGTTATTGGCGGCTCGGCTCGCCGCCGTCCTGTTTCTTGGACCAGTACGGCGGCGCGAATTTGTGCGTACTATGAGTCGATGCCGGAAGCGTCGAAGTCGGTCCAATGGGTCGACTGGGACGTGGCCAACCGTTCGTCGCGGTTCGCATCCCCTGCCCTTCGTGGGGCGCTTCGGTTTTCTTTGACTGCCGGCGGTGGAGGCCTCTCAGAGGGCGACATTGTGCGTCTTGCTGACGTTTTCGTGCATGCAGAGCGGGCTGCCACGGCGGGTACCACGGCCGTGGGTGCGTTTTGTGCTGTTTTTGAGACGCCGAATTACTTCCTCACAGCGGCTCGCGAGAAGCAGGCGCGAGTTCTGGCTCGGCTCCGCTCGATGGAACTGCCCATTGAAATTGGCGACAAAGTGTACACCTACTACTACCGCGACGTCCTCACGGCTGGCCTTGACGCGCTAGCGCGCGCGGCGGCCGTTGACTTTGGCGAGGACGGGCCATTTGGCGGCGTCACCGCCGCGAGCGACCAGTTCTAGAACGAGCTGCCCGAGCTCGACGACGGGGATGAGTCCCGTGAGCGACGCGTGACGCTGGAATCGGAACTGTAAAAGCAGGAGCGGCACAACGTGCGAGCCGTGCATGGCCGGGAGGCTGTCGTGATGGGCGTGCAGCTGCACGCGGACGAGGCGCTCGTTTCCTGGTCGGGCGCGCACAATATTTTGCCTGTGCCTGCCCGTTTCGCTAATGATGTAGGCTTAGGCGGCGGGTGGTCTACGGTTGGATGCATCTAGCACATTCCCCGCGCTGTAGGCCAGACGCCGGCCGGCCGCCTTGAGGTAGGCGACGTGCGCAAAGACCTGTTGCCGGGTTGTCTTGCCGTGTCCCTGCGGGAGCTGACGCGTGCCAGCGAGTCGGGCGTCATTGCGCCCGTGAGCGGGCGTGGGGACACTTTGCTGATGCCACGCATTTTTGGCATCGTAGTGGACCAGCTCGAAGAGCGCGCTATCTACTCGCTCATGGGTAACAGGTGCCGCTTCTTTTGCTCTCCCTGCATGGAGGACAAGGGCGATGTTCCGAGTGCTTCTTCCACTCGCGCTGTGGACCGTGTTGTCGTTCAGACTCTGGACGCACACCTGGAGGCCGCCATTGTGCGCCGCCATAGCACGCGGCCGGCTCGCCGCCACGCGCTCGGAAAGGAGCATGGCGCGTTAGCTTTTGCTCCCGCTCTCGGGGGTGTGCACGGGCTGAGCACTGGGTCGCGCTTCTTGTAAAAGACAGCTACTTTTGACTTGCTGCATGTGTGGAAGCTCGGCGTTCTACGGCTGCTGTCCCGACGCCTTCCGGCTTTTCTCACAACCATGTGTCCGGATTGGCAGGCTTGCCTGGGGTCAGCAACACACACTCTTGATGCCCTCAATCTGCGGGCTTTTGAGCTTGACAGGAACTGCAAGGTTTGTCCGTCAGCACCGGGGTAGGTTTGCGTGGAGAGGGACACACAGGTGACATGTGCCATATGCTTGACGGTCATTGCCTGCCTGTTGGCAGAGATATGAGCCTGGTGTTTGACAGGTCGTTGCGAGTCTGGCACTTCTCTTATGTTGCACACGATCACCTCTGTCCGTCGACCATTCTTCTGTCAATGACCTCAGTCGCTTCTCCCTCACCAGTTGCTTTGTACCAATGAAGGAAAAGCAATCCACCATGACAGGGCGCAGTTGGAGGGACTTTTCTGTCTTGTGGCCATTCATTTTGGCAGGCCTCATCGGGCCGCCCGACGATGCTGAACGGGAGCAGTCGTCGGGCCTGCGCCGCAGAACCGCGGTACCAACCCGCGCTTCCGTTTTGGTGGCGGGGGATGGCACGCGCTCCGACGCGGCAAACGACGATGACGGGTGGGTATGTGTCGATGGGGACGACCATGCAGTTGAGGAAGAGCCGCTGGGGGAGATGCCCGATCCGGAAGTGGTGACCTCGGCGCGGTCCGTTGCGGTATTCAAGGACCATCCCGTGCATGTAGCCGGGCTCGAAATGTTCTGAAAGGCTGCCGAGCTCGGAGGGCATCTGTTCGGCGACAATGTCGCCGACCCCACCACCATGACTGAAGCCGACGTACGAGCCATCGAAACGAAAGCCGGGACGCTTGGTATCGACTACCTCCAGACGCTGTACGGTTGCACTATCACAAGCAGGGTCCACCGGCTGATCTACCACCTCAGTGACGAGCTGCGCTCCCAAGGCAACTTGTGGGAGGGCGATAAATATCCCAACGAGACGCTACATGGTGCGTGCAAGAGCATGTACAAGTGCACCAACAAGCGCGGCCCCGGTGTGTATCTACACATGACGCGCTGCGAGCAGACTCAGGTGGGGTGCTGAAGGAGATTGAGGTCGCAGACGGCGTCGGGGTGGCTGGGGGTGGAGGCGCAGACGTGACTGTCGCGGCGCCGATATGTGCGGCATACCTGTAGTTCTCGGGCCGTGGCCAGCGCGTCGCCGTCACCGACCTAATAACGGTGCCCGAGCTGCACGAATTCGCCGAGCGACTCGCCACCGACGGTGTCCACTGAGTGAGGGTCAACAAGACGGCACGCATTGTCTCACAGTTTGAGTTCGGCGCCGCCGGGCATATGCAGTTCCTTCGCGCGACGGACAGATTCATGGGAAAGGCATGGTACTCATTCATCAAGTAAAAGTCCCGCACCGGAGAGGTGCGTTGGGGGCGCGCGCGGCTGGTTGTGAGGTCTTTTGGGCGGCAGGCGCGGACCTGCGTGGTGGTAGAGCGACTCCTTCGCGTCGACGCCGAGTCGGGATGCGTACTTACGACGTACGGTTGCATGCGCCTGGTGTGGGACTTTGGCCGAATCGGGGAAAGCTTCCCCTCGTTGGATGTTGTGGACACGACGTGCATCCTGCGTCTAGAAGATTTGTAAGTCGACTGGCGTGACGTTTCGGAGCGCCACGGGCTGCGGGCCATGCCGTCCACCGTTGCCTCCACGCCCATCGAGCCGCGGGCGGCACGCTTTTTTAGGAACCCGTTTTATCCTTGGACGCGCCGCGACCTTGTTCCCACACTTTGATGGCTTGCTAGTGAACAAGAGTACTGAATGGGTTTTTCTGCTGATATGTGGGGTGATCGTATGGGATGATTGGTTTCGCCTGCTTAAAGTGCTCTGCGATATTCAAGCGTGCATGTGTGCAGGCTGCGCGTCGTGCCCTGTCGCTTGTACGGTTTGATGTCACTGGGCAACCAAAACTGGTCGACGCGATTGGGGAGTGAGTGGGGCGTGATTGGAACGTCGCGTTTCCATTAGCTATAAGGCACTTTTGCACGCCGTGCACGCGCCGTCAAGACAGAGCCTGACAGCAGTCCGGTGTGCACGTGATTTCGCTAACGATACGCTGTCATCGTTCGCAGCGGAGACTGACGGACGACGATAGCCTATTGTTAGCGAAAGTCACGTGCGTCGTTTCGCTTATGATTGGACAGGAATCCTTCTCGATATCCGGACACAGGTGCGTGCATGGTATGGGGGCGCCGTTCCCGACTCCGACGTGGTTCTGACTGGACCGAGCCTGAGGCGCTTTCTCAGCACGTTTCGCAGTTCCGCGGGGCCCGCAGAACCGGGGTGCATGATCTGCAAAAGAACATCGGGCATCGGACACACCGTTACTGTATTTACGAGGCACGCGATCCAAGTATATTTCCAGTGCGATTCAATTGATACTCAATACTAGATGGCACCCTCGTGGTGTCCACCTTCTTCACAGCAGCTCGCACCGCGATATACCCTCCCGAATGGTAGACTGCCGCTGGGGCGCACGTCACTTTGGCGTGCGCGGCCATGTCGCGCGGGCGTGGACTTTTAGCTTCTCCACCCCCTGTTGTAAACACCCTCTTGAATCTTGAGGACGTATAAGCCCGCTGGGAAGGTTGCTTTGCCCGCGCCATGCGCATGCCGGCGGACGCCGCTGTCGACTTGGTTGACATTTTGCGCCCTCGTCGTCCACGTCGCGGGCTGTCTCGTTCGTGCCGGACAGCTCTGGTCTTGAGGTACTGAGATGGCGGTAGCTATGTTGACGTCTATGCAGTAGGGCTGTTAACATAAAGCTGCTGAAATGTCTTATACCTTGAAAGGCCTTTTAAGCGTAAAAGAGCATCGAGCTGTTAGGACGCAATAACAGGAGAAGACACTTCTCAGAAGTAACGATTTTCTGTGACGGAGCGGAACAACAAAACGTGATCTCCAGTGCTCGTCGGTGCAGATCGTGCAACTTAATCCAGAATTGTGCAGGTGTTACGAGTACTTTCATCTGCCCAGAGGGTCGTGGAGATCCGGCTTGTGCCTTGCCACCGCCTTCTCCGAGCCAGCGCGGTCCACCATGTCTCAGGTCATTGAAAGACCTTGCCATTGTCTGCCAACATTGGTGACAACGGTGCCCACGCTGGTCCGCCTGCCCCCCCCGTCAACGACGTCACCCGGCGCTTTATGTTGATTTACTCCTTCCTGGAGACGCAGCGCACTGCGCGCTCCGCCCCCACCACCAATCACAGGTTTTCCCGCTCCCTGCCCCAATCCCCCGTCACTACGGCTCCTCTCGTCGCTGATGCTGGCCCTGGTCGGGGAGTCGCGCTCCTCGGTACGCGTCCGCCCCAAGCTCAAGTTGGGGGTCGCCAACATTATGCTACTGTTCGTGGGCATCATGATTCGACGCTGTTCAAGTCGATGGGCGGCTTTTCCCCAGTGGAGTTCGATGCGATTGTGGAGCTGGCTCTCGAGCGTGTGGAGCGGCAGATGGAACCGCCGCTGCACCGCTCTGTTGAGATGAAAGAGCTGCGGCGCCCGCTCCGCCGGGTATGTTTGGCTGTTGAGATGATTTTTCTGACTCTTGTTCTGTTGCGTGGGGGAGACGAGGGGGCGCTGCCAATCCGGACTGATGCCTTCAATGTGGGCGTGTCCCCTGCGACAGTCAGCAACTATTTTTCCCATTTCATTCATGCCCACCATGACACGTTCATTCTGGCGTGTCCCATCGTGTGGCCGAGTGCGGTGGAGAGGCGGGAGATGGAGGGCCTCTTCAATGGGTTCCCCTCGGGTATCGTCTTCGTGGATGGTACGAGGGTTCGTCGGTGGCGCCCGACGGACATCCAGGAGCAGCTCCGCGCCTACGATGGCCACCATCACTTTCATTGTTTTTCCGTGCTGGTGTGGGTGGCTGTGTATGGCTTGATTGTGCGTGTTGACATGTTCTCCCTTGGCGCCTGCCACGACCGGCTTCTGTTCACCCGAACAGGGCCACACCTGTTTCCTGCGTCCTTCTTTGACGGCGACCAGCACGCCATCGGCGACACCGGGTGTATTGGCCCAAGTCGTGTGCTGGCCTGCCCTTTTTGAAGAAACGCTAAGGAGGCACACGTGGACCAGGGGGAGTGGAACACGGACATCCGCACAAGCCGCATCCGCAATGAGTGGGGCAATGGGGACGAGAAGAACCGCTTCCGAGTGTTCTTGGGTCTGTGGTCGTACTGGTCTGAGATTTTTGCGCGTTCTGTTGAGCTGTGCGCGATGCTTTGCAATTGGCGGTGGAAGCACAGCGGGGCCCGCCAGGTGCCGCTCCATAGGCAGCTGGCCAACATGGACTCCTACAACGCCGCGAGGTTATTGTATTCTAAAAGAACCGTCTATCTGCAGGTGACTGACCACCAGGCCCTGTCAGAAGCATCGTTTTCAGTTTCGGGGACGGTATAAATTAATCGTGAAATTCGAGTACGTGTGCCGGTCACCTGTCTCTGCATGTGTATTAATACGAGATATACCTGGAAAAAGCGGGTACGAATCAACTCCGGAATTGATCAGCTTGGATCAGCTGCCAACCTTCAGCAGAGGGAAGCACTTTAGCCCAAGCATGTCGCAACGGTTCCGTCACGTGAGTGAACCTGTTGGCCGCGTTGTTCACGGCTAACGTGACAATTCGAACGGGCGCCCCCTGGCGAGCACACCAGGGCTCGGAGATTCCCCCCCTACCAGAATCGTTGTAGCCTTGAAATCATGTCCAAAACTTAACTCGTACTTGGCGGACGTGAAACGACAGGCCCTTCTGGCTCTAATCCCGCTGGCGGTCGGAATTGATCGATACCCACGGCTACCTACTCATCTGTGGATCTGGGTGTGGGTGCCGGCCGCCCTGCTGCCTACGGGTACGGGAGTTTAGACACTTACACCCATAAAAGCCCCTACTTACAATTTACAAGTGGTAGGGCCTGCTGACAACGCGGCCGAAGACGCTATTAAAATTGACACCCCCACAACAAGACGCCCGGGCACGCAGCACGCGAACCCCCCTCTCTCTACCCCCGACCAGCGCCCCGCCCTTGCCGCCGCTGCGCCCCGCCGCCGCCGCACCCCGCCGCCGCCGACGCGCCGCGCGTCCCGCCACGACGCGCGTGCCGCCGCCGACATGTTCGCCACGCCACGGCGGCGGCGGCGGCGGCGGCATCGATGGCTGCACGCCACGCGCAGCCGCGCCGCAGTGTCGCCGCCGGCAGGGCGCGACGGCTACCCTCCGCTACGCGGAGGGAGGCCTGTGTCGACGTCCGAGGGGCGAAAGAGGCGCGGGGGGGG
>Ga0209093_1001590_pt1 | contig 12878 bp, 8 predicted proteins | sample SidtaG_4_FD_187450 | JGI IMG/M metagenome (GOLD analysis project Ga0209093, IMG submission 187450) | Marine algal microbial communities from Sidmouth, United Kingdom - Sidmouth_Male1 metaG (SPAdes) (version 2) | ecosystem: Host-associated > Algae > Red algae > Unclassified | place: Sidmouth...
ATACCAACAGCGGTGGTGGTTCGGACGGAGAGACAACCGATCCCGACTGTATCGAAAACTGCGCCACTTGCGAAGCAGGTATAGGAGGCATGGATGAACCGGACTGTGTAGATGATTGTGCAGGGTATTATGATAGCGACTGCGACGGCAGCCTTGATGCTACGGAGCTATGTATGCTACAAGGAGGCAATATGTGGGATTGTTGTGCGCTCACTAACAGTTGTAGCTCCTATAATGTAACTTTACAAAACTTCCACAACAGTGGTATCAGTGTAGATAATGTAAATTTTTTAGAAGGTAATTCACTGCACCATAGTAGCATCACTAACTTTCTCAATAACTACTCAAACGCCCCCAACGCTTTACTTCACATAAATGAACATATTGATAAGATGCGAACTGACGCTGAATATAAAGCGTTTGTAGAAGATACATTCGGTTGGTCACCTATCATGTGGCAAATCGCTAAAGAACTCCTTGCAGATAAAGTCGTAGATATTATTTTTCGCTTCTTGCCAATAGGTCAACAGGCTGACAACATAAAAGATGCTATAAAAGCGGTAAACAGTGGGGACTGGGCAGGACTCATATTTGAAGTCGGACAAATCGCAGTAAACAGTACTCCTTTAGGTCAGTTGCTAAGAACTTGGGAAACACTTGACGAAGTACGCGACCTTGTAAAATGGGCAGGTCGTATATGGGATAAAATTGAAAACTTCAGTGATGCAGCGGTACAACGTTTATGGGACATTGCAAAAAACTCACCACTCAAATTCAATGAAAAGTATCTGAAGTATGTCGGTGATTTGGAAACACCGAGATTTGGAAATGCAACAAGAGTAGATTATAGGAAAACTTTTGACGAGGCATTTCCTGATGTTAGGACAAATACTCCAATGCAAGTACATCATGCAGTTCCTCAAGCAGCTATGAGTAATTACCCTCAATTAAATATAGGGGTATATCAAATGCACTCATTGGAAAATTTAAGAGGTATTCCAACTGATGCTATTAATCCTACTACGGGAACAAATCTACACCAGTCAATTACAAATCAGTGGAGCGATTTTTATCAACAACATAGTAATGCAGGAACATTACCAACAATGCAAGATGTTTTTGATTTTACAAAACAAATTGATAATCAATATGGTCATTTATTTGAGCCGCCAATACGATAGAAATGAAACAATATTTAATTTATCCAGACTCAATTTCAGGGCATTCAATAATTTCTAATGGTGAATATAGTCCTTATCCTCATGGAACCTTTCCTAAAGGAGCGATAGTAATGGAGATAGATTCTTTAGACTATCATAAGAATTTATTTAGAACAAGTGCGCCAGGGCATTACTTCGTAACCACTCTATTCAAGGAAATTCTTGAAAAAGCTAATTTCGGTGGTTTGGACTTTAGCCCAATTGATTTTCTTATAATTGGGTTAAATTTGAAAGAGAACTATCCTAATCATGGTTTCGATGAAAGTAGCTTTTGGAAATTCGAACTTGACAAAAAAAAATCTGATTTTTACTCATGGAAAGGTAATTTAGTGGTTTCTGAAGATGCACTCAGTTTTTTATATGAGCATAAGGCATTTAAGGATAGAATAGAAGGTCATGTTTATGGAAAGGAATATGAAGTGTTAACTAATAAGTTTCTTGTCGAAGGTAGTATTGAAAACTTTGTAGCTAATAAATTACCAGAACACATGGAGCATATCAATACAATGCGTAAAAGAATTACAAATGAATATAGGAAACAAGTGGGCTTACCTGTCTTGCACTAAAATCGCGAGAAAGAGAAACGCGCTATAACACAGCATAGCACGCCAAGTGGGGCTAAACGCCCCACCTGCGGCTATGCCAGACCGTTGGTGGCAATTAGAAAAAATGTTAATGAATCAAATCAAATTACCTATATTAATTTTTTTCCTTTTGGCATTTAAATTGTCAGATGGTCAAAATTTTGGAAACTTTCAGAAAATTGAAAAACAAAAATTACATAATGATCTCGAACTTATCTATCAGGGATTAGATAAGTTTCATTCTGGCATGTATTGGTACACACCAAAAGATAGTGTAGATAATGCATTTGAAAAAGTAAGAGAAGCAATAAATAGAGATATGAATATACTTGAATTTCATAAACTTATTGCACCTTTAATTGCTTTATCAAGAGAAGACCACACAGATATATACTTGCCAAGAAGTGTGAGAGAAAAGATAAATATAGAATCAACTTTTATTCCTTTCACTTTTACCTTTCTCGGCACAAAATTATATTGCGTCAAAAATGGTTCGAACTATCAAGGTTTAAAAATTGAAGGAAAAGAAATTGAATCAATAAATGGAGAAACACCTATCAATATTATTAGAAAAATAGGAAGTTTATTTGCATCTGATGGTTTTATAGAAACAGTTAAATATAGTGACCTAGAAGGGTTTGATTTCTCTAAATACTATTTTTATCACTACGGAATCATTGAACACTTTAATATTAAATTTAAAGACTTAGAAAGTTCAATATCTATTAAGTCCTTAAAAATTGAAAGTATTAATAAGAATTTAGATGAGAGATATACAAATAAAAAAATCGATAAAGAAACAGAATTATTGGAATTCAAAATACTAAATAATAAAACGGCATATTTAGGACTTCATTCGTTTTCTAATTCTAAGATAAAAAAAGAAACTCAACAAAAAAGGTTAAAAAAGTTTTTAAAAAACAGTTTTAAATCAATTTCAGATAATAATATTACAACTTTAATAATTGATGTAAGTGAAAATGGAGGTGGTACTGAAGGCAATGAAGGGTTAATTTATGCATATTTAGGAGACAATTACCAAAAATACAATAAAGTAAGAGCAAAACAACAAAAAGTAATTCTTGATAATGGCGTAGATAAACCAATAAAATTAAAAACATTTGGGTTCTTCGAAAGAATGTTTGTAAACAAAAAAATGCTAGATGGTTCTTTAGAGAGAAAACAATGGATTGGATATGGTTTAATGGCATACAAAAAAGAACCAAAATACAAATTCTCAGGTAATGTATATGTTATTATTAGTCCAAAGACTTATTCTGGAGGAAGCGAGTTTAGTAATATGATGTATACAAATGATTTAGCAACTTTTGTAGGACAAGAAACTGGTGGTGGATATTTAGGCAATACAAGCGGCTACAGTCAAGAATTGATATTGCCAAATTCCGAAATTGAAATTGATATTCCTGCGTTACAATTTGTTATGAATGTAAAATCAAAACTACCACCTGGTAGGGGAGTAATACCAGATTATGAAGTGATTCCAACATATGAGCAGTATATAAACGAAGAAAATGCATGTCTGAAATATATTTTAGAACAATTGGAAAATGAAAAATGACTGGCTACAACATTAGCCAAAAAGACAATACTACGCTAACGCTTCGTATGCAGCTAACATTGTCTTTTTCCGATACTCTTCCCCTATTTTTCGCTCCGTACCGTAGGGTATACAGCTCAAAATGAGACTCGATTATCGAAAAAATACAAAATTCCATGCATACAAAATATTCCTAAATAAAGTCTATTGTAAAAAAAATCATTCATAAAATAAAAAATAACAATGAAAGGAATGTTAATCAAAGAATACGGCGAAAATGCTGTATTTGAAGTTTCAGAAATCGAAAAACCAGCAGTTAAAGCAGGGCACATTTTAGTAAAAATCGCGGCATCAAGTGTCAATACGGTTGACACCATGATACGCAATATGGGAAAAAATTTACCCTTATCACCTGATGCTCCTGCACTATTAGGGATGGACTTCGCAGGAACAATTGAAGCAATTGGCGACGGTGTAGAAGGCTATACAGTTGGAGGTGAAGTGTATGGTTGTGCGGGCGGTTTGGCAAATTTACCCGGAACATTAGCGGAGTACATCGTAGCAGATAGTAATTTGATAGCGCATAAACCTAAAAACTTGTCGATGCGAGCCGCCGCCGCTTTGCCTTTGGTTGCTATTACAGCTTATGAAGGATTGATGCGAGCAGGCATCAAAAAAGGACAAAAGGTATTGGTACAAGGTGGTGCTGGTGGTGTGGGTCATGTTGCTTTACAGTTGGCGAAATATTTTGGAGCGGAAGTTTACGCAACGGGGTCTGGAACAAAAAAAATGCAGATAATTGAAGAACTTGGTGCTACTGCGATTAATTACAAAACGGAAGCAGTTGAAGATTTTGTAGCTAAATATACCAATGGTACTGGTTTTGATGTCGTATTTGATTCCGTTGGTGGACCGAATATGATTAAATCCTTTGAAGCAGCTGCATTGAATGCAAATATCGTCAGTACGGTATCCTTATGTGAATTGGATTTGACACTTGCTCATTTTAAGGGTTTATCGCTTCATGTTGTGTTTATGTTAATTCCAATGTTGCATAATTATAAGCGAGAAGTACATGCCCAAATTCTTAAAAGCGTTGCTGAAATTGCTGAGGCTGGTGCTTTAAAACCATTACTTGATGAGGAACGATTTACATTGGAGGAAGTAGGAAAAGCACACGCCAGATTGGAAAGTGGTAGTGCTATTGGAAAAGTAGTAGTTGAAAATTAAATATTCCTGATGAAGCAATTTGAAGTGATTAATAAAGGGTACAATAACGTATTTAAGGCTAATAAATTAAGTTTAGGTCTGGTTGTACCCATTGAAAATTATAGTCAAAGTTCGGTTCCCACTATGAAGCACCATGTGGAAAGAGTGCAATTAGCCGAGCAGTTAGGCTTTAAAGCTATCTGGGTTCGGGACGTACCATTTCATATGCCATCTTTTGGCGATGCAGGACAGACTTTTGACCCATTCACCTACTTGGGCTTTTTGGCAGGGCAGACTTCTGAAATTGCTTTAGGAATAGCAAGTATTGCCTTGCCTTTGCACCATCCAGTTCATGTCGCCAAATCAGCAGCCACCGTTGACCAACTTTCAGGCGGTCGATTGATAATGGGCGTTGCCTCAGGCGACCGTCCAACGGAATATCCCGCCATGAATATTGACTTTGATAATCGGGGTGAGTTGTTTCGAGATACGTTTCATTATATTCGCAAAGCACAAGAAGATTTCCCCGTTTTGAGGGACAATTATCATGGTCAGTTAACGGGACAAATGGATGTATTGCCCAAGCCTAAGGGAGCAAAAATTCCGATGCTTATAACAGGTTCCAGTCGGCAAACCATGGAGTGGAATGCCGAACATGGTGACGGTTGGATGTATTATCCAAGACCTATGATGCAACAGGCTTACACCATTACGGAGTGGCGGCAGGAAATTGCGAAATATCACGATTTCGATAAACCTTTTATGCAGCCTTTATATGTAATTTTAGAAAAAGACGATGATTTTAAACCGCAGCCCATTCAACTTGGTTTTAGAATTGGCGCAAATTATTTAATTGAATATTTCAATCAAATTCAAGAAATCGGGGTAAATCATGTCGCTATAAATCTTCGTTTCAATTCAATAAATATAGAGACAACGCTGGAAGATTTAGCTGAAAAAGTACTACCTCATTTTGATACAAAAACGAAAAAAGAAGAGATAATATGAAAAAGACTATTTTAGTAACGGGAAGCACCGACGGTATTGGAAAATTGGTAGCTCTCAAATTAGCAAAAGACGGTCACGAAATTTATGTACATGGTAGAAATGCAGATAAATTAAAAGCAGTTATTTCAGAAATAAAAACTACTTCAAACAATGATAATGTAAAAGGCTTTGTAGCAGATTTTTCTGATTTGGAAGCCGTCAAAAATATGGCAAAACAAGTCAATGAAGAAATGCCGAAACTGGATGTCCTGATTAATAACGCAGGTGTGTATAAAAGCCGTGTAGCCAAAACAAATGACGGTTTTGACATTCGTTTTTCGGTTAATTACTTTGCGCCTTATCTCTTGACCAAAGCGATTTTACCCTTACTCAAAAAAGGGGATGCTTCAAGAATTATCAATTTAAGTTCAGCTGCACAAGCTCCTGTTTCTTTGGAAGCATTAAATGGAAATGTTGCGCTTTCAGAAATGGAAGCCTATTCTCAAAGTAAATTGGCTTTAGCCATGTGGAGTATGCATTTAGCCGAAAATGAACCTGATTTAATTGTAATTCCAGTAAATCCAGGTTCTTTATTGAATACGAATATGGTAAAAGAAGGCTGGGGATTTCACAGGTCATCAGCAGATAAAGGAAGAGATATATTGTATGATTTAGCGGTAGCAGAGAAATATAGAAATGCTTCAGGCAAATATTTTGATAATGATAGCGGTGGTTTTGGTGCAATTCATCCTGCTGGAGACAATGAAGAAACAATTCAAAAACTTATCAAAAAAACTAATAAATTGGTGAATTAATTTTAACTTCCTAACTAAATAACTAGACTTTGGACGTGAGTTGACATTTATTTTTTTAATAAAAAACTAACTGTCAATCAATAACATATAAAATAATTTATTTTTTGGATGTTTATGAAGCTCCCCTTCCGACCAGACGGGCGAAAAATAGAAATTTTAAACTATGCAGAGGTAGCTTATTTTATATATTCAAACCATTGATTATCAAACAATTAAAAACATCACTTTATGGTATTTTTTTGTTAAAAAAAATGTCATACGTCCAAAGTCTAGTAAATAAGAGGAAGAGCATAAATAAAATTGCATAGAAAAATAAATACTGTCACTAATAAATAAGGCTTCATGCGGTACAACGTGCCAAGCATTGAAGCCAATGTTGGACGAAACCTCTGGTAGCGGCGCAGGGTACAAATCTTAAACACTCAACGATTGTGGGGATTCAAAGGAGACACTTTTTGTAGTTAATGGGCTTTCGTGGGGTGTTTTTGTGTGGGTCGATTGTCGTAAATTACTTTTTTACACTTATTTCGATGATTTTTGAGGACTAAAACTGCCATTTTCGGGGCATTTTTTTCAATTTGGGCAAAGCGGTATCAGCCCGTCCGCTGACAGGCATTTTATGTGTGGAGTTTATTCCGTAAAAGCGAGGTTGGGCTTTACAGGCGGTGGTCTTGAGCGGTGTTGAGGGATGAGGGTTTGGACGGTACGCATCGTGTGTTGCCCACATTCGGGGCAGATTTGTGGGTCGAACCGCAGTTTTTCCCTTGCGATTTTTTCCCAAGACATCGGCTCAATACAGGGCATTTCGCCCACACCAAGCGACTTTCGGGTATCCCTCACGCCCGACCAGCCGAAAAGCATAACGCAATCCGTAAACGGTGTGTTTGAAATAACTGAGTGAAGGATTTTGAGTGTCGCGTAAGAGCAACAGGTAGTCATTGATTTGCGGGTCGGTGAGTTCGAGTGGCGTGCAGCCAAAGTGAAGACTCATTTTGGCGATACCCTTGCCGTAATTGGAAAGGGTGCTTTCACTTTTACCACTCAGGCGGATATTGGTGAGTAGTTGCTGATAGAGGTCAGCAAATCCGGGTACTTCTTCGGGGTGCAGGACAAATTTTTAATTTTATTTTGAAATGCCACTGTACTGACGACTTTAGCCGTCAAGTGGCTCGGTACTTTCCCGCGACGGCTAAAGTCGTCGGTACGAGGCAGATTAAAAATTTGTCCTGCACCCCTTCTTCGCATGCCCGTCCAATTAATGTTTTTTTTCATAACTTTACGTATATTTAAATTTGTGAACAAAATGTAAATATACGCCTTCGGTCGCACTTTAGCTACCGGAGGTTTCGTTCAACAATGTACATGACTATCATGCTCCTTACGTCGCACGCCGCATGTACTAACCGTTAGTCGCAACTAAAAATAAAAAAACAACATCGTTACATTTTGGAAAATAGATACATAATAAATACTTTCTGGCAAATATGAAGAAAATAGAAAATCCGGAATTTAGAATAATAAAAACGACACCAAGCAGTTTGGGAACTGTCGATTATCATATTGTAATTTATGAAAAATCTGATTTTAACAATTCTAATTTGTTGCAAGAAAAGAATGAATCCCAAATTGCGGAGGGAATATATGAATCTGGAGAATATCACGGATTTTACGTAATCCATTCATCAACTACTCGAGGAGAAGATATTGAAACTTTGAGTCAAGATGAAACACTATTTTGTAACAATCGAATTAATTGTGATTCTATTTTATCATACCATTGTCTTTCAATTAGAGATGACGAAACAAAACTTAAATTAAGAACTGGATTTCACGAAATCCACCCTGAAATGAACCTGTCCGAAATTATTTATGATTGGAATTCCATGATAAAAATTTCTAATGGATATAAAGAAATAGAAGTTAATAAAGATGTTTTTTTTAAGCTGTACAAAGAACAAGTTGAAAAATGGAAAAAACAAGTAACAATTTATATTAAGTCATAAGGATTTCATTTCGGCTAAATCGGATAACATTAAAAAACTGTGCTTCGATTTCGACGAATGGGAAGAAATAAAAATACTGCTAAGTTTCGAAAATAGGTTTTCAATCTCGGCAAATAATAAAGATTTCATTTCGACTAAATCGGATAATATTAAGAATATGTGCTTCGATTTTGGCGAATGGAAATAAAAAAGAAAGCTGACTATAACAATGTATATACGGTCATGCTCCCTATGCGGTCGCACGCCGCATATACGAACCGTTATGCCGTTGTTATGCACAATGACAAAAAAAGTCAACCTTGGCAAAAAAATCTTGCACAAATACGATAACTTTATTTTTTTTCATTAAAGACATATTAAAGATGAACAAAAAAAAAATTTACGCTTTAATTCTGGCACTTATCTATTCATCGGTAGGGTTTACCCAAACATTTGAGCAGCATATACAATCCTCTACGGATGATGCAGAAGAAAAATTTGATGGTTCTGATATTACCACTTCCAGCTCTGACATAGAGTTGGTGTTTGATGATTGGAACGATCAGGGATTACAAACCATTGGTTTGCGTTTTGACAATGTAACCATCCCCGCCAATTCCATCATTTCAAATGCCTACATTCAGTTTACGGCGGACGGTTCGTCTTCAGGAAATGTTTCTATGACCATAAAAGGGGAAGATGTAGCAAACTCTGCTGCTTTCGCCGATATTTTTAATAATATTTCAAGCAGGACAACTACAAGTACCGAAGTGCTTTGGAATCCTACGAATGCTTGGAGCGATAATCAATCCGGCATAAACCAAAGAACACCTGACCTATCTACCGTTGTTACTGAAATCATTACTTCTAATGGATGGCAAAACGGCAACCCCATTTCGTTTATCATCACGGGTACAGGTAATGATGATGTAAAAAGAGAAGCGGTTTCTTTTGATGAAAATCCGACGCAATCTGCCAAACTGGTCATTGAGTATTCTTCACTTGCAGAAGTGGATTTGGCAGTTGCCTCTATTATTGCTCCTGGCGATTTTAGTTATCCTGCCCCTGCCTCACAAGTACAAGTGGAATTATTTAGCTATGGAAACTTGGTCGCAGACAATTACACGGTGTCTTATTCTCTTGACGGTGTTCCAATGGAAACACTTCCGGGGTCAGTTTCTTTAAACTTAGGGGAAAGTACAATCGTTACTTTTTCTCAAACCCTTGACCTAAGCAATTTGGGTACTTATGAAATTTCAGCATCGGTGGATGTAGCAGGAGATGAAGATCTCTCTAATAATGCAGGTACAAAATCAACAACCGTAGTGGAAGAAATTGACGACCTATTTTTTGCACAAGGCAGTAGCTGGAAATATCAAGATATAGGTACTAATCCTGGGATAGCGTGGAACTCTGTTGGATTTAATGACGACGACTGGGCGGTCGGATTGGGGCACATGGGTTTTGGTGATGGTGATGAAATGACTGCCTTGAATGGTGGTGTAGTCAGTTATTATTTTAGAAAAAAAGTGGACTTATCTGATGTCTCACAATTGAGCGATTTGTATATGCACCTCATCCATGATGATGCCGCTATTGTTTATATCAATGGACAGGAGGCTTTTCGGACGGAACTCATGCCACTTGGAACGATCAACCACGCGACAGAAGCCAGGCAGGAAGCCAATGATAACAATGAAAATGATTTTTATACTTACAAAATAGATCCTGATTTATTTATTACAGGCTTGAACACGATTGCTGTTTCTGTTCGTAATGAAAATTCGTCAAGTGCCAATCTTTCTTTTAACTGCTATTTTACAACTGATTTTCAGTACAATCAAGATGGTCCTTACGTATATTATGTCGGAGATGATATTATAGTAGAAGAAGTAACTCCTGAGGGTGTAGTGAGCAATACTTATTCCTCTCCGTCAGACATAGAACTGACCTGTACTCTACCACACATGAATACAAGTTTCTCGTTTCCACTAAAAACGGAAATTACTATTGAACCTTCTGAATATGATCCTACGCCTCCTAAGTTTCTTTCGATCTCAGATTTTGACGGGCACATCGAAGCCTTTACTATGATATTGAGAGGAGAAGGAATTATTGATGAGAACTTTAATTGGACTTACGACAACGGACATCTTATCATCAGCGGCGATTTGTTTGATAGGGGAGCTCATATTACCGAATGTATGTGGTTGTTGTATAAATTAGAAGCTGAAGCTCTGGCACAAGGTGGTAAAGTGCATTTAGTCATCGGGAATCACGAAATGTTCAACCTGAGAGACGATTGGCGATATGTAGAAATAAAATATTTTAACAATGCTCACTTGATGGACAAAAGAATGATTGAACTATATGCAGCTAATACAGAACTCGGTAGATGGTTGAGGTCGAAGAACATCATGGAACGAATAGGTGATTACGCCTTTCTGCATGGTGGTATCAGTCCTGATGTCGCAGCTCTAAATCTGACGTTTGACCAAATTAACAACTTTGGTCGTCTGGAAATGAACGGCAATTGCGTATCAAATAACTGTGAAACAGTTACTGGAGGAGACGGAGTGTATTGGTACAGAGGCATGGCTAAAGAAGAACTTTCCCAACAACAGGTGGATGATTTTGTAACGGGTTTTGGAGTTGAACGCATCATTATTGGACATACAAAAGGTGCTACCGTTCGCTCGTTGTATAATGGAAGAGTGCTTGCCATAGACATGTATCATGTGGATAATTTTGAAAACGGATTCATGGAAGCACTCCAGTTTGAATTGGGTTGTTTTTATATATTCAATACAACAGCAACTAACCAAACTTACACGTTACTTGATGACTGTGACGATTTTACTAATGCAATTGATGATATCAATGCTAAGGGGCAACTACAAATATATCCTAACCCAACTGTTAGCACTTTAAATGTCAAACTGCCAGAAGACATGATTGACACTTTTGTTTATTCCATTATTAGTGAAGATGGCAAAATAATAAGTAAAGGAATCATTGATGCCGAATTATCATCCATCAATCTGTTAGGTTTAGTTGCAGGGAAATATTTTTTAATGCTTCAAAATTCAAAAAATACTATTACAGGACACTTCATTTTGACAAAATAAGTTCTCTCCTATATGACCATATAATCAATAAGAAAAAGAACAAAGTGCATAACAAAGGCTAAAATGTTCATAGCCCCTATGCGGGGCTACGCCATTTAGCCAAAACGTTGTCTGCAAGCAAAAAAAACAAAATGAAATACACAATAATTACAATTTGGATTTTGGTATTAGGAATTGGTTGTAAAAATCCAAACCAAGAAAAAAACGAAGTCAAATTCAATCAAGAATTGGCTAATGAATTATTTAAAAGAGCCGAACTCGACCAAACTGCTGCTTGGATTCCCGAAGGAAAATTCAAAGAATATACGCAAGAAGAATGGAAAGCATATAAGGATAGCGTATTTACCACTAATAAATTCTTCTTAGAAGAAGTCTTAAATAAATATGGTTACCCTGGTTTTGATTTAGTTGGTAAAGAAGGTGAAAAAAATTATTGGGTAATGGCTCAACATTGTGATTTTGACCCAACTTTTCAAGAAAGAGTACTGGAGAAATTAAAACAACAAGTAAAGATTGGTAACGCAGACGGGCGAAATTTTGGACTTTTAACCGATAGGGTAAATTTAAACTCAGGTAAGAAGCAAATATTTGGAACGCAAGTGACCTATATAAGAGAAACTGGACAAGCGATACCGAAACCGTTAAAAGACAGTTTGAGTGTAAATGAAAGAAGAGCATCAGTTGGTCTTGAGCCCATTGAAGAATATTTAAATAGAATGACGGAAAGTCATTTTCAAATGAATAAGGAAAATATGCTCAACCGAGGAATTACCGAGCCTAAATTTTATGAAATTAAGAAATAAAGCCAGCAGAGGACAATAGACTTTATTTAGGAATATTTTGTATGCATGGAATTTTGTATTTTTTCGATAATCGAGCCTCATTTTGAGCTGCGTACCCTACGGTACGGAGCGAAAAATAGGAGAAGAGTATCGGAAAAAGACAATGTTAGCTGCATACAAAATATTTCTAAATAAAGTCTAATGTGTATGATGTTCATAACTGCTAATCGCAGCTACGCAACATACATGAAACCGTTATGCACAATGACGCTAAATTCAAGCACCTTGAGAACAAGTAACTTATATAAAAGAAAAAATACTATCAAAAATACAATAATTTTATTCTTTCTTGGTTCTGCTGAAATAAGGATATTTTTAAATTATTTTATAATAAAAAATATTTATAAATAATTCATTTTTAATAATAAATAAATTATAAAATAATTTTAATTAATTAAAAAATGGTTAGATTTCAGTGTGACCTTTCTTAGTACACTGTTTTATAAATTTATTTACATTTTTTGACGTTTATTTTGAAATGAATCGAATCAAAAATGACGCGAATACTCACTGTATTTAAGGATTTTTTGGTGAAGAGTCATTTTAAAAGAAA
>Ga0209093_1001591_pt1 | contig 12875 bp, 17 predicted proteins | sample SidtaG_4_FD_187450 | JGI IMG/M metagenome (GOLD analysis project Ga0209093, IMG submission 187450) | Marine algal microbial communities from Sidmouth, United Kingdom - Sidmouth_Male1 metaG (SPAdes) (version 2) | ecosystem: Host-associated > Algae > Red algae > Unclassified | place: Sidmouth...
GGGCTTTGCCGTGATCCTCTCCTCCCGTTGGGGGAAGGCTGGGCTGTGGGTCGATTTCCGGGGCAGTTCCTTCGACGGACCGAGCTGATCAAGAGGTCACTTCGGCTGGACGACGAACCAAAGTGGCGGTGCCGAGAACCGCTACACACCGGCGGTTTCGCCGTCGACACTCTCCCCCGGAGACTCCATCGCAGATGCATTGGGGGGGGGAAGAGCATCCGCATCGTGCACTGGCACCGTAGGGACCGGCATGCCGGTCCGTAGTGGGCCCACCGGGGTGACGACGCGAGCGAGGCAGGCGATGGCGTGGACACGGCCAAGTCGATGCGATCACAACGACGCGGTCGCATCGGCACGGCAGCTGGAGCCTGTACCCCCCCGCCGACATGTGGCCGGCCGTGCTGACAGCCCGAGGATTCAATCCACACAGCTGAGAGCTGGGGTGCTGATTTAGTTAGCCTAGTTGACACAGATCCTACCCTTACTAATGGATCCAACCCTTACTATTGTGGATCCAACCCTGCCTTTACCTGCACTCAGAGCAAATGAGCACCTGAAGAGGCGTGCCCGCGCCGCATCAATACTTTGCAGGCTGCGTTACCAGTGGTCAGTGAACCACCGTCCCGCGAGAGCTGCAATCAAAGAAATTAGAGCATGTTGATTGGATTCTCGCCGATGGCTTACCCGTCTTTCATTGGGCGAGAAGCGGACGACCTGTCTATATAGTCGGTGCCCATGCTCTGCGACGACGGCGTTGCTCGGCTCGCGCATCCCGCGGCGGCGTGCTGTCCCGTCTAGTGCTTCCCGCTCAAAGACGCAGCGTCATCGTCCCCCCTAGACGCTACCGCCTGCTGCGTCCCGAGTTCCCACTCCCATACCCCACATCCCCCTCAGTCCCTTGCTCCTCCCCCCCCCCATCCTATTCTCCCCGTCCAGTCCGTGTGCGGACACAACATGCCTTCTGACACTGGCCGTCTTTGCCACTGCAATGACTGTACGGCGGACGGCGAAGAGCCCCCTGTATGGTGTCCAGGCGGACCTGGTTTTTGCATCAGCAATCCAAAAACGTCGGTTGTAAAAAGGTAGTGTCATCAGCGGTGGCCTTTCCGGTGGCCCCGCTGGAGATCGCACAGGCACGGACGGGGCAGGGGCTCGGGCTGCTCCGCCTGGGGGCCTGGACCAGGGGGGGGGGGGGGGTGCGCGAGAGGATTGGCCATCAGGACGTGACCACACGGCTGATGAGGGGGCCGCTGCTTGCAGCGAGGATAGTCCCCTCCGTGCCGACCAAGATGTGGGTCAGGCTGATGATGACGATAGAAGCAGCATGGCGAGCACAGATGTGGAGTCTGACGACTCCACAACTGTGCTGCCAGCAGCTTTCGTCGTGGAGGACCCCGCTGAGCCTGTTGCCAAAGCCGTGGATCCCATTGGGCCACCGGTGCCTGTCATGCAGGACGCTCTCAGCTCCAACGAGGTGCAGCTTCCGGTGGCTCAATTCGGTGAGTGTGTCAACGACTTCGCGCTGTTCACTTACGCGGTGAGCCATGGGCTTACGGAGGACGCATTTGCGGATCTGCTTAAGCTGGGCGGATGCCAAGCAAAGTACCGAACTCCGTTTCTCATGCGAAAGTTCATCGAGGCGAGCGTGAACGTCGAAAAGCGCCAAGTGGACTGCTGTCTGAATGGGTGCGTGGCATTCACACACAAGCTGTCGCACCTGACGTCTTGTGACGCCTGTGGCACAGCCCGGTACACGGCAAGCGGGCGTCCTGCGCGCCAAATGACGTACAGGCCCCTGACTGCATGGCTCGTCAACATTCTCAGTGACCCAGTTCTGGGTCCTGACATGAGGGCCAGCATGAAGGAAGCACGGGGCGCGGCCGCCTTAAACTCAGACGGCACACAGAGGAAGGGTCTACACGACTAGTACGACGGCCTGACTTTTCTCGATGCGTTACGCGCGGGACTGTTCGATGAAGGTACCGACATAGCCCTGAGTGTGTCTTCGGACGGCTTTGAGGCGCGGCGCCAACGAGGATTTCAGGGCTGGCCGATTATCGTGACCGTACTTAACCTGTCCCCAGGTGTACGGACGCGTTACATCTGCCAGATGGCCGTGGCCATTACTCCTGGTCCGCGACAACCTGTGGACCTGGTGTCATTCTTCCACCCATTGGCGGATGAGCTGAGCCGACTGGCGGCAGGAATTCCGGGCGTTCGAGTTGCTGGGTCTTCCGAGCCGTGTACTTTGCGGGCGCACGTCCTTCAATTTACGGCCGACATGTCCGCGTTCGAAATTCTGTTGAATGCCACGGGGTATAACGGGCATTCGCCAAGTCGGGCGCGTGATTTTCATGGCGTGTATCACGCGGCCAGCAACCACCACTAATTCCCGCCGGTGGACCCAACCAACGGCGGTGTACTATTCGCCATCAGCGAGTGCACTGTGCCGCGGCGGTCTGCCGAGAGTTTCCAGCGGGATGCGGATGCAATTGAGGAGGCCCGAGCGACTGGACGCTCCGTGGCGTACCAGACAGGGCTCTCCAAGAAGTCGGGAATCAAGAGACACTCTTTGTTCTTTGCCCCGTCTGACGATATGCGGGCGGCATACCCTCAATTGACGCACCTGTGGAGCATTGGGCCAGCGGCCGCTCCGTACGAAGTCATGCATCTGCTGATGCAAAAAGTTGCCCCGCTGTTGTGGAGGCTGTTCGCCGGAAAGGTACCCGTGGGGGGGACGGCTGACGAAGACTACGTCATCCCTGCCGCGACAGTAGCTCTCATTGGTCGAGAGATGACCGCGGCGCGTCGCACAGTGCCGATGGTGCAGGCGCGATCGCTGAGAAACATTGACCTCAAGTAACGGTCGTTTAAGGCCGTTGACTGGATGTACCGGCTGGTGTCGACTGCCGAAGTCCAACTTGCTGGTCGAATTCCGGACTTGTACTAAGAGATGCTCATGGCGCTGTGCAAGGCCTTCCGAGTCCTCTTCCGTCCCCGGGGCATATCTTGGCCTGAGCTGCCCACAGTGGAGGCGCGCCTGAAGCGCTTTGTCCACTTGTACTACACCAAAGTTTACCGCGGCACCTACGATCGCTTGCCGCTCTGCAGATCGGTCATCGCGGCAGTACTGGACATTGTTCCCAGTATGCGTGCGTGCGGGCCGGCGTGGGCGTCCTGAAAATTCCCCGCTGAGCGCAAGATAGGGGAGTTGGGCACCCTCATCCACTCCCACTCACACCCGAGTGCGAACCTCACCGGTGCTCTGACGCGGCGTGTTCAGGCTGAGCTGGTATCCTCGTTTGGGCAAACCCATCTGCCGGCTGAGTGGGCTGCGGCCACCGGCAAGTCACAGAGGCGCGATACCGCCCGGCGTGGGTGCGTGCGTCTTCCGGCTGGTGATGCAGGGGACGCGTGGCGCTGGACAATTTCGTTGCTACCACCGCGCTGCAAAGAGATGCAGCTTGCCGGCGCGGAACTCACCGCCATGCGAGCAGCACTCGCAGCGGAAGGGGTCAGCGAGGTGCCCGCCTCCATTTTGGCCATGAAGTACTTCCGTCTCAAGCTGACCAGCGGAAAAAATGCGGGATCGAAGCCGGTGGGGCCGGACTCTATCGAGCATCGCCGACGCAATTACCGCCTGCGAATTAATTCCGCGGAACGGAGGCGGCGGCGAGATGGTCGGGTCGTAGAAGTGCCTGTCACTACGTATGGCGCCGTGCTTCACTACGCGTTGGTGTTGGTCGATGGAAGGGCGATGGCGTTCGCCTACATGGCTCGGGTGAGATCTACGGAGGACCGGGCTGGCCGAAGCGGTTACCCGGCCACGCGGTTTGATATTGACTGCTTCAAAAGCGCTGATGGCGTCCGCTACTACGCGCCGGCAGGAGCAATTGAAGCTGTGGTGGGGACCCTAGAGAGGGAAGGGTTGTATTTCAATTTGTTTGATCGCGAGCCCTTCTCGGAGGAGCGCGGATTCCCTTCATTTTCTCTATCTTTCCGCGCGCCAATAAGCGCCAAGCACAAGAATTCCAGCCAGGTGCTCAGGCAGGCTTTCGAGGGGGGTGTATTTCAGATGATTGCGTAGCGGGAGCATGCGGCGATGGAGCGCATGGTTGCAGTTTGGGCAGGCGAGAAAGGCGACGCCTTCCCGAAGTGAGAGTGAGCACCTGAACCGATTGGTGAAGTGACGACGCGTGGCATCTGTCTGGGGAAGTGTGGCAGTACCCGGAAACATAGATCTATCAACAATCTCAGCGGAGTCCGCTCCAGGAGAGCTCACGACAACCTGAGCTTCTTCCTTCATGGGAGGAATTAGATCAATCACGCATCGTATTGTTGGTCAAAGTACATAGGCGGCCCCAGCCAACACTCTGGCGGCACAGCGGAGCGGCGGCCGTCGTCTACGGTGCGGGAAACGAGGCACTCGCACCGTGAATGAACAGGCCACCCATCTTCTCTCGCGGTCACGGTCCCGCCGTACGCCATTCATCCCCTCCTTTCGTCCTTGCCACACCTGTACGCCTGCCCGGATCCCTTTATCATCTTCTGGCACCAGCTCACGCCTCTTTTCACGCTCCCCTTCATTTTCCAAGTCCCACGCACACACGTTTGTGCTCTGGATTCGCGGGTCGACTTTGCATCTAAGCTGGTTCCTCTATGCACCGTTCCCCTCCTCTTTACCGCCCAACCCCACCCCACGCGGCGCGGTGAGCCGCGGCCCCGTCCGTCCTTTACCCCGCGTTTGATCATCATGGCAGCAAGGAAGCGGACGCGCGCGGAGGCTCGAGCAGGTACGTTGCGGATTGCTCATGCTTTTGTGTGTCTGTGCGGATCGTGTCTATGTAGCGTCCGCCCTTCGTGCTTGCTGTGATCGATGCATGGCACATGCACACATCTTGGTTTGGCAGCCTGATAACGCTGAAAAACGATTTATGTCTCTTTTTTGCTTGCTTGTATCTAGACCTTGATGCTGACGTCGCCGCCGCTGCGGCAGTTGCCGCGGCGCTACATGTCTTGCAAGACACAAATGGTCACGAGGAGCTCAAAAGTAGCGCTCTTTCGTCCCTGCGACGTGCTCCATCCACCAAGACGCTCGTCACGGTTGCGCGTGACAACCCCGGCGCCAACGCCTCCACCTCCTCCTCGACCTCCCCCGTCACCGTCTTCCTCACCGTTGAGGCCACGACGTGCCCCACCCAACCGGCAGGCACCTCCCCGGCCGCCGCCAAGATCCATTCCGGTGCCCCCGCCTCTCGGCGGGTTGACGCGCCCCCCCCCCGTAAGGGCCCTGTCGTCAAGAGCAGAGGTTTCACCGGGAAACACTCGTCCCACCGAAATTCCAACGATGGCTACGGTTTCCGATCGGGCGGGTGATTTGAATGGTGATCTTTCCTCACGCCATACTTTATCGGACAGGCCAAGGCTGCTGGCTTACCGTCGGTCGGGCGATCCCGTTGTGACCGGGGCTGGCTCGAGCGCCGCAGGTGGATCAAGTACGACCGCGGCAGATGTGCCTCGACCGAGGGTGGGGGCGGGATCAAGACCGCCCCCCTCGCGCGCGTCGCCAGCCATCCGGCACCGGGGGCTGGATCCGAACTCTTCGTTGATCGGGCCCTCTTCCAGCACGCTGGATGGTACCGTGGCGCTCACCACACCGCCGGCCGTCCCTCGCAGGCGCGTGCACCTGCCACGCCCGTCGCGACCGGCGACATCAAGTTCACCGACGGGGGGGGGCGCGGCGCGCGCCTGTTGCCAGCCAATGCGCCGAGGGAGAGCCCACACACGCGGCCGGTGCGGGTTTGATCTCCCGGAGAACCCAGGCGCGGCTGCGCGGACGCTGGAAGCGCCCCCTCTACCGCTTAACAAAATGGCCGTGTAAGGCAACGACGCGATTGGTATCCCCCCAGATCGGGAGCGCTTCGTCCGCGGTCTCGTGCGGGCGGCGGTGAAGAAGTGCTTTGTGGGCTGGCACACATGGGGACATCAAGAGGAGGAGGCTATAGCGCTCGCGGTGGTCTACGTGGAGCACCACGAGCCACGCTTGGCGGCCTGTGTCAGGTCGTGGGGGGCCTGCGCCCTGCTATCCAGAGCCATCAACAACAAGGCCGCCTGGGCGCGATGCAGCTGCAAGGCGGCTCCAAGTGCGGCCGACGGCGCTCATGGTACCAGCGCAGGCGTCGAGGCGACCGGCGCTGAGTCGACCCGAGCAGGCCCACCAATCGACAATGCAGTTGCTGGCTCTGGCGCCGAGGTTGTCGATGCCGCCGCCGTCTCGACGGAGCGCAGGGCACCCGGTATTGCGGGCGTTGGCTCGGGCAGTGGCAGCGGGGCAGGTGGTGGTGCGGCCGTGCCATGGTGCGGCGGAGGGGGTGCAGCCGCAAGCGCTGGCGCGACAGGTGCGAGCGCGGCCACGCCTGGCTTCCGTACAGCCGAGGAAGTTTTTGATCTCATCAGATGAACTGTAAACGGTCGAGCGATTTCATGTGACCATTTGTGCTGGGGACGTGAGATGCAGTTGAGAATCAAAGGCTGGCGATGCACACTGAGACGCTTGCTGAGCGAATCAACGAAACACGTGGTTGCTTGTGAGCGAATCAAAGTGCAATGGATCGCGGGTTGGAATCGTGGGTTACCCCGCGATTGTGGTCGGCTCTGACCCCCGATATCGCGGGTTAGGCGCGCCTCGCAGTGCGGCAAGGAGGCAACGAGTGGAGGTCCACACCCTCGCTCAGGGCATGTAAGGGGGGTGTCCTACCCGCGATTTCCAGCCGCCAACATGCCCCCGATATCGCGGGTTATTTCCTTGTAGGGTTGGCGGCGCGGCCGCGCGTGCGCGGCGGCGGCGACGCGCCAAGACCGCGGCGCCGGCGCGCACACGCGCGGCGCCTCGGTGCGGGGGATGGACTGGGGTGCGCCCGACCGGGAGCCCCTGCCCCATTGGCTGACGGGGCGGCCGCCGCGTACCCACCGCCGCTGCCACGCGGGGCGGGGGGGGGGCCGACACTGCGGCGCCGGCGACCAACTGGGCGGCCGCCACAGGCCGCCCCGACGCGCGCGCATACGCGCAGCGTTGACGGGGGGCACCCGCGCGCGGGGGCGAGAACCAGCGGCGGCGGGGGGCAGGGTCGGGCGTGCCCCACTCCCGGCCTGACCCCACGCCGTTGGGGGGGGGGGGCGAAGCCAGCTCCGTCGCTGCCGTGCGTGGTCCGACGGTTCCCCGCCGCGGGCGTCGGTGGGGATGCCGCCGGCCGGGCTCCCCCACGGCGGTCGTGCGTGACCGCTCCGGCAGCCGCTACGCGACCAGCGGTGGCGGCAGTGACGCCGCTGCCGCCGCGGGTTTGGCCGTGTATCCCCTACGGCATCAGCGGTCTCGCATCCGACGGAGGCAGCTGCGCGTGGCGGCAGACAGACGACGCCCACGCGCCGCCATCGCGGGGGCCAAAACCGCCGCCGCCGCAGCCCCCGCCGCCGCCGCCGTCGCCGCCGCCGCCGCTGCCTCCGCCGCTGCCGCTGGTCGCCCTCGCGTGCAGGCGCGAGTCCCACGCGTTGTCGTCCATCGCCCACCGCCGTGTTGGCGGCAGGCGTGGCGGAAATGCCTCCAGCGGCGGTGACCGCCGCCCCAACCCGCCCCACGCGGGTGTGCCGCGCGTAGTACAAGGCGCGCGGCTGGGCGGCCGCGAGTAGAATGGACGGGCGGCGGGGCCCATCACAAGCTGGTCGTCTTGCCGCCTCGGCCGCCGCCGCCTCGCTCGGCGGATGACGGCGTCACGCGCGCGGCGGCCGACACGTCGCCGCCGCCGCCGCCCCTGGCCGCACTTCCCCCCCTCAGTTCAATCTCGGCCCTGCACGGCGGATGCCTTGCGGAGCTGGTCGTCTCCGCTTGACCCGCGGCCCCGGCCACCGCCGCCTCGCTCAACGGATGATGGCGTCACCGCCGCGGCGGCCGCCATGTCTCCGTCGTCGCCGCCCCCGGCCACACTTCCCCCCCCTCCCCCCCCGCCGCCTTGCACGACGGATGACTTGCAGACCACGTCGACAGCAATCACAGATCCCCCACACCGCCACCGGTGTCTGGCCACTGCCAACCGCCGTCGCCGTCTCGCTCAGAGGGTGGCGGCGTCACCTGCGCGGCGCCCAACATGTCGCCAGCGCCGCCGCCGACCGTCTCTCACCGCCCCAACCGCCCACCACCGAGAACCCTCGTACCCCGACCGTCTTCCCAAGGTCAACGTACCCTCAAAAAAAACGCTGCTCTTCCTTCAGCCCCTACCCCCTGCATCGCCTATGCTCCGTCGGGGGCCGCCACCTTCCCGATTCACAGCACCACGTCGTCAGCCCGCGATCCCGTCGACATCGGCGCTGCGCCGGTCGACCACAGGCAACGGGAACGGCCGCGACCGCTCGAGCAGCCACGCAACCCGCAACCACACAACCCCCCCTGCGAACGTTTGAAAGGAAGACGCTCTCTCAGGCTTCTGAGGCCACATTTCCGGCAAGTCCCAAAAACGTACGCGAGCGTGACCACATCCGCCCCGGTCAACCCGCCCTCACTACCCCTTGAACACCACCGCACCTGCCCTCACATACCTTTTAACCACGATCTGCTCCCGCGGACCGTACGGAAGATGAAGACGTCGCCACCTCGAGTAAACTCGTATGCTGGTCGAGCGGACCTGTGCGCTTCTTTCCGTACTCAAGAGACAAGCTGGGGACGTCACCGGACAACGTAGGACGCAAAAAGGCCCGCCCGGGACGGTTTTGGTCAAGAACTCCCGCAACGTGCACTGGAAAAGACAACTTATTCTTCAACGTGCGGGTGTGTATCAGGGGTCTTCAAGCGTACCCAATTTAGCTTAGCGTTCCCGTATTTGGGATTTTCTTAGACAAACGTCTGCGTATTCCGCGAGAGAGACCCCCAAGAAAGCGTACTGGGTCATCCGAGGACCAGCAAGCGTCTTTCTTCGGGTACTTTTTGACCAAAATGTGTGACCGGGTACTCTCGTTACTGGGCGTGGCACAGCGTACTGTATAGGTATTTTTCACTGCCGGACCCAACCTCTGCCATCTGTCGGGCTTGCGAGCGCCCCGACACGATTCTGACGGGCACATTACCTACTTTCGAGAGCAGCTCCGTTCAAGGCCACAGCTAGGTGACGCGGATGACCCACTTGCGAAAGCTACCGACAGAATACCATTCACACGCCGCCACCGCCGCCGCCGCCCGCTGCCGAGCGTGGGCGCGCGGTGCGTGTGCAGCGGTCCATCCGCCGTGCCCTCTTGGGAGGTAGACGCGTCTAATGCTACGGTGGCGGCTGCGACAATCGCCTCCACTCTCCGTGGCTTGTGCTGCGCGTGACATTGGAAGCGGGTCTAGGCGACAACGAAGAGTGGGAGTCACTGCAGTGACTCCTCCATCTGGCGGTCGACGACCGGCTGGGACACGCAAAACGGAACAACTGGGCGCCCACCCCGCCCGTTCTCTGTGCCGGCAGACTGGGCGGGCCTCCAACGACGCCGTTCGTTGCCCCCCTTCCCTTTTACTTTGGAAAGGTCTGGAGAAAGCAGCCGCTTCAGGGGCCGCCACTGCCACCCGCAACCTAACTAAGTACGTTTCAAGTCTTGTGTGGACCCATGACCACAAGTCCCGGGACTGAGGCTGCAGTAGAATACGCTGATAAAGATTTGGCCAGCGTACTTCTTGGCATAAATCACAGGGTATGGGTATGTCCAAATAATACCCGGTTGGGGCGAATTCAAGTGTTCTTTGGTCAAAGGAATTATTGGGGTAGCGTACAATTTCAGGAAAGCAAAACTTCAAGCGTTCGGGTATATACCCGAATCAAATACGCGCGGATACGCTCGGGGAAAACTACGCTTGAAGACCCCTGATATGTATAGTACCTTGTACTCAAGTCCAGGTCAACATCCACCGATTTTTCCCTGGCCTTTAGGACAGGGTGCTCTCAAAGTGTAGCGATGCACGCATGTACTTAGATCAAGGGACTTGCTCTCCGTATCACAGGTTGCAGTCTGCATTCTTGTCCTCGGGGATCTGAGGGCGTTTCAGTGTTGGAAGGGACGCGATGGCGCTGAAAGCGAATGGAGTTACGTGCCTGAGAAAGACTGTGCCGCCACAGGGGTCACAGGGCCCGGACGGCGCTTGCCTCTCTGCCCCCCCCAACCGTCCGGAGTTGCGCAGGGCGACCGCGCGCAAAGCCTTCCTGGGTTCGAAGTGACTACGATGACCCGCGGGTGATCGTTCCTGCGCGCCGGCTTCTGCTGCTGCGGCGCGTCGGCGGTTGCTGACGCCATCCAGTGGCGCGGTTCGAGGCGCCCCGCTGCGCGGCGGTCGGTCCCACCCGCCCGCCTGTGCGCCACGTCGGTCGCCCCGCCTGCCGTGCGCAGGTGCGCTGCGCGGCCGGGTGACGGCCCCGCCCGTGGGCGTTGCGCCATGCCGGCGGGCGGCCCCCACTGCGGTGGCGGCCGCGGCACCCCTTTCCCGACCCCACCCCCCCCCCGCCACGGAAACGTGGCTGTGCGTGCCCCCGTGGGCGCTCGCGGCCATGGAGACTGCCGGCGCGTCCGGTTTCAATGCGTCGCCGCGCGCGTCACCGCCCTGAAGGCCAGGGTATTGCACGCACGTGCCTGGGATTGTATCAGAACCGATGATTTATACTGAAGTCAAATACTTTGAGTAACAGGTCAGTTGGATCAAGGTCTCCTCAGGGCCGATTTTGGGTACCTGTCGAAGTTGAAGACAACCGAGAGTGCAACGAAAAGACATAAGATCGGGTCTGATGCCCTCGGGCGTGTAGGCATGGATTAGCTCTAGAATTACTACGGTTATCCAAGTAGTAAGGCACGTTCAAAGAAACTATAACTGGTTTAATGACCCATTCGCAGTTTCACGTGTATAACAGTGTTTATACTTAGACATGCATGGCTTAGTCTTTGAGACAAGCATATGACTACTGGCAGGATCAACCAGGTAACTCCATTTCTGGGTTATCTTCCACACGACTTGGCAACACAGCCCGGCGCGCACGCCGATGCCACTGGGGCCTTCTAGACTTGCACACGCTGGCGCGGAGCCAGTCGATGAAGAAGATTTACAACGCTGAAGGGGCCTTTGCGGGTGTACCCCAACAGGTGTCTCGTTTCAGTTAATTTTCAAAGCACCCGCAGTAGCGTACGCCAAGTGCGAACGCTATCTGCAAAGTCCGAAAAGGGAATCCGCGTAGACGGAAGACGTCAGCCCTTAGCGAGGTCCGGCTGAGAGTCACTTCGGTGCCGAGGTCAATCTCGGAATGGGCCAGATTGCCAGTTCAGAGTAGCTGTACAGGTTCGGCGGTGCCGCATTTTGTGGCCCTATCATGAACACGCGCAGAGCACTGTAGACTCTTAATCCAGTTCTTCGATTGCGTCTCTAACTGACTGACTCCGAACGGTTCCTCGAGAAGGTCACGACGCTCCTTCTACTCGTACGCCCTTCATGTTCTCATACTTGCGTATTGGGTATTCTTCCTCATCAAGGACTGGTCGCACAACCCAGGGAGATCCCTAGAGGGTCAGTCCATGCTGTGACTAGCTTCAATGCAGCAATGCAGCATCGATGCTGGTCAATACAAGGACGAGCGTGGAGATGCAAACAGGTTTTCGCGACCAGGTTGACTTCGGTGTGGGGTCGATGATGAGTCCCTCGTTTGTTGGAAGAGGTCCCAGCAATTCCCCACGAGACTTTTGGTCAAGATAGGATAGCAGAAGAAACTGCTATCTCAAGCGTTGCTTGAAGACACTTTAGATAGTGTACCCATACAGTGATCCCATTACTGCCCTGCTTTGACAGACGGAGAGACCGTCTATTCAACGCAGCACAATGCGACGGAGTCGCACAGAACCCCAAGCAGGAGTTCCCGAGTCGGAGCGGGCAAAATTCGTAAACGCCACACGGGGCCCCGCGTCAACACACTGCAGACCATCTTTGAAACACCGTTCACACGATCCCCGTCTGCAAGAGGGGCACGAACGACTGTTTATCTGTTCTGTCGCGCTTGACGATTTCGGAGATTGACTGGGTCTCGACACATTTGACGTCTTTGACTTCGATTACCGTTGCTGGTAGACATTTTGTGTGTTTCCCCCTAGACTTAATCACCGTTTACTACAAATTTAACCGATTCGCTGGGGCGCATAGAGCGCCTGCGCGACCGGAAGTAGCGGTATACAAGAGACAAAGAGTCGAGGCCAAAGCCTACTTATCTGATGAGTTTTCACCTCCACCGGAACATCACAGTAAAGGATTCTCGTGGCTTTTTTCGGAGGCTAGTCTTCGCATCTTAAACCCTTCAGGGCTCTTCGTTCGTGCACCTTCCCTTAACGTAGAGCGAATCGACACCTTTAAAGGGGGGACGGGTTCAGAGTCCTCATGCAGAATGCTGCAGGCTTTAGGGGCAGCCTGTAACGCCGTCATCACCCAGAACAGCAGAACAGGTTCCTTTCCGGAGACAACTTCCGGGCGAAGGGCTCTCAACAGCAACAGATGTCGCGGAGAGAACCTCCCTTCCGACCCTCAGAATCGCCGTGGAAACGTACTTCCACGACGACTCTGACCCCATGGAGCCGGCAGCGCGCGTCGTGCTGCAAATCCAAGGCAGAGTGTAGTACCACGGGGCCCCGTGTTGACGGGGACCACCGCGGGTGCGCCGGAGGCGCCGGGGGACGAGGCGGCCGCCGCGGGACGAGGCGGCCGCCGGGGGACGAGGCGGCCGCCGGGGGACGAGGCGGCCGCCGGGGGACGACGACGCCGGCGGCGGTGGTTGGCAGCGGGACGGCGACACGGGAGTGGGGACGACGGGCCCGCCCCGCTGCTCGGC
>Ga0209093_1001598_pt1 | contig 12846 bp, 7 predicted proteins | sample SidtaG_4_FD_187450 | JGI IMG/M metagenome (GOLD analysis project Ga0209093, IMG submission 187450) | Marine algal microbial communities from Sidmouth, United Kingdom - Sidmouth_Male1 metaG (SPAdes) (version 2) | ecosystem: Host-associated > Algae > Red algae > Unclassified | place: Sidmouth...
ATTTTTTCTTTACACGAGCTAAATTTGACGCGAATAACGGGTTATTTAAGGATAATTTGGTGAAGTATAAAGGAAAAAGAACAAATCGAGAATATACATTTATTCTGTTCCTGATACTTAAATAAATTTACTGTAATACAACATGAGAGATTTGAAATACCTATTGGCTTATCTGCTACCTGTCAGCGGAATTGTAGCTATCTATTTCGGTGGAATTTGGTCTTTTTCGACCTTTTTCTTTGCGTACATTATGATTCCAACTTTAGAACTTCTGATGCCTGGTACTACGTCCAATTTTGAAGAGGCAGAAGAAGAAGAACGCCTGAAAAGCGGTTTTTTTGATGTCTTATTATGGTTAAATGTGCCTTTATTATACTTTATTTTAGGCTATTACTTTTATACCATTTCTATGGGAGGATTGCTGATTTATGAATTATTGGGCATGACCATAAGTGTAGGCATGATATGTGGAGCTTTGGGCATCAATGTAGCGCACGAATTGGGGCATCGCACCACTTGGCACGACCGCGTGATGTCCAAGACATTACTGCTTTCTTGTTTCTATATGCACTTTAGCATTGAGCATAATTTGGGACATCACAAACATGTAGCTACCGACGAAGACCCTGCGTCTTCTCGCTTGGGCGAAACGGTCTATGCCTTTTTTATTCGTTCGGTACGAGACAGCTATCTTTCTGCTTGGAAAATAGAACATACACGCCTGCGACGCACAGGACTAAAAATCGTAAGCATTCAAAATGAGATGATTCGTTTTCAAGTTATTCAATTATTATATTTTATGGCAATTGGTTTGATATTTGGGTGGATTCCTGCGTTATTTGCGGTCGTGGTAGGTATCATGGGGTTTTTGATGTTGGAAACCATTAACTATGTAGAACATTATGGTTTGCGCCGCAAAAAACTGGCGTCTGGACGTTACGAAAAAGTACAACCACATCACTCATGGAACTCCAACCACACCATTGGACGTATTCTGTTGTACGAACTGACGCGCCACTCTGACCATCATTTCAAAGCCAATCGCAAATATCAGATTTTGCGCCACTTTGACGAAACGCCCCAAATGCCCTACGGCTACCCAGCTTCGATGCTGATGGCTTGGTTGCCACCCTTGTGGTTTCGGGTGATGAACAAAGAAGTCGTGCGGTATTCTAATGTTTAAGTAGTGGGACAAAAATAAGTTTAGTGAAAGAAATTAGATAACATGTGCCATTATACTCGTCTTTTTTCTGTCTAAGAATCCTTTGAAATCCTTATCCCGAACCCCGATTCGGGATAAGGATTTTTGTAGAGAAAAGAACAAGCATAATGGGGCAAGTTATTTATTTTCTTTCACTAAATTTGACGCGCATAGCCGAGCTACGTAAGGAAGATTTAGTGAAACATATAAGAAAAAGAGCAATTCAGACGGGTAGATTATTTTTTTCGTCTTCCCTTAACTATACACATTCTAATATTACAGTATTGTAGCATTCTAACATCATAGTATTTAAGCATTATCAAGTATGATTGTATCAGCTATTGTAGCCATATCCCAAAATCGTGTTATCGGAAAAGACAATAAAATTCCGTGGCACCTACCTGCGGATTTAAAATATTTCAGACGCATTACGATTAACCATCATGTTATCTTGGGTAGAAAGTGCTACGAGTCTATCGGTAGACCTTTGCCAAAGCGTACCAATATAATTGTTACACGAAACAAAGCCTTCGAAGCAGAGGGCTGTATCGTAGTAAATTCTATTGAAGCAGCTTTAGAATATTCTCGGAGTAAAGACCAAACAGAAGTATTCATTATAGGAGGCGGACAAATATATGAACAGAGTATGAAGTTGTGGGATAGGTTATATCTCACAGAAGTAAAAGTAGAAGTAGAAGTAGAAGTAGACAGGGATGTATATTTTACAAAATTGGATGATAAACAATGGATTATAACTAATGAAAAACATAATATAGCAGACGATAATAACCCTTATAATTATACATTTAAAACATATGAAAGAAGAAAATAAAGAGCGTTATCTGAAATTATTTCTTTTTGGTGTAGTTTTTGAATTACTCAAAGAAGGTATAACTCAGATAATCAAGACGTGATGTTTTTGTGTTAATAACTCATAATCAATCAAGTACATCGATATTTTTATGTTTTTTTTTCTTTTGAAAATGCTTTTATGTTTTCAAGTTTATGGTATCTTTGCATTTCGTTTGGAAAAAAATAAAGGTGGTTGGTTATGAAGTTACTTTTTAGAATCTTACAGTCTCATTACTGTGAAGAATCAAGCCTACTTCTGAAGCTTTGTTACAAAGCAAGCACTCATTATATTTTATATCAGTCAAAAGTGTGACATCTAAAATTAGGGCAAAATAAGATATTTTGTTTTTTAATTTCGTCATGCAAAAAACTGGCAAGCAGATAATAATCGCAGAATTTAAATAAATCATTAATCACTTCTTATATATCAATAAGAAGCTATCTTTACAAGATTATCAGGCGATTATTTATTTTTTTTAGTAAAAACCGAATTATTTTCAATTTCCCCTTTTTTAATATAAAGGAAAAACTTATATTGTGACTTAAAATCTCTGTTAGCAGGTCAAAACTGTGATATAACTCTTTTATAAAGAACGATTATATTTCTTTATTGTGGCTTGACTTTTTCATGTGATTTTGTGTTACTTTGATTTTCATTAAAGCGAAAAATTTTATACTTATGGCCAATAATTTTACTACCCTAAAGTGGTTGCTTGCACTAACATTTGTTTTGGGAGCAGGATTTAACGTGTTAAATGCCCAAGCACAAGAAGACGTATGTCCTGAAATTGAAGTACTGGATGATGGTACTGTTATTTTCACATTCTCCGCACCAGCAGGAGGGGACGAAGGATTTTCAGTTTCCGGTATAGGTACAGGAACAGGTTTTCCTGCCAGTACTATATATACTGGTTCAGGTTCATTTACATCAGGTAACACCGTTTTTACCTTCGAACCTAATCAACCTTTCCCCACCAACCTTTCAGGTACTATGGTGATGGATTTTACCGGTACAGGGTTTATCGTTTGTGATTATGTAGATGGTATTCTCCCACTTACTTTGATAAACTTTGAGGGATACACTACTGAAAGAAATACAAACATTCTTGAGTGGGTAACTGCAAGTGAGTCCAACACAGCGTGGATTATACTTGAGCGTTCTTCGGACGTTACCAATTGGGAATTAGTTGAACGTCTTCCTGCACAAGGTTGGTCGTCTGAGTTATTCCAATACTCATCAGAGGACATGACGCCGCATTTATTGACTTACTACCGTCTACGAATCGTTGATTTGGATGGTGCGGAATACTTTTCCAATGTAATCGCTTTGGAGCGTAACACAGTAAGTGGTGTCAGCATTTCACCTGTGCCTGCAAGAGAAGAGGTTCAGATGATATATGAAGCTACCGAAGATGGCGAAATGACTATCTCTATTATTGACGTAGTTGGTCGTGAAGTTGCCAGAGAATCTATGCAGATTTCTGAAGGCTTGAATACCAAAACTATCGACATCCGCAACTTGGCGGTTGGTCTTTACTACCTCACAGTAGATAACGGCATTGATGCTCATACTCAACGCATTATCAAGCAGTAATCACTGCAAAATATATTTCACAAGCTACCCGTATTCGGGTGGCTTTTTTTTTGTCATTCCTACGCCCCAGCAAAGGTATTCGTCTTCCCTAAGCCTATTTTTGTCCCACTACTTACACGGCTGTTTCACAATTAGAGAGCCACTGATTTTAGTCATTTTGTGTCATTCATAATTCAATATTTTCAAAATAACTTAATGAAACCAAGAACCGTTGATTTTTACATTCAAGAAGGCAAAAAAAAGATTAATGAAGGGAATATTTCAAAGGCATTAGATGTTTTTGAGCAAGGTTTGAAGGAGAATATAAATAATGGAAGACTTTTATTTTGGGTAGGAAGAGCGGCTTTGCAAAATGAAAATTTTAATAAAGCAGAAACCGCATTATTACAGCTATTAGAGCGACAGCCTAAGCACTTGAACGGACTCAAGAAATTAAGTATTGTATATCAAAAGCAGCTTAAATGGAGAAAGGCGCGTGCAACTCTCAATAAAATTTTAAATGTACACCCGAAAGAAAGTGAATGGGTTGCAAGTAGAATGAAGACCTGTTTGAAACACATCAAGCTGAATTTGTCCGACAAGCGGTACAAAAGTTTTATCTTTACACACATCCAAAAAACAGGCGGTTCGAGCATCCGCAAGTACCTTGCAAAAGCGGCTGCCAATAGTGGGATAGATACAAAACGACATTATATCCCGGGATTAAACGGGGTCGAGGCAAACAATAATCTGATTATGCTCCATGAACCCGAATTGGAGAAGGTAAGAAAAAAACAACCGATTATTTTGGCTGACCATTCGCATTATGATCCGGCGCAGATATTCAAAATACCTTCATTAATTGACCCGTTTTATTACGTGATGTTGCGAGAGCCGATAGCGCGGGTCAAGTCGCATTATTATTTCCAATATTATAATCAGAAAAACTCGGAATTTTACCAAACGCACATCAACGACCTCAATGAAGGTGATTTGGATAAAGTATTAAAGTTGATTTCCAACTACCATATTGTTTACCTTACAGGTTATGGTTTTTGGAATAAAGGCTATCAAACTAACGAAGCGATATTTGAAGAAGCCTGCAAAAACTTGGAGCAAAAATACCATTGCTTTGGTATATTCGAGCAGATGGACAGGTCGATAGAAATTTTGAAAAAACGTGCGCCAAAATGGTTGAAATTAAAAGGGGAGTTACCACAAAAAAACAAGAGTGTTGACGCAAAAGATGAAGCAGTATTGAGTGAAAGGGTGGTGAAGCGCATCGAAGAACTGAACAAATGGGACATCGAATTTTACGATTTTGCAAAACGATTATTTGAGTCGCGCTATATGAAGCCTAAAAGTAAACCTATGAAAAAAAAGAATTTGCCGGAAAATACGGCGTTACCGGGCGGACGTTTTTATTTCAATCCGCAATACAAAACCGATAAGTTTGAATCGGGCTTGATGCACGAGTATCTTAATGTATTGCAAGGGCTTCGTTATCAGCCTATTAAATTGTTGGAAATAGGCGTAGCCGAAGGTGGTTCGGTCAATTATTTTTCCGATTATTTTCAACATCCCGAGGCTCAAATCATTGGTATGGATTATCAAAAACCTATGCAAAATCCAGGCTTTAGAGAAAATATAAACTTCTTGGTAGGAGACCAAAACGATCCCAAGCGTCTCAATGAAATAGGTACAAAATTTGGTCCCTTTGACGTCATAATCGACGATGGCGCACATACGGTCAAAGAGACGCGACATACTTACGATTGTTTGTTTCAATACGTAAAACCCGGCGGGTATTTTATCATCGAAGATTGGGCGGCAGAGTTTTTGGATAGCGAAAAATACGGCGGAATGGTTGACCTGATGCTCGAATTGTACCGCGAAAATGTCGGTACAAAATCCAATGAAATTACCTTAAAACTTGGACACGGCTTGTCGTATCTAATGATTAGAAACTCGCGTTTTTAAAAAGAATAATTTACAAATCACGGAATCAACTATATTTTTAGTGTTAGCAAAATTACTATCAGAAAATAAATCACTATCAAAGAATAATCGGTTTGAAAGAATTTGGCTACTCGCCAAAATTGATTTCAAGAAACGATACTATGATCAAGGGCTTGGTATCCTTTGGGCATTGATAAATCCGCTATTCAAATTATTGGTCTATTATTTTGCCTTTACTTACATCATGACCAGCCGAATACCCAGCTTTGCCTTGTATCTATTTTCAGGCATTATCGCATGGGCTTTTTTCGGACAAGCGACTAAAAAAGGTATTAATCTACTCAAAAATAAAAAATATTTGATAGAAAGCATTCAATTCGAGCAGTTAGATTTGTTTATATCAGCTTCATTGAGCGTCTTTTTTGCTTTTTTATTCAACCTTGCTGCCTACTTCGTCATACACTTTCTCTATCAAGTACCTATCTCGCTCACCATCTTATATTTGCCTATACTGGTCATCAATATGTTTGTGCTTGTATTAGGAATAAGCATATTATTGGCAACCATCAATATTTATTTGAGGGATATTACACACCTTTGGGATATGGTGTTATTAGCTGGATTTTGGCTGACCCCGATTATTTACCAAAAAGAATTAGTATTAGACAATTATTACTTTCTCGCCTACATCAACCCGATGTTTGGCATCATTGTCAACTTGCGAGAAACGGTACTTTATGGTCGTCCACCTTTATACGATTTATTTTTTTACAATATAATATTGGCAATAATATTAATGGTAATCGGTGTATTTGTATATAAGAAATTTGCTCATAAAGCAGTCGAAAAACTTTAATTGGTAATTAGGTGAATGGGAAATTAGGTAATTAGGAGAATAGATGAATGAACGATTGGTAAATGGCTTATTTTTAATAAAAAAAATATATTTAACATTTATTATTATTTTTTTAAAAATAAAGATTCTTTGACAAATCCAGTGAAGTGAATATTAATTTGGGCGTATCCCTCTCCTTATCAGTCGAGGGTCGGGCTATCCGGCACTCTCTCCGCTACGCTTCGTTCAAACAACACCTCCTATCCCTTACGCAAAAAACGAGCAATCACTGGATTTGTCAAAGAACCAAAATAAATTACCCAATTCCCCAATCAAAAATTCAACACTAAAGCAATCGCAGATGAAAGAAACTAATGAACAAAAAGACAAAAAAACGAAGCCACCGATAGGTGTAGGGAAAGCGCAGCGAGGACAGAAAAATAGGCAACAACGACAAGGCAATGCCAGACGAAAACAGCAAGTACGCCCGAAAAGGAATTTGGAAGGAAGAGAAATCGTGATTACGCTTAAAAATATCAGTAAAACATTCAAAATTAGAGAGAAGAATACAGATTCTATAAGAGCAAAAGTGATGAACGTTTTTTCTGCGAACCCGGCAAAAGAAGTCAAAGCGGTTCGAGATGTGAATTTGGAAATTCGTAGAGGTGAATTTTTTGGTATCGTTGGTAGAAATGGCAGCGGCAAATCTACGCTACTCAAAATCATCATGGGCGCAATCAGAGCAGACGAGGGCGGCGAAGTAGAAACCAAAGGGCGTATGATGCGCCTTTCACTCGGTATGGGCTTTGACCCGATGCTCACCGCTCGCGAAAATATCTATATCAATGCCTCTATTTTGGGGCTGACCTTTAAGGAGATAGAAGAAAAATTTGATGAAATTATAGCCTTCGCCGAACTTAAAAACTTTGTAGATACACCCGTCAAATTTTACTCCAGAGGAATGAAAAGCCGCCTCGGATTTGCAATTGCAGTACATGCGGATGCGGATATTTTCCTGATGGATGAGTTTTTTGGTGGGGTAGGGGATGCTAATTTTAGAAAAAAATCAGAAAGTATTTTTAGCAAAGCATTTCTCGAAGGACGAACCATCATACACGTCACCCACCAAATGGCAACTATAAAAAAGCATTGCGATAGAGCGATGGTCATGCACCACGGGGAAGTTATGGGTATCGGCACTCCAGAAAAAATGATAGAAGTATATAAAGAGGTTTTAAAACGAAAAGAGTAACTTTGTTCTTGAAAATGTAGTGAACGCAGTAGAACTTATAAAACGCATTGTATTTATTATTCATTTGAATATGCAATCACTCAAAAACAAATACATGAAAATACTATAACAAACATGGACAATTATTTCGCTCAATTATTCATAGATACCGGAGCAGGATTCAACGAAAAAGAATCCATCATAAAAGATGTCAATATGGGCGAATACTTTTTGGTATTCGAACTGCAAGACTACAAAAATATCCGTGCATTACGCTTCGATCCATCCAATAGTATCGTTGCATTGTATGTCCATAAAATAGAAATTGTACTCGAAGATGGAGATAATATTGAAGTATCTTATGACGATAATGCACTCGAAAAACACAGTGATTTACTCATCTTCGATACCGGCGATCCCAACCTTACCCTCAATTTTGATTCAAAATATAAGCCCATTAAAATTGTTATCAATGTAGATTACATTGCATTTGGAATCAATACTTATCCATATATTATAGAAAATCAGCGCGAAATACTAAAAATCAAAGAACAGAATCAAGTCCGTCAAATTTGGAGCTTGGAAAATAGAATGGCAGAAATACAAGCTGAAGCGGAGATAATTGAACAAAACGCGCTTGCCGTTCAACAACCAACACCAACCGAACATACCGAATTTTATAAAGAACTACTTGCTGAAAAAGAACAACGCATAAAAGAACTTCATAATACACTCCGCGATAAAGAAAGTGAAGTATTGAAGGCACAACAAGCCGTTGAAATTCGTCAGAATAACCTCATCGAAAGAGAACGCCGTATTGACGAACTTAGTCGCCTATTGCAAGAACGGGAGGTCAATATCGTAGGCATACAAAAAGAGATAGAATATAAAAATACCCTTATCAATGAAAAAGATAAAAAAGTAAGTGAAGTCATCGAAAAAGAACGTCGTATAGAAGAACTCAACCGTTTGCTACACGAAAAAGAAACGACCATTACTGCCATTCAAAAAGAGGTCGAACTCAAAAATGCTTTGATAGCAGAGAAAGATAAAAAAGTAAATGAAAGCATTGAAAAAGAACGTCGTATAGAAGAACTCAATCGTTCGCTACACGAAAAAGAAACGACCATTACTGCCATTCAAAAAGAGGTCGAACTCAAAAATGCTTTGATAGCAGAGAAAGATAAAAAAGTAAATGAAAGCATTGAAAAAGAACGTCGTATAGAAGAACTCAATCGTTCGCTACACGAAAAAGAAACGACCATTACTGCCATTCAAAAAGAGGTCGAACTCAAAAATGCTTTGATAGCAGAGAAAGATAAAAAAGTAAATGAAAGCATTGAAAAAGAACGTCGTATAGAAGAACTCAATCGTTCGCTACACGAAAAAGAAACGACCATTATTACCATTCAAAAAGACATAGAACACAATAAAAGACGCATCAACGACTACGAAAACACCCTAAAAACATTGGATGCCACCTCCCGGCAAAATGAAATCAATGCCATTACCTATAAAAAAGACATCGAACTTAAAGAAACTATACTCGCCCAACGGGAGCGCGAAGTAAAAGACATCACCCAAACCATACGCGAAAAAGAACAAGCCGTAGTAGCTGCATACAAAGAGGCCGAACTCAAAAACAAACTCATCCTTGAAAAAGAAAAACGCATCGGCGAACTACACAATGTTGTCAAAGAAAAAGAATTTGGCATAGAAGCTATCCAAAAAGAGGTCGCATTAAAAGAGCAAACCATCCTCGAAAAAGACAACAACCTTGCCCAACAAACCGCCTTGCTCAACCAACTTCGCGGCGAACTCGACGCACAAAGAAAACACCTTGAAAGCAAAGAAACAACCATAGCACAGAAAATGCAGAAAATTGAGGACCAATCCCAAGAAATTCTCATCAGAGAGCGCGAAATTAGCAACCTGCATAGCCAAGTAGAAATCAGAGAACATGCAATGACAAACCACCAAGTGCAAATCGAAGAATTTAAAAAATTATTGGTACAAAAAAAACCCACCAAATACCGCTCCATCATTTCGTTGACAGAATCCAATGAAGTTACTGGCAGCAATGGCAAAAGCACCCCTTGGCTTTTTGCGGCGATGCTCGTTGAGGGCGCGAAGCGTCCGGGCAGATTGTTGGGACAACTCAATAAAAAGAATTTTAACATCCTACGCCATGCCCTCAAAAACGAAAGCCCCAGGCAAATCGCCCGAAATTTCCGCAACCTACTCCTCAATGGCAGCGCAGCAACACCTCCCGAAACATTGGATATATCACAAAACGTAGCAAACATACCAACACCAGAAGTACAACAAATCGCCGCAGCACCAGCACCGCCAACAGCCGTTGCCGAAGCTGCCCCGCCCGAAACACAGGTAGTCATGCCGCCCGTTGTGCAACCTCTTCGACCTTTACCCGACCCAAAAAATCCGCAAGGGCAGGTCGTCGTATTTATCTCGCCCAATTTGCCGGATTACGACACATCAAGCGGTGGCAAGCGTGCCACACGAATGGTCGCGCTCATGGCAGAAGCCTTTGACGTATACCTATTTACACTCGGCGAAAAACCCGAACGCCACGTCGTAGAAATACAACGACTCGGCGCGCGCGTCCTCGATTCTCCCTTCCTCCACGACATCAATATAAAGGAATACGACCACGAAGATATTCGTGCCCAACTCCCCGCGAGAGTCGATGCGATTATCTACGCTTGGTACGACACCTACTACCTATCGAGCAAACTCACAGAGTTTTATCCCAATGCAAAAATCATTTTTGACTCGGTAGATGTACACTGGGTACGCCTCGAAAGACTCATCGGTGTACAAGAAGACCTCACCATGCGTAATGTCTTGATTGCCAAGAAAAACGAGATAGACAACTATCGAAAAGGCGACATCGTATGGGCGGTCACGGAAGAAGACAAACAGGCGATTATCAAAGAAATTCCCGATGCCGATGTGCGTGTCGTCTCCAACATACACGACGCCGAACTCACAGAATATACCGACCCCGGCACCAACAATATTCTCTTTTTCGGTGGCTACCGCCACACGCCCAATATTTCTGCCATCAAGGTACTCGCGCTCGAAATACTGCCATTGGTACGCAAAGAAATACCCGATGCCAAACTCCTCATCGCAGGCGCACACGCCCCTGACGAAGTACGCGCATTGGCAGAAAACGAAGGCGTAGAATTTAGAGGATTCATAGAAGAAGAAGACCTTCCGAAACTGTACGAAGAGAGCTTCGTCACCGTCATTCCATTGCTCGCCGGCGCAGGCATCAAAGGCAAAATTTGCGAAGCCATCGCCTTCATGTTGCCCATCGTCACCAATGATGTCGGCAACGAAGGTATCCGACTTGAAACAGGTATCAGCGGCTTGGTTTCCAACGATATAGAGGAAATGGCAAACCTCACCATCAAAGCCATGCGCCGCGAATATGACATGGCAGCCATGACTGCCGTAGCACAAGAAAAACTCTTCAAACTTGTCGGTTCGGATGTCGTCAAACAACGAATGATAGACTCAGTCGTCAAAGAAGTTTCTATTTGCATCGTCACTTGGAATAGACTCGAACTCGTCAAACGCTGCATCGAATCCATCATAGAACATACGACTTATCCAAAATATAAAATTCTCGTACACTCCAACGGCTGTGCCGATGGCACACAAGACTACCTTGCCAGTGCTGCCGCAGAAGACGAGCGCATCGTTCCCATACTATCAAAAGACAACGATGTATTTGTTATTCCGAATAATAACATGATGCAAATGTACCCCGAAAACGATGTCGTATTGGTCAACAATGACGTATATGTTACTCCAAATTGGCTGACTGCATTACACGATGCTGCTTATACTTCAAAGGATATTGGTATTACCGGCTCAAAATTACTCTACCCCGATGGTCGTTTGCAAGAATTTGGTTCAGAACTCTACGCCAATGGCACGGGCAACAATATCGGCAAATTTCAAGACCCCAATAAAGACGAATACAACCATGTCCGCACATCGGGATATGTGTCCGGTTGCTCTTTTTACGTCAAAAGAAGCACCATCAAAAGAATCGGCGTATTTGACCTCCAATTTCACCCCTGTTACTGTGAAGACAGCGACTATTGCTACACCGCTTGGGAACACGGACTCAAAACCGTCGTCACGCCACACTCCGTCGTTTACCACGATGAAGGCGGCACATCCGGTACAGATACCAGTTCGGGGTTCAAGGCTTTCCAAGAAATCAACTTCCTCAAATTCATGGAAAAACACCGTGGAAAAGTCAACGGTATCAATTGGGGATTAGAAAAAATCACGCTGCGCGAAATCGAAAACAGTGTAAAAGCACAATACAAAGACCCCATCGGTAGGATGTTGCTCAATGGAACACAAGCCGTCCGCACTAACCCGATGAAACTACATTTTGACTATGTAGCCTCTTATGCCGATTATCAAATTTTCAAACACGATATGGTCAGTGTATCTCGTAAAAGATTTGAAGTAGAACGCATTTTGAGTAAAAACAATCCGGGCGCATTCGACCTGCCCGGCTACAATCCAATGCTTGGCGAAACCACTACTTTTAATGTCAATGCAGACCGTCCGTATAATTTTGCGAACACCAAATTTCCGAATTATAGAGAGAGTTTGTACTGCGAAAAAAGTGGCTCAAATAGCCGACTAAGAGCAGTCGCTACGCTCATCGACAAATACATGGATGGCAAAGATTCAGATAAAGTCAATCTATTTTTTACCGAACAAATTACCCCATTTTTTAAGCATTATAAAGAAAAATATAAACACGTAACAGGCAGCGAATACAAAGGACCGGACTTGGAAAGCGGGAAAATAAAAGACGGCATTCGCCACGAAGATTTATCGCAAATCAGCTATAAGAAAAAACAATTTGACCTCTTTATTACCCTTGAAATATTACAATTTTTCCCTAATTACAAACAATGTTTTAAAGAAATACACCGATGCCTCAAAGACGAAGGTTGGACAATTATGACCGTCCCCTTTGATATGAACAGACAATATAATAACTTGCGAACGACTGTCAACGAAGACGGCAGTTTGAAGCATGACGAAGCACCAATTTATTACAACACTCCGGCAGGACCGGCAGGCGGATTACTGTGCTACCAACACTTTGGCTGGGAAATGCTCGACGAATTGCG
>Ga0209093_1001599_pt1 | contig 12845 bp, 14 predicted proteins | sample SidtaG_4_FD_187450 | JGI IMG/M metagenome (GOLD analysis project Ga0209093, IMG submission 187450) | Marine algal microbial communities from Sidmouth, United Kingdom - Sidmouth_Male1 metaG (SPAdes) (version 2) | ecosystem: Host-associated > Algae > Red algae > Unclassified | place: Sidmouth...
TGTGCGCGCTTTTTCCAGGACACGGCCAGTGCGCACGACGCGACGGCCCCTGCTGGGTGGGACACAGCTGCAACCTTTCGACTCACAACGCACGAGGCGATTGCTCGCTGCTTGCCGAGGCGCCGTGCGCACACTTGAGTTCACGTCGCCCGCGCGCCCATGGTTTCCCTTGCTTCAACATGGTGTGCACGCCATTGCGGCCACCTCCCGTTGCGCACTGCGGCAGATGGCCACCCAAGTGTGTTGCCCGCCCATTGTCTGAGCGTCCGCCCCGAGCTGCTTCATTGACTGGCGAGATATCGTACCCTCTCGACGATGTTTGAGCACTTCTCGGTTTCTCACACAACATCCTCGCAATTGACTCTCTGCATGCTGCCTCCTCCCCCACGCCCCGCCCGCCCCCGGATGCCGCTCCACCTGTATTGATTGGACCTGCTGCCTCCTTGATGCTTGTTCTCCTGGTCAGCATTGGTGCTATCTCTTTTCTCTTTCCCACCCCAGGCTCTGGCTCGATGTCGTCGTGCGCCGGCTGGAACGGGCGACTCCATCCGTTCCTATCTCTTTTCTCTTCCTCGTCGGGGTGCGCGCGCGGCGGTTTCCGACGGCACGTGGAGTGTGGAGGGTATGTGTGCGTCGGCGGTGGGTGGTGGTTGGCGGCACGCCCGCTCCTCTGTTTGTCTTATGCGATGGTAAATGCTGCTTCCTGTGGGAACTGTGTGTGTGTGCAAGTGGGTTGGCGGCACATCTGTTGGGGGGTGGCGCTCGGCAAGACGCAAGTGAGTGTGAGACGCGGCTCGTGGAGTGTGCGGTGGGTATTATCGGTCGGATGCGCTCGCGACTCACCTACCTGCCACTGCCCCATCGTCTTCCACCAACTGCTGCACCGCCCGCCCGACATTTCGACTGATTTTTTTTTGTTTGACCTCTCATACACGTCAGGCTGGTTGTGTGCCACCAGTTGTTCGCGTGTGTAGCTCAACCCCTCAACCCTTTACCTTTTCCGTGCTCTCTTGTTTGCTCTCCGCAATGGTGCACGCATTGTGTCAGCTGCCTTCGCATGCAAATCACCCGCCCACTTCTCACGGTCCCTCTTAGCCTTGTCTTCTTTGGCTGCACTAACCGGTACTACTTCCCGGTTCTCCCGCCTCCGCCTGTCGCCCGCGCTCGTAGCGTTTCGAGCTGCACGCGCCGCCGACTTGCGCGTCGGCCCGTACCGCGCCAGGTCAGATTCACTGGCGTCCCGCGCCAGCGCCATTGCGCGCATAAAGGCCGCCGCCGACGCCAGCTCAGAGCTAAAGCAATACTTGCGCGCGCTCTGACCGTAGCGCCCGTGCAATGCTTCGATAGCCTGCTCGCCATACAAGCCGATGCTCCCATAGCGCTGCATGAATTCGGCAGCGTGGCAAAGCAGCAGGTGAAGCTTCGGTGAAACGCTCAGCCACGGGAACGCCCGCTTCAGGTGCGTGACAAAAGCGGTGGTGTCTGCTCGGAACTGGCGGACCTCCTCGGCAGTCGCAACGGCAGCCCGGTTCAATGGCTTTCGCAACCCGCTCCAGAGCAGCCACGCGTGCTTGTAAGCTGTGTGGTACTCTTCCGTCAGGTCAGGCAACAGCAGCTGGGAGATGGCATCACTCCTGTCACCAATGCGGTGGCAGTCGCGGCCGATGAACCCCCCCCCGTGATAGGGAACTGGCTTCACGCCCACCTTGTTCCGTAGCAACGCCGCCAAGCGGTGCGCGAAGCGCAGCCCGGCCTCGTCTCCGTTGCACTTAATCACGCATTCGGTGGAGAGTACCAGTAATCGTCCGGTCACACCAAGGGTAATGTGCAATGGAATTACAACAATCTGCCGCGGATCAGCCGGCAGGAGAGGTCGCCGCTCGACGGACAGATGAGCCAATTGGCGTTCAGAGGCAGTGTCGCCGCCGGTACAACGGCCTCCGCTGCCTTGTCCCGGCCATTCCAGGTTGCAGTACTGCGTCGCCAACCGCAGGTTCCTCTCGCCGACGACGTCTTGGAGCGTCAGGTACTGGGCATCCAATGTGGCGTGCTCGACGCTGGGTGCTCGAGTGCTCAGGCACTTGAGACACGGCATGGTGGCGCTCGCACCCTTGTGCCCAAGCACGGTACACAGGGCATCATAGTCGCCCGTGGGGAACAATCGCATGGCGCGTCTCTTCCCTCCGACCAGCAAACCGCCCATGAGCAGCTCTGTGACTTACGGGACCAGTGTTTTGAGCATCGAGTCAATGTCGTCGTAGTTTTCCTTGTCGCATGGACAAACGGCAGCGAGAATTGTGTTCTTGGGGTCGTTCGGGCGCTCCTGATTAATGAGCCCGACGACGACTTTGTCCGACGGCGGGCTGCCGCCCTTGTCCAAACCTAAAGTAAGGTGGACGTCCTTCAGCTCAGGCGGGGGGCAGCCGGACAGCACGCCCAAGTTTCTCGAGTCGGCGTCTGTAAAGAGGGAAGTCTTAGGCACGGGCCTGCCATTGTCGTCGAGGATGTGCCGCTCAATGAATTGTTCGGCTCCACATAGCGACGAAACGCGCTCCTGCACCGCCAGCGTTCCCCCGCCCCCTCACTCACGGACGCGGGCCGCTAACCCCGGTCCGGCGAGAGCGGGAGGTCGTCGTGGGCAGACCCCCCGTAGGGGTCGCGGACGGGGGGGTCGAATGGGTACTCGTGGGCCGTCCCCCGGCCCGTGGGGACCGGCCCCCGCGTCGAGCGTGGCGCCCGACTCGGAGCCGCCTCCGCTGAGGAGTACCCTCCAGCGTAGGGGGTGTGCCCCGCCGCCGAGGTTCCCCTGGCGGAGTAGGAGTAGCCACCCCCACAGTAGGGTGAGGCGGCTGCGGCGGGCTCCCCGGCATACAGGGCTCGAGTGGAGCCCCCACCTGCCGCGGTTGCCGCGGTCCCCGGTGCCACCCACTGGCCGTGTCCCTCCAACCGAGAGGCCATCTGGTACCCCATGGCCTCGGGGGTGGTGTCCACCAAGAACTGTTCGGCCGCCGCCGAGAGGTGTAACGGGGATCCCCGTAGTACGGTCCCCGCACCCCGGGTAACTCACGGCAGGGTGTCCACCAGGGAGGCAACTATCGCCTCCCCGTGCGCCGCCCGAAGCGTCACCGCCGCACTCGGGTAGATGGTCGCCAACGCGCGCGCACACTAAGAAGTAGCATACCCCCAGCTCAGGCTCTGCCCCGCCCCCAGGGCCGGGTAGTACGGTATCCCGGGCGGGGAAAACGTCGGGCGGGTCGCCAGTCCCACGGGGGACGGCCCCACCCGGGTGGTCCGCCGGACGGCGCCCCCACGAGCTGGGGGGCGCTCGGCCGCACCCCGGGTGCGCTTGCGCTGGTGCGGGGATACTGCCCGCGGGGCGCCCCAGCCCGACTCGGGCGGGGCCGACGTCGCCGTCACCCCCGCAGCATAGGGGTATGACGTGTCACCCAAGCCCTCATGGCGGCCAATTCGACCTGCCACGAGGCGTTTGTCACAGTGGAAAAACGCCCGGGCCGCCCCGTCGTCCTCCCCGCCAAATCGGCGGGCCAGGTATGGACCAGCGCCTGCCCAGTCCAACGACTGGTGGAGGTCCAGCGACGCGTAGAAATACGCGTGCGCCTCCGGTTTCGCCCCCTCCGCCAAGTTGGAGAGGTGCAGCTCCAAAAGGCGGTCCACCAAACCGGCGGGCAGGCGCCACAGGTACCCTTTGGTCCGGGCGGAGGCATACCACACCCCCGCCCCCTCTAGCACTCATGGGGTCGCTACGATGGCCGCCGACGGGGTGGACTCCTCCCGACGAAGCGCCGTGCGAAAATGGGCCACGACGCGGGGCATCCTCGCGGGGAACCCGTAGGTCACCTCCAACGCCGACCACCCCGTCGTCGTCGGGACATAGTATTCCCGCCGCGCCGAGACGTGGATCTGGGTGCTCTCGACTTGAGCATCACTCACCAGAGTACCCGACGCCTCCCGCACACGGTGCTCGGTGCGGGCGTCCTGGTGGCCGAAGTGGGGGTCCCTCTCCGCGGCATGGACGGAGAACTACAAGAGAAGTTGGAGGCGACGCAGCGCCGCATTCATATTTGTCTTTGCGGCGCGTTGACGGGCGGTGCAGCCACCGACAGTGTCATCGCAAGAACTTCCATGGAGGCCGCCGCGAGAGCCGCTGCGACTGCCACCAATTCCTCTCAATCTCCCGCTGACGTCGATGAGACCGTCAATGACGGCGTGAATGGCACGGGGAACGTCGGCGGTCCCGGGGACTCGACAGCGGCAACTGCAAACGCTTCCTCGCAAGCACCCGCTGACGTCGATGAGACCGTCAATGCCGGCTTGAATGGCACGGAGCACATCGGTGGTCCCGGGGACTCAACAGCTGGGACTGCCGCGAGGACTACCGGTGGCGCCGACGAAGCCATGCTTGGCGCTGCGGCGGTGGAAGCCGACGGTGGTGGCTCGGCACACGAGCACGACGCGGGAGACGGTCACTGGTACGATGACAACAGTTTCCTTGGGTGGGCTGCCGGATGGAGGCCGGCTCTGCAAGCCGAGGGGACCAAGGCAAGGACATCGCGCTCCCGGTCGCATTACGCGTCCCGGCCAACGCCCCTTGGCTGGCCAGGAGGTCGATGGCGCGCCGGGCGACGCGGATGACGTGTCACGCCCCGGTTCGGACAGGTGGCGCTGTCGGTGCTGGTTGGGATCTTGATTGATTGCGGGTCGTTTGCATTTGTATGTCAATTGCTTGAATTATCTGCTTTACAGTAGGGGGGTCCACTGTTATGGATCCCCAGATCTCCCCATGGGGAGGCTGCTGCGTGGGATTCGGGGCCTTTTGGGCCCGCTTGCTCGGTTAACGTGAGGGGACAGCGGGGCGCCCGTGGCCCGGCTTCCCCACAAAAAAATAACTGCGTTCTCACCTCCTTCCTCCCTCTTCGCGCCTTCGCGTGTTTTCCTAGGTGACCGTGTCACCGGGCGAGAGTAGATCAAGGGTGTGCGGGGGGGTTCCCTCAGCTGGGCAGGTGTCCCTATCTGTTTCTGTGGGCTGGGGTGACACGGCGTTTTATGCGACACTCCCCGACGACGAGCATCCGGATTTGGACACGCCCGTCAATGGCGACCGCAGCTACCAGCTGGACGACCTCGAGCTGACGGACAGCGACAATGACGGCGACGCGGGTGCCGCTGCGGCGGTGGCCGCGGCGAATCCCGGCGTAGGCAGCGCGGAGCATTGCACCGGCAAAATCTTGCTGCAGTTGGCCGTAGAGGACGCGGATTTGGCCGTGGCCCTGCCAGCGACGGCCATAGTGGGCGTCGTGTTGGGTAGAACTGTACACACTTCGGGCTCCCTCGAGGCATCCACCATGCGCTGTCAGCTGGAAGCGGAACTCACCATGATGGAGCTCTTCATTATGTGGCTGCGTACACCAAATGTACTGCAAGAGGCCACAGAAGACACAGCATCCGGACGCATTCATTGATAACGGCATTTGAGCCTATTACTTATTCGGGTGTGAAGCGCTGATGAGCTCATCATTGGCATCTGAACGAAGCGTGTGTGTGCTTGCGACCATGAGGCGTATCATGTGATGTAAAGGAATCAAATCAATGGTGAGCCCAAGTATTCAGAATAATCCAATGCGTCGAATACCTGCACTGATGACGACTCCCTGCGGGGCCCGCATCACCAAATGTGTGTTCCGCATCCGGAAAAAGGTCAATGTGCTCCGACTCCACTCAAGCACCGCAGCGCTGCCCCCCCCCCACCGCCCCGAGTTGCGCGCGGCGACTGCGCGCAGCGACGTCCGGGGTTCGACGCGCCCGCGATGACCCGTGGGTGATCGTGCCTGCGCGCCGGCTTCTGTTGCGGCGGCTCGTGGCGGTTTCTAACTCCATCTAGCGGTGCGGCTAGAGGCGCCCTGTCGCTCGGCAATCGGTCCCACCCGCCCGCCCGTGCGTCGTGTCGGCCGCCCCGCCCGCCGTGCGCAGATGCGCTGCGCGGTGGAGTGACGGCCCCTCCCGTGGGCTTCGCGCGACGCCGGCGGGCCGCCGCCGCTGCGGTGGCGGCGGCGGCACCCCTTTCCCCGCCCATCGCCCCCCCGGCCACGGCAACGAGGCTGAACGTGCCCCCAGGCGCGCTCGCGGATAGGGAGGCGGCCGGCGTGCCCGGTGTCGATGCGTCGCCGAGCGCGCCACCGCCCTGAAGGCCAGGGTATTGCACGCACATGCCTGAAATCTTAATTTTCTCCTCTGCACGTGACAGTCTTTGACCGCCCAGCCTCCCCAACATTGCGTCTGAGTCCATTTGAGAGCCCCCTCCTTGCAGTTTTGTGGCTTAACCGTACCCTCCCAGGCCGTCAACAAAAAGCATCGCCTGCTCGTTTCCGAGCTATAGAGACACCAAGCACCCATTTCATATGATTCCTTTCCTTGCAATGCAGGGCTCCCGTGGTGTGCACAATAGAAAGGCTGCGAGTACCCCCGCAATGCTCATTTTCCGGTATCCGAGGTAGAAGATGCTTTCTGTTGTCCTTTCCTGGGTCACTGTGTTCTGGCCACTCTCCCACATCCGGTATCTACCGCTCGGCCACAGGACACACTTGCGCTCCAAGCACTCGTTTTTCGAACGTACAGCCTTCCATGCATGACCCGCGTTGCGCCAGTCTGGTGAGCAGCTCTGATCGGAATCGGCTCGGTCAACAAGATCCTTACCAACAAAAAAGTCCAAACAATAGTGGAAAATTCAACGTTCCAAAGGGGCTAAAAGATGCAGTGCGCACTTCAATTACCCTTCTTTCTTGATCGAGGGTCCTGACTGTTTGGGAGGAACTGTCTGGGCTAAGGTTGGGTTTTGCCGAACGTTGCGATTGTGGATATCGCGTCCAGATCGGTGAACCGATTTACCGATTTTGTATAGGGATCTTGGTATCTTAACTTTCGCATATTTTCCGATACTGTGGGATGCGTGGTAGGAGTTGCACTCCCGTTCTCACCCTGTGTCACGCTTAAGCGGCCATAGCTGGACCCGGACCGTACCCATGGCTCGCCCCGGCACCTCAGCCAAACAGCTCCATGGCCACGACAGTGCCTGACCCGTGCTAGCTTGCACATATCCTTTCGCCTTGGCGTCAAAATTTCTCTCACGTGCGAAGGCATGCCATGCACTAGACGACCCAGTAGTTCTTTAAACGGCGGCCGCGCATTGGGAAGGGTCAGCTCAACTGTGAGCCGAGGAACTCTCTGCATGGAGTGGGCTTCTGGTGCCCCATTCCACAAAGCGACGCTAGATAGCTGAAAGTGGCAAGAAGGTACGGCACCGCTACGGAGCGAGCTGAACTGTTGGCATGAGGTTCTAGTCTCTGGACGCGAGTGCCTGCGGCTTAGGCAAATGTGCGGAGGCCGGCCGACTCATGAGGGTTCGTATTCTAGGTGCGGCCGCTGGCCCAACTGAACTGGAGCGGGATGGTCTGCATGCGATACATGAGTGCCTTGTGCCATCCGTACCGTACTTTTCGTACTGGCTTGCTTGTCTGCCTAGACGTAGACTCAAGTTAAGAGAATTTGACGAGCAGTGCGTGCGGTATCGGTGCGGCTAGCGCATGCTTCAATGCTCATACAAAGACAATACCGACGTTCCCCGATCGAAAAGAGAATAGTCAATATCGATTACCGATAGTGATATCGATTCCTACCGACTTCATTTATCCAGAAACCTTATCAATATGCAATCGGTGCAGCGCACCAGTTGTTCCAGCGCATTTGATTCCATAACTTAAATACCGACTACAGAAAACAAGCTCATTGTTTTTTGACAGAACCCCTTGTAGAGTGATCAATCTAAATATGTCCGTGCTAATGAAAGTACCAATGAATCTGAATCATGAAGGACGGCTCGAAAAAAGCTCTAGACAGGGTCAGCCCAATCTTCATGAGCACCAATAAGAACAACTCCAGTATGGCATTATATCTTCGCACGTATGGTGCAGGGTGGTTCACGTTCCTCTTCAGAGGCTCATCTCCTGGGAAGTGAGGTCAACAGAATCTTCTTGGCATCCCTAGTTTCAGAGGTCCCAGTGCCAAAATGTCAATCTTCGACCTGGCTCTGAGAGGTTCTCAGTAGGGTTGCTAATCGCATCTCGGGGCGCGCTTAAGGGCGCTTTTAGGGCGCGCTTAACAGCGCGACTTCGGTGCGTAAGCGCCACGCGCCCCACGTTGGAAGGGGTGCTTTTGGGGCGCCAACTGAAATTTCCGCTGAGCTAAGTATAGACATGTCACTGTCAAGTGCCGGTCAAAAATCGATGACTGCGGCAGCAACGAGCAGGCTGCTGACCCAGCATCTGTGAACTGCTACTGCTGTCCCAGCAGAAGGGAGCCCTGACAGCTGTCAGACGTCGAAAGGAACATTGCCACGAACCTGTGACGACTGCCCTCGTATGGGTGGCACGCCTGCAGATGGCGCTCTGAGCGTGGGGGCCACGAATGACTGTCAGTACGAAAGAAAGCGGAGCTGTACCCCGTGGCATGGGCCGCCTCTGACATTGTGCTGGGAAGTCTCCTTGCCACGTGGCAAACAGACGCGGAAGCAGTAGCGCGCTCCAGAGCCATAAGGCGCGCAAGGCAGGTGCGCCGTGCTGCTTTGCACTTCCCTGGGCCTCCTGCCGGTGCGACCCATTTCTGTGAACTCGGTCCCAGAAGCTCCAGGAGAGGGCAGCCCAGTCCTTGTAAGCCTTGTCCCGGCAGGCCTGTCACTCCTGTACCCTACTCAGTACCTTCGTGAGCTTGTTGACAAGAGAAAGGTAGTACCCCCGCCATCCGTCGCTACGAGCACGGCTATGGAGGGCCTGAGCCAGGAAGGGGAGTCGGTGGCACCACTGGTAGCGCCCGCAGCAGCTCCACTGTTGGCGCCGGCGGCAGGAGATCCCATGCAGCCGACGGAGACAGCAGCCGCGGGCGCCCTCAACCTATTGACGGCAGCTGGAGGTGCGGGCGCCGCTGGACAGTCGATGGAAGCTGCCGCCGCGAACTCGGGCTCGGCGGCAGTGGGTGCGGGAACTTCCAACCTCTCTACGGCGGCGGCATCAGCCACTAATGCCATCGCTGCGGCTGGCACCAGCCGGGGAAACAGAATCTCCGTGTGGGAACACTTCGAAGACACCAAGAAGCCGTACAGGGTCGGGGAGCCCCCCCCGAGGGTCATGTGCATCTACTGTGCGGAAAATGGGGTCACGGGCGGCATCAACGGGCGCGTGAGCATTATGGTGAACCACCTCAAGGCCTGCCCCTTCACCCCGGCCAGTGTCAAGGCCGCTGTTTTGCCGCTCGAGTACAAGCGCAACCACCGCTTTCGCGCCCACGTCGCGTTGGCGCCCGGAATGGCCGGGGCAATGCAAGCGCACCTGTTCAAGCCCATGAGCGTGGCCCGGTACAAGGAGCTTGAAAAGGACCTGCTCAATGTGGCCCTGTCCTGCCAGTTCTCGTTCAACGCGATGCAGTCGCCGTCGATGCGCGCCTTCCTTCTCAAGTGGGTCCCCGGGTTCAAGAAGACGCCCACGCGCGGGGACCTGAGCGGGCCGGTGCTGCAGCGTGTCTTCTCTGACACGCGGGCGGCCATGATGAAGCCGTACGAGTGCGGCGTGTACTCGTCGATGCGAATGGACGGCTACAAGAGCCGGGCGGGCAGCAAGGTGATGGGCGTCCTGGCGGTCAACGTGTCGAGAATGAGTGGCAAGGTGGACCTGGATCTACGGCGGGCTGCGGACATCACGGGCGTTGCCGAGACCGCGGACCTGATCTTTGAGACGATTGACGGGGAGATTGAGAGGTGCGTGGCGGACGGTCTGCTTGCCCGCCCGGGGCAGGAGGCCGAGTCGAGGAGCAAGCTCTTCGTCCTCGTAGCAATCGTCTCGGACTCGGCCAGCTGCAACGTCGCGGCAAAGAGAAGGCTACGTGTCAAGTACCCAACCCTTTTCATCGTCGCGTGCCACGCGCACCAGCTCAACCTATTGTCGGGCAACATCATCACGCACACGTCCATGCGGGAAGTGACGGCAACAGCCAGCCTTGTGGTAGCCTTCTTCTCGCGATCAACAAAGTACATGGGCATGCTACAAAAGGTTGTGATTGCGCTCCTCGGTAAGCCGCTGAAGTTTGAGAAGAAAGGGGACACTCGCTGGTACAGTCACCACGCGATGGTACTGCGGATCCTGCAGCTCAAGGTCCCCCTGGTACAGTTTGGCAACGACAACTTCATGGACGCGGACCTCCGCCACAAGTCCAATGGACCTTCCGTACTGGATGCGCTGCACAGCTGGAAATTCTGGGAGCGGTTGGAGGTGCTTCGGTCCCTGCTCAAGCCGATCGTCGTCGAGCTGGGCATCATCGGGCGTCGCGCATCGAACCTGGCCGACGTGTCAGCCTCTTTTGGTCGCTTGTACGCCTTCTACTCCCACACGGTCGATGCCACGGCCACTCCGGTCGGCAGCACAATCCATGCCCAGGCGGCGGTCTTCTCTGTGAAAGCCAGCCCGACAACAAAAACGCTCACGCACCAGATCACGGGCTCCTTCCTCAAGTACCTGCAATGGCGCTACAACTATTTCTACGACGCAGCGGAGCTGACGATGGCGCATGTGCTCGACCCGGACCGCCACCTCCGCGGGTTGTTGGCTGCAGCCGGTGCGTAGCCGTCCCCCCCGCTCCTGCTTGAATATTTCTTGTCGCTAGCCCGCCGCCTGTCCCTCCCCGCCGTCTCTGCCGCGGCATCCGACCGCGAGCAGAACGACATGCGTACGGTCCAAGCCATGGTCGTTTACCTGAATCAACAGGGTCCCAGTCTTGTGGTGGGGCCGTTGGTGGGCCAGGAGAATGCCGGTCGGAACACCGCCATTGCTCGCTGGGCGGTGTGCCTCGACTTCGGCGATACGGCACTACCGGAGGTCGCCCGCCGCCTTCTGAGCACGCCTGCGCACGCCGCGGAGCTAATGATGACGGTGGTCAACGTGGGACTACGCGCATCGCTGGCGGTAGACAACCCGGAAGAAAGTGTGTACCAGGCTGGCAGCGCCCGCGCCGCGCAAGAGGGTCCCTGTGGCGGGGCCGCCAGCTCTTCTGGAACGTTGGGCACGGCGTCGGTGGAAAGCCGTGCTGGACAGGTGGCAGAAGGCGTTGGTATGGGGGCAGCGGTCGACAGCCCCCCAGCACCGGATATGGGACCTGGCGGCGCGTTGGACGGTGTGTCTGGAGCCGAGGAGGGTGAGGAAGCCGAGGAAGTCGATGGCCTCGTCGTCGTTGAAGAGGAAGTGCAGCAGGCCCTGCTCGATGAGGTGCGTGAGCACGGAGGGCCTGATTCCGCGACGGATACGAGCCCGGCACCTGTGGCCAGCCGGCTAACCAAGGATGCCTTGCTGGCAATGGTGGCCGACTTTGCAGCCGGGGGCACTCCGGGGGCTGGGTCATCGCAGCGGGCGGGTGGCGAACCGGTGGGCGTTGCCCAGCCAGGGGGGCAGCACCCTCGAAAGGTGCTCCTTAGGGATGTGTATGATCGGGTATGGTACTTGGCGCAGGCCAAGAGCCTGTACGGGAAGGAGTAGCACGTGGAGGACCAAAGCATGTTTCGGACGGAACGTTATCTTGATTTGACTGGGGGGGCTATGGGATGAAAAATGGGGCTACTAATTTATTTCTGAGGCTTCAGCGTTTCACAGCAGATCCTTGGTATATGTGGGGGGAGAGGAGCGACGATGTCGAGCATGCCCACACAAGGTAGATGAAGCGTCTAAATACAGCGCCGATATTGTGGGTAGCGGACAGAAAGTCGTGTCCGCCGACTGCCAACCAAGAGGTCATGGGTTAGATTCTGATTCCTACGGGTTATCGTGTGTGACGAGACGCAAAACCCCCATGCAGGCAGCTCACGAGCTTTACTGCATCGGAAGGAGGAGGAAACGGGCCCCAACCGCGGCATCGCTGAGCGCAAGAGACTGCTGAGAACGGTGTGAGCGGGAGGATCTCCTTGGCGGCAGGCTCCTTCCGTCGGGAATGCAATTAGGGTCGTTAGTCGTCGGACCTGGCGTACTCCATCGGTCGTGGAACGTAGTTCAGGACGCAACTCTCTTTTACATGATACTTGACAGAGCGGCCATGGGCACCACCTCTGTACTTCTGTTATTATAGTGGGTGCTACAGACTGAATTTATGCGGGCGCTTAAGGCGCTTTGGGGCGCTTTTTGGTGCGTTTAGGGCGCTTTTGGGCGCTTATTGGGCCTGGATGACACCGCGCCCCCAAAATCGGGGCGCGTTTAGCAACCCTAGTGTCTATTCTACCAGAAAAAGGGATCAAATGAGGTCAGCCTGGGGATCAAAAGAGGTCCGCCGGAATCGGCGATTGCGGGCCAACTGAGCAGGAAATCGAGCCTTGTGGCACCTACGAACGCACGTTGCTGCTGTTCTCGTCAACGCTATGGAGCTGGGTGGTCGAAACTTCAACGCAACTTAAAGAGGACTCGTTGAGGATGACCCTAGTAAGAAAAAGTGTGCCAAAGCACACTCAGAAGGCATCTACTGGCGGGGTCGAGCATCGCCCTTCCATCCCCCGTCCCCTCCAGATCCCCCAACAGCGGCGATTCTGACATGCAACAGCCACCAGAGGAGCCCCGTAGAGTCGTCCTGCTCGACGTGCGGAGGATGTCGAAACTTGTTGGATTCGCTTCGTAGCGGGCGTAACACACTCCCAGATGCACTTGCCAGCATCAGCCGGGGGTGGGGCCTCATAGTTCAAGCAGCCGACGTTGCTGCTTGCGGTCAGTATGAACACGCTTCGGACCGAACCGCACCTCGAGTCTTTCTCT
>Ga0209093_1001601_pt1 | contig 12841 bp, 9 predicted proteins | sample SidtaG_4_FD_187450 | JGI IMG/M metagenome (GOLD analysis project Ga0209093, IMG submission 187450) | Marine algal microbial communities from Sidmouth, United Kingdom - Sidmouth_Male1 metaG (SPAdes) (version 2) | ecosystem: Host-associated > Algae > Red algae > Unclassified | place: Sidmouth...
ATGTGCGCCCTGCACCTGCCGCTGAATTTGAAGCTGAACCAACCTGCGCGGGTACAATCGTACCACTACGCCCAATGAATATTGACGCCGAATGTACTTACAATTGGTTGGTAACAAACGAATTGGGAGAACAAACTGAATACCTAACTGCCGAACCAATGGTCGATTTTCCGACTGACGGCATGTACGACGTCCGCCTCACCGTCACTGATGTATGGACGGGTTGTGCGGATTCGCAGACACGAACGGTGGAAGCCATGTCTATTCCTGTTGCTGACTTTGCTTTGGAGCGCGATTTATGTGCCCTACACTTGTCGATTGAAAACTACAGCGAAGGAGCAGAAAATTATATCTGGACATATGGCGATGGCACGACCGCCGTAGGTGCATCACCCGAAAGTTATACCTACGATTCGGAAGGCGAATATACCGTTTCAGTACGTGTACAAAACAGCGCAGGCTGCGCTGATAGTATGAGTCAAACCGTGTTTTTTGACCCGGTAGTGAGTAGCGATTTTACTTATGAAATGAATGAAGATTGTAGCGAAGCTACGGTCAATTTTACCAATCGTTCTGAAAATGCGATTTCGTATAGCTGGCTGTTTGGGGATGGTACCGCATCTTTCTCTATGAATCCTACTGTGATTACTTATGAAGATAAAGGGATGTACGAAGTCAGCCTGATTGCGGCGGATGCAAACGGTTGTACGGATACTTTGACCGTACCCATTCAGCCACGCTTTTGTAATGGAATCGCTATCGCAAATGCCTTTGTGCCAGAAGGTCACGAAGCCATTAATAGCTTCAAACCTGTTGCAGCAGGATTGCGTGATTATCGTTTTGAAATCTACTCCAGCTATGGCGAATTACTTTGGGCAACCACTGTACTCGAAGGTGGCATTCCGACAGAAGGTTGGGATGGCACACATAATGGCAAGCTGCTTCCGCAGGATGTTTATGTCTGGAAAATTCACGGCATATTCGAAGATGGAACGGTATGGCAAGGGATGGATTTCGGAGATGGCGTGGAGCGACGAATTGGGTCAGTGACACTTATTCGGTAGTAGCGAGTGACGAGTAGCGAGTGTTTTTTCGCGCAGCGAAAAATTCACCATTCACCATTCACCATTAATAATTCACCATTCACCATTAATAATTAATAATTAATAATTCACCATTATCAATTACCAACTATGAGAATACCTAATTTTTTAATCGTTGCTTTTTGCACCATGTTGATGACAGCTTGTGCACAACAGCAAGACCTTCCCCAACCGGATTTTTTTCCGAATAATACAAACACAACCGCCAATAATACGACCAATAACAATCCCGTATCACGAACTTCTGACGGTGTGATTGATGTAGAAATTTATGTGTTGCTAGAAGGTCCGTATCAGTCGGAAGAGAAAATCATGCAAGCCAATTTGAATAGTGCGCGTGGCTTATTGCCCGGACAAGCACTGATTGGTTTGGGACAGGCAACTCCTGCCGGACAGCCATATACCGAGTCTCCCTGGAGTTTTCATGAAGAGATACAGAGCCTTGCTTTTACCAACTATCCGCCGGATGTCGTGGACTGGGTTTTGGTATCATTCAGAACCGATAAGACGAGCGATACGGAAATCGCTAAGACCTCGGCTTACCTTCATGCCGAAGGTCGCATCACTTTCCCCAATCTTGAAAATATCAGAGCGATTGGAGATTATGAAGAGTTATATATCGTCATCGAACACCGCAATCACATGGGCGTGATGTCCCCCGAACGGGTGGAAGTGCTTGATGGAACGATTGTGTATGATTTTCGTACGCAGGACAGCTACCGCGTATCTACGAGCTACGGACAGAAGGAAATGCCTTCACGCGATTGGGTGATGTTGGCAGGTGACGTGGACCAAATTTCGGACGATTACAGCTATGATATTAATGCCTACGACAAAGTGGATTGGGTAGAAGATAACGGGACTTTCGGGTATTACAAACGCTCTGACCTCAATCTGGATGGCGACATCAGTATGCAAGACAAAGCATTGTGGGCAGAAAATAACGGGAAACTTTCGGTTGTACCGAAGTAGCCAAATTCCAAAAAACAAATCCCAATACAAATACACCGCTTATAATAATGTCTTCGCCAAATTATGAATTATGAATTTTGAATGAATTTAAATCCTACTGCCGTAACCCGTTATTCGTTGACTCGTTATTCGTTTTTAATTAATTGATTATCAATAAATTAATTGAAATTTTAACTGTCAATAAATTAAGGTTTAAATCACTACTTTGTTTTTTATTGATAATAAATTTTTTACAAATTATATATTTTTATTCATTCATAATTTTTCATTCAAAATTCAAAATTGGCGAGTACATTGTTATAACTGCGGGTAAATGTTAAAAAATGTGACCGATTTTTATCGTTTCGTTTTTATTTATATAAAATAAATTTTATTTTTTAATAGTGTGTTTTTAGTGAATAGTTCAAAAGGTCGTGCAAAAGAGCGCGACCTTTGTTTGTTGGTTCTACGGCGAAAACTGTGGGTCAGAAAATATTGAGCTTTAATTTTGTCCGAAAATTCGCCTAAACACGGCTGACATTTTGCAAATCTATCAATACCCCATATCTTTTTCGGTTGCGCGAGTTGTCTGACATTTTGCAAATGGCAGACAACAGCATTTTTTGTATTTTATTAACAATTAGAAATTTTATGTATTATTAGAATTTTAAATAAAAAAATAAGATAAGTAATTCCGTTTGCTAAACTTTTCAAGTTTCGTAAACGTGGGCAGATCACAGAATTTTGTAATCAACTAAAAATCAGTGCGTTGCTTCTCCGATAGCTATCGGAGTACGAAACTCAAAAAGTTTAGCAAACGGGGTATTTAAAGATGTGGGGTATCAATAGATTTTGCAAATGGCAGACGAGTTTAGACAAATTTTCGAACAGATTTTGGGTTAAGTTTATTTACCCACACTTTTCGCCGTAGTGCCTCTTTATTGAAGTTGAAGTTGAGGTTGAGGTTGCACTCACTCCAACACCTCATCAATCAGCTCAATCCGAAACTCCTCAAAAACATCCCGAATCGGCGTATCAGAGTTAGTGCCATAATTCACCAGATAAACCAGCGTAATATTTTGATTAGGAAAATAATACGCATCCGAAGTATATGCCAAATCTCTCCCACGATGCCCATAAGCAAACTCATCGGGCGCACGCTCTAGCAGGTCTTTCATTACCGTAATACCGATGGAGCGATTTTTCTCCTCTTCCATCCCCACGAAGGTCAACATCGTATCCAGCGTAGCGGGTTGGAGTAGCGTTTGATGCTTAAATAATGCCTCCGTGAATACCTGCATATCATAAACATCCGAGTACAGACCACCATAGCCGTTGCCACTGCCTGTATTGTATTCCGAAAGATTGAGTACTGTACCATTATTGTACAAATCCAAGTAGCCTTGTGCCGTATTATCCGGCAAGTCATCATGCCAATGGTAATAGGTATTCGTCAATTGAAGCGGGTCGATGATGTACTGTTTGAGAAGGTCTTCGTGTGGTCTGCCTGTGGCGGCTTCCATGACCATTGCCGCCAATAAGAGGTTGGTATTGGAGTATCGCACATCCGTTCCCACAGGAAAAAGTGCATCCTTATTATAGGTGAATTTGAGTAAATCTTCCGGTTCCCAAAACCGCGCAGGATTGTTGAGTATCTGCAAATAAAACGAATTGACCGTAATCAAATCCATCACGCCAGTCGTGTGATTGAGGCATTGACGAATCGTAGATTGCTCGGCATTTGCGACCTTACCAATCACATCCGACGACAACCAATCTGTCAAAGGGTCGTCCAATTCAAAAGCGCCCTCTTCCACCAATCGCATCGCCAATGCGCCGATATACATCTTGGTCACACTCGCCATTTTCGAGACATGGCAGGGCAACATTTCAATGTCTTTATCCATATCCGCATAGCCCGAAGTCACTGTAAACGCGCCCGAATCGTCATTGACCAATACCGAAATACCGGGCAGTCCTTTCGCCGTATATTCATCCAATAATAGTTGAAAATCCATCAGACGCGGATGTATCGCGCTGCTATCCACAGCAGGTATTTGGCAGGCTTGAGTGGGTTCTATCGTTAATTCTTTACATCCGATAGAAAGACAAATAATTGATAATAAGGTTATTATGATTAAATTTTTCATTTTTTTATTTTGAAACGTAACACAGACATTCCTGTCTGTGCCATACATATACACAGACAAGAATGTCTGTGTTACGAGGTTAAAAATCAAAAACCACCCCAAGATGCAAAGCAGTATTGGGTAATAAGGTGACAAATTCGCGCACAAAAGGCGTCTGCATAAACAAACGATAATCCAGAAATACCCTCAAATCTTGCCGACCACCAATACCATAACCACCACCAATGGCAATAGTAGGCATAAACTGTCCGCGTGATATGCGTTTGGATTCATAGCCGTTTGTACCCAATTCAAAAGTCTGCACGGCAGGTATGCTGTGGAGGTATCCCGGACCGAGTTTGGCGTGTAAATGGATGCCATTTTGCCACCAAAAACGATAGCCAAATTCGCTGTATAATTGGATGCCATGCTGCGCGTGGCGATGAAAAAAGTAACCCAACTGTGCGGTTTGGAAAATTTCGTGGCGTTCATTTTCATTATAGCGATACTCTGCCCCCAATGTAAATCCCGGATGTATCGGCGTACTGATAATCTTGCCGGGCAATAGTGACCCCGTATTGAATATCGTTGCATCAAATACCCACTTATCACTTTGTTGAGCATGGGAAAATACAGCAATTGCAAGCAGCAAAATCACTGAAATAGTTCTTTCTTTCATCATATTTTGTTTAAAAAAATGGGTTCTTTGACAATTTTTGCACCAAGAGAAATTATCGGAATGTTGACTTTCAGACCTTTCCTCCCCCCAACCCCCTCCAAAGGGGGAGAGTCAGTTGATTTTCAAAGTTTTATCTCCCCCTTTGGAGGCAGGGCTGGTCAGTTCTGTAAATCTTCAATATGTTTAACCTTTAAAAAGTTAAAAAGTTAAAAAGTTCATTGATTTTGTTGATTTTGTCGGCAAAAGATATCGTAGCGGTTTTCATGGATTTGATACCTTTGCAACGATAGATATTAATCGCAATGTCTTGAAAGACAGATAATATGGCAGAGGCATGGTTGTGTCTGATACCATTATCATCTTCTTCGAAGTGGGTATCTTTTACGTGATGGATTTTATTTTCTATTCCCCAGTGTGGGTGCAGGACAAATTTTTAATCTGCCCCGTACCGACGACTTTAGCCGTCGCGGGAAAGTACCGAGCCACTTGACGGCTAAAGTCGTCAGTACAGTGACATTTCAAAATAAAATTAAAAATTTGTCCTGCACCCCCCAGTGTTGTCTTATACCCTTTGTTACTTTTTTTGCATCCTTGAATGAACAGCTTGAGATGTAGTAATGATGTTCTGAATAATTACCCTCGTTCGTTTTTTTATCAGGTCTATGACCATAGCGATGAACGTATATTACACTTTGGACAGAATGGGAATTAGGGAACTGGGAAATTAGATTAAAATTCGTAATCTATTGATTATCAGTTGTTCTAATTTTATTAACATAGTAAAATATGTAAATAATTATTTTTTATAAAAAATTAAAAAAGAGGGATTTACCGAATTTCCCAATTCCCTAATTTCCTCTGTCCAAAGTCTAATAATATATTGATTATCAAATATTTAAAATTTATGCCCCCTAATTTCATAGAATCAGGAATTTTCATTAAAAACGAAAAAGCGACTTTATCGATAAGATAAAGTCGCTTGACTGTGTGTGTTGCTTTAATGTTCTCAAATACTAGAGATTGAGCATCGCAAGGTCTTCGCGTACCCGTCCCGACGGGTGGCGAGCAGTTAAATCAATAATCTGACCTTGCGGGTCAATCAGTATAAATTGCGGGACCGCTTTTACGCTGTAAAGGGCTGCGAAACTTGAATCAAAATCGCCGTTGACAAACAACTGATGCCCTTGCATGTTTTTCTCTCGTATCATGTTTTCCCATGCGAATCTTGATTTATCAATAGAAACACTGATAAACTCAATGTTGCGTCCTTTATATTCTTCTTTCAGAATTTCAAAATAGGGTAATTCGTGCTTACATGGACCACACCAAGTAGCCCATACATCTATGTACAAGTATTTACCTTCAAAATCACTGAGTCGCACTACGCGCCCGTCAATCGTAACTCCTTCAAAATCAGGTGCAAGACTACCATCATCCACCATAGCATACTTCACATACTTATCATTGACGAGTTTGCGGTAATCTTTATCTTTCACATCGCCACGAAACTGCATAATCAAAGGATTCATCGTAGGCGTACCGTCTTCACCAATAAGACTCAAGACCACTTTTGTACGTAGATAATCACGAATACTCGAACTACTGAAATATTCCTTGACATAATCATACTTCAGACGATGCCTTTCCGAAATCACTGCACCACTCAAGGAGGCTGGCACCTGTGCATCTATCTTCGCATCCGTTTTCAAGTCGAAATAATCTTCGAGAAAATCCTCAAAACTTTTCAAGACCAACAAATGACTGTTTTTCAGATTCAACTCTTTCACAAAGCTGTAACTGAACTTGTCCATTGACTCAAAATCATTCGGCGCGTATTTCGGATGCAATTTCTTGTAATCAATGTATTGATTTGCCCATTCCATCTCAATATCTGCCAACTCATATCCTACAAACTTAGCAGGTACTTCGTTGATATTTTTGATGTACGACCACAGGAAATCTTCCTTAATCTTGCGCTCTGCTGCTATCAAATCCTTGAACTCGTCATACGGCATTTTGTATAACTTCTTTCTTGCCAACGAATTATCATCATCATACTTATCCTTTCTTGCAAGATAAGTATTGATGCCTGCACTTTCTCCGCCATATACTACACCGTCCTCGCTATCCGGATCAAATGTAACATCCAACTTGTCACCAGGTGTCAAATACACCAAGTATTTTTTGCTGCGATAGTACATTTTGTAATAGCCGGATTTTCCTAGCGCAATCTCTCCTTCGAAAGTCTTATCGTCCTTTACAGAGACTCTCTGCGACTCCGCAGAAGAAAGTTCATTTGCCAAAGGCTTGAATTTAATTCTTCTGTCCTTTTTGCCGAGCATTTTTCCGGTAATAATCGCAACACTATCTTTGTATTTTTTCTCCTTAAAAGGATTCTTAGGAACGCGCTTTGCAGCTACGATTGTAGGTTTTGGAGCTTTTGGCGTTTCTTCGGTTGTTTTTTCAACATCTTGATTTTGAGGTACTTTTGATTCCTCACCTGTTATAATAGGAGCAAGCCCCATGATGCCATTCTGCATCAATGCGGTTTCCGTAGGCAGGTCATTACAGGAATCTTGGTTCTCGATCATTCCTCCCCGTTGTTGATGTATCATATAGGTAAGTGATACAAAGAAAATTGTCAACGCAGAAAGGAAATAATAATTAAGATTTTTCATTTTTTCTAGCAAATTTTAACTATCTCGACGCGAAGGTAATGAAAAAATTCGGTATTTCGCCATTCTCCCTTCTTGCCATTGGTTTCATGTGGATGTAGGAGTGTCACAATAGCACAGTATTTTTTGGAGACTCGAACATGTATTTGATACTTTTTGAATTACACATATCAACTATCTAACACATTTTCAACCATATATATCATCTTGAAAGTGTGGCAAGATAGCATAAATAAAAGTCACATTCGACACAATTCTTAGCAAACCTTACAATAGACACTCAAAGCACACAACTAATTGATTTTCATTTTATTATATGCAAAAATATATAATTAGAAGTATTTTCACAAAAACAAACACATAGAAAACAAGATATATCGGAATTGGTTCTTTCCACTTCACTGCCTCAGATAGATACATTCTCCGAATTTGATAAATCACTACTGAAAGTTGGCATCAAAAATTCATACAATTTATTATATTTGTCACAATTCTAATAATGTCACGTTTGCATTGTTTTTTATTATAATTTTACATAAAAATGATGATTGTATGTGATTGTAAAATTGTGTGATTGAATGATTGTAGAATTGTGTATGTGGAATGAATTAAAATTAAAATTAAAAAATTGACTGATAATCAGTTGGTTGTGATTTGCAGAATGTAAATTTATTTTTAAACTATTCCTCTTATTGTTTTCTAAGAAAAATAACCATTCACAATTTTACAATCATTCAATTTTACAATCAAACAATCTCTCAATCAACCAATCTCTCAATCCATAATGTACTCACAAACAATTATTAAGGTCTTTTGCCTTTTGCTTACCGTTCAATGTACGGCACAAATTTCAAGTGATTTCATCCCCTTTCGACAAGGCAAGAAATGGGGTTTTTGCAATCAGGAAAAAGACTTTGTCGTAGAGCCACAATACGATATGATAGACGCATTTTCAGATACATTGATGGGCGTCAAAAAGAACGGTAAATGGGGATTTATCGGAAAGAGCGGTACACTTATTATTCCCTGTATGTACGATAAAATTACGCCATTTGATGAAGGTATTGCGGGTGTATATACGGAGGGCGAATGGGGTATTATCAACCTCGAAAATAAGTTGATGGGACACCGATACGACCGAATGTACGAATCCGACGATTTGGTACGAGAGGGCTTGATTCCTGTCAAATTGCGCGGCAAATGGGGCTTCATCAATATACGCGGGAGCGAAGTAGTCGCTTGCGAATACGAAATGGTACAGCCTTTTTCGGAAGGATTGGCTGCTGTCAAATTGGAGCAAAAATGGGGTTATATAGACCCGAAAGGCTACATCGTGATTCAGCATCGTTTTGATTATGGCGGCAATTTCAGCGAAGAAGTAGCACGCGCTGAAGAAAAAGGAAAATGGGGCTACATCGACCCTGAAGGCAGTTGGGTAATCAATCCAAAATTTGAAAATGCAAGTGATTTTAGCGAAGGACTCGCCGCCGCATCTCGCAAAAATCGCTGGGGCTATATCGACAAAAGCGGCAAATGGGCAATCCGTCCTATTTACACAGAAGCACAACCTTTTTCAGAACGTATCGCCTGTACCCGCACCCGCCGCAACAAAATCCGTATGATAGATATGAACGGAGAAACCATGTTTGAAGGGGCATTTGATGAAGCAAGCAGCTATCACAACGGACTCGCCGCCGCCCGACTCAATAATTATTGGGGTTTTCTCAATAAACAAGGCAGGTTTGTCATTTATTGCATCTATGACCGTGTACAACCTTTTCAAAATGGCTATGCCAAAGTCGTTCGACGCGGACGCAAGGGCTTGCTGGACACTGAAGGACGGCAGTTTTGGGAGGATTGAACGTGTTGATGGGTTGATGGGTTGATGGATTGACGTGTTGACGAGTTGATGGGGTGACGTGTTGATGTGTTGACGGGTTGATGTGTTGACGGGTTGACGAGTTGATGGATTGACGTGTTGACGAGTTGATGGGTTGACGAGTTGATGAATTGACGAGTTGTTGAGTTGTTGAGTTGTTGAGTTGTTGTGGTATTTTTATTTCGTAAAAAAGATGACATTCGCATACCGACATGTATTTTTTCCATAATTTTAACTTTCATTGGAATATGTCGTTCCATTACAACAACTCGACAACTCATCAACCCTACAACTCGTCACAGCACTATGAAGTACCTTATCACCACACTAATCGCAGTCTTTTTGCTCTTTGGTTGCAACAAAGATTGTGTCACCAAACTCCCCAGCAAAAGCGGTCAAAAAGAAATCAGTGGTTTATTTGATAAAAACATCGACGATGTCGAAATGATATTTGATTTGAGCGTTTTTGTCGTCTATAATCGCACCAAACCCGGCATGACCGAGTTGAGTAGAGACATTGGCCGTTCTATTCAAGAAGCCAATAGTTTTTCTGACCGTATTCAATTCAGAATGACTTCTTCCCAATACGTCAAGCACGATGCAATTCTCGCTAATATTCGTCAATCCAAGAAAATGGAAGACGACCTCTGCAAAGCCAACGACAAACCCCGCACTATTAATTTTTATATTGTACGCTCCAATAATGACCTTGAAGGTTATACGCCCGTGTTGCAAGACGGATTTGAGCAATATGGTACTTTAGATGGTTTGGAACGGGTATTTGTGAGCTACAACGGCTTGGCAGATGGCGCAGTACTCATCCACGAATTAGGACATTTTTTCGGATTAGGACATAACAATGATTGTCGTAATTATATGAGTTATAATTGCTACCGCGACTCCTTCGACGCCGAACAACGCACGACCATTCTGCGCTTCGCGCAGGTGTATCGGAAGTATCTGCATAGCGAGTGAATTCAACCTCAACCTCAAATTCAAAGTAATTTCAACGAAGTTGAAATTTTACAATTTGTTTTTTCTATTGAATTTGAGGTTGAGGTTGAAATTACTCAACAAATATCTTTTCCGTCGCTATACTTCCCAACGAATTGGCATTTACACTAATAAAATAAACGCCTTTTGGCAGTTGGCTCACATCAAAATTGGTGCGATGAACGCCCCTATTTTTCCTGCCGAGTGATTGGCGGTCTATTTCCTGACCGAGTGCATTTAACAATTTTGCAGTGACAACAGTACTTTCGTATAATTTGATTTCAACCCGTACATCCTCTGTGGCAGGGTTGGGTGAAACGCTATTGATGAATACAGCATCTTTAGGAAAGACATTGCCTTCCACGTCGTAATATTCTTGTAAAAGTGTGATACTATTGAATAAATTGAGGCGACCTCCTGTCACAGTAACTCCTTGCAAATCAGGTATTTCATCTACCCCCTGCAAAATAAAATTCCTGACCAACCGGGCTACTTCTTTCGGGTTTTCATGAGCATCATCCATGAAAGCAGTAACGGGTACGCTATACAACAGTGCCACTGCTCCCGCTACATGCGGCGTAGCTGCCGACGTGCCACCAAATATATCATAGCCTCCCGAATTATCCACTGTAAATGCCCTTGTACCCGGCGCACTCATATCGATATGTGTCGCTCCAAAACCTCCTCCTATCTCGTCGCGGTCGTCCGTATTCGTAACGCTGATGAGATAATCGCTCGTGCAAGTTGTCGGAATATCGCCTTCGACATCTACATTGATACGGGAGTTGGTCGTTGCGCCTACACTGACAATACCTGCTTCGCCAAGCGCATTATACATCGCACACCATACCGGAAAGTCTTCTGCAAAACCTGATGTACCCAGCGAGGCATTGGTCGCCACTATAAATGCGCCTTCTGCACCATTGGTTTCATTATAGTCCATCCGCATATCGAGCATATAATTATAAGCCGCGACCACTTCATCTGCACCACCATTACCCACGAGGTTCATCACTTTTACATTCCAATTGACGCCTGTGACACCTATGCCGTTATTACCTTCTGCGCCAAGTATGCCCATGACAGGCGAACCGTGCCAGTGTCCTTCGTCACCATTGCCTACGTCGTTATTGTCTTCATTAAAATTCCAACCATGTATATCGTCTATCAATTCATTTCCATCGTCGTCCATGCCATTTCCGGGAATTTCTCCGGGGTTCACCCAAATATTTCCCATTAAATCGGGATGTGTCAGGTTTACGCCACCGTCTACTATACCTATCACGATTTCATCGCCTGTGATGGTAGTACCACCCGTAGTGATGTCCCATGCAGGCGGTGCGTCTATATCCGCATCGGATATGCCGCCGTTGGTTTCCGTATTGTCGTACTGCCATTGAGAGCTGTAGAGTGGGTCATTGGGCGCGTTGCGAAAATCGACCTGTTGGTTCATCTGTGCTATCACAACCTCGCGGCTATTCTTGACATGCGCCAGTATATCCGATCCGTTTATTTTTGTTTTATCAAATTCCAACAACCAGATATTGAGTCGTTTAGAAAGCATTTTTTTTGAGACTAATCCAATATCTTGCCCATTCTTGTATTGATGTTGAGCAATGAGTTTATTGACCGGAACATCATCGTTTAGTTGGACGATAATTTGTTGGTCGTGTTGTGCGTTCAACATGCCTGCGGAGAGGAAAAGAACGACCATTGGCAATAATTGCCACAGTTTAATAATCAATTGTTTATTTTTCATAATTAAATAGAATTTGGAATTTACAGCAATGTCTTCGCCAAATTGAGAATGAATAATTGATAATTAATTTAAAATTATCATTTATAATAAAAACAAAATGAAATTCTTACGAATATTCAAATAAAGCAATTATCAACTCTCAATTATCAATTTTTCATTTGGCGAACATATTGTTACAGTTTTCATTCAGTAAAAATACGAATTTGAAAGGAGAATGGCAATACAGCTTTTTTAACAATTATATAAATACATTTTCAAAAATACGCTTTTAATGTACTTAATTTACTAAAAATCAATTGTTTATAAAAATAATAAGCCTATCAAAAACTCCTTTTTTTGAAAATGTAATTTGACAAAATGAAAATGTGTACTTACTTTTGGCAATTGATAACCACATCTTTTAAAAATTTCTCCCTTGCACAAACCCCTAGCAGGGTATTTCTAAGCCGTGTCACGTTAGGAACACACAAATATACGTAAGACACGGGCAAGAGTCTAATATATTAAAAAACTCAACAAAACCCTCCAAACCAGAACGTCTTGCTGAATTTATTTTTTAAATATCCCTAATTCTTCTAGACTTTGGACATTTGGTAATTGGGAAATTCGGAATTAGGTAAAACCTTGTTATTTAATTTTTTACAAAGTAAAATAAAATACATGTTTTTTATTT
>Ga0209093_1001605_pt1 | contig 12814 bp, 12 predicted proteins | sample SidtaG_4_FD_187450 | JGI IMG/M metagenome (GOLD analysis project Ga0209093, IMG submission 187450) | Marine algal microbial communities from Sidmouth, United Kingdom - Sidmouth_Male1 metaG (SPAdes) (version 2) | ecosystem: Host-associated > Algae > Red algae > Unclassified | place: Sidmouth...
GGGGGGGGGGGGGGGGACCGGGCGCCAACCAGTCGGCAGCGCCGCCGCCCTCCACCAGAGTCGGCCCGGATTTCCGGCCGCCGCTCTCCGCCACCTTTCCACGAATCTTTGGCCTCGCGGCGACCACGCCGCCAGCCGCGACACGGCGGTTGCTGCGTTGGGGTGCGCTGACGACAGGCGGATTGGCGCGGCCGCCGCCTTGGGGGGCCGCCGCCGCCATGCCGCCCGCCACGAGGTCGTCGCCGAAGAGGGGGGCTGACTGTCGCCGGCGTCGCTGACGCTGGAAGCCACCGCAAACGCGCCAGCGGACTCGCGGGGGCTAGAGGAGGGGGGTGAAATGCCGTTCAGCGCGGCGCCTTCGCCGTCGTCGCCGCTCGCTGCTGCCGACTGGTTGCCCGCCGCGGCACCCGGCTCCGCCGCCGCAGGCGCACGCGGCGCGACCGTGCATGCCTTCCCCGCGTACCGGCGGCCGCTGACTGACGCCGCGACGAGCTTGCCGACGGCGTCCGCCGAATACACGAAAGACACTGTGGTGACGCGGTCGGCGCGCTCGCCGGCGTGGGTGGGAGTGGTCGGGGGACCGCTGACGTCGTCAGTGCTGCAACAGGGGGCGCCGCCGCCAAAGTTTGCGCAAGGGGCGGCTGCGGCCGCCGGGACAGTGCGGGCACCTCTGCGCGGCGCGCACACGGCGGGGGCTTCGGGGACTAAGAGGCAGGCTCGTGCGTGCGTGCCGGCGGCGGGGGAGCCCGGAGGCATGCCAGCCACAACCACTGACGCTGAAACGACGCTGTCGGCGCGGCAGGTGGCCTCGCCGGTCGTGCCCGGGACGGAAGCGGCGTGCAGCACGCGACTGTCGCACGCGGCGCTGCTGGCGGCGACCGTGGAGGGGGTCGTCGCCGAGTGGCTGCAGAGGATCGGGGCGGCGGTGGGTTCGGTCAGCGCGTCGGCCGCCGGCGGCCGCAGGGAGTCAATGGTGGCGCTGGCCTCTGTGGAGGAGGATCCGGGTCGCCGGCGGTTAAGGGGCGGGGGGAATCGAGTGGGAAGCAGGAGCATGCGGTGGAGGGGGAGCAGACTAAGCAGTGGGGTGAGGGCACCGGGGAGCGGCGAGCTGGTGGCGGGGGCGTCGTGCCCTTCTCCGCCCGCTCGACGACGTACTCCAGCTCCACCCCACCCCCCACCCTCCGCTGCCGCCACCGCCCCGGCGGTCGCCATCCTCGTCTCTCCCGCCGCCATGGCCGACTCGCCGCCACCGTGGGCGGCCCGACACGCTCGTGCGCTGGGGGGGGGCGAAGCTCGCGCGACAGGCCACTGCCGCCGCCGCAGCCGACGTCGCCAACCGCCGCGGCAGCGCCGCCGCCCGCCGCCGCCACGGGCGGCGAACCGCCACCACCGATGCCGCCTGCTGTGCGCCGAGGATGGGGGCCGCACGCCATCCCATACCTGAAAGGAGGCGGCTGCGCGCCTCCGACAGCCACGACGCGGCACGGGCTGCCCCCACGGGCGCGTCACCGCCCGAGGCGGCGCATGGTCTCCCCGGTGGAGGGAGGAGGGGAGCCGCACGCGCTTCGCCGGTTCTGTCGCCCACGCCCCCGCCGCCTAGCGACGCCGCGCTGTCGACGGCGTTGAGACGCGACAGTGGCGGTACCGACCAGCGACTGTCGGCTGAAAGGCGGCGTGGAGGGGGGGATGGGGAGTGAGGAAGAGTGCAGAAGGGTGGGGGGAAGTACACACGGCTGCGGGTCGGGGGTCTAGGGGGGCACGCGGCGGACGGAGACGACCGCACCGTCGCCGCCAACTCCGCTTCGGCGCCCGCCGCCGCCGCCGCCGAACTGTCACGCTTCGTTCACCACCTCGCCACAATTTCCTCCGTCGCCGCACTCGCGACCGCAGACGAGAGGTGGGGCAAAGACGTGCTTTGTAATTGGTCTTCACAATGCCATCTGCAGTTCTCTTCTTGGCGCTCCTATTCTCACGCTCAATCCTCCCACGAATATCCGTCAGAGTCGGGGTTACCCCATTGACAGGAAGCTCGTACATCATCCGGAACTCTTCCCTTCCCATGGCGTTGACCTTCTTCCACACGACGTAGGCCTTGGACAGTAGGTTGATTTGAGCGAGGTCGAGCATGCCACTCTTCCTCTTCTTGAAGGTCTTCATAGGCATATAGCCATTGTGCCCTTCCTCCCGCGCCAGCATGAGCTCATCCACCGACCGCAGTCCTCGGAAAATGACCTGGTTCGGATCGCGCCGAAAGGCCGCGCGGGTCGCACCACCACGAGCATCCGACGCGCCCACATCGAGCACGGGTGTGGCAGCAGCGTCCGTGCTGCGTGCTTCCGTCGATGGGCCGCCAGCAGAGCGAGATGCGCTCAAGCAGGCGGGCATCTCAGACGAGGCAGCCGGAACCGGGGAAACACTGGGGGTAGGGGTGGCGACGGTACGCTGGGGATCGCCACGGGGGTTCTTCGACTCGTGCAGCAGGTGCCGGAGCTCCCGCCCGACAACCACAGCATTTCCAAGGCGCCTCGTGGCCAAATCAGCCAGCCAGGGGAGGAGCGGTTCCGCTGCGGGGGGAGAGAAAACGGCGGCAGAAGAGAACAGGAGCAAATCCTCGTCGGTCGGTGGAGTAGGTATGAAGAACGCCGCTTGCGCCCTGGCAGTCGGGTGCAGGCCAGAATCAATTTCAATGCAGTCGCCCAGGCGCGACATCGCGACCGCTTCGTAAAGGTGTGGGACAGAACGCGGTGGAGAGGTGAGCACGAAGGGCAGTGCCACCCGTCTGTGTCGCGTAGTACGGACAACAGAAACGCAGCCGAGCGAGGCAGAAAAAGGCGGGCGTGGCCCAAAAACGTTTGGCGGCACACGGTCAACTGGAGTAGCCCGCCACGTAGGAACTGAACTCGATTCATAACTGAGCAGCTTCTGGGTCATTGAGCCTATTGTCTGCTCGGGAACTGCCGTTGAGCGCGGCTCGTGCCACGCACGCGCCGGCCCGCGCAGTATCGCAGGGCTCCGCAACGCTGCTGATTTCCCATCTGGCTGGCGACGATCAGCGCGCGACACCAGACGAAAGCCCGAGCGCAGCCCAGCGGCCGCGGGCGACACGCGCCTCCAGTGCATCCTCCCTCCTTTCCCCTTTCTCTTCGAACATCGCTCTTCCGCTGCTCCGCCCAGACCTCATCATGGCTCCACAGCCGGAGGGCCGGTTGCCCGCAACTGCGGCCATCGATGTCTCGGCAATCCGGCGTGATCACCGTTCCATGTCGACAGACGATAAGTACGATTCGTACGTCAAAGCTGACCGGGGGTGGCAGTTCTTTTGCGAGCAGCGTGATTGGGACCCGTCAGAGGTGAATGCGAAGACGGGGGAGCGCATTGCAATGTTTCTCTATTGGCGCACGGACTCGCTCACGAAGGGCAAGTCGATGGGCCATCAGATCCGAGCAGCCCTGCGTGCTCACTTTGCTCCCACGTGCGGCACGGGAAACTGGGTTGTGGTGACGAACCCGGATCCGGCGGTGCCCTCAACCTTTGGCGGGAACCCGGCCATGTCCGCCGACGTGAGGGAGATGGTACTGTGCCACAAAATCTCCAAGGCACGGCGAGGGGAGATGGAGGTCAAGAGGGTGGACCCAATTGAGCCGTGCCATCTCTTGCGCTGCTGGGACTTGCACTTTGCTGGCCGTGCGGTAGAGGACATTGACGCGCGCCTGTTGATGGCGTACTCATCTACGTTGCTGAGCTCAAACCTGTTGCTTCGCTATGACGAGCTGGTTCTCCTCTGGTACGTTCTCTGTCTTTCGGCGTCTGCGCTGCTATTGTATGTGGCCCCACTGATTGCGCAATGCATGGCATTCACGCACCCTCTGTAGTTGTGCGTCATTCCTACGATGCAGGTCACGAACTGAACCCAACAATATGCTTATTCTCATGCCCCCCTCGTTGCATGCTTCCCCGGTTGGCTTGTTTTTGACGTGTTCCCCTGCAGCATGGAGCACATGGGGAGTTCTACGAACGGCATCAAGCTCAGCATCAATGGTCAAACGAAGAACTCCCTCAAGCGGCGTGTGTACGTGTGCCAGCCGTGGCCAGGGCCTCTTGGTCTTGACCCAAGGTATGTCGCTAGTCTCACTTCTTAATCTAAGGCCATGGCCTCTCCTTTTCTCATTTTATCTGCTGTGAGTGGCCACGGTGGTAACTGAGGGAGGCGCTTGTGCTCACATCGGAGCCTTCCAAGCGTCGTAGTGGCTGGGATGTGATGACTCCATTGCGTCTCCTCTGTAGTAATTCAGCGCCGCCCTGACGCAGGATGTCGTGCGATGAGGCGGGGCGGTGCTGGGAGCGCTCAGAGAGATGGTGAGAGTCCGGGTGGTTGATACTGGGCCAGGGACTTGCGCAAAGCTCACAGCCTTTCTTTTATTTTTTTTTGGCTTTGTTTTGCAGGCTCGATGCCTTCCTGGTGCTATTATTGTGGTTGAAAGTCCGTTGTGGTGGACCAGGGCCCATATTTTGCCGCCCGCAGGTTCGCAAGAGCAAGGGCGTGCCTTCGACTGTTTGGGACACACACCAGAAGGTGAGCTGCGACGCCCTGACGGCGCTTGTGCGGGAGTTGCTGGCGGATAGCGGCATGCTCGACGTTGGCAAGGTCGCGACGCATTCAGGGAAGAGCACCGGCGTGCAACTCTACGAGGCGCTTGGCATGTCGGACTCCTGGGTGATGGACAAGGGGGGTTGGGACAGCGCATCTGCTTTTGTGAACTACAAGTCGCTGTCCAATCGCTTGGAGATGCGATCTTCCTTTCTCTCCGCGCAGGCATACTCAAGCAAGTGATGTGAAATCTATTACACTTTTGGCTCTTGGTTCTTCTTTTTCGTATTTTCACCAAATCTCGTGTGTTTCATCTGCGCCATTGTCTTTTATACTATCGCCAACGGCGCGCAGGGCGCGCGGCGGCGCGACGCGCGCTGGGCACGTGGCGGCGCGACGCTGTCTGGGCGCGGGGCGGTGCAAAGCGCGCTGGAAGCGGCGCAGCGCCAGACGCCCTGGGCGTCAGGCACAGCCGGTTGCACAGGCGCGGGACAGGGTACGGTAGGGAGGGGCAGAGCGCGCGCCGTGCGGGAGGGGTGGAGAGCGGAAGGCACGTGTTGGGGTCGGGCACGCTGGGCGCCGGTCACAGTATGGCGCGGAAGAAAACAATCGTGTCGTGGCGCGCTGGGCGTCGCGCGTCTCTGGGGCAGTAGGCGGTGGGCAAGGTGGGGTGCCCATGGAGGGCGTCCGTGCGGGATAGGTGGAGCGCACGGCGGGGCGCGTGGCGTGGCAGCGTGCCCCGGGTGCTAGGAACGACGTGGGGTGGCGCGCGCGATTGGCGAGGCCACGTTGCGCGCGTTGGGCCCGGACCGCGTCTGGGTTGACGTTGGGCGCGCTGGCAAATGCCGCACAGGAGTGCGTGTCGCGCGGGGCGGGGTGAGGCAGGCAGGGCACGACGCGGGCGGGGCGCGCCGGAAATGGGGCGTGGCGGGGAGAGCTGACCACGGGGTGCGCCAAGGCGCACTGGGCGCGGGGCGGCGCGCGGGGCTCTGCGCGCGGATTGCGGACTATAAAGATGCGCAATGGTGAGAGTGGGGCCATTTAGGCACGGAGTGCGGGCGTGGTGGTGCACGTTCGTCGGAGCAGGCCTCGATGGGCGCAGGTCGTGGTGCGATACGCTGAGCGCGTGGCGAGGCTGGGCGTGTGGGGCATGGGGTGGGACGGGACGTGGAGGGTGGGGGCGTAGGATGCTGCAGAGGGCATGACAGGCAGAGCGCGGTGGGCCAGTGCTTCGGCGCGGCAGCAGGCGTTCTGGATGGGACGGGGCGCCTCTGTTGCATGGCGGGTCCCATGTCCTGGGCTCGGAAACAGGCGCGGCGCGCAGGGCACGGGCCGAGGCGGGACCCACGGGGCGCGCGGTGGGGCGGACGGGTCGCGCGTTTTGTGGGGCTAGGCGCTGCGCCCAGAGCGCGCGGCGCGAGGCGCGCGGCGGGCCGCGCTTCATCCGGATGCGCTTGGTCAGAATGCGCACTGTCAGCGTGGTTTGTGTTGCAATGCTGGAATTTGATTGGATAATTCAGAAAGCGAGAGAGAGAAAGGGATTCTCATTTCTCTGTCTCAGCAGAGAGACATACCAGATTATTCGCCGCTACGATGCCCCATGTTGAAAACGGATTGCAGAAATAGAGTGACAATTTTGATCTGCTTGTTGTGCATATACAGTTTTTCCGTTTACACAACCGGGCTCCCAATGCCAGGTTGACAAAGGTGTAGCGAGTACGCCGGACGCATCCCACTGGTGGCTGTGGCCGAAGCTAGCGGCGAAGGTGCCGCATAGCGGGCGAGCGGCACGGTCGTGAGGAGGAGCGCCAGCATGGAGGGGTGCCACCAGGGAAGCGTGCAAACGGCAGAGCATGTCACCGAGGGAGTGCGCCAACACACAGGGAAACCACCAGGGAGAAGCGCTAACAGGGTAGGCCGCTACCAGGGAGAACCGCGACATGGGAGGGCCGCTCGAAAGCTCAGGCTCCAACAAAGAGGGGCGCCACGACCGAGTGCTCCCTGTGAGCAGGGGCGTAAACGAGGAGGGACGCCAGCCGGGGGGGGCGCCGATGCCGAGGGGCGCCAACGAGGAGGGTGCAAGCAGCGAGGGACGCCAGCAGGGAGGGGTGTCAGCCGACACGGCTGCCAGCAGCCAGAGGGGCTAACCGGGAGGAGTAGCCGCAGGGAGAGGCGCCAGCAGCGAGGGGCGCCGGCAGCGACAGGCGCCAACGAGGAGGGTGCAAGCAGCGAGGGGCGCCAGCACGGTGGGGTGTCAGCCGACATGGCCACCCAGAGGGAGAGGCGCTAACGGGGTGGGCGGACGGCAGGGAGAGGCGCCAGCGGCGAGGGGCACCGGCAGCGAGGGGCCCATGCAGGCAGGGGAACATGTCGAGAGGGGTGACAGCGGGGGAGCGCGCCAGCGGCGGCGGGCACCAGCAGCGAGGGGCGCCAGCTGGGAGGGGCACGTGCGGGGAGAGACGCCATCGGGGAGGGACGACACCGCTCGCACGGGCGGCGGAAACGCCGTCTTTGGTGCACGGCGCACTGGCGGCAGTCACCGACTGAAACAGATCAGCGTTGTTAGTGGGACGACTTCGTCCAGAACAATTGGAGTGAGACTTGGAGCTCGTGTACCGATGTACGGGAAACTCCTGTGACCATCTAGACAGTTTTAGACAGTCCCCTCAGGCTTAGCTAACCTAATCAAGGGGACTGAGGGGGGTGCGATTTCGGGCCATCTGGGGCACCTCCAGGTCCCCTCAGGCCGAGTGGATACTGTTTCCTAACAAAAACATAACTGCGTTCTCACCTCCTTCCTCCCTCTTTGCGCCTTCGGGTGCTTTCCTAGGTGCCCGCGTCACCCGGCGAGAGTAGATCAAGGGTGTGCGGGGGGGTTCCCTCAGCTGGGCCGGTGTCTCTATCTGTTTCTGTGGGCTGGGGTGACACGGCGTTTGTTGCGACACTGCGCGCGCCGGTGGTGGAGGCGGCGGCGGCGGGCAGGCTTGGTGCCACAAATGCAGCTGCGCCCACCCACCCCCTCCTCTGTGGTGACTCGGCAGTGATTTCCGCTTTCGCCCCGTCGTTGTGCTCGCCGCCCGCCGTGGCGCCGCGGCCCATGCGGTCGACCTCGACGCCACCATGGAGCAAGCGCGATTGAGGGCATCAAGGGTACGGTTCGGGGGTCATGGTGGCGTAGCCGGCATGGCCAACATCGCCACGTTGACATCGGCGCCGTCGCCTCTGATGTTGATGATGGCAGAGGCGGCGGCGGCGGCAGTGGCGACGCGACAACGGCGCCGCCGCTCGCCATTGCCGGCGAGCGCGTTTCTCTGACCGTTACATGGACCATGCTCGCCCCAGTCTTCGCGCGGGCGCGGCGGTGGTGTGGGGTGGCCACCCGCAGTCCGACGGCCCTGCGGTGGGCGGTGTGGCGCCCAATTGAGACCCGTGCGGAGGGAAGAGGCTCGCTGCTTGTGGGGGGGGGATGGTTACGGGTGGGGTGCGGGGGCCTACGGTGGCCGTGTTTGGGCCGATGTCTTGGAGAGTATGGTGAAAATGGCAAAGCACGAAGCACATGATTTTTTTTTATGTCCGATTGTTTGCACGCACAGCAGACACCCATGCAATCCATACGAGAACAGGATATCGCAAATGAGCAGACAAAGGGAGCTATAAACGCAGCAAGAGGCAATTGAATACAAGCAGAGACACCGCTCTCACTCACGTTTGCGCACATGGGACTCGAAGACACGCACGAGCGCCGCTATCTCAGTGCGTGCCTCTGCGTCGTGCTCGTCGCGCCGAGCCTGCTTCTCGGCGCGCTCCTTCCGCTCCTCATCCCAGCGGAAATTTTGCATCTCCATCTGCATCTCGGCGAGCATAAGTCGCCGCTGCTCGCTGCGCTCCAGAACCCCGACCACGTCGTTAGAAGCCAGCTCCGCAATCTCTCGGCGCTTTCTCTGAGCTGGTTCGACCACGGAGCGCCCGGCCGATCCTGCCCCATTATTCATTTCGCTGTCCCCACGGTCTGACGAAGGAGCTCCCGCTTGCCAGGGATCCCGCCGCCGCTCGACGGCGATCTGCCTGGTGGTGGCGACCTTGGCCAACAGCGTTCGTTCCCGCACAGCCGTTTCGGCACGGGCATTCTCCTGCCGCTTCTCGTAATCTGCCACCTTCTCGATGACATCAATCAGCAAACGGTCGAGAGCCGTCACGACTTCGTCCGTCCTCGTCTCCCCTGCTTGCTTCTTGTCCTTGAAAGAAAACGCCTCTTTAAGGGAGTAGAAATGGTCCCGCAGCAGCCTACCGTCCATTGTCCTCGGTGTCTGAGGGTGCGCGTTGAAGACCGTAGCAGCATCCGCAAACCGCTTGGTGCGCGTCCCATACGGAAAATCGTGAGCACCAGCGCCCAGGACGGCCTTGACACAAGGGTAGTTCTCATCATCCGTCCAGCTATGGCGGGAGTTATTATAATTCCCAGACCGGGAAGGGCTAGCGCTCCCGCCGACCGCTAAGCTACCGGCGGCGCCACGATCAGCATGTGTTGCTGACTCCACCCGCCCCTGGATAGCCGCTATGGCAGACGCCAGGGGCACTTTTGCAGCTGCTGCCTCCTCTAGACCACTCTCCAACGAACCTGCTGGGACACGCTCCATACTGGACCACGAATGAAGATGCCCTCACCGGTAGTCAGGCACAGAAGAAAATGAAACGGCGGCAGGGAGGGCGCGCAAAGAAAAGGGCATGCGGCTGGGGGATTGTATACGAGGGGAAGATGCAGGAGGAGGGAAGGCGTCTCGCAGGCAGAGGACTTTAAGAACAGACTCCCTGAGCCCTCGTGTGAGCAATTCGGGGCGCCAGCAATGAACGTTCCACATAACCACGGGTTGTGGATAAAAGGCCCTGGATAACCACATATGGCAAGCTCTCGTAGACTCGCTTGTCGGATCTGTAATGCAAACGGCCTCGGGAACCGAACAGTTCCTCACAAGCTAACCACAAGCTTACCACAAAATCCCTCTGATGCCGGCACAAGTCGGATCTTACCAGCCAGGCGGCGCGCGCTGCCGCCGCCGGCGCGCGTGCGGGGGGGGCACACCCAGTTAACACCATTTTTTCCCGGCCTTCACGCTACGAGGCCATGAGGTAGAGTCAGGCGACGGGCTTCCAGGACAGAAAAAAACATGACAATGTAGAAAAAGAAAAGGTGCATCTTTTGAGCCTGGGGGTCCCTTTTTCTTTTGACAGGAAGGTCTCCGTCCATGCCACTCTGTACGACAAAAAAAACGGAAGAATACCCCTTTCCTGGCACTCTCGGCCAATCGGAAGGCCGCCTCACGATCCAGAAGACCGCCCTTAAGAGCATTCCCACAAATGTCGGGCCAACGGTCTGAAACGGTGAAATGAAACCGCTACGTGTGGCCCTGCGAGTGGTCAGTTGCCAGCGGGCCAACGCGTTGCCAACGGGCAATGTAATGGGTAAAATGGAGTGGGCTACCTTCCGAAGATCTGAGTGCTGTTGGCCTCGACGTTGTTGGCCGCACTAGGTGGTTGCTAACGGAGGACACGTATCAGCGTCGTCGCCAGTATCGAAATGAAGAGGCGTCCGTAGAATAGCTGCCGAACATGTCACGGGAAGAGTGTGAACGGAGCCCGAACCGCCCAAATCAAGGCAATCTAGCAAGACACATGGAGGCCTTTCGGTACCAATTTGGCTCGAATCCGCTCGAGTGCGTGCCGTGTGTTGCGGTCGCACCCCCTCAGGTGGTGGAAGGTGTTGGAGCCTGAATCATGCCGGTCGAGCGGTCGCTTGCGGCCACAGTGGCCTGACGAACCGCGCAAACGGGTGGCCCGAGAGCCATGCGCGTGGCACAAGGGCCGCGCCCCTTTGCACCTCTGATGCGTGCCTGCCCCCATCTGCTGAGTCAGACCGACTGCACCGCGCTTTCACTCCTCCTGTGACGCCTTGGGTGCCTCCAGAGGGCCGAGGACGGGCCAGAATAGAGAGATGGATCGCGCTGGCGGACTCATCGGCACTCTTGTGTGTCCACCTGAGCGTCGGTGGTGTGTCCCTCGGGACGTGGGGACACGTGCCCGGGCTTTCGGGGTGGTGTCTTTGACAGCCTCGTGAACAATCTCTCCGTTCAACCGTCCACTCACTCGCGAGAGTGTGATGGCTGACGGCGGGCCCCCATGTGTCCGGCGCCGAGATCGCGAGGTACGGTGCACGCCTGTCGAGGAAGCCTACCGTCAGCCTCCCTCTGGGTCACGGGTCTCGTGGGGCATCGGGCCTGTCAACGGACCGCTCGTGTGAGCCTCTCGGGACATCCGATCAGGCAGTCCACGAAGGCCGTTTGTGGGGTCCGCCACACTCCTGTGGCCCGGTCTCCCCGATCTGAGTGCGCCTGGGAGGGCCACGGGGGGCGGTGCCACAGTCCTCGTTGGCAGGAAGTATGGGGGAAACCAACAATGTCAGTAGACTTAGGTCCTGTGCGTTCGGCTGTTCGCTTGCGGGGACCGCACGGGTAGAGGTGTACGTCGAACGTGCCCGCTCTCTGCGGCCCGTTCCGCAACGGCCGTGCATCCGCCGTTTTTCGCCTTCGACGGACGGTGTGTCCACTGCTGTCGCTGTGCCGTACGTCTCGCGACACGGCAAGCCGCCATGCCCGACTCCCCCCCTTCAAAGTCGGCCGATGGCGACGCCGCGCCGTTTACCCCACTCCCCCCTCTACCTCCTGGCTTTCGGTACCAGCGGGTGCGCAGCCCGTGGCACGAGTCTTCTGCCCCCCCTGGGCTCGAGCCTGCTACGGCCGGCGGCACGGGCGGGGCGGCGCCTCCCGCGGTGGGAGCGGCATCTCGGCTGCCGTCCGCGACAGCAGGCGCCGACACTGCAGCGGCGACGTCCCAGACGGGCGGGACGCCCACGACTGCCGGCGGATGCGCGTCGCTGCCTGAGTCGGCAGCGACCACCTGTGTGGACGCGGTAGCGCCGGCCAAGTCCGGCGCCGCCCTGGGTGGCGGCGACGCCATTGAGGTCGACGAGGCGGCTCCAACCCCTTCGAAGAAGGCGCGGACTGATCGGCGCCCGCACCTGGCGGGCTTGCGGCGCGCCAGCGAGCTCGGTGTCGAGGAGCTCGTCCGGCGATTGCACGCGTGTCGCGTGAGATACGCGCGTGCTTCTGGCAAGACTCCTCCGCCCAACCCTCCCCTCTTGTCTGACCGCCGTGTGCCGTACAAGCCTCTAGGAGCCGCTGCTTCTGGCGCCCGTCGAGCTACCTCGGACGAGCGCTCCGCCGGTGGGGTGGGCTCCGTGGCGCCGACATTGGTGGCCGCCGCGCCGGTTGGCCGCGGAAGCGCAAGTGGCGCAGAGGCTGGCGCTGGCGCTGGCGGGGCGCCCGGCAAGAGCGCACCGGTCGGCGGCGGTCCACAAAGCGACAAAGAGTCGGACAATTCGGGACGTACCCATGCTCGTGAAAAGCAAGCAGCCGGCGCCCGACGGGAAGCGATGCCACGACCAACAGTGTCGAACCTTGGTGTGGCTGGCGGAGGTGACGACAGCGAGTGGAACCAGTCTTCGGGTGGGAGCGTGGCATCATCCAGCACCGGCGGTGCGCCGACGCCGCAGCACCAGGGGCGCCGCGCGAGCGGCGGTCCACGCCTCGGGGGCGGCGCAGGCGCGAAGAAGAAGAGCCCAGGCAACGGCAAGAGAAAGGTGTGGACGGTCGACGAGCAGGTGGCTCTCTGCGAGGCGTTCAAGTTGGTGGCGCAGCGGTCGGACATGGGCGCGGATTGGTCGAAGGAAGGTCTCTGGGACACCATTAAGGAGGACTTTGTGAAGCGCATCCCCAATAGCCTGAAGCTCAGTGACCTGAAGGGCCGATGGAGCGAGCGCACGGCGGGCTCCATGCAGACGCAGTTTGAGCGCAAGATCGCGCCCGACGTGCAGCGCTTCGCACATTTTTTCAAGGTGGTGTCCGACAAGAAACAGCTGACGGAGGGGCTGACTGAGGAGGACCTCGTGCGCGCCGCCGCGGGCCTCTTCTCGGGCGTGTCGGCGATCCAAGCCGTGCGGCAGGACGCGTGCTCGGACGACGAGCGCGAGCGGCAGGGAACTGCGGGGGCGGAGCGGACCGGTCACGTGGTGACGTGCGCGTGCAGTCCAAGGTGGCGCGTGCTGAGAGAGATGGACAAGTTCAGCGGGGCGGCGGCCGACGCCAACGACGTCGCCGACCGCTTTCACGGCAT
>Ga0209093_1001606_pt1 | contig 12808 bp, 11 predicted proteins | sample SidtaG_4_FD_187450 | JGI IMG/M metagenome (GOLD analysis project Ga0209093, IMG submission 187450) | Marine algal microbial communities from Sidmouth, United Kingdom - Sidmouth_Male1 metaG (SPAdes) (version 2) | ecosystem: Host-associated > Algae > Red algae > Unclassified | place: Sidmouth...
ATGCGCATGCCGATAATGTGCCAAAATATGTCGAACGGTGCGGAATCCGAGTGTCAGCACGACGCACGCTCGCCCGGGTAGCTGCGGCGTCGGCGCGCGCGTGTCTAGCAGAACCAATGGGTACTCGCCAACAGCTTGCAACCGCTACGGCGGCCACCGCACCCGTGTGCGCGATGCGCATGCCGATAATGTGCCAAAATATGTCGAACGGTGCGAAATCCGAGTGTCCGCACGACGCACGCTCGCCCGGGTAGCTGCGGCGTCGGCTCGTGCGTGTCGAGCAGGACCAATGGGTACTCGCCAACAGTTTGCAACCGCTACGGCGGCCACCGCACCCGTGTGCGCGATGCGCATGCCGATGTCGCATGACGAGACCCCGTGGACGGCAAGGAGGACTCGAGGGACAGGTGGTTTGCGCAGAGAAGAGCGATTCGGGCTTTTGATTATCTGCATGGGGGTCCACTTTTATGGGCCCCTGAGGGATCATTTGCGTCGTGTGCAGGGAGGCTACCGATCTGGAATCGGAGCCCCGACACGTGGGATTCGGGGCCAAGCCTACTGTAAGGCTTGGCCCGTTTGCTCGTCTTAGAGGGACAGCGAGGCGCCTTTGGCCCGCTCCCCAAGAAAAACCAACTGCGTTCCCACCTCCTTCTTCCCTCTCTGCACCTGCGAGTGTATTCCTGGGTTGCTCGACCACCGGGCGAGAGCGTGAACCGGGTGTGCGAGAGCGGGTTCCCTCAGCTAGGCCAGGGGCTTCCTGTGTCTGTGTGTCTGGAGTGGCGGGTAGTTTATGCGACATAACTGGTGGAGCAGCAGGGGATAGCTTTTACGTGTGGCTGACAGCCGGTGCCGGTTTCCGTGTAACGGGCGATCTTTCCCGTGCGGGACCCGGCCCGGTCGGGATTACAATCTCCCGGCTCGTGTCGGGATTCCCACCCTTAACCTCGACGCTTCCCCTTGGGTTTTCCTTGTCGTGACCCCCATTCGAGACAGGCCTGGCTGTTGAGCGCCGGAGACCACTATGTCGGGAACGCCGCCCCCACCGGGAGGGTCGTCGTCCCCTTCTATGTCAACGAACGTTTCCCGGATTACACCGGGAACTGGGACGCCCCAAGAAGAGCTCCCTCCCGTCTTGCCCGTTCCCCCCAGTACGCCGGTGGTGTAAGGCGAGGCGGGCGGGACAACCCAGTCGACCACAGACGCGTCCCGCCCTCCAGGCAGGGTGCGCTTTGCCTGTTTGCCGCCGACGACCAGTGGGCGGGCGGGCCAGCAACCCAAGACGGCGGCCACCGGCACGTTCCCTACCCCGGCGCGAGATGCGAACGGTGGCCCGGCAACACCCGTGTCCCCCGAGGTCGTGTCTTTCCTGGAGTCGCTTCGCCAGGAGCTCAAGGCGGACCTGCACGGAGCGGTGAGCTCGCTCGTCACCGGGTTATCTTCCGGACCCTCGGTTCCCGGAAAGGGGCAAGGCCCGGGTACTGACGGGAGCTCCGACGACCCCGCCCAGAGTCGGGGTTGTTCTTCCCGGCATGGTCGGCGGAGCCGCCACCGCCGTCGCCCGCATTCTTCCTCTGGGGAGATGAGGAGCGGGGATTCAAGTTCACCCCGGCGGGACCGGCGCCGGGAGGACAAGGTACGACGGGTTCTGGTGGACTTCCAGATCCCAGCCCACAAGGTCGGCGATGACATGCTCGATCGCGTGACGGACTGGCGCTCCTACCGGCTGGAGAAACAGAACCAAGTCTACTCGAGCGCGATGAGGCGCCGGGCGTCGGGCGACCGCAAGGCTCTTGCCGCGGTTTTCGGGGAAAAGGGCAAGTTCAATGGGTCCGCCCCGGCCGAGCTGTTTGCTTTTCTCCGTCGGTTTGTCCGGTCATGTGACGACATGGGCATCTGGGAGGGCAAGGCTATGTACCTGCTGGTTAACTGCCTGTCGGGCGCCGCCGCCACCCGGTTTGCCAAGGTTCTACCGGACTCGGCGGGGTACATCCCGGGCCGAACAGTGGCCTCCTTCCCCGAAGCTGTCAATTGGCTTTTGGTGAACTATGCGGACGCTGTCTCGCTCAACCAGGCGGTGGCGGATGTGAACCGGGCGGCGCTGGGCCCACACGAGCAGCCGGACGCGTTTGCCGAGCGCATCCGTAGTCTGGGGGAATCCTGCGGGAACGTCTTCGGGGAGGACCGGCTCAAGATGACCTACACGCAGGGGCTCCCCAAGCATCTCCAGGTGGATTGCCAGCAGTACAACCTCCAGTTTCCGGAGCACACCCTCCAACAGCTCGCCTCCTTCACGAGAGGCAAGTACGAGCAAGTCCGGGCGCTCCAGAGCCTGCAGCCGGTACCACCCAGGATGTACGCGGTACGGCCAACCGGCAAGCCAACCGTTCCAGGGCGTCGTGGGGTCCTCAAGGCGCCAGTACTGGCAGTCGGGGAGTCCTCGTGACAATCCGGCGGTAGGGTGGAAGGGTTGCGAGGTTTCGTCTACCCCAATACCCCCACCGTAGTCAAGGCTGGTGACCGGCCACCCCGAATTCGGACCTGTTGGCTCTGCCACAAGGAGGACCACATCGCGGTCCGCTGTCCAGAGGTCCCGAAAGACCTCCAAGAGAAGCTGGCCAAGCAGGGCATCCAGTTCGCCAAGGCTGTACGCTGGGTGGACCGGCAGGGCCGGACGGGCTCCTCGCCCCTTCGGAGTGCAAGGACCGTGCACAACCTCCGGGTGGCCATCCTCCAGAGCATCCAAGAGCAGCTATACAAGGACTTCCCGGCTGACTTCGACTCGGGCCCCGAGAAGACGGATTCCACACCCGAGACCCCTCCCTCGGGAAACGAGTAGGGGGAGGCGCATCCCTCCGCGTCCCCCCCGAACACCAAGGCGCGGACGCAGTTCCGCTGGACCAGGCTGTTTTCCTGGACCAGCAACGAGCCAGGCCTACCCCAGCGGTGGATGCCTGGTCGCCAAGCGCTTGTCGGGGAACTTTGCTTGTGTTACGAAAGGACAACTTCAAGATAGCTGCGCACTTGTGCATCGGGACCGGCCTGCGTACGCCGGTCTCCCCAATCATTGATACCGGGGCGGGACCTAGTTTGATTGCCGAAGCTCTCATGCCTCCGGGCTGGCGGGATGTCGCCTGGCGGGCCCCGACCCGAACCCGCATCATCGACGCGTCGGGACAAGCGGTCAGTGCCCAGGCTCAGATCCCGCTGACCCTGCTTATCAACAATACACCTATGCGTTTCACCTTCCTCGTTGTCAAGACTCTCTCGGTGCCGCTCATCCTGGGCTGTGACTTCCAGCGTCGCTACACCAAGGCAATTCTGCCCCAGGACGGCCAGATCGTGTGGACGTCCGGGTCCACGTCCCAGATTCTGGGACATCACGGGGGGACCACGAAAGCCCCCGTGCAGAAGCGCCCGAAAAAGGCCCGCTCTCGACCGAACGAGCTGATCTTGGCCGGCCTAACCGTCATCCCGCCAAGCGCACAAGTCCGGGTGCCGGTGACGACACGCTCGACCGGAACCTGCCTCGTCTTCGGCCGACCGGAGTTCCTAAGCCAACATGGGTTGTGTCTGGCCCATGGGCACCATCAAGACATCCGACGGCAGCCGACCTTCGATGTCCTGCTGGCCAACGCACGAGCGACCCCAGTGACGCTCGCCAAGGGTACCCGGGTGGGCGTGGCTGAGCCCTACAAGGCCAAGGCGTTCGCCCTGACGAATCAAGCGCTCCTGACGGTCAAGCAGGACCTAGCCGTCCGGGAGAACAAGGATCGGGATATCCTGATGGCCGGCGCGCAAAGCCCGGAGGAATGTGGCTTCGCCGCACCCCCGCCGGCGGACCCACCGGTCACCGACCCCGAGGTCAACTGGGAGCGAGTCCCCAAGCGGTCACGCGGCCGGGTGCGAGCGCTCCTAGCCGACTTCCGGTCCTTGTGGACGGGCCAACTGGGCGAGCTCAAGGCCACCACTCATCGGATCCAGCTAAAGCCGGGTGCCAAACCTGTGTTCTCGGCTTCCTACCGGGCTGGTCCCCATCGCCGCGAGGAGATCGAGAATCAAGTCAAGAAAATGCTGGAAATGGGCGTCATCGAGCCCTCGAACGCCGAGTGGGCCTTTCCCGTCGTCGTCGTCCCCAAGCCTCATGGCCAATTCCGGTTTTGCGTGGACTACCGGCGTTTGAACGAGATGACTGTACGGGATGTCTACCCGATCCCCAGGATGGACGACTGCCTCGACTCTCTGGGCGATGCCAGCGTCTTCTCGACGATCGACTGTAACGCCGGATACTGGCAGATGCCCTTAGCGGAGGAAGATCGGGACAAGACAACCTTCACGTCACATGCCGGACTATACCGGTTCCTCCGCCTCCCGTTTAGGCTGACGAATGCCCCCGCCTCGTTCCAGAGGGCTCTAGACATCATTTTGTCGGGCTTACGCTGGAAGCCTTGCTTGGTCTACCTGGATGACGTCATCGTCTTCTCGCGCTCGACAGACGAGCACATCCGGCATCTCCGGGAATTCCTCCTGCTTCTCTGGACCGCCGGAGTGACGCTCAAGCCCTCCATGTGCCATTTCTTCCAGGACGAGGTTGATTATCTTGGCCAAGTGGTTCGCCCCGGCCAGTTGCTGGTGCACGAGAAAAACACCCGCGGCTTGGCCGGAGCACAGCAACCCCGGACCCAGTCGGAGCTCAAGAGTTTTCTGGGGATGTGCAACGTGTACAGACGCTTCGTCAAGGACTATTCTCATCTAGCACGACCTCTGACCAAGCTCACTAGTACCAAGCTACCCTCGGAGCTACCCTCGGAGCTACCCGAGTTCGACGCGGAGCAAAAGCAGGCGTTTGAGGCCCTCAAGAACCGGCTGACCAGCGCGCCTATCTTGACCCTCCCCCGTCTGGATGGTCTGTTCATCCTGGACACCGATGCGTGTGCCGTGCAGCTGGGTTGCACGCTGGTCCAGAAACAGCCGGACGGAACTACCTTGCCCATCGGGTATTACAGTCGCGTCCTGCTACCAGCCTAGCAGAACTACTCGACAACGGAACGGGAATGCCTAGCGGTGGTCTGGGCCTGCTTCCTCTTGCGTCCCTACCTTGCAGGGCACGAATTCCTGATCCGGACGGATCATGCCAGTCTACGCTGGCCCCCGCACATGGATGGTGCCCAAGGAAGCGTCGCGCGGTGGCGCCTCCAGCTCTCCGAGTTCAAGTACAAGGTGTGCACAAGGCCTGGGAGGGAGCACCACTGTGCTGATGCTATGTCCAGGCTTGTGACCACCGCGCCGGACCGGTCTGTCATCCCGATGGACATCCCGTGTCTTGCCCTAGCCGACTCGGCTCGGGGCTGGGTAGCCCCGAACTACGCGGAGCCAGACAAGGACCAGCCGATCACGGTGGCTGCCATGTTGGCCGCCCAACAAGCCGACGCCCGTTGTCAAGAGATCAGGGAGCTGATGGACCACAACAAGCAGTCACGGTTCTCCGAGAACGAGGCCGGCCTCCTCATCCGGATTGTCCCCCTCGATAGGGCGGTCCATGTGTATGTGCCGCAGGCGATCCGGGAGACGCTGCTGCACCTGGAGCTCAACGTGGTCCACGCGGGACATCCAGGCGTGAACCGGATGTACTCGGCCATGAGGCGGAATTACTACTGGGAGTCGATGGCCGCCGAGGTGTATGCCTGGGTCTCCTCCTGCTCCTCGTGCTTACGCAACCGGCTAGTACCCAAGAGGCGAACAACCCTGCCCAAGTTGTTCCCGGCCACCAAGCCGATCGCCAGCGTCAGCATGGACCTTCTCGGCCCGCTGACGACGACCAAGACGGGGAGCGTCTTCCTGCTCATCATCGTAGACCGGTTTACCAAGCTGGTCCGGGCCATCCCGATGACCTCGATCTCGGCAACAGACGTGGCGTCTGCCTTCTGCCGTGACTGGATATCGGTGCACGGCCCACCAGACACCGCCCTGTCGGACAACGGGCCCCAGTTTGCGTCCCTGTTCTTCCAGGGGGTTTGCAGCCTGATGGGTATCAAGAACCTGTACACAACGACGTACCACCCCCAGACGAACGGTCAGGTCGAGCGCTTCAACAAGACTCTAGTCGACATGTTTGCGCACTACATCGAGGATCACCAGGACAACTGGGATGAACTGGTCGCCGTTCTGGCACTGGCGTACAACTCCCGTCCCCACCGGACAACGGGGATCGCGCCGTTGGACTTCGTGACCCCCCGGCGCCTGACGAACTTCTCTCTCGAGCGCATCCCGGTCGGGCTCCTCCCAGAACAAGGTGACTCCCCGGTGGAGGCCAGGAGTCGCTTTCTAGAGGCCCTGAAGGAACTCATCCCTCAAGTTCGGGCCTCGATCGCCAAGACCCAAGCACGCTACAAGCGTGACTACGACAAGAAGGTACGCCCCCGACGGGTGCCGGTCAAGTCTGGGGACTATGTGTACCTGCGCAACCACCAGCGTAAGCACAAGCTCGGTCCCAAGGCGACGGGCCCCTATGAAGTCCTAGAGACGGACGGGCGCACCTTCCTCCTGGACCAGTATGGCATTCCGTACCGGGTGAGTGCGGACCACGTCGTGCCAGCCGGGCCTATACCTGTCGGGGAGCGTCCTAGCGTCCCGAAGTTGGCGGTCCCCGAGGCCCTCCGAGAGGAAGGGACCGAGTTTGTCTACGAGCACTTTCTCGGGCACTCCTGGGATGACGACGGGGTCCTCTGGCTCAAGGTTAGCTGGTTTGGCTACAATGAAGAGGAAGACACTTGGCAGCACTCGAAGCGCCTGCCGGCAGCTGACGTGTACAAGTACTGCCGGCGCAAGGGCTTGCTGCCTCAGGACCCGGACAAGGCAGTCCAGGCGAGTGACACTGAGGAGGAGGCCTAACGCCAAGGCAAGCGGGGAAAGAACCAGTAATGGCAAAACACTTCTCGTACAAGAAAAGAAAAGAACAAGCCCTCCAAGCGAACAATGCCCTCAGTACCGGAACCGTGACGAGGCCGGACCCCCTTGCCCACTCCCGGGCCTCTGCGGGGCGTCGTACTGACGAGGATACCCGACACCGGGACGCCCACGTGGCGTTGGGACAGGTGAGGGACCAGCACCGGTGCCACCGGTCCCGGCCCCGGCGGCCCCTTGACCAGGCGCGTCTACCCCGGGGAGTGGCATGGCCTCCTCTTCCAGGAACTGGAGCATCCGGTTCCGCCACCAAAGCACCTGTCGGACCGTCAACTCCTCCAGCAGGGCAGACCGGTTCATCCCGTCCAGATGATGTTGCAGGTGTGCCGGGTCCGTTCGGTCACTGGCCTCAACCCACCGGCGGACCCGCTCTAAGAGGCGTTCCATCGTTCCGGCCAACGAGGCCACGAGGACGATTGGCGCATTCTGGCGGAGCGAGTCCGGTGACGAGCCCAACCAGGTCGTCAAGAGCGCCTCCCCGGCTTCCCCGAGAATCGGCGCACCACCTCGGCGCGCCCGAGCCGAGTACGCCAGCTGCCGCCCGGATGCGTGAAACGGGGGCGGCCAACCGGAGAAGGACACCGAACGAGTGTACGGTTGGGGAAGTGCCCGTCCAGTACGCGGACGTGAAATAAAATAATCTCTGATGAGCCACTGATGAGTACGTCTCCATGTCTTGGACGTGGAACAGACCGTCCAGACTGTCACACTGGGTGTCCAAGCGAAGTGCAAAGGCGGTCGGCGACTCGTCGTCGTGTTGGCGCATCGTAATGACGTCATGGTAGTCGCATTACCTCGTAGGTAGCATACTTAGCTGTAAACCATTCACTGGCGCCACCATAGGTGCGTAGCAGTTATTGCAGTCTTCGCAATTTTGGCCCAGCTGCACAGGAACCCAAGTGCAGGGAACAATTATACAATTCATCTAATAATGAATGCTTTCCATATTGACGATTGAACGACCAGTCAGACGTCGTATGAAAATTCTAAAGTCGTCCCGAGGCGTGTCCCTGTGGAGACGTACACTCTGCCCTCACTTCGGCTGGCGCACCCCGCAACCCCACCCCCTTCCCTTTTAGAAATGGCCGTCGTTTAGTCTTTTGTCTGTCTGCTCGTGCTCCTCGGCAACGTACTTGACGCAGAGGCGGCTGCTGTAGGTGGGGCTGCCAGCCGCCAGGAGACGACTGCCGCCGCCGCGTAACAGGGCGCAGAGGCTCCGCTGGCGACGACTGTTGGCGCCGACCCAGGCGCCGGCCGCGGCGTGCACCAAGCGCCCGCCATTGCCGCGGTCGACGACCCGAAGGCGACGGCCGCCGTAGCCGACAGCCCGGACGCGGCGGCCGCTGTCCTGGCAGTTGCTGCTCTATCTCTACATAAGCCTACCATCCCTCCTCCACATCGTCATCGACCCATCTCCACCAACATGGAAGCTTCTCTTTCGGCGTAAATGGCTGGTGGCAACGCTGGCCCCCGTACCCCACGTACACGCCGTGCGTCGGGTACCAGATCGGCGCGCCCTGCTTCTACTGTGGGAGGATCTGTGGCGATGCGTGGCTCCAAGGACACAGGGTTCGCTGCAGAGCATGTGTATGGTCACGATATGTGTACTGTGAGCGTCGCTTATCATGTCATATCGTGCGTGCACGAAAGAGAAAGGTTCATCCACCACTCCTTATGCTGAAAAAGTGTACTGGCGAATTTTCCCGCACAGCTGCTGACCTGAGCCCAATTCATACATGTGGGTGCTGCCCCAGTCTGCCCCACACTTTCTCGTATTGCCTTTGCTATCATCGCATCCAAGCTGTCTTGTTTCTGGACAGGCTGTAAATTCCAAGACCCGAAGGATGGTGAGACCTCGGCTCCTGCTGGACCAGCTGGTCGTGACGTCTCTGGCATTCCCACAAATTCAGTCACGTCCAAGATTCCTAGCTCACGCAAGCTCTTACGTGACCGCGTCGTTTTGGACGCACTAGCGGAAGCCGCCAGTGCGCTGAAATGGCGTGTCGAACGCGTTGCTGTCCCGGTCGAGCCCCCGCTGTGGGTCACCAGTATCTCACAGGCTCTGCTGTCAGCGCACATTGCCGCACAGAGTAGCTTGTCTCGTCCCTGCATGTGCCGCCCAAGACATGGACAGGAGCATATCAAAGATATTTCGAAGGACGGTCACCCCTGCGGCCAAACGCCTTCGTGTTCTTTTTACCGCTGCTCCGGCAACAAATGTTCCTGGCGTCAAGGAGGCTGGGGCTGTGTCTGGCTTAGACGGGCAGCCGACGGTGTTTCGCGTGGCGATGTCTTCGAGGGCGGTGTCGCCCCGGGCGCGGCCAGGAGAGTGGGAGGGGGTCACTGCCGGTGGTACTGCCCAGAACAAAACGCCGGTGACGAGCAAGCCACAATTCCAGGCGCTGCCCAGCGGGTGGACCAAACGCCTGCACGCAGGCATGCTCGCGCCGTCCACGAACAACGACGTGTACCTTTCGCGCGCGACTGTCGGCCCGGTCTTGACGGAATCCGTGATGGACGTGGCGAAAGATGGCAAGCACGCCGCTGAAACGCTGCTGCTGACTTGCTTATTTGACCACACGGCAACCAAATCGGAGATGCCCAGCATAAAGATGCTCAAGCCGTGGCTGGGCAAGACACTAAGCAACGCCCACCTCAACCTAGAAGACTGCATCTTCAGGGCGTGCACAACAACCACCGGCTTTGTTGGTCGCAGCAAGGCCGAGACGAAGCGCTTAGTTCACATGCGAGGGTACCATAAAAGTTACAACAGGAGATGCGGGGTCCTCAGTGCCTTCTCAGCGGTTCTTTTTTTCATTGCGGAGGTGACCCCGACGAGTACGCCTTTCCTGAAGGAGAATGCGGAGATGCGCTTGCCTTTACTGAGCTCAACATCCAGGATTCTGTTCTCAGCAACGTGCGCTCTTGGGCTCAGGCACGGAGGGAGTACTGTGGCATAGCTTGTGTGCCAAAGGAGGGGCTCCTTTTCAGGCGCACTCCGAGGCGGAGTACACAGAGCAGTCGTGTGCTGACCACTTGAGCTGGCTGGGGACTTTCGAGCGCCTTCTTCGTCTCACTAGTGTGGTTGGTGCCCGTGCAGATTGGAATGTGGCTGGAGGACGAACACCTTGTGGCGGACGTCAGGAAGGTCATCGAGAGCGCACTCTACGGCGGGAAACTGAACGCCGGCCGCGTTGTACAGGCAGAGGAGTTGAAATATCTCCACGTGGAGGTCGACTAGGCGGGCGCCTACTCGGCGAAGATTTTCATGAAAAACCAGGACTAGGAGAATTGGGCGACAACCCCAGACACTTCAGAGTCAAGAAAGGCTCCTGTGCAGTTGGGCATCAACGTTTACGCCCGCACCGAAGACGAGACGATTACTGCTGAGAAGCAATCGAGGCTGCGGGAGATGGTGCGTGGCTGGGTGCAGGCACGGAAGGAAGTGGCGGCAGAAGTTGTACATATTGGCGAGGCCCAAGTTGACAAGAGTGACAGTGGCCGTGGAGCGCCTGCTGGCGGCGGTCGCCGCGGGGAAAGTGACGAGGGGGGCGGATGTGGAGATGGCGCATCCGACGCTGCCGCCATCGATGCTCCGCCGGGCAGCGGCTCAAGCGGTGGTGGCAGCGGCGCGAGCGGCGGGGGCGGCGGGGGCGGAGATGGCGCGCCCAGAACCGCCGCGCAGATGCACAGACGGGCAACAGGGCAAGCGGTCGACACCGTGGGGGCGGCGCGGCGAGCGGCGCTTGCGGCGAGGACCGGGAGCGCTCGCCTGCCGACGTCGCTCCGCTGTTGGCGAGCAGCGCTGGCGGGTACTGCCCCGCGACTGCAGCAGGTGAGCGTACGCCCGCCGACCTTGCACGCCGTGACGCGCACCGTGATGGGGGTGTCGACGATCGCGGAGGTGATTGGGGGGAGGAGCTGGAACCTCTGCCGCCGGTAACGCGTCGGCTGGGCGAGGGGGTGGGGCGCCTGCCCAGCTGGAAACACCAACCGTTTGACCGATCTGACTATGAGGAGGAAGTCCGCCGGCCTGAGGAGAGGGTTTCTGAGCGGCGTCGGATCCAGGGCGCGCGAACGGAGACCAAAGGGAGTATGGAGTCGGCCTACTAGGTCTGTTCAAGTGCTGCGGTGGCAGAGAGCAGCTCATTGTAGCGCACCTGGCCGCATCGCCTGCTTCTGCTCTTGTCGATGCTTTAGTTTTGTCCCGCATTTTTTCGTGCTGTGCTCGCATTTTCCCTATATTGGGTCGCCTAGTGGGAGGACTGCAGTGAGCAGGGAAGGGGAAGCGGGGATGGAGGACGCGACGGAGGCGAACAGGAGGCGACGGGGGCGAGGAGAAGGCGACGGGGACGCGAAGGAGGCGATAGGGGCGTGGAGGAGGGGGCGGGGAACACGGGGAGATTGTTCTGCCCACACTTCCCCCCCCCCCCCCCCCACGCCCGCCCCCGCCGCCCCCCGAGAGCTCCCAATAAGTCTTCATGGTTGTTTGCAATGTTCTCTATCAGGGAGGCAAGAAGTGGTCCCACCGTGGCCACGTACGACAGGTATTCCGATCGCGATACGTACCCGAAGTATGTCCTGCCGCGTTGAAGCTGGCCGGATGGGATCGAAAGGACACCAGGGCGCGTCACATGATTCCAATATAAGTTGTCCGAGCCGCTGCGGTGAGGTTCTCTAGGGTGCGTGCTGGGTGATGACCAGGTGCGCGCAGGTCTTCCAGACACGTCTCTGAACAGTGTCAGTTCTTGCTGGGGCTCTAGACTGCGAATATGCTGTCTCACCCACTTGGAAGAACACTGTGGAACTCCGGGGTCCAGTACACGAGAAAACACGTCCAATATCGTCCTGGGGGCCCATTTCGGTTCAGCCGAGGCCAACATTCAAATGTGCTGGCCAAATCCCCAGGACGTCCCCAGTAGTGTGGTACGTTTTTTCGACGATCGAGTACATCGCCTCGAAGAACCACTGTACTGGGGTGCTCAAACGCGACCTTGGGCTTCCTGGAACGTACTAGGGCCCGCTGAGGGCTAGTGACAGCCCACATTCCGTTCCAAGGGTATGAGATCTGATGCTGGCTCCAATTCGTCCTACCCAGCCGAGGAAAACGTGGACTGAAAGTGAAGCCCTCACCAAGCCACCCTCCCGCCGGCGGCCCGGCAGGACGGCGATGGAATTCTTCTGGGATTCCTGAGGTGGGGAGGACGGGGCCGGCCGTTGGCGGAGGAGGAGCCGGTTGTCGGGGGCGGAGACAAGGTCCGAGTTGCTCGGCAGCAACCTTCCTGGGAGACGGCGAGGCGAGGGGGTCACAAGGGACCACACATGGCTCTCGAGGGACCCGCGAGGCGCGTGGGAACACCCAGGGGTGGCGGTCGCGCGCCGGGGCAGCCACCGTGGGCGCCCCGTGGCGCCATGTAGCGCGCGGGCCCGTAGCGGTGGAGAGCCCGCGGGCTCAGAGCTCAGAGTCGCTGACACGTGCCTCCTCATCTTGGATTGATCGCATCTGAAGACCTGATATGCACTAGTGGGAACCATCTGCATTGTAGATCGGATTGGCGGCGCGGACCAATTCCCATTACGGGAATTGGTGCCGCGCAGCGGATTCCGCTCTTTTTTGGACGAAGGGCGACGACGGTGGGAGGCACCGTCGTCGCCAGCAAGTGGACCGCGCCCTCTTGTTTTTGAGTACCGACCGTCCCAGAGTCCTGGATTGACACTCCTACTGTAGTACCACGGGGCCCCGTGTTGACGGGGACCACCGCGGGTGCGCCGGAGGCGCCGGGGGACGAGGCGGCCGCCGGGGGACGAGGCGGCCGCCGGGGGACGACGACGCCGGCGGCGGTGGTTG
>Ga0209093_1001609_pt1 | contig 12795 bp, 12 predicted proteins | sample SidtaG_4_FD_187450 | JGI IMG/M metagenome (GOLD analysis project Ga0209093, IMG submission 187450) | Marine algal microbial communities from Sidmouth, United Kingdom - Sidmouth_Male1 metaG (SPAdes) (version 2) | ecosystem: Host-associated > Algae > Red algae > Unclassified | place: Sidmouth...
GCTTCTACAAGCTTCCCGGTCCCCCCAGAGGGCCCGGATTCGGGAAGACGTGTGTCTCCCTGGTGTGTGTCAGACCCCCCCAGGGGGGCCCGATCGGATGTTGCCCGCCTCACGCCCCTCTAGAGGGATCGTTTCATGTGTGGCCCTCGGGCTCCCTGGACACCCGCCCAAGCGGGCTCTCCCACGCTCTTCCCCTAGTGTTGTACCACGATCAGTGGGGTTTCCTCAGTAGGAGGGAAGAAACGGCCGTCCGGGCCGCTCGCGCGACACCGGTTATGGGACTCGAGGTCCAGGAAGTCGGGCCGATCGAAACGCCGAGACAACAAGACACGGTTTACTTGCCGGCGACGACGGTGCCTCCCACCGTTGTCGCCCTTCGTCCTAAAAGGGCGGAAACCGTCGCCCGGGCCCAATTCCCCGATAAGGAATTGACCCGGGCCGTCACCAACCAATGCAGATAATTCCCTCCATGCATACAAAGTCCCCCGATACGATCATTGCAGACGAGTGGGAGTGACCGTTCCGCGCGCAACGCGCTGCAACCGCCGCGTGGCGCCCGGTCGGCTGTCGCCTGCCGCGCTCTCCGGCCGCGGCCACTCGGACCCCGCGGCGGCGTCTAGGCCAAGCGCGCCTCTTCGCGGGCTCGCGCATGCGCTCATAGGCGGGCCCGCTGTCCCCGTTCCGTCCGAGCCCGACATGGTCCGCGCCGACGACCCCCCTTCGCTTCCGCCGCACCTCCGGTGCTCCGCCGGCTGCGCCACCGCCGTTGCCGGGCTCCCATAGTACTACATCCTCTTCGGCTGAGATGGAGCCATCCCCGGCGACGCCCCCCGATAGCCCCGGCGGGGCCCCGTCCGCCGCGTCTTCGATGCGGCCGGGCGCCGTCCGTGCCGAGGTTCCGCCCGTCGTACCCCTGGCGAGCCCGTCTGCGGCTGACGCCGCGTCGGGGGCTATGCAATCGCCGCCAGCACCGGCGACGCCGGGACCGACGAGGGCCCGGCCGCCCGTCCCCGCGCGCCCGACTTTGCCGCCCGGCTTGCAGCAGCCGTACGACCCCGACGGTCGTGAGTGGCGGAAGCCGCCCCGCCAAGCGGGAGCGGCGGCGGCGCCGAGTGGCGGGGCTGGAGCCGCAGCGCCCCCAGCCGCCGCCGGGGGCTTGGACGCCACCTCAGCACAAGGCGGGCCTCCCGCGGTCGCGTCGGCGGATCGGCCGCCGTTGTTGGGGCAGGCGGCCTCCGCCCTCCCACCGCGACCGGCGTCGGCCGCCGTCCGATCGTGGCTCGCCCCGCTGGGGCCTGCCGTGGCGGAGGACGACTGGCCGCTCGTCAGTGACGTCTTCCGGTCCATTCATCCCCAGAATGTCAACGGGGCGTAGGCCGTGTGGCGGTCCTGCCGGGCGTTCGCCGTGGCGGCGGGTTACGCCGCCCGGCCGGCGGCCGAGCGCGCTTTCGGGTCCTTCATCCGCTCCGTCGGTAGAAGCGCCGCGTGGTTGCGTTGCATGTTGCGTTGCAACCCGGGTCGGGTGCTCTTGGTCCCGCACCCTGCGGCCGAGCTACCGTTTGTCGCCGGCGGCGAGGAGTTCGCCTACCTCGAGGACTGGCACTCCCGCCTGCGCCACCGCCCCGCGGTCCCATTCGATCACTCCTTGGCGCTCGTCAACTTCGGCGGTGTGGGCCCCTTGCTCACCCTGAGCCCGGTAGGCCCGCCGACCGCGCCGGCGGATTTGGCGCTGGAAGCCGCCCGCCGTTCGCGCGGGGAGCTCGTGCGCACCCGCCGGGCGGGGCACGGGGCTATCTTCTTGCCCGTGCGGTCCGGCATCGGGTTGGCCCCGGCGCGCGCTCCCTTGCCGCCGGCAATGGCCCTGCGGTGCGCGACGCCCCGGCTGCTGACGTACGAGTACCCGCCCGTCATCCACCAACAGCAGTCCCTGCTCCAGGCGTACCCGAGTCACCCCATCCAGGGGACGGCCTACGTCATGATGACGGCGGCTATCGTGTCGGGGTTACTCGGCGCATACCGCGAGACGCAACGCGTCTTCGAGCCGTCGCCGTGTTCCTACGCCCTGACGAAGGCGTTCTCGGCCGACGACCTGGCGTCGGGCGATTGCTCCGCTGCGGAGGCCCTGGCGGAGTACGACGCCATCGCACGGGCGGTGCCGTGGGCAGCCGTCCACGAACGGCTACCCTACCATCACGACCCCACGCGTCAGGCCCCCAGCACCCTGCTGCCCCACCAAGTGGGTACCGTCGCGGACCGCCGGCGCCACTACGTCCTCCTCGTGGGCGTCCCGCTGTCGCCGCACGCCCCGCTGGGGGTCATGCTGGCGGAGCCGCGGCTCGCGGGTGCCGTCCCGCGGTCCCTTCCGGTGACGGAGGAGGCCTGGGCGGTGCCAGGCGGCTTCCCCTTGTCCGACCCGGGGGATGTCCCGCCATCGACGGAGGAGGTGGCCGCCTCGGCCGCGTACCACGCCCGGAAGCGGCGGCACGCCGACATGGAGCGCGGCGGCCCTGCGGACCCCGGGGTCGCCAATCCGGGGTCCCCGGTCGGCGCCGCGCCCGATGTCCCGGTTGGGCCCGCCGCCTTCCCCGCGTCGGGCGGCCGCTGGGACGAGGAACGCCATGACGACTACCCCGGCATGGCCGGTGCCGAGTTCGGTGACGGTTGGCCAGCCGCTGCCGTCGGCGGCGCCGGCGGCGCTCGCCGCGACCCCGGGGACCATACGGACGGAGGAGTGGGCCACGGTGCCGGCGTGTGGGATGACCGCGCGTGGCCGGCGGCCAGTCAGGGAGACAGTCGCAGCCGTGCTGCCGCAGGCCGCGACGACCCCATGGGGCGCGCCGACGGCGGCCAGGGTCGTGGGCGCGACGCCCACGCCGACCGGCACTGGGTCGAGGCGCCCCAGCACGACGGCGGGGGATACCCCACCGGCGGCGCCGGGGCGGCCGCCGGGTGGCAACGCGACGCCCCTGCCGGCCGCCATTGGGACGCGGGGTCCCGGCGGGATGGCGGGGGATACCCCACCGCCGGTGCCGGGGCGGCCGCCGGGTCGGAACGCGACGCCCACGACGGCCGCCACTGGGACGCGGAGCCCCAACGCGACGGCGGGGGATACCCCGCTGGCGGCGCCGGGGCCGCCTCCGGGTCGCAACGCGACGCCCCTGCCGGCCGCCATTGGGAGGCGGAGCCGCGGCGTGACGGCGGGGGATACCCCACCGCCGGTGCCGGGGCAGACGCCGGGTCGCAACGCGACGTCCGCGACGGCCGCCATTGGGGATCGGAGTCCCGCCGGGACGGCGGGGAGTACCCCGCCGATGCCGCCAGTACGGGTCCCGGGGGTCCGCGCTCCGCGCGCTGGGACGCCAGTCCAGACAACGACGGCCCGCCGGCGGCGCTGCTGGAGCTTGGGATAGTAGGTCCCGTCGCAACTCCCGTCCCGGGGCAGCCGGACGTCGCCTACGACTGGTGGCTGTCCTCGCTGTGGGAGCCTCCCGCGCCGATGACAGCCACGGTGTGGCGGGACTCGCTTACGTCCGGGAAGGTCTTAGCCCTCTTTGGGCGCGACGGGGCCGTGAACCGGGCCGAGGTGGGCCCCCAAGAGCTCACCGCCGCCCTGGTGGAGTACGCCCACCTCGGGCTCGCCGGCGTCGTGACGCCCTGTCTGGAGACCCCGCGGACTCGGGCGAAGCGGTTCCACGACGCCTTGCGCCGTGTCCTCCGTGGGACGGGCCGCCCGGTCCACATTTGGGAGTACCGCGGCCGCGACTAAGGGCGTTGCCCTAGCTCCGCAGATGCCGTGATCGTTTGGGCGGCATCAGGCCGTCGCTGCCTTGTCTTGAAGCCGCGGGCTTTCGCCTTGTGTCCCCAGCGTGTGTGCGGGCCGACGTGGTGCTGCCGCGTGGCGGGGACGCCCCGCGCCCGCAGGTCCGGGCGACCCAGTGGCCCGGCAGCCCCCGAGGGCCCCAACTAAAAACCCCACCCCCCCCCCCCGTCCGCACCCGGCCGCCGCGCCGACCCAAGGGGTCAGGCGCGAATGGACGGGGGCGACGGGGCAGCGACGCTGGCGGCGGCCCCAACGGAGGGCCCCGGGGCACGCGAGGGCGTCGGCGGGGGGTCTGCGGACGTATGGGGTAACCCCAGGCGCGCGGCGCGGCGCAGATAGTCGCGGAGCGTCTCGTGCGGGGCGTCCGCGGCGTCCATCCAGGTAGGCTGGGGGTACCCGGTCCAGTAAACCTGGACCCGCAGGGTTCCGTCGGGTAGCGTGGCGCGGTCTGCGATCCGGTCCACGGCGTACCACTGGCCATCGGCCTCTGCCCCATGGAAGGAGCGGGCCGCCCGCAACGCGGGGTGCTGGGCGGGGCCCGGGACGGCCGCGCCCGAGGCACGGACGACGTGGGCCACGTTTTCCCGGCGGTGCTCCCCATCCACGTCGAGGAGGACCGTAGGACCATCCGTGGAGACCACGCGATAGGGCCCGCGGGCCACGTGCGTCAGCTCGCGCCGGCGCCTTCCTCCTTGGCTTGATCGCGTATCCACGCGACGTCCCCGACGGTGAGCTTTTCCGCGCGCAGCGCGAAGCGGCGGTCGTGGTCGCGCTTGTAGCGCCGTTGCGTCGCCTTGAGCGTTGCCCGCATCTGCGGGACGAGCTGCACGAGGCGGGTTAGCAGGTCGGCCTGGGCTCGTTTCTCTGCGGCTGTGCCGCATTGCGCCGTGAGGGGGTACGCCCCTGTTCGGGAGACGTCCATGAACGCCCAGCTCGACACCCCCATGGGGTTGACCAGCTCCAGCGGGGCGACCCCGGTGCTCCGGTGCGGGCGACTGTTATACGCCAGCGTCAGCGCCCCGAGGAGTTGGTCCCAAGACCGCGGATGTTCCGCCACGTAGTCGTTGAGGATGGTGTGCATCGTGCGGTTGATCCGCTCCGTCTGCACGTTCGTCTGCGGGTGGGACGGAGACGTCACCTTCGGCTCGATGGACAGCAGGTTGCACACCTGGCCCCAAAAGTGGCTGGTGAACTGCGGTCCCCTGTCGGACAGCAACCGGTCCGGCGGACCATAGGCGGCGACCCAGTAGTCTAGGACCGCCGAGGCGCAGTCCACGGCCGTGGTCCCATCCATTGGGAGCGCCCGCACCAGCTTGGTGAACCGGTCGGTTATCACCAGGATGAACCGGTGGCCGGCGGCCGTCCGAGCGAGGGGCCCATAGAGGTCCACAGCAATGTCCTGGAAGGGCATGGTGGCGGGGAACAGGGTGAGCGGCGAGCGCCGCGCCAGGGGACGCACCCGCTGTCGCGCGCAGCTGTCGCACTTCCTAACGTAGGAGAAGACGTCCGCCGCCATGCCCACCCAGTAGTAATACCGCCGCATTGCCGCGTACATGCGGGACTCCCCGAGGTGTCCCGCGAGGGTCGCGTCGTGCTCCAGATGGAGCACCTGCTCCTGCAAGGAGGCCGGGACCACCACCTGGTGAGCGCCGTCGGGGGCCGCCCGGCGGCGGAGGATCCCCTCGGGGTCCTCGAAGAACGGGATGTGCCGCCCAGCGTTCAAGGCCTTCACGACCTCCTGACAGTAGCCGTCCGCGGCCTGGGCGGATAGCACCTCGTCCCGGTTGATGCCACGGACCGTGGGGCCACCAACGTAGTTGGCGGCGTCGAGCCCCCGGACCGTATTGGCCCGAGTGGAAAACACCGGGACGGCGTCATCGAACGCCGTCTCGTCGCTGGCCCCGGACTCCAGGCGGGAGATGCTGTCCACCAGGTAGTGCGTCATCCCCGGCTTTTAGGTGACGTCAAACTCCAGTTCGCTGAGGCGCAGGCGCCAACGCGCCAAACAGGGGTTCCCCGAACCCTCATTGTTGAGGATCCACCGCAGGCAGTCGTGATCGGTGCGCACGAGGAAGCGGTCCCCCTCTCGGTGAGGGCGGAGTTTGAGAGATGCCCAGACGACCGCCAGGCACTCCTTTTCCGTGACTCCGTAGGGGAGCTCGTTCGTGGCCAGCTTTGGCTGATGTACGCGACGGGCTGGAGCTTGCCGTCGTCCTGCTCCTGGAGAAGGGCGGCACCCACCTGCGTTCCGCACGCGTCCACGTCGAGTTCGTACTTGCGCCCGCGTCGCGGGAGTGCGATGACCGGCGGGGTCGTATGGGCCTCTTTAAGCCTGTCAAACGCCTGCTGCTGCAGCGGCGTGGCGGGGGGAACGAGGACCGGGGCCGTGGAACCCATAATGTCCGTCAAAGGCGCCGCCATCCGGGCGAAGCTCGGCACAAACCGGCGGAAGACATTGCACATCCCCACGAAGCTCCGTACTTGTGTGCGGGTCGTGGGTAAGTGTGCTTCGCGCAGCGCGCGCGTGTGGGCATCCATCACGACAAGCCGGCCCGGCTTAATCTCGTGCCCGAGGTACTCCACGGTGGTGCGGAAGAACCGGCACTTGGGTAGGCGGAGTGTCACTCTCGCCTCGCGCAGCAGGCGCAGGACATGGTCGACGTGACCGATATGCTCTTCCTCCGTTTTGGAGTACACGATGACATCGTCGAGGTAGATGAGGCAGCTCTGCCACTTGACCGCGGAGAGGATGATATCCAGTGCCCGCTGAAACGTCGCGGGTGCGTTGGTGAGCTCGAACGGCATCCGCTTGTACTGGTAGGCGCCCTCGTGACACACGAAGGCCGTCTTTTCCCGGTCCTCGGGTGCGATGTCGACCTGCCAGTAGCCGGCATTGCAATCCAATGTCGAGAAGATGGTCGCCTCGCCGAGGCTGTCAATGCATTCATCCATCCGGGGAAGCGGGCAGGAGTCCTTCTTGGTCACGACGTTCAGCAGTCGATAATCGACGCAGAAGCGGAGGGTGCCGTACTACTTGGGGACGAGCACGACCGGGAAGCCCCATTCCGACGATGTCGGTTCGATGACGTCCGCCTCCAACTGCCGCTTGACCTCGGCCGACTCGGCCTCCCGTGCGGTGTGCCCCGCGCGGCGGGGCGCGAACCCGACGGGCCGGGCTCCGGCATTAAGGTCGATGCGATGTTGGGTGGCTTTGATGACGCCCAGTGCCTGGCCCGTCCACATCGCTTGGTGCTGGCCCGGCATGTGTCGGATCCGCGTGTGCAGTGCCGGGTAGGCATCCGGGAGGTCCACGTCCTCCACGTGGACCGCGGCCACGGGTGGTGCGCCGCCCGGGGAGGGGCCCGCTTCGCCCGTGTCCCGGGGCCGCGCCGGGGTCGAGACTCCTCCCCCCGCGAGTACTGCCGCTCCCGGGTCCCGCTTGGTGCTCGGGGGCCCCTGCGTGGCGGACACCGCCCCTACCACGCTCTCCTCGGGGGTAGGAGTGGTGAAGGCCGGGACGGCCGACGTCCCGGGATGCGCCGTGAGGGGCACCTGCACAACGCCCGTCGTGAGCAGTTCGACATAGCCGACGTTGGCTCGCTGCCGGAGGACGACCTCCTGAGTGCCGACGTTGGTCACGATGACCGGGAAGGAGAGTCCGGGCACAATGTCGTGGACGCCATTGGCAATGGTGATACCATGCGTCGTGAACAGGCGCGAGGCGCCGAACACCTGGCCCAGGCCCCCCCACATGGTCCGCACCCAGACGACCGAGGCCACCGACGGCGGTAGCCGTGTCTTTCAGGTGGAGCGTAACATGCATGAGACACCCATCGAGCGGTCGCCGTCGTCCAGCGGCCCCCGCAAGATTGCGGTGACGGAACCGTCCGTCCAACGGATGGACCGGTCCTGGGGCAGGATGGCGTGCGCGTTGTCGTCGATGAATGTGCAGCCCAGGATGACCGGCACTGACAGGTCGTCGACGACGAGGAAGGTCACAGGGACAATCCGTGCCCCCATTTGAAGCCACAGCGTGACGGTACCGCTGGTACGTAGCCGCGCGCTGTTGGTGTCCCTAAGGCGGACCCGCTCCTCTTCCTTGGAATTGACGACCTGGCGGAGCCAGCCAGGGGCCAGGGCGCTCCGACAGACCAGGTTGGGCCCCGCCCCGGTGTCCACGACGACGCCTACCGCGACCAGGGACAGCTTGTCCAGGCCCAACGAGGCCACGCTGCGGTAGTTGTGCAGGCTGAACAACAGCACCTCCCCCTCCCCCGTCGGGACACCCGGCGGGTGCGAGGAAGCCGCCACGGAGGCCGCATGGCAACGGAAGCGGGTACGCTCCCGGCGGGCGCGGCCCCCGAGGCGGTGCCGGCGCCCGCTGCCCTCGCGTGCCCCGTTAGCGGGGGGATCGGCCGGAAAGCCATCCCCACCGCACCACGGCCGGGGGTCGGAGTGGCCCAGGGCCAGGACCGTCGCGGCAACCGATGGCGTCGGGGAGGGTCCCGGACCGTCCATGGAGAGCGCCCGGACCGGGGCCCGGTCCGGGCCCTCGGACGATGCGCGGGGGGCCCCCCCCGGCCGCGCCAAGACCCGCGGGCAGAAGGCGGGCGCTGGCGGAAAACCCGCTGCGGCCCGCCGCTTGCGGACCTGGCGCAGGCGGCTCGCCGTGATGTAACAGTGTCGGTGTGCCTTGAGGCGGACGACGTCCGTGGGCAGCCCACTTAAAGGGCTGCCCCTTACGCGTTTCCCTGGGCGTGGCTGGGGTGTCCGCCGTCACCGTCCCTGGCGGACCACTCCTCGGAGGAGCTCCCGTCGTCGTCGGCTGGGCCGTCCGGGTAGGCCCGATCGTCGGTTTCCATGGCGTGGACGAATGAGGCGGTGCCCGGCGGAGTGCCCCCGGAGGTGGCCGCGCCCGGCGGCGGAGGCGCAACCGTCGGACCCGCACCCAGAGGCAGAGGAGGGGGCGGTGCGGGACCGCGGCCGCTCCTGTGCGCCGCCACGGCGTCACGCAACGCGCGCCCGTGCGCCCGGACCTCGGGGGACTGGGCGGGGCACTCCCACACCCAGTGACCTAAGTGGCCGCAAAAGGAGCAGGCCCCCCGCCGGCGCGGCGCCGGTGTCGAAGCGGGCGAGCTCGCGCCGCCCTCACCGCGTGGCGCGGGCGCCCCGCCGCGCGGGAACCGGGGCGGCCGGTCGGAGTACGAATTCACGGTGCCGGCCCGCGGCGGGACCGGGGTACCCGGCGCCAGAGTGCCCCTGCCGCGGCCCACCCCGGTGTGGACGGGGTACATCTCCGGGCGTCAACCCCACGCGGGTTGTTGTTGCCATCCCGACGCGGGCGTCAGGCTGTCGACCGGAAGTACCTGGGCGTCCCCGACCGGACCGTGTTCGGTGGGCGCCACCGACGCGGCGAGGACGGCGGCCCACTCAGCGCGTTCCGCCTCCGTCCCGTAGTCCGTGACGGCCAGGGCCGCGGCGGCCGAGGCAGCTCCCACCGGGAGGGCGACCGAGGCGGCGGTCCGGGAACGTCGGGGCTCCCGCTCTTCGCCCCCGGCAGACCGGGAGTTGCTCCCCTTGGGCTTGGCTTGGAGCTTGACCCCCCGGGCCTCACGAGTGGCGGCGCCCGTCTTTGCAAGGAACTTGCGCAGCTTGGGGAAGGTCCTACCCTGGGTGTTGAAGTTCCGGCCCAGCGCCCGGACCTCTCGTCCGACGCCCTTGAGTGGGATACTCTTGAGCTCGGCCTCTCGCAGGACCGACCCCAGGGCCCGGTTAGCCTCGAGGATGCGGTTCGCAAAACTAATGCTCGTCCTCCCACTTCTCCGGAGTCGCTTGCATGAGCGACTGCAGGTGGTCCACCAAATCGTCGCCATCGAGGTAATCGTTGAGCAAGGCGCGGACCGCGCGTTTGTACGTGAGCTGCCGCGTGGTGTGGGTGTCCTTAGCGCGCTGGAGCACCCCGAGCACCTCGCTCGTGACGAAATACTGCAGCAGTGTCACCGCCGTCCCCTCGTTCAAGCCGCTGCCGTTGCAAGCCGTTTGGAAGTTCCCTAGGAACGTCACTAACCCCAGCGGGGTGTCGCCCGCGAACGGCCGCGAGGTGTTCATCAAGGCCCTGACGTCGGCGCGGAAGCCGCGGATGGAGTTGCCGCGGGGGAGGTGCAAGCGTCCCCCCCGCAGCGCGAGACGGTACCGCGCCGGTGACAGGAGCCCCTTGAAACGGGGGTCCACCACGGTGTCCTCCCGCTGCTCCCGTCGGAAGGCACGCAGCGCCTCCTGCACCAGGGCCCGCTGCGGGCGCTTCTCGGCCTCGCGAGCCCGTCGTCGACGGCGTGGTGCCCCACGGTCGCTACCGCTGTCGGCGGTTGAGGTGGAGCTGCGGCTGCTCTTGGTCGAGTCCGTCCCACTGGGGTCGGAAGACGAGCCCGGCGGGCTGTGCTCGCTCTCCGTTGAGGAGGAGGGCCCCGATGATGGGGGCGACTTGTCACGTCGCGAGGAGCGCCGACGGCGCTGCTCCGGCCGAGCCCCGTCCCGCGGCGTCCACGCCGTGGGCGCCTACCGCGAGCGCGATCGCGGAGACCGTTCGTAACGGGTGGCGGCCACTGCCAGGGCGGGCGCCACCCCGGTGCCACCCGCCTCCCGGGACGACTTCCCGTGTGTATCCGAGCCGGGGCCCGGGGCAGCCGTGTCGCCGGCGCTCGCCGACAGCGACGAAGGCCCCTGGGCCGCCGCGAGCGCCGACGAGACGGCCGCACTGCGCTCCGGTGCCGGGGTTCCGTCGGAGGCCGCGGTTGACGCCTCCTCCGCCGCATCTCGGAACACCTTGGCCACTTGGCGTAGGCGTGCGGTGTCGGCCACGGGCCGCGACAGCCCGTGGGTGGCACCGCCACCGACCCCGTGTAGGCTGGGTCCCGACCCTCCCGCCGCCGACGGCGGGTCCAGGGACCAATGGTCCCGGGTGGAACGCTGCCACTGGGCCCGGGCCACCTCATCCGGGGTAACCCCGAATGCTCTCTGTAAATCCCGGCGCTGCCGCTCCTCCTCCTCCAGCGACAGCGCATCCACTGATCGGCTCGAACCCGGGCCAGTGGGTATCCCACGGGCCGAGGCCCCCGACGAACTGCCCACTGCGGCCACACGGGGCGGGCCAAAGGGCGGCGCCCCTTCCGGGCGCTGCCCATCCAGGGGCGAGGGGTGAGCCCCTGCGCCCCCACGCTGGGACTCCGCTAGCGTAGACGTCCGTCCCGCTCCGGGAGCAGGACGAGCCCCGGTGGTCGGCGTGCGGCCGGGATCCTCGGGCGGGGAGTTCGACTCACCCGCCACCGTACCGCCGCCGCCAACCGGGACCTCCCTTCCACCCCCAACGAGGGCCACGGAGTCCAACGCCCGCAGTGTCCCGGGGTCTTCCGCCGGTGGCGCGTCCGTCACCCAGCTAGTGCCGGGCATCTCAAACGGAGGAGCGCCCCCGTCGAGCGGGGAAGATGAGGAAGATCCGCGAGCCATGAAAGCGGGGAACACGTATCGATCGGTTGTCCTCTGTGACCGCAGCGCAATACAACCGACGGGGGTCCCCCGACCTTGGTACCGAAAGAGGTGTCGAACCGCAACACGCACCGCGTGCACACAGCGGGTCTCACCCGGAGCGCCAAATGTAGTACCACGATCAGGGGGGTTACCTCAGTAGGAGGGAAGTAACGGCCGTCCGGGCCGCTCGCGCGACACCGGCTATGGGACTCGAGGTCCAGGAAGTCGGGCCGATCGAAACGCCGAGACAACAAGACACGGTTTACTTGCCGGCGACGACGGTGCCTCCCACCGTTGTCGCCCTTCGTCCTAAAAGGGCGGAAACCGTCGCCCGGGCCCAATTCCCCGATAAGGAATTGACCCGGGCCGTCACCAACCAATGCAGATAATTCCCTCCATGCATACAAAGTCCCCCGATACGATCATTGCAGACGAGTGGGAGTGACCGTTCCGCGCGCAACGCGCTGCAACCGCCGCGTGGCGCCCGGTCGGCTGTCGCCTGCCGCGCTCTCCGGCCGCGGCCACTCGGACCCCGCGGCGGCGTCTAGGCCAAGCGCGCCTCTTCGCGGGCTCGCGCATGCGCTCATAGGCGGGCCCGCTGTCCCCGTTCCGTCCGAGCCCGACATGGTCCGCGCCGCCGACCCCCCTTCGCTTCCGCCGCACCTCCGGTGCTCCGCCGGCTGCGCCACCGCCGTTGGCGGGCTCTCGTAGTACTGCACCGACGGGGGTGTTGCGTGACTGGTCACGACCCGTCCCCGGCTCATGCCGGGGGGTCGTGTCACCCCTGACAGGGGGCTTACCCCACAATGGGGCCAGTCTCAGTGGCCGACGGCCGAATGTTCGGCCACCGCCTTGCGTAGAGGCAGGGGAAGGGTTACACGTGACACCCTTGCGGCGCCCAGGTGTCAGGGGCGCGGTGTAATACTGGTCAATGGTCCAAGTCGGATTTACAAAACATTCGGCCCTTAACTGGGGGCTTGCCCGCGAATTTACTAGTCCCAGGGAAGTCTCGAGATCGCGGTTGTGGTTGGTAAGCCACGGGGTGATCACAAGGGGATCGCCACCGGATGTATTCGAAATATGTGTCAGTAGGACATATTTCCCTCGCGAGAGCCAGCGGCCGTTTCGGACTGACCGGATCCGACCGCCCATGACGCGGATCCATGTGTCCCCTCGTGACTGGGAGGGAGCTGGTCCCCCGAGTGTGGGGGCTGTGGGGGAGACCCCCCTGACAGGGGAGACACGACCCCCCGGCATGAGCCGGGGACGGGTCGTGAACAGTCACGCAACACCCCCCTAGGGGGGTAGCGTGGGACAACCCCCGTGGGGGGGTGTCCAGGGAGCTCCAGGGCCACACATGAAACGACCCCTCTAGAGGGGCGTGAGGCGTGGAACACCCGATCGGGCCCCCCTGGGGGGGTCTGGCACACGCAAGGGAGGCACACGTCATC
>Ga0209093_1001612_pt1 | contig 12778 bp, 14 predicted proteins | sample SidtaG_4_FD_187450 | JGI IMG/M metagenome (GOLD analysis project Ga0209093, IMG submission 187450) | Marine algal microbial communities from Sidmouth, United Kingdom - Sidmouth_Male1 metaG (SPAdes) (version 2) | ecosystem: Host-associated > Algae > Red algae > Unclassified | place: Sidmouth...
GGCATTGCTCATCTCGCTCCGCCCCCTCCGTCCCCCTTCTCCCCTCCCCCTCCTCCCCCACAACGAATGCGATGCATCACCGCGTTGCTTGCGGCTGTCGCCGCACCCTCCACAAGCCGAAGCCGTCACCAACGTACGCTGGTGGTCACGCCAGTGCAGTCGACGGTTATTCGAGGAGCAACGTTGCGGACGCCGGGTGGGATCCGTCGCCCGATAGTGCTGCGACGTCGCCGCCGCCTCCCCAAGGCGGCGAAAGCGGCCGTCGCCGCACTTCTGCCCCCTCCGGGGTCACCACCACCACCCCCATCCATGGAAGGCTCACGATGTGTACCCCCCCCTCCCCCCGTCGCGTTCCTATGGCCGTCGCGACCGCCGCGACCGCGACCGTTGCGACCTCCGCGGCCGCCTCGGGGAACCGAGGAGCGCCCGCTCGGACGCGCCAACCGACAGGCTTGAAGCCCCACGGGTCAACGCCGACACCCGCAGCCACCCCCCGACCAGAGCCACCCGGCGTCGACCGACGCGTCGAGCACGGGCGGCCGACCTGGCCGCTGTCGCCGCCACCGTCGGTACGTACAGGCGCCACAGCGGTGAGTGTGCTGCGCACATTCGTGCGCGCTCACCAAGGGACAAACAACGCATCCCGACGGCCACCGCCCGACCCCCAGAAAGCCCCGCGGCCACCGAGGCCCGCGCGGAGAACCGAGGAGGAGGGAGCCGACGGCCACACGCCCGAACAAGGCTGCCACGTCCATCTCCACCGTTCTCGCCTCCACCACCGCCGTCGCTACCAGCATTGTTGGCTGCCGACAGGGGCGCGTCTGTGAGAGGTCAGTGCGAGGGCTAGATGTGTTGTGAGGCGGCCAGGGGGGCGGGGCGGGGAGTGTGAAAGCGTCAGAGGGGCGTAGGGGGGGGGGGAGGGGGCGGTGTCAGCAGGGAAAGGGGTGCAGGGAAGGGCGCCAGCGCAGGGGGGGACCGTGCGTGACGTTGGACCCGCATCCTGTCGCGGGCGCGGGTGCTGACACGCCGCATGACCCCATCCGTGGAAGGTGAGATGCGGCAGGGGCCGACCGTTTGTGTATGTGCCACGCTGGAGCCGTTGGCGCCGCTGGCGTTGTGTCGGCGAGCGCGCGGGCACAGCTCTAAAATTAGCCCACGGGCCACCGCCCAGCTGGCCGGCAGGCCGCCACGAATGACCGCCGAACGGTCTGCCCCACGATATCTTTGCAGAGATAATTTTCGTCCCTCGGAATTTCTCCAGAAGAGCACCCTCCGAGAACCGCCGAGCACGAGTGCCGGGCCTTGCACAGGGCAGCCGCGGCCACACCCCTAGGCCAGGCGCCGACAGGTCCAGTGCGGCTCTGACTCCCTTGGGTGGCGGCGTGGACGCCATCCCGCCACAGTTTCGGTCGCGCCCTGCCACACCCCGACTGGTGCCGTGCGTCGCCCGGAATCCCGGCGCCGAGCCGGTCAGCCGTGCGTCGCCCTGCGGCCCCGCTGGGCGCCGGCGCCACGCACGGTCAGGCATGGTGCGCGGCTACCTCGTGAGAGCGTCCCCTTCGTGATGCGGGTGGGAATGGTGCCGCTGCTGCTGACGCCCCTGGCGGCGGAGAGGCGCGCGCAGTCGGCTCGTAACGGCTGTTAGGGGTGACCCACTTTTCTTTTAAAATCCGCCTCCTCTCTGCTCTTGTCCCGGGCGCTTCCACCCACGCTTGCACTTCCCAGGCCGCTCTGTTCTCACCCCCGGCCTCGTGTGCACCGCCTCCTTCCGGCCGCCCCCTCCCCCTCTGCGGGTGTTTGTTGTGTGCTGCTCTTCTTCCCACCCCCGCGTGCTCCTTGTTGCGGGTGCTCCACGCCCCTCTCCCCGGCGCCGTGTCACCGTGCGCTTTGGCCCGCTTTTGGCCCCCACTCCTCGCCGTCACCGCCACCAACGTGTCGGCCGTCAATCCCCCCTTTAACGACAAGATGGCCGGCCACCGCCGCCCCCGCCCCAGCTCGTCGGTCACAGACGACGGCGCCGAGGCCAACCGCCGGGTGAACGGGCGCTTCGCCCTCGAGGACGTGCAGGAGCTGGCGGCCGCGGTCGCCGTGGCCATGGCGCCCATGCCGGAGGAGGAGGTCAAAGCGGTGTGCGAGGCTGTGCGCGACCAGGTGTCCACCGAGGCGGACCGCCTGGTGCAAGACGACCGAGTGCTCCTCGGCTTCGTGGCGTTGGTGAAGGCGGAGCTCGTCGCGCACGAGCAGCGCGCCGACAAGACGCAGGATATCGCCGCCGCCATGGCTGTCATTGTCGTGGCGGCGATGGTCTAGCAGATGCAGCAGTCGTCGACCCCGGGCGTCGCCTTTGAGCAGCGCTCCGTGGACGAGATCCGCGTCGCTGTGAACCGTGCGCTCTCCATGCCGCAGATCCGCCGTGCCCACGCGCTGGGCGTGACGCGCCGCGTGGAGCTGCTCGACGCGGACGAGGAAGCCAAGGGCGACACGCTGACCTCCTTTTTCCCGACGGCGGCCAAGTCGTCCAGCGGTAACAGCTTTGTCGTTAAGAACTTTACCCGCGTTAACGTGGGCATTTTGAACAAGATAAACTCAGACTACGCGACCATTGGCAACCAGCCGGAGGTTTTCCGAAACAAGAACAAGCTCGTGCCGAGCACCCTCGACCGCGTCGACGAGGCGGGCCTCTCCATCATCCGAAACGCCCTCAACGAAGGGCGGTCGGTGGCGCGTGAGGTCGTGTACAAGAATCTCGCGTATTTCCCCATGCAGCAGCGGGATGGCGTGCACATTAAGCTCCGCGATGAGGCCGCGATCAAGCCGGCGCTCGGCGACGCCGCCGGAAGCGCCTATTTCGCCTGCATCAGTCGCCACCTGGCGTCCGCGACGGGCTCCATCTCGACGGTCAGCGGGGCGGCTGGGCCCGCGTCCGAGCGCTGGGTCGCCCGCGAGGTGTGTCGCTGTAGCCTCTCACAGGACGTACTGTCGGCGTTGGTGCGCCACGCCCACGCGTTCGATCCCAACGTCAAGTTCATCACGGCCGAGTGCCTGCGTCGTGTCGTCATCTCGCCACGCTAGGTGTGGAGCGGGGCGGACGTGGCCGCCGTCCAGGCCGCTGCCACCAACGGCCCCTGCGTGTGGAGCTTGCTGGTCCCGCGGCCGAACAAGCGCCTCGCCCTCAATGTCTCCATCCAGACGATGACGGCGGAGGAGGTGGCCGCCAGTCCGGCCGCTCAGTCTGATGTGAACGGTGCTGGTGGTGGTGTGGGCAATGGTGACGTGGACGTTGACGCCCTCGGCAACCAGGATCTCGAGGAGCAGGACGTGTTCTGAGAGGGGTGAGGGAGATTCCAAGCCGACACGGCCGGCTGTACAGCGCTGAACGGTGCGCTTTGTACTTGTGCTCACTATTAGCAGTTGTGGCGTCTGTCTCATCAGTCGCTTTTTGCCTGCATATGTGCTTTGCTTTTTGTTTGTTCTTCTGGTTATTTTTTGGCTTCGGCAGTGGTGGGGGCTTCCTCATATGTCCCCTGTGCCGTCGGCCGCTCTCATGTCGACATTTGTCTTTACGTTGGACTTCGACGGGGAAGATAAAGACTGTCATGCATCATAGCGCTCTGTTGTAACCGAGCACGGCTCTCTCATATATAGGGAAAAGTAGAGTATGCACGGACACAAGGATGGAGCGGGGGACGGTCATGAATGGGAAAAGTGAGTCCACGGGCACGAGCCGGGCACACAAGCTCCTCCCGTTCCCACAGGCCAGTGCCACGGAGGTCGCCTTCATGTTAGCGTGGATCGCCAATCAATGCTCAAGATTTGCCTTCCGCGATGAACCTGCACCTGGGGTGGTATGGACCGCCGCGGCGGGTGCCGATGCGGGCGGCGACGGGACCACGCTGCTACACATTTTTTCCGGCCGCAACGACGTTTATGGTGCCGACACCCGAGGTGGAGCTGTGGTGAGAAGACGGTTGCATGCCTTAAAAAATCTAACGATCTATGTACATGAAGGCCCTCCGACTCGATGACATACACAGCTCCCACCGCGGCAGGACACCGTTCCTTGGCACTGAAACAAGCCACCCCAGCGACAGTACGCCTTGCCAATACGACTCCCTACGGGTGGGGCGCCCCCGCGGGCGCCTTCCAATTTCAGGCAGCGCCAGCACCTCGGTACAGGAGGCGCGAGAACTGGTCGTAGAAGCAGTAGCCAGACAGATTGAATCCCCCGGCCCTCGCTGCGTGCCCGCCCAGCTCATTCAGCACGACGATTTCGTCCACTGGCAGGCCGAGGCCATAACCAGGGCGGTTGTGGACGGCCGCGTACGCGCCTGGTACCTGTGAGACATTGATATCGTGGCGGATGCAGGCGTTTAAGCAATCACCAGACGTGTGCGCGGCCGCCTTAGCAGAGTCCCACTGCATGATGAGCTGTTTGCAAAAGTAAACCCGCACTGCCAGGTGGACGCCTGAAACCAGATCCACGCCCGCCGAAAAGACGCGGAGGTCGTTGCTGACGGCCATCTGCCCAGAGATGACACGGTCAACACACACAGCCACCTGCTGCATGATGCCATCCGCCACCTCAAATACACGAGTCGGGACGGCGAGCAGGATGGCCTGGCGTCAACGGGCGGCTGCGAAAAGGATGCGCAGGTCTTTCTGCTCCAACATGGCGACCGCAAGGTAGATCTTGTGCTGCTGCGATCGGCTCTGTTCCATCAGCTTCAGCTTTTCCGTGGTGTACGTGCGCGCGGCAAGGGCCGGCGCCTTGCCTCGCCCCGAGTATCAAGCCGGCATTGTGACGGTCACCGAGCGCAGTAGCGGAAGCAATCACTACCACAGCGGTGGGGACGCGGTAGAGGGGAGAGGGCAGTGCGATCGAGGCGGAGAGATGCTTGGGGAAGCAGTCCGTCGGAGGTTGGGGATGTGGGGCGTGCAAACCGTGCCGCAAACATAGGTGAGGGAGCGGCTTGCCGCGGGTGACAGGGCGCGCGCGTCGGTGCCCCCGTTCGATTCGCCCGTGTTTCCGCGGCTCTGCCAGACATAGATGGCGTGTCTTACAGCTTTGCGCCGCTCCGAAAATTGGTGGCACAGACAACGGGAATTGAGCAGTCGAGTGCAGTCACGGATGTCCCACACTGGCACTGCTCGTCCACCGCCCGCTTGCTCTACCTGCGTTCTGGTGCCGCTAGACAGTGACGGCAGCCGCGCACGGCTCTTTTGGCAGTACACGGGGCGCTGCGACCGCGGGCGCCGTTCGTCTGCTCTGTCCCCCCGTCGCCAGTGTCTCGGCGCGTCGCAGCCGGCTCCTCCTTCGCGTGCTGTCTGTGGCTCTGCAGCGTGGCCGCGTCGTCGCAGCAGATTTCGCTGCGGCCGCCCCAGCAGAGCCGCATTTCACTGGGCTGCCGGCCAGGCGGGGCGGTGGAGAATGTGGCGGCGTGTGGTGTGCGCGTGAGGAGGGGGGGTTGTTCGTACGGGTGGCGAATTCCACGCCCTGGCTCATCGGGAGGGGGGGCGCAGCAGTCGTCGACGGCGCTGCCGCTGCATTTCACTATCGCGCGCCGTTGGCAGAACAGCTGTGCACCCCCACGCATTCCCTCTGCCGTACCGGCGCCCCCAATCCGCACCTATGCACACCCGCGCCGAGACATTGACCGGCCTTCTTCCCCACGCTCACCCCGCCGATGTCGGCCATCCCCCCTGATCTGCTGATCTCCATCTACTCGGCCGCCCCCGCCGACCGCTGCAGTGCGCACGCGCTGTTTATTCTATTACTCAACTCGGCTCTCAACGCTGCCTCTCTCCACGCCCTCTGGTCGTGGTCATCCTCTCCGTCTCTCCCGCGACTTCCACAAGGACGTGCTCATCCTCGACTTCCTCACGGCGGGCAAGACGATCATCCAGTACACGGTGGTGCTTGAGATTAACAAGTGCATGTGGGGGGGCGGTTGGGGCGGACTGTGGGTGACGCGGGGCGGAGCGGGAGTGACGTCGGGCGAACCGGAGGTGACGTCGGGAGGCCTGCGGGTCACCTGGAGCGGACTGTGATTGTTTTGACAAGTCGCACGACGGGCGTGGGAGGAGGCATTGCGTGGTCTCCCGTGGCCTTCATGGTCGAAATTTCCAGACCTACCGCCACCAAGAACGTGTCTGCCCGCGACCACACCTCCTCTCTGTTCTTGTGCACCCCAGCCAGGAACAGTCGGCACGTGCCGCTGTGCTCCAGGTCCCAGACGCGTGCGCCGCGCTGCGGCCGCCTAGGTTCCTCACTGCAGTATTATGGGTCGCTGGCTGCCACTGCCTCCTGTGACCACGCAGGGGGCTGGCCTGAAGCGGGGTCGGAGGACGTGTGTGCCACGCTCGCTTTCAACCTCTGCCGTGGCTGGCTCGTTGGCCACACCGGCGAGTGCGCGTGGCCGCGGCGATGGTATGGACCGCCCCACGCTACCACCTATGCCGCCGCTGCTCCGCTCTGCATCTGCACCACTGGCGCCGATGGCTGACAGAGGTCGTCTCAACGAGGTGCTGGCTCGTCCCTCGCCTGCGGTGCTCGATGCATCGGTCTGCGCTGATGCGGACGACCGTTCTCCCACCGGCTGGGAATTAAACGGCGCATTGAAGCTGGCCGACAACAACCTGGAGGATGCAGAGTGCGACGAGGCCCCCCCTCCCTATTTGTTGGGATGGTCGGACGAGGAGGAGGAGGGGGATGGCGTGCCGCACGGGCTCGGATTTGGGGCCTCTACCGACACAGCCTGGGAAAACATTGGTGCTGACCTCGACGGTGACGTCGATGCCGTGTTCTCCGAGGTTGATGGCGAGTCTGGACTGGGGGGGCAGACGACTGAGCCCGCCACGTTCACCTCTTATCTGTCCGGATACACGCCGCTCGCGTCGGATGACGCACCCCGCCCCAGCGCCACGGCCAACATGGCGGCGCTGCGCGCCCCCTTCCGCCACCCCTTCACCACACCGGAGCAGCTGTATGGGTACTTGCTGCTCCGCGGTCAGCGCGACGCGGGCGACAAGCTGTACGACATTGTGAGGGATATGCACAACCACCACGTCCCACACGCGCCGTTGCCCTGCCTCTCGACGATGCGCGGAAAGTACGCGGCCCGGGTGCGGGAGGGCTGGTCGTTGCCGTTCTCCTCCTTCTCGGCGCCGACGCGCCGCGGCTCTACTGTGGATCTGCTCGCTGTACTGCCGAGCACGCACCTTGCGCGGGATATGGCGCTCAAGGAGACCTACGACCTGTTCAAGGAGTATGACGAGTGCGCGGCTGCGGACCTGGAGCACGAACCCGAATTCGTCGACACGCCGTTTTTCCGGCGGCGGTGGTCGGCTTTGTGCGGCGACTCGACGGTGGGCCATTTCTCCCTGTCAGGCATAGTTTACTCACCCGGCGACACAGTGAACGTGTCCTTGCGCGCGGGCGGCGGCCTGCACGGGTACAAGGTCGGCGACTGTCGCTTTGCGTCGGCGTCGGCGGGGGTGGCAGACGGTGACGGAGTGCACGCGGGGGACTTCCTCTCCTCCCTCTCCTGTGAGGGAGAGTACCGGGGTGACTTGCTTCTGCGCCACTGGGGGGTGGGTGACTACCCGACGGTCAACTTCGTGCCGACGGGGGCGCGGGCAGTTCCGGTTTCCCGGGTGTGCCACGAGCCCGGCGCGGTGGTCGGCTGGACCAATACCATCCACCCTCCCCAGTTTAAGCTCGAATGCATTGGCGCCGACAAAATCCCCATTCTAGTTGTCTGCCTGGCTTTTTATAGCGACGACTTCAATGTCAGACGGCAGCGGAAGGCCTCGCTTGGCGGCGTGTACATGTCGTACATCAGCTGGCTGCACCGTCGGCGGACGACGCGCCACGCGACGCGCAAAATTGGCGTCGTGCCCCCTGATGTCGACTCTGACAACGTCCTGCGGCATATCCAGGCCGACCTCACAGTCGGCATCCAGGATGGCTGGGTGGTGTCGGACCCGGAAGGCAACCCCATCCGCGTCAAGGTGGACGTGAGCTTCTACGTCGGCGACTACCCGCAAGTTTCCAAGAGCTGCAAGTTAAAGGGCCACGGTGCCGACGCCCCGTGCACTCTATGCTCTTACGTGCTTCCCGGCGCCGGTGGCAGCCAGTATGCCAAGGCGGGGTCATCCACCGACATCTCCCTGGTGCGCACGACGGATCGGTCCGCGGCTGTTTTGGACGCGGTGCGGGATGCATTGGTCGCGTTGGATATATGAAGGACGACGTCGGTGGGGTGGGGCGGCAGTGTGTCGAGAGGGCTCAGCACCGGAGGAGGTCCGGGAGATTGGGGGCGCGGGGGTAGTGGCACCTTCCCCGGGGCCGTGGGGGTGGCCGCGAGTTGCCACGCGTGGCGGAGGGCGTCGGAGGCGCTAGCTGTAGTCTTGATTCTGGGCGGCCTCCGGCTACAGCCGTGGACGAGGAAGTGTGCGCGTTTGTTTTGGCCGCTGTATGGAAGACGGCTTGGTGACAGTGCACTGTGCCGTGTAAAATGGGTAGCTTCGGCGGTCTTATTCTTTGCCGAGTCGTATTGGACTGTGGCTTGTATTGGATCTCGGGACTGCACAAGAGAAAAAGAAAAGGCGCCCCATGCGCGAATTGCCGGGTAAAGGTCCGAGCGTGCTATCACATGCCACCGGTTCTAGTCGGTGTGCTCTATCTGCTCACTTTCCGTGACAGGGCATTGAAGCTGACAAGCATGCACCGCGAGCGCTCGCCGCACCCCGGATCCAAACACAACCGCCAAAAAGCGGCTCTCTTCTACCACATACACCCCTGCCCCTATCGCCCGGAACGGATTGAGGACTGTCATGGGCTGCCCGCGGGCACTCAAGAAGAGTGCCCGGATCCGAAAAAACTCAACCTTGCTCCCATGGGTGCGCGCTGCGTCGCCCACGGGGACTGGTATCAGGCGCTGCGCGTGGTGCAGACCGGCACACAAAACGCCTAGGCAGTCTCCCAATCTAGCAGGGTGAGCATCGATGCGCGTGGCCGCGGTACGCCACGCCGGATCAAAGTCCTGAGCACAGAGGTGCTTGGCGAGCGCCACGGCTTGAGCTGGCACCTCGTCGGCCGCCAGACGCTTGCCACCCATCAACCACCCACCCGCCCCCTTGCTCCACAGCGGTAGCGCCTCTGACACAGCCTTGCGGATCCCCGCGTGCCGCATCCACTCGGAGGGGACGCGGAACTTGGTGGGCGCCAGTACCAGTCGTGAGAACGTCTCCTCGTCGCCCATCCTGTACATGGCTCGCCGCGCGTCATCGTGGCCGTTTCCAGACAGGGCTGCTTTCTTGAGCGGCTGGTGGGCAGCCTCAAAATGGAGCTCCCGAGTGTGCTTAATGTGCAAAAACCAGGGCAAGGAAAAGTAGTATATTTCCCGCACTCGGTGGAGGTTGGGCACGTCCAGCATGGACGTGAATCCACTGCACTCGACGTGACGGCAGGCGGCGTCCACAGACGAGAGGAATTCAGACGCCAGCCGCTGCAGCTCCTCCACCTTCATGGCCGCTCGGCAAGCGTCGCCACCATCGAGGTCTACCCGCGGGGAGAAGTATGTCTTGCACATCAGCATGTGGAACTTCTCCAAGATACCCAGCAGGACCATCAACGGCGCGGGGCGCGCCACTGCCGCAGGGGTCGGCGAAGACAACGGTATGGACCGCTTGCTAGCTACAATGGAGATAGTGAGGACGGCCGCCCACTCGTAGATCAGGAGCGAGTGCACGTCCTTAGAGTTGAAGTTGTAGGGACGCGTCCGCCTCAGTCCTGACAGTGCCAGCGCGTCCCGCATCGACGTTGACACCACAACGCGCTGGTCCTTGGAGAGGACCGAAAATAGCGCCTTGATTAGCCGCCGAGTGATACCGAGCATGAAGACGTGGTCGGGCGCGGGCACGATGCTTCGGAAAGCGTCAAAGTTGGACGAACCGAAGGCCCGAGACCATGAAAAAAAAACGCTGTCGTACGTGTCGGCGTTCAATCCCAACCGGCGCAAGCCCTCGTTGAGATTGGTAGTGCGTGCCGCTGCCATTGGCGGGGTGATGGTAAGGCGTTTGGATTGAGGTGGGCCGGGCAGCCTGCGTCCGCGCCGCGTCGAGCCTGGAACGACAGGCGGCTACGAGCAACGCGGCAGTCAGGCTCCGGGGCACTGGTGGCCGCCACTCCTGGAGAGATGGATTGACGGCAGCGGCACGTGAGCAGTCTGCCGACATGCCCGCTCTACGTGGCGGTAACTAGACCGTGTGAGGGCGGCCGCCCAGAAGAAATGGTGCCCTTTCCGAGCAGAAAGATGCCGGTTGTACTGGATCATCGAGCCGGGAGTGACACGTGTATCACAGACGATCCATCATTTGAACTCCAGCGAAGGCTTTCAAACGTCTGTCGTCAAATTCAAAGCCCGAGCGGTCCTTGGATGCGCGGGCTGTGTCGCTCGGCTTGGTTTTGGTTGGCAGGGCCGCGTCTCCAGCACGTGGACACTAGGCGCTGCCTCACCGCCGGCACCCAGGGCCAGGACGTCTCCTGCCCCGTCCGCAGCGCTGCCCTGGCGTCTCCCCGTCCGCTGGCCTGGCGTCCTCCGTCCTCAACCCTCTCTTTCTCTGTGGGCTTCCCCCACCACCCCTTTACCCCAAAGTTGTTCTATCCACGATCCAACTGACGGGTTACCCGCCTCACCGCCCCAAGGCACCTGGTGACCCGGCCAGATACCTTACTCTGCTGTTGGGCGGTGCCGACATGAGCGGCGGGGAGCCCCCGGCTCACTCAACGCGCAGTTCCAGTTCCAGGCTCTCCCGTCGGCCGTCACCGTCCCGGGGAGGGGTTCCCGGCTCGGCTAGCCACTCAAGCAGCGGCGGCAGCGGGCCGAGCCACCCCCGCCGACAACCTCCCCCGTCTGCAGCGCTGCAGCCCCCGCCGCTGCAAATGTCTACTCCTGCTGCCATTGGCTCGCTTGCTTTGCGTTCTGTGGCCGCGCCGCTGATGGTCGTCGTCGGCGCCGAGCCGCCGCCTGCCGTCTCTGCATCGCACGGTGTGGCTGGGGTGGCGCGCTCCGCCCCGGTGAAGGCGGCCGCGTCGGCAGCCAAGCCCCGCCGCAACCACACCAGGGACATTGACGATATCCAAGTCAAGCTGGCGGGGCTGCTCGCGCGCGACGCCGAGCGGGAGGAGCTGGTCGACGCGCTGCGGCGCGAGGCCAGCGTGGCCCAGTCGCTGCTTGGCAGCTTTCAGAGCATTCGACAAGCCCACGAGCGAGAGGGGGCAGATGCTAGGGGCAAGGACCTGCAGGACTGCCTGTTGAGTGCTGTTCTGTACCGTCTCCGTCGGTGCCCGCCTTCCCCGCGAGGGGACAAAGACGGGGAGCGGGTCAAGCTTGTCATCACGCACGACTGCTCGCGGGAGGCTTTCACACAGTTTGTGCGGCGCGCGGGCTTGCAAATGGTCAACGGGTGGGGCGCTGCGGTGCGTACAACGTGCGTGGCCCGCGTGGACGGCCCGCTGGCGGTGCTGTCGGCAGTGGGTGTACCCGCCGAGCTGACGTCCGCGTGTCGGTCGGCAACGTTTGTTCGTAGAAACGGCAACAAGGTGCGGCGCACCCTGGTGCACCGCCACGTTGACGCCGCCGGGAAGGAGTGGTTTGTTCTGGGTCTCGAGGAAGGTGGCCAGCGTGTGCGCGTCGCCGCTCGCGAAACGGAGGAGTTTGACGCTTCCATCGGTAGCCATTTGTGTGAGCTTGCCGTTCGACTGATGGATGCTGCAGACATGCCAGACGCTCCCACTGACCCCTCTGGTATTGTGTGGAAGGCCAACAACTCTGCTGGGGTCGTCGATGGCGCTCCCAACAAGATTGGCAAAGTCACTCTCACGCTGCCTGTACACACGGAGGAGGGACACGGGACGGGCCTGAGTGCACTGTTGTAAAGCGTTTGGCTCTCCTCTTTTTACCGAAAGTATTACTTGCTTCACAACACGACCGACACCGACTGTCCATCCCTTCCCTCCCCGCAAGCCGCTGCAAGGCCCCCGCTTCCCAGTTGACCAGAAGAGATCGATTTTTCGCTGCCACACTGGCCACGGAGGTGACGCCCGCCCACGCTGCCAGTCAATACCGCAGCGGCAGCGACCATCGCCTCTCAACTCGGCATCCACGGGCGCGTTGCCACAACGGCGACCTCCAATGAGAGTCTCACCCCCTCATCATGAAACTGTCGGAGAGGCCCACCCATCCCCAGCCGCTCCGCCTCAAAAACCAGCAGATTGGCCAACCCCGAAGCTGCAACCCCGGGGCCCTCCCCCGGACGCCGCGTCGACGGTGGTTCCGCGCCACGAGAAAGGGACGAGAATTGGAGAATGCCAAACGCCCCAGACGGCGGAAGTATCGTCTCGTAGGTGCCCTGACTTGAATCAAATGGTCACAAAGCAGCGCGAGAAAGCATCCATCTCTCGCCAACTTTGACCTCTCGCGCGGCTCAGATATACGGCCTCCAGGCGACATCGTGATCGCAGTTGGATTCTGAACACTCGTCACGCAAAAAATCTACCGCGCTGTGAGGGTCGCCCGCTCATCGGCGGCGCCCCGCCGCCGCCCCGTGTACGAGCGCCACGGCCGTGCACCCACTGCGCGTCTCCCTCCCGTCCGACGCGCCACCAGCCCCACCTCCCCCGCGCCGCGACTACCGCCAGCTGCGGCCGCGCCGGTAGCCACGCGGGGTGGCGGCGGGCGCCACTCGCCGCAGGGCGTCGGGGCCGTCCCCCCCC
>Ga0209093_1001613_pt1 | contig 12772 bp, 13 predicted proteins | sample SidtaG_4_FD_187450 | JGI IMG/M metagenome (GOLD analysis project Ga0209093, IMG submission 187450) | Marine algal microbial communities from Sidmouth, United Kingdom - Sidmouth_Male1 metaG (SPAdes) (version 2) | ecosystem: Host-associated > Algae > Red algae > Unclassified | place: Sidmouth...
ATATTGGAAGATGAAGGTGTCGACACCGCTATAGGTTTAGATTATGATAACCTTAATACTGTTGATAAATTTTTCAATGATCAATTAGAGGCATTTGTATCTCAGACTAATGAAATAACAAAAGTGCTGGAAGGCTACATTGCTCTGGAGAGAATTGACCTGGCTAAGAAAGATTCGGATCAGTCATCAGAATTAATGACAAGCTACAAAGATTTAATTGAGTTACTCAAGACTTTAATCACGACCAACTGGGAATTCATTCAAAAAGTCCTTCCCTCAAGGTCACTCAATGAAGAGGAATAGAGTTTTATCACATCCATCTGAGAGCTCGCAAATAGTCTATGACTGAGGCAGGTCTCGCTACGTATATGTTGTGGAGTATTCGACTTTAGCTTCCCCTGGATGCCAAGGATCCTTCTATTGTGCCGGATTGCGTATCAGGCATTTTAATTGTTCTGATCGGGTATGGAATATCTATCTCATACTTGTCAAACGCTTTCTTAATAGCCATAATAGCTTTGCTCTTAGCGTGAAGCGCCGTTAGATTTTTCTGAGCGTCTACTGAGAATCTGATTTGGAAGTTGATAGAGCTCCCTGCAAACTCTAAATAATGGAAGTGTAAATCTTCATCAGCTTGTTCAAACTCTTTCTTTATAGCTCGACAAGCAACATTTTTGACGGACTCTAAGTCGGAGTCATATGAAACACCGCACTCAAGAGAAACCTTAATCTGTCTAGTAAGACCAAAGTTCTTAAAAGGATTCTCTACCACAAGATTGTTAGGTATGATGACAATATTATTATCTGGCTCTTTTAGCTTGATATATCTTAAAGTGATGTTTTCCACTACTCCAGTATATCCATTAGTCTCTATGAAGTCACCTATATTCATGATGTCTTTTACTGATAGGAATATGCCCGAAAAAGTGTTGGCTATAGTGCCTTGCAGAGCTAAACCTACAGCTAAGCCTGCGACGCCTGCCCCAGCTAATATGGAGGTCAAGGCTTTGTCAAGATTCAGCACAGTCAGTGCTAAGAACAGACCCACAGCTAGTATAGCCACAGACATAATGTTAGCAATCAAATTACGAATTGAATGTTGCTTAATCCTTGAAGCGATCAGCTTATGTACTAATCCATGTAGCTTCTGTGATATAAAATAGGCCAAAGCGAATAACACTATGGCAAGTATGATGTTTGGCAGGTTCAAAATGAGTGCATCTACCCAACCGACCAGTTTTTCGGTAAGATCACTGAGAGATGTATTTAATTGATCATTCATATATCGTAATTTGATCGGTGGGGAAATTGTATCCAGTAATTAAAAATGTTCTTATCCGTTAGTCACGAATCCAGCTTTTCGACGACTCTTCCAAGCATCTAACATCCATGTTTTCTTTTCGATGGAAGATAAGAATCCGCCGATTAGATCCACTGTACCTTCGTCCCCTGCTTCAGAAGCTGTGACAATAGTCTCACGCATAATCTTGATGAGAACAGAATGATTTTCGAGAATTACGGCTGCCATATCCTCGTCTGCGAGCATATCTTTAGACTCATTAATTTTTGAATTTTCTAAATATTCTGACATACTCCCAAATGGTTTTTGATTAATAGTAAGAATTCTTTCAGCTATATCGTCGATCCTGATTTTAGCGTCGTTATACAGGTCTTCGAAGACTCTATGAATCTCGAAGAAATTATTTCCATTCACATACCAGTGAAAACTCCTCAAATTTTGGTAATAAACACTGTAGCTGGATAAAAGATCATTTAATATAGCTGCTACGGGTTTTAGTTTGGTTTCTTCTATTCCGATATAATTCATGATAATAATTTACGATTAAAAATTGAGCACAGGTAACTGAGATGAAAGGATTAGTTGATTCGTATTGACCTTATACAACCTCTCGAATGCAGATCTTTCAAAATTTGAAAATGCTAACCAATCTGGCTTCTCTCGATCAATAATATTTTGCAGCATGTCTGACTCGTCATTCAATGAAAATGCCTTAATAGTACCTGAGAAATGGCTAAAGTCGTCGCCCAAAGACTCCATAATATCCTCCATTTTTATCTCTTTCTTATCTTCATGAAAAACATAAACCGGCCTCAGACTCATCTTCGTCATCAGCAGGGATAATTGATGAAGATTGGTTGTAGTAGTATCTCTTATGACTATGAGTATGGTTTCAGGTTTTTTATAAACGTGGTTTTCGGGAATGGTCAGAGATGGTAATGTCGTATTTTTAGAAATGTCCGTCTCCGTAGTTCCGATTAGTTGATTGATTAATGTATCACCGCTCTTCTGATTAATTGTCCAGAGCAGAGCCTCCTCATTTATACCATCCTCAAGAACTCTTCCCTCTAAATTTCCAATCTTGATATTAGCCTCTACATGAGGATGAAATAATTTTAAAAACTCTACGTGCTTATCTAATTCAGCTGTATTAAATTCTAAAGTTTTCTTTTCTACATAGGTTTGAGACTTATGATCAACGCCATGTCCAGTCACGGCACCAGGAATAGCGCTCATACTTATCCTCGGTGAGCTCGCTACTAATTCGATCGTTAGATTAAAGTCTCGCGCAAGATGAGCGTTGTAATCTAAGTAATTTTTTATGTCTGATTGAGGGTCCTGTATAGTAGCTAATACTTTATGCTTCATGGGTGATGATTATTCTGATAGGAATTAATAAGTAGATTCTGACAACTGCGAAATTAGTTGACAACGGCTATAGAGCTCTCTAAGCTATGATAGAAAGTAGGATTATGTGAAATCTGTGGTATGGATAAAAACAGTCGCTTCTTGGTGACGGGTAGATGCACCTTGATGACATTGCCTACGGGAGCTGCAAGATATCTGCGGGAGGATTTGATTTTTTTGTACATCTTAACAAATATTAATTCTCTGATTATACTTGACATTTACTAAGATGTTCGAAATAATGCCTTACAATCAGAGTGTTGTTAGTCAGATCACAACAAAACTTTTGGAGGTGTTCAGGATTATTTCTTACAGACTGAAAAGTTGATAGACATTCACTAAATCGAATCGTGTCAAGATGATTAGCTCTTGCAGATCAAGCATTTTAAATGATGCATCGAGAAGTTTAGTTTCTCTACTGTTAATCAGGAAAAGAGAACTCTCTCCAATCTGATACTTCAGCTGCTCAGTCTCTAGCAGAGTTTGATAGTCCACCACATTATCGCTCAGTAGGGCAGTCTGTTCTGCTAAGTTAGATTCAGCCGCAATAAGGTTATTGACCATCATCTCAAGATTTTGCTTTATGATATCCTGATCAAGTGCTATTTGCTGAGCTGTAATTTGCTGGAGCTGTAGATCTGCCCTCGATTTACGATTGAGCAATGGATAATAAAAATCTAATCCCCATTTATAATCTCGTGGATTATATCTAATTAATGCATCTGCGTCATCCACTCTCAGTAAGGGATTAAAATTAACGTTCAACTCTGGTTTTAGGTTTTCTCTGGCAAGTCGCTGGTCCAACTCCACCATCTGCAACTCGATCTGCAGCTGATTCAGTGTAGGTATCTGAGACATTAGTTCAGGCGATCTGATAAGAAGGGTGTCTACCATATAGGCGGATGGCTCTAAATCCAAAGGTTCAGGTCTACTACTCGCTTGAATTTCTAAGGGTAGAAGGCCTTGATCCCACAGGTAGGTATTTACCATATTCCGCGCTTGCTCTATCTTGAGTTTTATTTTCGCCAGTTCTTGTAGTCTAGATCTGAGATTGACCGTCGCTTCTAAGGTATCGATGGCAGGCCTATCCCCCACCTCAAAGCCTGATCGTGTATTTTCAAATCTCTCTTCCGCTATCTGAATAACTCGCTCTTGGATCTTCAGCTTCTCATGGAGCACTTGCCACTTGAGGTAATCTTTTGCAGCACTAAAAAGTAATTTGTTAAACAGCTCACGCCGCTTCAGATCATTAGCTTTACGGTACAGCTCAGCCTCTTGCAGACCTCTTCTTCGCTCATCATAGATAAGACCTCGCCCTAATGGGATGCTGATTCCCGCAGCAAGAAGACCGTTATCAGGTATGGATTCGCTATCGTCTAAGAACAATCCTCGATTGCGCTCATAGGCTATCTTCACATCCGCTCCCAGCCATGTGGGCAGTTTTAACTGAGACATCAGTCTTCGATAATAACTTTTATCTGCGAATTCCTTAGCATCATAATCTAAGGATAGTGTGGGATCAAATCCAGCTTTAGCCTTGAGATCATAGGCATCCGATACGTCATCTAGTAACCTGGCCTGAATGGCCATAGGATGATGGTGTCTCACCATATCAAGATAGTCATCCATGCGGATGATGAGTGTGTCCTGTGCGGCCACCAGCGCTGGACTGACGCATATGTAAAGCCAGAACACCACTAACAGTAGACCTGAAGACTGGCATAGAGGTCTGCCTCCTCCACCTACCCTCAAGGCAGCTTCCATCATATAAGAGAGTGTGCGCATTATTTTATCTTCTTGATAGGTGCCTTTAGTTTTTTGTCCGCCTTTATCTCATATTGATAGTAGTCCGATGGAAATCCGTTCAGCTGCCTCCACACCTCATAGTATAGTCTGACCTTATTAAGCAAGACCAAGGCATTAGCACCGCCTCCGATGCGCAGCTGTTCTGGCCATTTCTGTAGTTTATCTGATTCGACTACGAGAATCCGATACATACCATTTTTACTGATGAATTTATCTATAGCAAAGACCTCACCGCTAAAAGTCCCATAGGAGTTATCAGGCCAACCAGCGAAGATTAATGCTGGCCATCCGTCAAACATAATTCTCACCTGCTGCCCTTTCTTCATCAATGGCATATCCACTGGACGAACATACATCTCCACCGCGAGCTCGTACTCCTCTGGAATAATGGTAATCAGATCCTCGCCAGCTTTAATGAATTCACCAATTCCAATTCTCAGAGCTCTGGTGATAGTCCCTCTAATTGGTGAGGTAATGAAGTAGGCGTTTGATCTGACCTCATATTGATTAAATTGGGATTCTAATTTATTGACGTCCCCAAGACTATTATACTGTAGCGAATTAGTTGACTGTATATCAGAATTGATTTTAGCCAGTTTTTCATTCACTTCGTTTTTTATGGAGAATGCATTCGCTTTCAGATTATCTATGTCATTCTGGTAGTTGGTGATCTTGTTTTGAATATCTAAGTATTTGGCTTGCGCTTTCTGCCACTTTAGGTCCTTAAGTTCTACCTCCGTGAGCGACTTGATCCCTTTTTGATAGAGTTCATTAGTCCGATCGTATTGCTTCTTTGAGTTCTGCCTGTCTATATCGGCGGCTACCAGCGCTAAGCTATCACTCTGTATTTTCAGCTTGACTTGATTGATCTTTATCTCATTCTGTTCCAGTTTAACATCTCTATTTTGCTGTATGGCTGCGGCCTGTTCCTTTAGGTTTAGTACCTTACTTTTATACGCATTGACCGATTCTTGCTTGGCATCTATTTGGCTTCTCGTACGACTGAGTATTTCTGGATCCAGATATGCTTCTTTAGACTCCTCTATCCTAAGTATGGTGTCTCCAGCATTGACTAATGCTCCTTCCTGCACATACCAATTCACTATCCTACCATCTATCAGAGACTGTATGGCCTGAGGTTTGTCATAGGGATTGAGTGCTGACACGTAGCCCTTAGCTCTGATATTCTGAGTCCAGGGTAGAAACAGCGATAAAACTCCAACAATCGCCACCACGCAGAGTAGCCGAAGTAGGGTCTGAGAGATAGATCGCTCATCTAATCTTTGAAAAATAGAGTAACGAGTCTTATCTATCTTACTGTCAATGGACTTATGCGTAATATTAAGCATGACTATCAGATTCAAATGAAGAATAAATAACTTTACCATGTTCTATTAGGACCTTATCTGAAATGTATTTACTCCAGATAGGACTGACAGTAGTGATGATGATAGACCATGGCTTATCTTTCACGACTTCTTTTATAATAATCTCTTTTTCCTCACTATTAATGTGATTTAATGGATCTTCTAATATCAATAGCTTCGGCTGATTAACAATGGCTCTGGCCAATTTAATTTTGTCCTGCACACTACGCGGTAGCTTCCTCCCTTCAGGGTCCAGAACAGTCTTAAGGCCCAAGGGAATGGAAGAGATAAATTCATCCAGTCGCGTGATTCTAATCGCCTCTGTAATCTGAAATGCACTGACATTTCGGCCCATTTTAATATTATCTAATACAGTGCCCTGAAAGATATCATGCTCACTGAGCGAAAAGCCAATGTGTGCCCTAAGCTTACTGATATCGAGCGATTGTAGAGGGAATCCTTTAAACTTTATGATACCGCTATCTGGGATTAATATACCGCTAAGTAGCTGTAGAAAAGTAGACTTGCCAGCTCCAGAAGGTCCATCGATAACCACGGACTTTCCCTCTGGTACATGCAGCGTAAAGCCGTCAATGGTATTGGAAGAGTCGTTAGGAAATCTATATTTTAATCGATCTGCAGTGACGGAGAATGCTGCTTGCTCATCCTTGAACTCTAAGCCATCTTCCTGATCCATTGGCATATCTAATACGTAGCCAATCTTCTCTAATGCCGTCAGGACATCGTATATAGAATCAAGCGACTTGATCAGTTTCTCCACGGAGGCGATTATCAGGATGATGATGATCTCCGCTGCGACGAACTGTCCAATATTCATCTCTTGATTAAAAACTAAGATACTGCCCGTGATCAGCAAGCCAGCAGCAATGACCACCTTGAAGCCTATCAAATAACTGAACTGACTGATTAAAATTTTGAAATGATTCTCCCGATCGGTCAGATACTGATTGACCTTCTCATTACTCTGACTCAGGTCAAAATCTGATCCACTAATCAGCTTGAACGACATCTTCGTTCTGGCTATCTCTTCCAGCCAGAATGCAATCTTATATTTGGAGCTCGACTCTTTAATACTCGTACGCAGCCCACCAGGGCCAGTGATGGCTATGATAAAATAGACTAAAGCTATTAAGATGATACTGAATATAATAAAGAAAGTATGATATAGACTTAAGACGACTAATCCGACAACGATCTGAAATAAAGCCAAAGAAAAGTCGATCAAAATCTTAGGAAGACCCTTCTGAATGGTCATAGTATCAAAAAATCGATTGGTCAGTTCTGGAGCGTAATAATTCTCAAAGGCGCTATGCTTAATGCGCGGTATACGATAGGCAAACTCAAATGAGGCCCTGCTAAATATCTTCTGTGCGATATTCTCCACTATACGCAACTGCAGGAGCTGCAAATAGCCCGTCAGCCCTATGCCTCCAATGACGACGGCTACTAGGATCATCCAAGAGCTAGTGATCTCACCGCCTTGAATAAGGTTAATGATGGCTTGGATACCTAATGGCAAGGATAAATTGACCAATCCATTAAATAGGGCGTAGACATATACCTGGCTGATGTCCTTCTTATCCCTCTGTAGCAGACGATTGAATCTTTGGAAGGCGGTGAGACGACTCATGGATTGGGACATGGCTAAGAGATATTTAAAAGTAAATAAGGGCTGCTACTCACAGATCTCAATCTGATGTAAGACGACACAGCCAAGACATACAAAAAACTCAACCCAATTGTTGCGCTGATAACTATAATACTCTTTCTAATACTCATCTTCCTGTCAGGTCTATTCTGGATTTTTCATCGCGCTTATCTTTATATCGCCTGATAGATATCGCGACCTTATCGAGGGACTCAGCCAAGAGGCTCTTTAAATCCTCTGATCTATGTTTCAATATGATATCATGACCTGGTACACCTAAGATGAATGTGGTCTGATATAGGGTAGATCGAGATCCCTCAGAGGTGACGTATAACTTAGCGTAGAGCATCTGATCAAATTTTTCTTGTACGTTTCTCAGCTTCCACTTTGCAAATCTAATGTACTTGTTGGGGACTTTTGCTTTATTTCTGACAATGATGTTCATAACGATATATTTAGTGAGTGCAAATATAGGATAAATTATTAAATTATGTAAGTATTACTTACTATTGAAATACTGTTAATAACTTTTGATATCGCATTACACTATAATCCGTATATTGTACTACCAAGCCAATGATTAGATGCCAAGAGATATAAAGTTTGACCTACCCGAGAAGTTGTTCCTAAAGGATCCTCAGAATTCTAAATTCGGACAGAAGCTGTTAAAGCATACTATCGTCCTCATGCATGAGCTTGGCTTCGAGAGGTTCACCTTCAGAAAATTAGCTGTCGCTATGTCTTCAGCAGAAGTGTCTATCTATAGGTATTTTGAGAATAAACACTTACTGCTGCTCTACCTTAACTCTTGGTATTGGGAATGGGTGCACTATCTCATCGACTTTCACACTGTCAATATAACGGACCCTAGAAGAAAAGTTAGAAAAGTACTGCACTGCATCATCTTCGCGGCGCATGAGCAAGACGGACATGGCTTCGAGGATCAGAAGTTCCTGCAAGAGATCATGATACAGGAGAGTTCTAAGTCCTACCATATACGAGATGTTGATAAAGAAAATAAAGACGGGCTTTTTATATCTTACAAGCTCATGGTCAATAAGATAGCCGATATCATGAGGGAAGTCAATCCCACATTCGAATATCCGCGCACACTGTCTAGCACTGTATTCGAGATGGTGAACAATCAAATCTACTACGCAGAACATTTACCTCGACTGACTGACTTAAAAAATCAAGATTCTAAACTTCAGACTCTAGAAGTCATCGTGAATAAATTCGTATTTGCCTCGTTAGATGCTACTGATTGAAGTTATGATTCTCCCTTGCAGATGTCACACTAGGGATATTAAGAAGTAAATCATAAGCACATTTTCTTTAGATGCAAAGCTTACTTGCACTCGCCGTGCGGGCCTTACTTTTTTCAATTGCAAAAAAAGTAAGCAAAAATGCTATGCCAGCTAATCCCCTCCGGGTACCTGGCAGGCAGCCGCCACTTCTAAAAATCCCTTTACGATTCTAAAGAGATTTTTACTAATAAGACCTTATTCATATGGGAAGTTTAGTCTATTAATTGACAGTTTTGAATTTGATTTGAACACGTTAACCCTGAATTATTACCTCGCTTTTAAGGGTTTTTGGCAATAAACGGGGTAACGAATCTAATCTAGATAAAAAGCAACCTGAAAGGTATTTACCAGAATCAAATTATACCCAAGTATTTGTACAGATTATGACCTAAAAGTGCTAAAGTCATATCAGCTTGACCAACAGTTCTCTTACTTCTGAATTTATTTACTACTACTGAACATGCCACACTAACTCGTCCATGAGGCCTCAGAGTCATTCTCAGGTACTTCGTATTTTCTAATCTTACCTTGGCTTTATGCTACAATTCAATCAATCGATTAAATAACATCAATTTTGAGGTGCAGCATTCTTTTGCATCCGATCCTATCATTTGCATCCTGTTAAAATCATAATCTATTTTGTCCAGATTTGAATTCAAGTAGTCTTTGTACTTATACTGTTGTATCTACTCTCTGTACGCGTTATACCCAGTCCTTTTACTCGCTATTTTTTATTGAATACTCAGGTCACTATGGATTAAGCAGATCTACACGTAGTGCTCTATAGTTTAGATAGTGCCTGATCGATGTCCCTCTTGATGTCATCAATGTGCTCAAGTCCTGTGCTAATCCTGATAAGTCCAGCCGTAATGCCCAACTTCAGCCGATCCTCTTCTGGTACTCGTAAGTGAGTGGTGGAGGCAGGATGAGAGGCTATACTACGGGAGTCCCCCAGATTAGCCGTGAGAGACAGCATCTCTAAATGATTTAAAAAAGAGGCTCCCTGCTCTAAGCCTCCAGCTAACTCAAAGGTGACCACGCCTCCGCCTTGTTTCATCTGCTTCTGAGCGAGATCGTACTGAGGATGACTGGGCAGGTAGGGGTAGTTTACTTTGTGAATGCGTGAATGATCCTCCAGCCATTTCGCTAAGGCCAGAGCGTTAGCACAGTGCCGATCCATTCTCACGGCGAGGGTCTCCAAACTTTTAGATAGAATCCATGCATTGAATGGTGATAGTGATCCGCCTGTGCGCCTGATGAACTGATACACCTCTTGTATGAGCTCATCACTTCCAGCGACTGCCCCTCCTAATACTCGCCCCTGCCCGTCAATGAATTTTGTGGCCGAATGCGTGATGAGGTCTGCTCCAAAGTCTACTGGATTCTGCAAGTAGGGCGTAGTGAAACAGTTATCCACGTTCAGCAAAATATCATGGGCCTGACATAGAGCCGATAACTGTTCTAAATCCACGAGAGAGAGTCCTGGATTTGACGGCGTCTCTACGTAAAACATTTTAGTGTTGGACTGAACCGCCTGCTCCCAGCTATCTTGATCAGTATGATCTACGATCGTGACTTCTATACCGTATTTAGTCAGTGATTGATTCAGCACCTGAAAGGTAGAGCCAAAGACTGCCCGGGAGGCTATCACATGGTCACCCGCCTGAAGAAATGCCATGAACCCAGCGAACACTGCCGCCATGCCAGAGGCTGTAGCTTGCGCGCGTTCTACACCTTCGAGTACTGCCATCTTTTCCTCAAATTCAGAAACCGTTGGATTAGAAAATCGGCTGTAGATATAGGCACTCTCATCTCCCGCGAAAACTGCCTGCATCTGCTCTGCATGATCAAAGACAAATGAGCTGGTCGGAAAAATAGGTGTGCTGTGCTCTCGGTACTGAGTTCTTCCCGTCTGTATCCTGATAGCTTTGGTTTCAAAATTCATAAGTATCTACTATATCCGTGTCTATAAAATATAATCAGCTCTAAACTTCGGCCGAAAAAATCACACTGATCATAACTAACAAGAAATACGAATGATATATGTAGTCAGTAAAAAACTATCCTACGCTTATCTTGATCTGGGGATTAGTCCCACATCAGGAATTAGCACCTTGTCGGGTGACAGGTTGCTAAGGCATCACAGGGCCATTCCCTCCGCCTTTCTTGATAAGTATGACAATGAACTGGAAGTAAAGCTATGATAATTATAATCTGAGAGCTAATTTTTAAGATTTTTGTTTGCTAAATATTCATATACAAGATTAGATTCATAGCCTTTGCTGAATAAATGATTAGCGGTCTTCTTACGTACTAAAGCTGGATGTTGTCCGATCTGCTTATCACTGTATTTATCGATAAGGTCCCGCATTGCCTGTAGGTACTCTTTTTCATCAATCTCCGCTAAGCCCTTCTTGATCAGGTACGCTGAGATTTGTCGTCGCTTCAGCTCTTGCATTATCTTGATCCTCCCCCACCGCTTCATGCGAAATTTGCCACGCGCATAAGCAGTGGCAAACCGCTCCTCATTCAGATAGTTATCATCGATCAGCTCCGATATGATTTCCTCTAAATCATCTCCATATACTTTCAGACTCAGCAGCTTAGATCTGACCTCCTGATGACAGCGTTCTTGGTAAGCGCAGTAACGTCTGAGCTTTTCTAAGGCTATCTGATTAGTCATTGTACTTAGCTATATATTGAGGCACCATTTCGATAATATTTGTCTTAGGATCATGCTGTACTGCCTGAAGTCCAGCGCGCACTGCTCCCTGAATATTGGGCATCAGATCATCTATGAATAAGCTTTCATCGGCTCGTAACACATTGTCAGATATGACGCGCTCGAATATCTCTACATCAGGTTTGCGCATTCCCAATAAGTGAGAATAATAGGTATTATGAAAGTGATCATCATTAAAGTCTTTGACATCCATGATATTTGATAGTACTTTCATCCCATACTGCACGTGCAGCTCATTAGAATTGCTCAGTAAAAACACTTTATAATCTTTCTTAAGCTCTTTCAAGAAATCAAATCTCTCTGTGGTAGACCCTAATATCATCTGATTCCAGGCGTCGATAACTAACCGAGGTTCGGGCTTAGTCTTAGATGCATGTTGTAACTCCCAGATAAAATTTTCGCTGCTTACGTCTCCCTTTTCATACTGCCTGAATATGTCCAGAAACCATTTCCTATTTTTCTCACTGACCACATCTATTTGCAGTAGTTCGTTCAGTGCTCTGACAGATAGGCGGTAGTCAAGATCCATGAGGACGCCCCCAAAATCGAAAATGATATTTTTGACCATAGGCTAAAGATAAAAGCCTTTAGGTATTCTAATTGTAAGGGGAATGAAATTATAAAAGAATCTATGAAAATATTTATATGACTGATTCTGGCATGTACAAAAGAAAATCTGAGATAAGTATTGATGTATACTGCTCTTGGCACGGATAGGTCTACATCTTAAAAAATGAAATATTACAATCCTAAATCAAGTAAATAAGAAAATCAGAAATCATGATAAATACGAGTTAAATTATAATAGCTACCTCAGCAACGTACCATCGTTCTTTAAAAGCTTCATCATGATAATATAGCGAGCAGTTCTGCTTTGATGCAAAATTCAGATCGCCTTATTTGAGCATCGGTGTATCGTACAACAAAACCAAAAATGTCATGGGCTGCTACGCAGCAATGACATTTGTTGCTAAGAGTTAAGTCCAGGTCTTATTTTATATTTAGTGGTTCTATTGTCTCCGATTTTGTACCATACTTTCATTTCAATTCCTTTTTTCATGTCTCTTGTTGCTGTCGCCACGGATATTTCTTTAAATATTTCAAGATAATCTTTTCTTGCAAATTCGATTCCTTTGAAATTTGAATAGAAATAGTTTATCCGTTCTGTCTCAC
>Ga0209093_1001614_pt1 | contig 12771 bp, 7 predicted proteins | sample SidtaG_4_FD_187450 | JGI IMG/M metagenome (GOLD analysis project Ga0209093, IMG submission 187450) | Marine algal microbial communities from Sidmouth, United Kingdom - Sidmouth_Male1 metaG (SPAdes) (version 2) | ecosystem: Host-associated > Algae > Red algae > Unclassified | place: Sidmouth...
CTGGCGCAGGCAGAATGGGCCGACGTGCGCGCCAGCGCAAAAAGACGCCGACACGGCGCTTCCGTCCGCGCGGCCGGTCGCCCCTCGCCCCCGCCGTGGCGCGCCGGGCGGGCGCGTGGCGCGCGCGCCCCCGCCCGCCCCGTCGGCGGCAGCAACGGCGGCGGGCGCGCCGCGGCAGCCCCACGGTCGGGGGCGGGGGAGCGGCGGCAGCAGCGCCTGCTGCGCCCGCCGCTCGCGCGGTTGGACGCGGCGTGGCGGCGGCACCGCCCGCCGGCCACCCGTACGGCTTGGCCACGGAGCGGCCGGCACGGCGCGCCGCGGGCCACGCCGCGGCCGCACGCGTCACCGTGGGGCGGCCGGGTGCCGTGCCGGCGCCGTCGGGGGCTGACGCCAACCGCTCTGCCCCGCAGACTCCTGCTTGACGTGTCTGCCACGCGGCGCCACCGCTGGGGGGGGAACACGGGGGGGGGGGGTGGCCGCCGCATGGGCGCCGGCGCCATCCCTCACCCCCCCCCCCCGCCTCCCGCCACCACCCCCAGACAATCAAATCGTTGGGGCGGTGTCATGTTCTGCCGTTTTGGAGCGAATATGGTGATCCCCCAAACAGGGCACAGGGGCGCGGCTACGAGCCGAGGCGGCACGATCCGCTCGCATCTCTGGGACGGGATTCATGGGCCGGGCCCATTCGCCTCAATACGCTTCCATGCCATGCACGATGGTCTCCGAAACAGTCATAGACCCCACGGCTCGAGTTTAACCCTGCATCATACTTTTCTTGTTGTATCGCTCGTACTCTGGTTGTCCACTGATGACGTCTCAGGGCGTTTCTGGAGCGGAAGAGCCCTGCACAGGTCACCCTCCGTGTGGGGGCCGAAGTTCAATAGCCATGCACGGGCTCGCTTTATCCATGCTGAGATCGAGAGCAGAACCACATCGGTGCATGAAGAACCATCTCTGTCTCCAAACTGCGATGAGCTACAAAGATGATACTGAGAACAGTGGTACGTTGCATTAAAAGATGTTCTTCAAGTACATGCTTGTCGACGTCATTCGAAGCATGGCATGTTCATGTGCCTTGTTTGTAGTGGCGCCCTTGCAGCGGGAGGTGATCAAAGAGCCGATCACTCGTCGACCAGGCGCGCCATGATGCGCGGATGAATAACTTCTTAATGCCTCAAACACAATCAGTTGTCAATTGACATGTCCAGTGATACTGCTGCAAGTGGATGTGTGCAAGTGGGTTGGAACTCGTGCAAGGAATTCGATCGCTGTGCACCTCCAGCCCGGCTCCTGCCCCCACGGCCGCCACCCTCGTGGCCACTCCTGAGCGGCAGCCAGAACAGCGGACCGCTCCATAATATGGTCGTTCCGTCAAAAGCTGGAGAGACCCCAGTCAAGCCAATCGCTGTCTGAGCCAATCAAACGCAGAAAAGTGCCTCTTTGTTAGGCCTGGACTCTCCACTTTTTGGCGCAACGACAATAATGGAGCGGTGTGTAGCCTGGTAGTGATACCCAGCTACACGACGCGCCGGAAACTGTATCGAAAAAGCAAGCGATAGAGTGACAATTTGGTTTGGAGGGAACATCTCGTTGAAAGGCGCGGATACCGATGGACGATCAAACTTTCGGACGTGGCAGAGCGAGAGTATGCTATTTCGATGGTCTCCTGGTTGCACAGTCTGTTCCGAACGAAGACTCAGGGATCCGTTTGTGCCTTCACGTTGCATATGCAGAAAGCCTGGGCAGTTGCGCTCCCAGCCTTTCCCATGTCCCCTTCTCCCTAGCTGAACACAACATCTAGTGTTCATGATAGCATGTTCCTCTTGTAAAGCTCAGCGATAGCGGTCGCCGATGCGGATACAATGACGGGGGTAGGCTGGCCCTCAGCAAACCAGTTGGGTGACCCTCCATTCTGCCCTATCCAAAGACGCTCAGGGAGTCACACACTCCTCGCGAACGCATGTATGGCGGTATCGATAAGGTTTGCAATGGTAGATCCGTGGTCCCCACAACGATAGAAGAAGCAAGGTATTCATCGAGACCCGCCCAGTCCAGCCCCACTGCAGACCGCCCGACCAGCCCCAGCTCGCCGCTATTGGTGATAAAGGGGATTAGCAGCTCAGACGGTAGCAGAAAGGCCCATGGGCTCATTTTTTTTTCCTGTCCATTCGCCACCCGTAGAGGGGGCATGTGCGGCACCGACCATCGAAGACATCGAACCATCTGTCATGAAGCTCCTGAGGACATTTTTTAAAAAACCCACGTCACATTCAGTGTTTCAGGATCTTCACAAGTGGAGAACAAGCCAAGCTGCGAACACGGGACACCTCGACATTTATGTGATTCGCTGTCACTTATATTCGTCTCTGGCACACACGTCCACAGAGCCGAAGTTGTGGACACAAGGAAGTGCTGTATATGGGCAACCGGGGAACTCGTCCTGGTCCAACCTCTTCGCGAGGAACCGCAAAACCCCTCCCCCCCGTCCGCTCGACCCCAGCCATTGCATCAGCAGAGCCGTCGGTCGCGCGACTCATGGAATCAGCTCATCGGCGCGACACGCTCGCCCGCGTCGGTCGCGCGGCGCGCGCCGCGGCGGCCGCCGCGGCGGTGGGCGCGGCGGCGGACGCAGCGGCGCCCCTCGGCTCGGCGGCGGACGCAGCGGCGCCCCTCGGCTCTGCCCCCCTCCCACAGCGCCCGCCCCGACGTGCGCCGGCGGCGGCGGCCTCGGTCGGTCGTGAGGCAGCGGCACGAGCGCCGCCGTGGCGTTCCCCTCGGCTCGTGCCGCCGGCGCCGCGCGCCGCCCGCCGTCGGCTCGCTGCACGGCCCCGCCGCGGCCGCCCCTACCGGCAGCAGCGCGGCGGTTGGGCACACCCGCGTCGCGCCTGATCCCGGCAATGGCGCACGCCCTGCACCGCCCACCGGCAACGGCAAGCGCCTCGGCGCCCCGGGTCCGGTGCCGGCCGGTCGATGCGCGGGCGCTTCCCCCGCCCGCATCTCCCTCACGCTCGGCCGTATCCCGCCCACGCCCCTCCCCGAGGCGTAACCCCCACCGACCATGTACGCCCCGACGGCGGCGCTCCCGCGCGGGGAGTTGACCCCCCCCGTGACGGCAAGGTCGGCCAAGCTCCCCTTGCTGCCGTCGCGGAGCTCGGCCATGTGGGCGGTGCTGGCGGCCACGGGGGCGTTTGCGTTGCTCGCCGTCGTCACGACCTGGGGCGTCGCGCGGCGTGGGGGGCCTTACGAGGGGGACCCGGCACCGCGGGAGCCGCCAGATGCGGCGGTACGGCCGCCGCCACCGGTCGTTGCCTTGGCCGCACCGGCCGCCGCCGCCGAGCCGCCGCCGCCGCCGCCGCCGCTGCCCGCCGCCGCCGTCCACGACGCTGATGACGACCCAACGACCGTCTACATGCCGTACCAGCGGCGGCCGGCCGAGGTGGCGGGCGCCCCCCCCCCCCCCCGGGTGGTGGTGCTGGCCGGGCCCCTCGAGGGCGACTGTGGCGGGCGCTACAATGTCGGCTGCAAAATGTTTTTCTACCTCCGGTGCGGCGTCCTCGGCCACCTCCCCGCCGTCCGCTGGGTGCGCTCCGTCGACGCGTACACGCCGCACGCGGCCGCCGGGGACGTGGTGCTCGTCATTGACCGCCCGTCGGCGCGCGCGGCCGACGCGGTCCCCGGGGAGGTGGCGGCGCTCCTCGCCGCCCGCGCCGCCGGCACCATCCCCGCGTCCGTCGCCGTCGGCCTCTACCACACGGCCGACGAGGAGCGGCACGACGACTGGGGGTGGTACCCCGCCCTCGACCTCATCCTCCGCCACTACTTCGTGCCGGCGCTCGCCGACCGGGGCGCCCACCCGCACCTGCTGCACGTGCCCATCGGGCCGGTGGCGCCGGGCGCGTGTACGCCCGCGTCGCCCGAGGGGCTCGGCGTCACCGACGTGGCGTCGTCGGTCGCCGACGCGGGCGACGGGGCGGGCGACTACTGCACGTGCCCGGGGCTGCCGCCGCTCGCGCCGCCGTCGGCGCGGCCGGTCGGCTACCACCTCGCCGCGCTCGTCCACCGGGACCGGCAGGGGTTGTTTGATGCCGTCGCCGCCGCCGCCGCAGCGTCCCCGCCCACGGCGGCGGCGCCGCGCCTCGGCAACGGCACGGGCCTGGTCGAACCGCAGGGCACCTTTGGGGGCGACGCGGGCACCATTGGCAGCGCCGACGCGGACCCCAAAATCCCCTACCTCGCCGCCATGGCCGCCGCCGCCATTGAGTACGTGCCGTGCGGCAACGTGATGGAGACGCACCGGCTGTACGAGGCGCTGCTGATGGGCGCCCTCCCGCTCGTGGAAGCGTGCGAGGCGGGCGCGCGGGCGTGGATGCCCGCCCCCGCCGACGCGCTCGTCGTCGGGGGGGGGAGCGCCGCGGAGCGCCACGCCGCCATGGTCGCCACCGCCACCGCGTTGATGGGGGACCCGCCCCGTGCCGACGCGCTCGCCGCAGCGACGCGGCGGCGGTGGCGGGCGCAGCTCGACGCGCTCGCGGCCGACGTGCGGGCGCTCCTCGATGATGCCGTCGGCCGGCGGCGGGCGGTGGCGGCGGCAGCAGCGGCGGCGGGGGCGGCGCCCTCTGACGCGGTGGCGGCCACAAAGGGAACCTAGGCCAAGGAGCGTAGGCTGGGGCGGGGGCGGACGGGGGAACACGCCGTAACAGATGGCGGACAGTGCTGGCGCGGGCAGCGCCGCTGACGGGGCTGGTGATGGCAGAGCTGGTGGCCCACAACACACACGCATTACACATGTACCTTTGAAAAGCTCGAGCCCGTCGATGCAACCGATTGGTCGGGCGCGCCAGACCGGCGCCCGTACCCACACGACCCCGACGCTCGAATCCAAAGACCGACTCGCAGCCAATCACATGTCGCGCACTGACCGCAACTTTGGCCCGGGCCGAGAATGGATCCACGCCTTCATCGACCGGAACTGTGCGTGCCCGCTTCCGCCTCCCGCGCGGTAGGGTGGCGTTGCGTGGCGGCGCTGTTGCCGAGACTCCCATCGTGGCGTGGCGTGGCCCGCGTGCCCCTCTGCGACAGGCCGTCGTGTCGCCCGTGCCTGCAGCAGATCCCCGCCGCGTGGGGGGGCGCCCCACCCCCGCCAGTGGCCGCACTAGGACGGCTGCCGGCCGCCGCGAGTGCATGCCCCTCACCGCCGCCGCCAGTAGCCTACCCGCTGCTGCTGCCGCCCGCGTGCTCTGCCCGTGTCCCCCGCCCCTCGTCCTTTGCTTTTCTTTTTTTGTGTGCGTGCGTGCAGGACCCTAAGAGCGTCTGCGTTTGCCGCTGCGGCGCGCCGGCCGTCTCCCTTTTGGTGCCGTTGCGTGCTTGCCGCGTTTCCCCTCTGTCGGCCGGCGCGCCGAGAGGCGGCTCGGGCACCCCCTGGCGGTGCGCCTTGTCGTGCCTGGTGCGCAGGCGCGGCGTACGGCGCGCGCCGCCATGGCGCCCGACGCGCGGCCCCGGCACCGCCGGCCGGGTGGATCGAGCTGTCTGGCGGCGGCCACCACGTTGAAGGACGCGGCCGACGCGCTGCCACCCGCGTCGCCGTCGTTGTTGCCATCCAAGGCAGATGGCGGGTCTCCCCCCGCCCCCGACGGCGGCGGCGGTACCCCCCCCACCGCCGACTGTGGCGGCGGCGACGACGACGACTGCGTGGGCGCCCACCCGTGGCGGACCGTCGACTTTGCGGCGCTCCCCCCCTGGATGCGCGACAATGAGTACCTGACGCGTTATTACCGCCCCCAAATCCAGTCCCGACGGCAGCTGCTCGCGACGGGCTTTTTCCTCTTCCCCCACAATGAGACGTTTAACATTTGGAGCCACGCGCTCGGCTTCCTCCTCTTTGTCGGCCTCGCCATCTACACGGCCACGGTTGTGACGGCTGAGCAGTCGGTCGTGGCGGCGTGGCGCGCCCACACCGCCGCCGCCGCCGCCACCGCCGCTGCGGGCGGGGGGGCGGGCGGCGGCGGCCACCCGACGGCCGCGTCGGCGGCGGCGTTTGCGGCGGCGCGCGGCCGCGTGGCCGCCTCGGCCGCCTCGGCGGTGGCGACGGCGCGGGCGCACGTGCCGGCGTTGGTGCGGCCGCCCGCGGCCGGCGGTGCCGACGACCTCTTTGTCGCCCTCCGCCACGCGCCGGCGGCTGTGGCGGCGGCGCTGACCGCCGCCGGCGGGGGGGCCCCCGCCGCGAGCGCCGCCGCCGCCGGCGCCGCGTCGGCGGCCGCCGCCGGTGCGGCTGCGGGGGACCTCGGCGCCGTCCTCGGCGGCGCCGCTGCGGCGGCGGACCTCCGCCCCGCCCTCTCGCGGCTGTTGGCCGAGGCGCGCTTTTACGGCTTTGCGCCGATGCTCCTCGGCGCCTGCCTCTGCATGCTCTCCTCCACGAGCTACCACGTGTGGTGGAACTACTCGCCGACGGCGCTCAAGCTCCTCTCCCGCGTCGACTATTGTGCGATTGCGGTCTTGTGCGCGGCGCACTCGCTGTCGGGGGTGTTTTTTGGGTTTTACTGTTCCCCGCCGCACGCGGCCACGACGGCGCCCTACACGGTCGGCGTGTTGGCCGCCACCGCCGCGACGGTGGTCGCCATCATGCACCCGCGGTTTGACTCGCCGGCGTTTCGCACGACGCGGGCGGTCACGTTTTCAACGCTCGGCGGCATTTGCTTTGCGCCGCTCGCGCACATGGGCGCGGTGTCGGGGTGGAACCACCCCGAGTTTGTGGCCGAGGCGAGCTGGCTCGCCGCCGTGGCCCTCGCCTACCTGGCGGGCGCCGTGCTGTTTGCAAGCCGCTTCCCCGAGTGCTGCGCGCCACGGGGCCGCCACGACCTGTGGGGGGCGAGCCACCAGCTGATGCACGTGTGCGTCATTGGGGCGGCGGGGCTCCACTGGTGGGCGTGCGTGCGCGCCTTTCGCTACCGGATGGTGTACGGGTGCGCCTTTTCGCCGTTTGTGTGGACGTGAGCGGGGGGCGCGGCGGTGGGGCACTGGCGGCGGCCGGGTGACGCGGCAATGGGGGGCGGGCGGCGGCGGGCTGGGGGGTGCCGCGCGAGATGGACGCCGTGCAACAGTCGCACCTCTGGGGCGCGCGGGCGGGTGACGCGCCATCAACGAGCACACTCGCATCTGCGGCGACTCGAGCGGGCGCGGTGGCTGCGCTGGAGCGGGCTGCATCTATTGTGTTGGAGCCCAGTGTGACACCGCGTGACGGGATGCATGGTCTTTGCGCCAGTGACGGATGGACAGACTAAAGCAGAGCTTGACCAAGACCAGTGACGTACACCCAGTGTGGCCGAGAGCAGACGTGACGAGACGAGCTGCAAAGAGAAGACGAGACGAAAGGGAACGAAACAAAAAAAAAGAAAGAACTGCTCACACCACATCCAACAAACCAACGGGACCGCGACTCGCAACACAAAAAGCACACCAAGAACCCGGTCAACGACGACATCTTGCCGCTGCGGCGGCCAGCCCCTTTACGGGAAAATCTTGCCAGCCGTGAGCTGGTGGATGGGCGTCAGCTTGGTCATCCACTCCTGTGATCGGGCAAGCCACACGAGAACGAGCCACGGAAAGACGATGGGAAGAGAGGACAGTTAAAATCAAGCACAGTGTGGGCCAGAAGTCACGCGCGTCCCCCGACAGACCCTCAGAACAAAGCACACGCGCGGGAGCAGAGCAACTGACCTGGTGGATGAGCCCCCCCACGGCAATCATGGCCAACCGGCCATTGATGAGCTCCGCGTTTTGCCACCGCGCAAACGCAGCGTTGTTCTTGGCCAAGCCCAGGGGGTCAAACCCAAACTCCCCGGGGCGGCGCGGGGAGCCCTGCATCATCTGCAGCAGCGCCGGCACGCCCGTGATAATCTCCAAGCCCGACGTCCACAGCAGCAGCTGCTTCATGGCGCCGTGCGCAACGTAAAAGTTGTGGGATGGCTCGGCCAGCGCCGGGCCCGAGTAGAAGGGCAGCGTGTAAAACTCCTGGACAAACAGGCCGAGCACGGCCAGCATGGTGATGCGGCAGTGCTTGATTTCCGCCTCACGGAGGAACTTGAGGTCAATGTAGTTGGAGAAGCCAAACGGGTCAAAGCCAACGTCTGTAGGGGAGACACAGTGGGACGTGAGGCCAAGGAGCAGAAAATCAGACCAAACACCGTTGCCGCGGTTAGTCGGCAGCCCAGCAGCACAGCAGAAGTCACTGTTCTGCCGAGACGCGCCAACGCTACTCACCGACGCCCGCGCCCACGTCCGCGGTGCGGTCGCCAAACACACCCGCCGCGGGACCCCACACAACGTACCACCAATCATGGAGCCGTCCAGAGCGGGCGGCGCCTCCATAAACGGGATGGCCTTGCTCTTGACCATCGTCCACCGGGCGACGGCGGGCGCCGCGGGCGCCGCGACGCGGCATCCCGCAAACGCGGTCGGCGCCCGCAGGGTCGCCCCACCAAAGGCCGACACAAAGCCCAACATGTTGGCGGCTCGGGGGACGAGGAGGGGGGGAAACAGACTGTCCACGTGCCGCGCAGGGAAGCGTCGGGGCGGGCGGCGGGATGGCAGCAAAGGGGCAGAGCGGCGGGCGACTCGTCTGCGTCGGCACGGCTGCGGGCGGCTGCGGCGCGGGGGACCACGCACGCGCTTTAGAGGAGGGGGGCGGCGGAGTGCGCAACAGCAGGGTGGCGAGCGGGGGGGGGGCGCCAACCGAACCGTCGCCCCGCGAATGGGCGCGAGACACAGCGCGCGGGCGGGCCGTGGCGCATTGGTGTGGATGGGGGCGGCCCCCGTGGCTCACACCTCGGCGGCGCTGCCGCTGCGAGGCGGAGCTGCTGCAGGGGGGAGGAGCCGAGACGCGCTGCGTCAACCACCCACCCGCAGCGCGCTGCGCAAGGCGGCCAAAGGGGCTGAGATCCTCGAGGTCGCCACGAGATCTGTTTCTGGCGCCAAGCCGTCTGCGGCTATGAACGAACCTGTGGATAGAATGCAAGAAGAACGAGGTGTGGTTGGTTGGTCAGGTCCCGGGCCAAGCTATGAATCTGACTCGGGGTCGCTCCGCAGCTGCCGCGAAAAGTACACGTCCAAGTGAAAAGAGTGCACGCGAACACATCGTGGCCTTAACGTCACAAGTACTATTGCCCAGGGTGCAGCTAGAATGCATGAATCTACTCTACTTGGTTAACGAACTGGTCTCGCTGGTTGTCTGCGACGCGCCCACATGTGGGGGACCACGGTGTCCATGTGTGGCCCCCCGTGGCCATGGACGCGTATGCATGCTCACAAACCTGGACCGGCGGCGCGGTGGCTCGCACGAGGACCAGGTCAAGGACAACAGTGGGGTGGCCACCCATTAGCACGGGTGTCAGCGTGAAGAGGCTATGCATACACTTTGTCATCCAGCGCTCAGGCGAGCGCTCGGCATGCGGCCCAATACAGATTGAGATCCGCCGTAACAAGTGATGTGCGACCACAGATCCTGCAGTGGCCGAGAAGACGGATGTGCATACGTAGCGGTGCTCGCCGGTGTCGAAGATTGAGCGTTCGGCCCACGAAGGGGTCCACAGCGGGAGGCGAGGGGATGCACCTTCCCTGAACACCCCAGCCAGTCTCATGAAGGAAGTGTCCCGCGCCCATCATGGGCGCGGGATGAGCCCGCATGATGCGGGCGGGCGGGCACAACTAGCAGGTTCTTTGAACTGGGCGCTGGGGCCCGGTGGCCGGCGGCCAGCGCTGCACGGCGAGCACAAGCGCCGGAGTCGACACTCAGCGCGCTTCCGTGACACGCACGCGACCTCGTCGACGGCTGCTTGCACGCATCAGCGCGTGTTTTCTTCCTCCCCGCCCGTCAACGCGTGTGCCGCGCCACAAAGCTCGCCAGCGCCATGGCACCCGGTCGGGGGTTGCTCGCGGCGGCCGGCGCTGCGGTCGTCGTGATCACCACCGCCGCCGCCTCCACGACAGCCGCGCCTACCACAGCGGCGGCGGCTGGCATCCGCACGTTGGGGGAGCTGCGGCAGTGGCATCCAATCACGGTTGACATTTCGGACGGTCCCGCCGCGTCGGAGGACGGGGCACACAACCCCTTTCTCGACTATCGGCTGGGCGCGACGTTTAGTAACGCCGCCACCGACCGGACGGTGTCGACTCCCTGCTTTTGGGCGGCGGATGGGGACGCAGCGCGCACCGGCGCCACGGCGGGCACCGTCTGGCGATGCCGCTTCACCCCCCCCACGGCGGGCGAGTGGGCGTACGCGCTCGATTTTAAGGCCGGTGAGCGGGTGGCGGTGACGCCCGCCACCGCGGGCACCCCCGTGAGGCCCTGGGACGGCGTCATGGGCTCGATATCGGTGTTGCCAACCGACAAGGAGTGGCCCGATTCGCGTGCCCAAGGCAAGCTCCTTGTCGCCCCTGGCAGCCGATACCTCCGTTGGGAGAGCGGGGAGTGGTATCTCAAGCACGGGAGCGATTCTCCAGAAAACTTTCTGGGCTACCGCGGTTTTGACGGCAGCGCCGACGGGCGCCACACGTACGCCGCTCACGAGGCGGATTGGGCGGAAGGGGACCCGACGTGGGGCGCCAGCGCCAGCGCGAGCAAGGGCATTGTTGGCGCCATCAACTACCTGTCCTCTGTCGGCGTGTCGTCCATCTACGCCATGCCCATGACCGTCGACGGGGACTCCAGGGACACGTGGCCGTGGACGGCCAAGCGGGAGATGTGGCGGTACGACGTGTCCAAGCTCGCCCAGTGGGGCGCCCTCTTTGACCACATGGACACCAAGGGCGTCGTGCTCCACTTTGTGCTCTCCGAAACGGAAAACGAGGAGCTGTTTGAGCGCGCCGACCCGGACGTCCACAACCACGGCTTCTCCGACGCGCGGCGGCTCTTTTACCGGGAACTGGTCGCCCGCTTTGGCGCAAAGAACGGGCTGGTGTGGAACCTAGGGGAGGAGAACGGGTGGCATGACCAGACTGGCCAGTTCAACACGGACGCGCAGCGGGTCGAGTTCCTCGCACACTTTGCCGCCCTCGAGCCGTACGGCGCGCTGCTCGCGGTGCACACCCACCCCGCCGGCAAGAAGCAAGTCTTCACGCCGCTCCTCGGCGACGCGTCGGCGCTCACGGGCGCCTCGCTGCAGGTCAAAACGTGGGCCCACGTGCACGCGCAAGTCGGCGAGTGGGTCACCGCGTCGGCGGCGGCGGGCAAACCGTGGGTCGTCACCGTCGACGAAATTGGCGGCGGCGGCGCGCTGCCCGACGACCGCTCCCCAAACGACCACGAGGCGGAGCGGCGGGACGTGTTGTGGGGCGCCCTCACCGCCGGCGCCGGCGGCGTCGAGTGGTACTACTCGGCGGGGGATCAGCGGCTGGAAGACTTTCGGGGGCACGCGCGCTTGTGGGCGACCGCCGACCGCCTGCACCGCTTCCTCGCGGCGCAGCGGGTGCCGTTTTGGGCCATGGCGCCAGCGGACGGGCGGGTGGCGGGGGCGGCCAACTGGGCACTCGCCGCCGACCAGGTGGTCCTCGTGTACCTGCCGCACGGGGGCGCCGCCGAGGTGACGCTGCCGGCGCCGGCGGGCCAGTGGACGGGCGGCTGGTTTGACCCGCGCCTCGGGTCGCCGCCCGACCTGCTTGGGAATGTTTCCGTCACCGCTCTGGAGGTGGGGGGGGCGGTCGACGTGGGGAAGCCCCCACGGGCAAAGAACAAGGACTGGGCACTGCTGCTGCGGCGGTCCGTGTCGTCCGAGGTGGGGACCATCTAGAGGACGGCCGCGGCCACTGGGATTTTGGTGACGGCCGCAGCGGGGCATGCGCGACGGCCGCCCGACGGTGCCAGGGGGGGGGGAGGGGGCAAGGGCAGAGTGGGCGGGATCGCCGTCGGGCTGTCTGTGGTGGGGGGGGGCTGTCGAGCGCGGCCGGCAGCCCCCATGCAGGTTTTCATTTTTGTTTTGTCAATTTTGTGTTGATCGTGGGGCCTTGACGGCGCTTCCAACGCGCTCCACGGCCACGCCGTCCACCCGCCGCCCGCCCCGACCAAGCGCATCCCCCATCGCGTGGCGCCCCCAGGCGATGGTCAGCCCAGCACGCCCGGCGACGGCCGAGCCCCACACGCCCGGCGACGGCGCGTGCGGCCTGCTGCGGCCGGGCCCCGACGAGCCCAATCAGCCGCCGCGGCCCCAGTGGACAAGCGGGTCCCGGTGCAGCCGGCGCCCCCCGCGTCTGGCGCTCACAGCCGCGCGCCTCGGTGCCCCTGCCCTCCCCCATCCTCCCCCCCCCCGCCCAAGGTACGAGACACAGGATTTGAAAAAAGGGTTTCCACTCCCCCCGACCGCCCCCCCGCCCCGCTGGTACCCCCACCAAGTCGCTGCACCGCCCACCCCCTACTCGCGCTCCGCCGCTGTGGCCGCCGCGTCGGGCGGGGAGAAGGGCGTGCGCGCGCCACTGCAACCACACCGCGTCCGGACGGCCAGGGCACGGGGTTTGCCAACATGACACACGCAGCGCAAAAAGAGGGCAATCGGCAGTCACGCAGGGCGAGCACGGGAGCGCGCAACCAGTTAGAGGACAGCACACAACCGCCCGCACCACCGAGCAGGGGGCGGGCAACCGACAGGCCACGCGCTCACGTAGGGCACAGACACTACCCTCCACACGACGATGCCCAGGTCAGACGGCGCCCCACCGCCGCCGGGGCGCCGCCCCCGCAATCCCACAGCGCGCCCAAAAGACGACGACCATCCGCCGCCCCCCCCG
>Ga0209093_1001615_pt1 | contig 12770 bp, 14 predicted proteins | sample SidtaG_4_FD_187450 | JGI IMG/M metagenome (GOLD analysis project Ga0209093, IMG submission 187450) | Marine algal microbial communities from Sidmouth, United Kingdom - Sidmouth_Male1 metaG (SPAdes) (version 2) | ecosystem: Host-associated > Algae > Red algae > Unclassified | place: Sidmouth...
CTGTCTCGGCTGCAGATACGGACGATGGCAGGGCAGCGGTTCGGTGTACAGGTGTCCGAAATGTGGGTCCGGCGGTTCCTGAAGCGCAACAACAAACACGTACGTACCCGCACCTGCAAGGCGCTGGCAGACAAACGCATGGGGGCTCAGGTGGTTGCCAACGTCAATACCTTCTGTTCCGAGCTGAAAGACTTCCTCGAGACCCACCACTTCCCCCCAGCCGCGGTAATGAACTTTGACGAGACCCGGGTGGTCGTCAAGGGCAGCAACCTCACCACGCAACGGGTCGTATCTGCGGGAAAGGAGCGCCCAAACGTGGCATCGACTCGCAACTCTACTGTCGCTTCGTTGTTGTCGTTTGTTGCGGCCGACGGGTCCGTCTTCCTCAGCGTCTACGTTTTGAAGGCCAACTTTGGCGAGGACGACCGGTCACCCATCAACTTCACCCTCGAGCCGGCCCTGCAGGCCTCGTGCCGGTCGTGGCCGAGGTTCTCTTGTTGGACCGACACGGGCTACCTCAACGCCGAGCTTTTTGGGCGGGTGGTTGACCTGGTGGCGGCCGAGTGGCGTGTCCGCAACCCCGGTTTGCCTCTTCTCCTCTTTGGGGACCAGTGCTCGGCCCATATGAGCACCGAGACGCTGCAGCGGGCCCTTTCTCTTGACGTCTTCCTCTTCTTCCTTGTCGCAAACGCCTCTCACTTCTTGCAGCCGCTGGACGCCGCACCTTTCGGGTGTTTTCAACGGTCTTTGCGTGTCTACAACGACCAGTACGTGTGGGACGCCCTCATGACCGGGGAGAGCACGCGTGACGCCCTCCTAGCCGCCGCCTACCACTGTGAGAGGAGGGCCTCTACCCCCGCCGTGGTTAAGGGGGCATTTAAGACCACGGGGCTGTGGCCGTTTGACTCGGCGGTGGTGCTGGCGCGTGCTCGTGAGAACTTGGGCATCGCTGACGATGGGAGCTCTGTGCGGGCCCAAGCAGCGGCTATGGCGTCGGAGGTGCTCGCGGAGGCTCGTCAGAGGGTCGCCAGTGGCAAGCGGCGTGTGTCGGGATGTTTCACAGTGGTACAGCGGGGCACCATCCACTCCCCTTACAACCTCATCAAGGCCGCCCGCGAAAAGGCAGCGGAGGAGGCCGCGGCGGCAGAGGAGCGCCGAAAGACCAAGGTGGCGCGGGTGGAGAAGGCCGCCGCCAAGGCCAAGGATGACCAAGCGGCGGTTGTGAGACGGTTCGAGTTGACCTGTCGAGTTTGTAGCTCGACCAGGCACCGAGGCGGGCCAGCCTGGTTGGTCTGTCATTGCGGTCGCTGGCGGGCATGCCCGAGGTGCAAATCTACCCAAACCGCATCTAGTTCCATTGCGGCACACAAGCAGATTTGTTCTGTTGAAGGGGGGGGCGAGTCGACGTAGGCGAGGGGGTGTGGCGGGCCTTGTTACTTCTTGTGTCCTCGTCTTGTATCTCTTTTGGCCCACAGTCGGTTGCAATTTGTGTGAAAAGTTGCAAATTTTCGTCGCCGCCTCTATGGCGGCAAGGCACCGCGGGGTGTGGATAAAAGTTCCCAGTGGCGTCAGCGTGCGCATCTCCGCGCGGGTGCTCTTGTGACTATGTGACCATCCGGAGAAGCGTGCCATCATGTGTCTGAAGGGATATGGGTGCTTGTTTCCGTGCACACCGTGTATTGTTGAGCGAGGAAACTCATGTTCTGCGGCCAGTACCGCAGCCCAGAGTGGTGACGTTGATGCTACGGGTTAATTTTCAGCTCGACAACGCGACGATGGGTACCTTTTGGGGGGCGGCATCTCGGAGAGCGGAGGCTAAGATGGAGCACAGTCTCAATAGTGTGGTACCTACGCTGGCGGCCTGGGAGGGCTTAGGTAACCGACCACGGATGCCGTATCGCTTTCCCGGGTTTGACCACCTTCACGTACGTTCACTTTCTCTATTGCTAACCTCCAAAAAATGGCGGTTGCAGAGTGGTTGCAATCATTCAACAGCGTACGTGGACCAATGGAAAGACTAGGATTCATCTGAGATCCTTACAAAGTCTCCCCATGCAGCTCTGCGCACTGGAAACGCACATCAGCATCTCAAGAAATCTTAAGAAGCTTGTTGATCTCATGAGAAATCACAGGTCTGGCCCAGAACCCTCTCCATGCCCTCTTCAGGCCCAAGCAAGCGGCCCAAAAATCTCAGAAAATCTCATTGTGGGTTGCAATGGCTCTGCGTGACTCCCGCAAGACACGGTGATTGGCTTGCAAGATTACTGGCGGCAACTCTCAGCCAATAGTTCGATCGTGGCTTTTCGAACAGCCAATCCGACTTCATTCCTACGCCTTGTCGTCGGCTCTGCCTCCCTTCTCTCTGCAACCGCCATTTTTTGGAGGTTAGCAATACCATGATCTTCTTCTTCGCGTCAATGTGTGGGACTGGATGTTCTCGTGGACGGCTGATCGCACTCATCACACGGTTTACTTGTGCTACTTTTGTTGTGCATCGATCCACGCAGGTGTTATACTCAGGCATCAACAGGGATGTTGCCAATGTAGTACCTCTGTATTGCTGACCTCCAAAATTTGGCTGTTGCAGTGCGGTTGCAGTCATCATGCAGCGAACGTGGACCAATGGAATCGCCGGAAAGCGGCATGAATACTTACGGTTCTGGCCGACATGGGCCTACGTCGTGGAAACGCACTTCGGCATCTGAGAGAATCTCGAGGAATCCCACGATCTCTCGAGAAGCATCACATCTGGCCCCACAATGTCTCCAGGAGACGTTCGGGCCAGAAGAATCTGAAAAAAAACTTCGAGTATCTCGATTCGAGCGCAGGAGCTCTGCAACTCTTCGGCCGGAGTACACCATTGGCATTCGAGAAGGGCAACACCATGTGTAAGCCAACAGTTTTCGGGCGGCCTCAGATCAGCCAATCTAATCGCACTTCTATGTTATGTCGTCACGCCTAGTTAAGAGGGGGTTGGGATGCTCTTCTGGGTTTTCAAGAGAGCTGATGTGTCTGATTGGCTCCTCATTCAAGTACGAGAGCTCATTGGCCACATCAGATGATGTCAGCTTCTCCGGACATCCTTTGGATCATGGACCCGTACTTCAAGGCGGACAACCACGTGGACGTGGACAACAAATCTGAGTGACCTTCTGGGGCTCATACAGCAATGATAGTTTCGAGTTGTTCATGCAAAATTCCGGACCGACCCGAGCCGCTTCCGGACGACCTAGTCGCGACGCATCGGAGTATATGCGACGCGCGGACAGAAGCGCGACCCTACCGAGTTTGACTGATGGCGTCACAGATACCCAAGGGGCATGAGAAGAACACCTGTAACGGACACACAAGAGCTTCAAGCCGCGCCACACCATCTTTGTACCTGAGTGCTCCTAGCTTTCGGAGGGAAATGTCAATAACTCAGGTTGTGTTCATGCTTTCGGACCGCGCGATGGCGCGTTTGATAGGTCTCGGTGAGGACGACGTTGGCTTCGACGCGGCGCATCAGGCGTGGCACGCGCAAAAACGTTAGCCGCGGGTTTCTGTACGACTGCTACCCGCGCTGGTGCACGAATAAAGAAGCACCGCAAGTACTCAAAACTTTTTTTTCCTGTAGATTTTGACTCGGCATCCCAGACTCACCCAGGTGGACATAGGGGGAGCCAAGTATCGCCAAGTAGAGACTAAACGCACATCCGTTCTTTGTTGTCAGCCGCAATGTTACGCCCCACCTCAAAAAGAAGGCAACCCCCGCAGCGTTGGCAGAGGAAAGCAAAATTCAAATCGCCTGCAAGACGAGGCGCGGGCAAGACGTAATCCGCCCCGGATTGCTTCTGTCCGCTGCTGATCCTGCGGTGACGGCGACCCCCCTCAGACAGGCCTCTGGCAGGGGTCCGAAACGGGGTCGCGACCCAATTTTCTGTCGACCACTAGAATTTCAGCACGTTGCTTTTGAGCTTTCAATCACGCAGTGTGATGCTCAGACCCAGAAGAGCAGGCTTAACTAGGCGTGTCGTGTAGTGCGCAACCTCGTGCTCTCCATCTGCCGTTTTTGGGAGGATAGCAATACCTCCGCCAAATTTCCGAAGAAGCGAGCAGCCGACGCACGCGGTTTGGCACCGCAGAAAATGAAGAGTGAGCTATGAATTTGCGGTTCAAGTATGCATCACGTAGGCTACGGGTGGCGCACATCCATCCAGGGTACGTTCTATGAGAACAGTCTACGGTACCATCACAGTAAGAAAGTGGGAGGGGAGGGTGCTCACTCACTGATGGACCTCCATCCGGACGACGATGTCAGCGCCCTGACACAGTCGGGGCCACGGAACGCGTGCCACTTGCTGTTTGATTGTCGCTCTTTGTCTTTCTCTTGTAGGTACTTCGTCACAGAAGAAAGGAAACAAGCAGCGATGATAGGCAGCGAGCACAGGCGTGCTCTATCATTTATTCCGTTTGCTGTTGTTTGTGTGGCCGGCTTTGACGATGATGGTACCGACCACACGGCACTGACCTACGCCATCTGCGAGCTGGTCGACGTGACCAATGTACTCTTTTCGGAGCGGTGTACTGGGGGCGGTTGGACGTTGGCGGAGGCGGATGTACTGGCGACCAAAGCACACACATGCGTCGTCGACCATTATCAGCAACTACTTGGTCCATCTCGCGCAACCGAGCTTCACCGTCTGTCCGACCACTTTTTGGACAACTTCCGCCTGTGGGGCAACCTCTATGAAGGTAGCACAGCGTACAAAGAAACGCTGCAAGAGGCCGTAAAGATGGCATACAAGGTGAAAAATCACAGAAGGGGCCAGTTCTTCGAACAGCTGATCCTGACGGAGCAGATGTACCTTACCCTCCTGGATGATGGCGCTGACGAGCCCGCGCCCTTCTCACCCGGCACCCCCTTGGAGCCTAGATAAGACGGTGAGACCACCGACACGCAGCGGCGGAGGATGCGCCGGCGGCGACAGCCTCGGCGGCGGCGATACACGCAGCAGCATACGGCAGCTCAACTCGCGCGCATCCACAATCTACCTGGACTCGGAGCTGTGCTTAGTGTCAGGGACGCTGCAATGTTGGGATGTACCAAGTCCCGATACTACGGTGACCCCGCTCTTCCGCGGCGCGGGAGGATGTCCCACACTGTGCGGGCGGCACCTAGCTTTCATGGAGCACCGTGGTTTGCTTGGGTGTGCTACCGGGGACCGGACGGGGCGCTGCGCGTTGAAAAAGCTTCCCAAGTCACCGAGACCAGGTCAAGCGCGTGGGTGCGCCTCATCGTGCGGCGTGCCGAGGCAGGTCCGCCGACCACGGATTGTGTTCTCATCAAGAACATGTGTGAACGCTTGTGGTGGAGTGTGTCTGCGGGTGGGGACGCGACACGCTTCGACGCTGTCGAGGCGAAAGAGATAGTGCGGTCGCTTCCAGTGGAGTACGACTGAGAGGATCTGTGCGAGCGGAACGGACTGACGGTCATGCTCGACGAGGTGCCCACCACGACTGCCGAGCTGTGCGCGGCGCGCTATTTTGTTAACGCGTTTGTCTGGGAGCGTTCTTCTGAGGTGGGTGCGCGGGAGGCGATTGAATCTTGGAATGAGAGCGAGGAAGGTGAGTAATGTGTCCTTGTCCACGTAGAGTTTCTTTCCAAAGGTCCGTCCCTCCTTCCCCCGACACCCCACCCCCCCCCCACACCCGCCCCGTTCCTTCCCAAATTACGGGCAGGCCTACAGGCCACAGGCGCGCCCACTAGTCACTGGTAGTGATCACGTCGTTCGCGCAAGGAGGGACATGCAGCACCTACTGAGCGTGCCGATGAGACGAGCTACCTGATCGGCTGCCGCAGATCGTCGGGTGCGTCGCACCGACCGCCGCCGCCCAATCAGAGTGGTGCCAAAGGACGGGGTGTGACCATTCAGTCCATCGCAGCAGCACCCATTAATACGTACTGCACGTTGGCGACGTCCTGTGCTCCAGTGATGTGCACCGAGATTGAGTCCTGACCGTTGGCTGGCAGCGCGCTTCAAACGGTGCACCAGTTGCTGATTTGTCTCCATTGCAGCCGACTTGTCGCCTGCTTTCAGACAGGCTACAAGCCGCAGAATCTGGGAGCCCTCTGGGAATGGTGAGGGTGTCTGCTAAGCCGATTAAATGGCCCCGGAGGCCTCGATTTGCCTGTGTCTCGATCGACTTGTAGCGTGCTTCAGAGGCGGGCTACAAGGCGCAGAATCTGGTCGCTGTCTCCAGTAGATCACACGCAGACTTGTAGCCCACGTTTCCGCCTCCTTGGCACGGGTCGGGCTGAGGCCGGGCTGCATTTCGGGCTCCGAGCCCCCGTTTCGGCCCCGCAGTACTGCAATCGGGCCCAAGTACAGCTCAGTACACCCCAAGTTGTGGGTACAGTTTCCAGACGCTCCAGGCACATGTGGGTTCGCACTCGGCCCATGTGCGACGCTCACGGACCCCATACCATGCAGATACCTGAGTCCGGATACCGAGAACGATTCCTGTCCAATCGTTAGCGAAAAGGTGCACGTGACTTTCTCTAACGATAGGCTATCGTCTCCCGTTGCTCTGCGCTCCGGAAGATCACAGCCTATCGTTAGCCAAGTCACGTGTGCGCCGGACCACTCTCAGCAGCACAAAGTATCCGCTTCGGTCGTACCATGAAACATTGCAGTGCCCGTCCGTTTTCAAGCCATCTTCAGCACATTTTCTGCAACCTTATCAAATTTCTCTTCGTTATTCTTATGGCACTTCCCCAAAAAATGGACACACCGCTGATCAGGAAGCATCGTGCAGACATTGTGCTGTAAGGGGGAGCCATCTATGCATGTCCAATGGTTGAGCGGCGTTCGTGCCCCGGTAAAATCGGTTGCAAGCTCAAGACTAAAGGTCGACACTCCCGTCCTTGTCCTTATTCGCTGCCGTTGGGCTTCTCATGCAAAGAAGAAGCTCTCTATCTGGACAGATTTTTCGCTTCAACGCCGGCGTGCATCGGAATCAACTCTGTTTTGGGCTTGTCTTCGCGTCCGCCACCAGGAATTCGTCTTTGGGCACAAGCAGCGAGATTGCCCGGTCTCCGTTTTCTCCGCGGCTCCGCCGTAAAAGACCACGGCCAACGCCCCGGCTCAAATTTCTCCCCCCGACGTCAAGCCGGCGATCTGTTGACGCACGGCTGTCGCGCCGGCGCCGCCGCCGTCGGACGCCGCCGTCGAACGCCGCTGTCGAACGCCGCTGTCGGCCGCTGCCACCGGTGGCGCCGCCACCAACTTCGGCTGTGTCGCCGTCGCCGACGTCGTCCGGCGCCGCCGGCCGCGCCGCCGACGCTGCCCGCCGCCGCCACCGACCGGCGCCGCCGGCTGCGCCGCCAACATGGTCGCTTTCGGCCGCCGCCGCCGCTGCCCGGCCCCGCCGGCTGTGCCATCGACGCTGCTGGCTGCCGTCGTCACCGGTCCGCCGTCATTTGGCGGACGGCCGCGGCGGCGCGCAGCGCCGCGGCGCGCCTGTCGCCCTCCTGCTGCGACACCATGCGAGCAGCCACCAGGGTGACACCGCCGTCTCTCCCCGCCCGGGACGAGGCGGTCACCAGTGAAGTGCCTGATGCCGCCCCACCCCGCCGACCCCTGCCGGCTATGGCCACCCGCCCCCCCCCGCGCGCCGCCATCGTCTCGGCCCCCGCCACAACGCCAGAAGCCGGCGGCGCCGTCGCCGAGGCGACCGACCCGGCCCGACCACCACGTGCCGCCTGCGTTGCCGCCGTCCCCGAGGTGGCAGCTACCATGGCCGCTCCGACAGCCGACATCCCGGGCTCGGAAATAGCCGCCGTATCGCTATCAAAATGACGCCGGTTGTCGACTGCGTTCGTGGCCGCTGGGATGGAACTGGCGCGCATGACGTCCACCGCCCCGGTGGCCGACAAACCAGTTTGAAATAAATTATTCCGAAGCAGCTCCGCGTTGCTGGAGGAGCGCTGCCGCTCGCGCCACGACGCCCAGCACTTGTCGTAGTACACCTTGACCCACTCTTTGACACACTGGTCGTCGACGATCGGGCGCACAAAGTCGGAGCCCCCAAGCTCGAGTGCCGACCGCCGGCGACACGGCAGCTGGCAGGTGCCAGGGCGCACGTAGAGGGCGTCCGTAATCACGAGCGTGCGGACTTGGTGCCCCACCTGCTCGCAAGACGTGCACTTCTCAACGTGCGCGCAGTCCTGCGTTGTACACGTCTCGACATCATAAAAAGAAGAGTCGAGGGGTAGTCTGTTGAAGCAGGGGAACGACTTCATCTCACAGGAGCGGGCATCGTGTCCGCCCTTGCGGAACTCCCCGTCGTCCCCCCGCCTCAGATCGAAACCGCACATGGCACAGCGACCCACCATGTCGACAGGCCGTCCGTGGGGTGGTGGTAGGGATTCGTGGTGGTGCACGTGGGCAGAAGTGCAGAAGAGGATGGGGAAATTGGAAGAAGAGCGGCGCCTCGAGGAGGAAAAGCCCACAGTGCCAAGTGGGTGGCGTTCTGACTTATACAGATTCTGGATCGACGGTGGTGTCCTGACGGGTGCTGATTCTGGATGTGCTTATTCTGCATCCACCCTCGACGTTTCATCTGGAGTTCCAGTGATTTCTCTCTTATAAGATCGCCGGCCAAAGATTGTTTCCGGAACGACCTGCGTTTCCAGGTCTTGAAGGGGGGTAAATATGAAAAAGTGAAGGGCCTTGCTAAATTGCCACCGATCTTCTACCGAGAACTCATCGTTTGACCGGCCTCACGGAAAAGAGCGATGGCCCACCGCTGATTTGACCGGGAGATCGTCTCTCTCGGCACACACTGGAGCCCGCCAGCAGCCAATAGCATCCGACCAACCAGATTCGTCGCCGGGCATCCGGCGGGATCCCGCACCGGACAGGCGTCTGCCTGCGACTCGGCATGTTTGCACCCGAGAAAATATGATTTGCACGGCGGTCGCACACGCACGATGTCGATCGAGCACGATGTCGAATTTCTCGGCCCAGCGCCCAGATATATCCTTCGCTAGTCGGCCTTAAAACAGCCGACAGGTCCCCAGGCACTCAGATCGCGAGGACCAATTAGGGACGTGCTGAGGCGGCGAGCACGATGCGTCGCACGATGCCGAAACAGGGGGTCAGCTTCGACGTATTTGAACTGATCTTAGGACGTGGCCCACTCGGCTAAGGCAGAGGGGCACCCACATGATCGTCCAACGCGATTCCGCGGCCGCGCCCACGCGATGGGCAAGAAATGTCCTTGCATGCGGACTCGGGAGCGCCACTTCTGTCAGCGTTCGTTCGCTTCGTCCACATCGTACCCCTCTCTGAGGGGTCTTTGAGGGGGGTCGTCGTGCAACGGATGAGCGATGCGTCCATTTTTTGGGGAAGTGCCATAGATAAGGTTCCGTCACCGACGTTCTTCGTTTCCTAAACGCATCTGGGGCACCCAATCCTAACTTTCTCCTCTGCACCTGACAGTCTATGACCGCGCAGCCTCCCCAGCATTGCGTCTGACTCCTTTCGAGAGCCCTCTCCTTGCAGTTTTGCGGCTGGACCGTACCTTCCCGAGCCGTCGACAAAAAGCATCGCCTGCTCGTTTCCCAGGTATATATGGTGCTTTTCTGAGAAATGTCGCATGCACGTTTGCGAGTGCAAACGTTTGCCGAGGTGGACCGATTTCAGGATGTCCATCAGATCGTCTCTCACCTGGCTTCAGGGGACCGATAGCGTCCCAAGTTCAATTGCACCTGGCATCACAGGCGAAAGCCACAGCCACCCACTGGCACATGGTAAGACGTGGGCCTGAGGGCTCATCACCCAGCCAATGACATCTCATTATTCAATGTCAAAAACACTGCCCAAACCCTGTCAGAATACCGGCTCAATGATTGTGACCACATGCCCATTGGCTGCGTCAGGCGGCCTATTTTCACAGTATTTGAGCCGGCTCTGCACGGTCCACAAGACAGAGACTGCGCACCTGTGCCATCTGTTGCCCCAGAAGAATCGCAGGTGGGCTGGATCCAGTCACTGCTGTACCCTTCATCGGTGGTGATTGGTCAATATAATGTCAGTGACACGTCTCGATGTCAATGAACAACGGCGATCTACTGGTCACGGAGCTCTCGTGTTCGGAGGGCCAATGAACGGCCCGAACGGACGGAAAAGAATTTCAAGACCTCCTCAAACGTCATGCATGTTCGGAGGCCGATTCAGCCTCTGCGAGCAAACATGAGGGGCCAGTTAGGGGGGACGCTGCTGACGGCACCGCTGTGCCAGGTCGCTGAAGAATTTTTGTCCTGACTAGACTGTCAGCGTGCATGTTCTGGAATCGTTTCACAAAGACCGCCGCGGGTGTCAGCAGGTACTTGCCACCGGGTCACTCAGAATGCGGTTTTCCAGCTATTGTCAGCCTTTGTCGGCCCAAGGGCCCGGTGAACCTGGTCGGGATGCTTAACATGTCACACATCACCCGGAGATACTATGGGTCTCCCCACAGGACGGGTCAATGCTCGCACTGGTCGGGTGTGTATGTTTGTTGGCGCAAACGTGCATGCGACATTCTTCAGCAAAGCACCATAGACACCAAGCACCCATTTCAAAAGATTCCTTTCCGTTCAATGCAGAGCTCCCGTGGTGTGCATAAAAGAATGGCTACGAGTACCCCCGCAATGCTCTTTTTTCCGGTATCCAAGGTAGAAAATACTTTCTGTTGTGCTTTCCTGTGTCACTGTGTTCTGGCTACTCTCCCACATCCAGTATGTACCGCTCGGCCACAGGACACACTTGCGCTCCAAGCACTCGATTTTCGAACGTACAGCCTCCCATGCAGGACCCGCATTGCGCCAGTCTGGTGAGCAGCTCTGATCGGAATTGGCTCTGTCAACAAGATCCTTACCAAAAAACAAGTCCAAACAATAGTAGAAAATCCAACGTTCCAAAGGGGCTACATGATACAGTCCGCACTTCAATTACCCTTCTTTCTTGATCGAAGATCCTGGCCTAAGGTTTCTTTTTACCTAATGTTGCGATTTCAGGCACGTGCGTGCAATACCTTGGCCTTCAGGGCGGTGGCGCGCTCGGCGACGCATCGACACTGGGCACGCCGGCCGGCTCCATAGCCGCGAGCGCAGACGGGGGCACGTACAGCCACGTTTCCGTGGCGGGGGGGGCGTAGGGCGGGGAAAGGGGTGCCGCCGCCGCCACCGCAGCGGCGGCGGCCCGCCGGCGACGCGCGACGCCCACGGGAGGGGCCGTCACTCCGCCGCGCAGCGCACCTGCGCACGGCGGGCGGGGCGCCGACACGGCGCACGGGCGGGCGGGTGGGACCGACTGCCGCGCGACGGGGCGCCTCTAGCCGCGCCGCTAGATGGCGTCAGAAACCGCCGACGAGCCGCCGCAACAGAAGCCGGCGCGCAGGCACGAACACCCACGGGTCATCGCGGGCGCGTCGAGCCCCGAGAGTCGCTGCGCGCGGTCGCTGCCCCTTACTGCCACTTACCGCCCTTTACTGCCCCTTATTGCCCCTCTATGTCCCTTACTGCCCCTTACTGCCCCTCACTGTCCTTTGCTGCTCCCTACTGCCCCCACGCCCAGCCAGACCAAGCCGTCGGCTTTTTGGCCTGACCGGAAATGGCCACCCGCGCAGGACGGGGAGACCTCGGCCCCTGCCGTCCCTCCAAACAAGTCATCAACTGCTAGGCCCTCTGGCTCACGCAAGCGCCTGCGAGACCGGGTGGTTTCGGCGGCTGTTGTCGAGGCTGCCAACGCACTGACGTGGCATGTGGACGGCGTAGCGGTGCCCGTTGAGCCGCCTTCCTGGGACATCGGTACATCCAATGCCCTGCTATCGGTCCATGTTGTCGCGCACAACAGCTTCATATCGGCGAGCGCGGCCCAAGACTTGGCCAGAGTGGCGACCAAGGCCACGACGTGTGCCCCCGCAGCCAAGCGTCGGCGTGGAATCAACCCCTCCGCAGATGCCAGCGGCTCTGACCCTCCTGACTCTGGTGTAGGCGAGGAGCCGCTGGTGACCGTCATCCCTTCGTCGTCAAGCAAGGTTTCACGCCCGGCGCGGCCACCGGCCAAGTCCCCTGCGGGTGGCTCGGCGAGCGGCGGCAAGCTGTTAGTCCGAAACCCAAGGATCCAGGCGCTGCGCAGCTGCCTCACCAAGCGCATGCACGACGGCATCCTGGCACCGTCCGGCAACGACGATGTGTACCACTCCCGTGAGACTCTCGGCCCATTTATGGTTGCGGTCGCGATGGTGGTGGAAAAGGTCGACAAGGAGGGCGCTGAGAGTCTCCTACTGACCAACTTCTCGGTCCCGGCGGCCAGCAACTCCAAGCTCCCGAGCTCAAAGATGCTCAAGCCGTGGCTGGGTAAGACGCGCAACAACGTACATTTCAACCTCAAGGACTGTATCTTTCGGGCGTGGACGGCGGGCAGTGGCTACCGTGGTGCAACAAAGGCGGAGATGCGACGGTTTCTTCATGGACGGGGGTACATCCGGGGTGCCAATGGGCGGCGGGGAGTCCTCAATGCTTTCCTGGCTGTGGTCTCCCACTGTGGTGGGGACCCGGACAAGTACACCTTTCCTGACGGGGAAGATGGGGACGCACTCGTCTCGACGGTGCTCGCCACGTTGGCCTTTGTGCTGAGCAAGGTACGTTTCTGGTGCCAGGGATGGGGAGTGTACTGTGACTTGGTCTGTGTGTTAGAATGGGCTCTTGCGGGGTGGTGGGGGCGCGCTCCATTGAGGTC
>Ga0209093_1001616_pt1 | contig 12770 bp, 11 predicted proteins | sample SidtaG_4_FD_187450 | JGI IMG/M metagenome (GOLD analysis project Ga0209093, IMG submission 187450) | Marine algal microbial communities from Sidmouth, United Kingdom - Sidmouth_Male1 metaG (SPAdes) (version 2) | ecosystem: Host-associated > Algae > Red algae > Unclassified | place: Sidmouth...
CGGAAAAGCAGGGCAACAGATGAAGTATATGAAAAGGGAGCGATGATGTGGAGTGGTGTCTTTGTTTGTGAAATTGAAAGGATGCTGCCTGAAAGTGGGGCTGATGATACAGATGGTGTGCTTTTTTACAAGGGATTCGGCGCAAGCGTTTTTTACCATAAAAAAAATATTATTTATATGACGTTTTATTGAATTTTTGAAATTGAAAAAAATACCGTAACTTTGCAGTCCATTTGAAGAGACATTAGCTCAGTTGGTTTAGAGCGCTGCCTTGACAGGGCAGAGGTCACTGGTTCGAATCCAGTATGTCTCACCGCAAAAAGTTCAAGTTCAAGTATCAAGCTCAAGTACAAAAACAGTATTTGGGGTTGGGATTTGAGCTTGAACTTTTCTTTTTTCGGGATGTAGCGCAGCCGGATAGTGTGCTTCGTTCGGGAAGAAGAGCCGTAGGTTCAAATCCTATCAATCTGACTCTTTTGTTTAAAAGTCTTTGTAAATCAGATGTTTATGAAAAATATTGCATCTGCTCACCTTATGTTTCTCAACTTTTTTCTAAAAAAAAGAATGATTTTCCAAACAATCTGCTGATGCCCTCGTACAATATGTGCGGAAACACGATTTTTGTTTGTTTGGTTAAAAGGCTAAAATTTATCAAACAAACGACAACAAGTTTGAAACGAATTTGCAGCGAGTGGCGGAGGCTAAACCGACACTTGTAGAGCAGAGGACATTGGTAAGCAACCTAATCTGTTTATCAAATATATACTGATATGAATATCAGACCTCTAAATGTGAATTCGATGACTGAATTAAACTCTGTGCGGTTTGCGCTTATGCAAGAGCGAGAGGCTAAAAAGCAACTGGAATATCTGGTTGAAGCCAAAACGCTTGAATTGTATGAGGTAAACAAAGTGCTGACTGACACGAACTGTGTGTTAGAAAAACGCATAGGCTATCGTACATATGAACTCCAAAGAAGCCTACTTCAACAGAAGTTACTCGCAGAAATTTCCTGTTCGCTGAATTTATTGGAAGATTTTGATGGGCAAATCCGTGAGGCACTCCGTAAAATGGGAGAATATGCTGAACTGGATAGAATATACATCTTTGAGACTGACTTAAAAGCGCAGCGTGTCGTCAATAAGTTTGCATGGTGTAAGTCCACTGTTACCATTGATACGGATAATTTTGAACAGGCAATTTTGGAGGCAATTCCTTGCTGCAAAGAACATTTGTCATCCGGTCAGCGAGTAATCGCCAGTCACCTAAGTGCATTGCCGGAAGTGTGTGCAGATGTTTTTAAGAGTCAGGGGGTACGCTCGGTGATGATCATTCCTTTATTTATTCGCAATGAATTTTATGGTTTTATAGGTTTTGATACCTGTACGAAGTATAAGGATTGGGACGAATCCGAAATTAATCTCCTCCAAACGGTCTCCAACCTTATTGGTCATGCCTATGAGCGTGAAATTACACAGTGCGAACTAATTGCGGCGAAAGAACAAGCAGAGGCAGCGGCAAGAGCTAAAACAGAATTTCTCTCTACCATGTCTCATGAAATCAGAACGCCCATGAATGCAGTGATCGGACTGTCACATTTGCTGATGCAAGATGAGCCAAAACCTGAACAAATCAATAATTTAAAAACCCTAAAATTTGCCTCTGAAAATCTGTTTTCTTTGATTAATGACGTCCTTGACCTAAACAAAATTGACGCAGGAAGAATTGAATTTGAACAAGCAGATTTTAATTTCGATACACTGCTTGGTGGGCTTGAACATTCTTTCGCACTCACTGCCAAAAAGAACAATACGCGATTTATTATTGAAAAATCTGCGGATGTACCGCGTTCGCTTATTGGCGACCCGACCCGCCTCACCCAAGTATTGACCAATCTCGTGAGCAATGCGCTCAAATTTACAAAAGATGGATTGGTGACGCTGAAAATCAATCTTTTAGAACAAAATTCGGAAACGACTCAACTTGCTTTTGAAGTAAGTGATACCGGTATTGGTATTTCTGCGGATAAGTTGGAAACGATATTTGAACCCTTCGCACAAGCAGAAACAAACACGACTCGTATGTTTGGTGGTACAGGACTTGGTTTGAGTATTATCCGAAAATTGTTGGCACTCCAAAATAGCGATATTCAAGTGAAAAGCACCCCCGGTGAGGGTACGATTTTCTCCTTTGACCTTAGTTTCGGAACAAATCAAACTACTATACAACCCACTCTCCCCGCTCCAGTAACCAGAGATGACCTCAAAGGACTCCGTGTATTATTGGTGGAAGACACCGATATAAATGTGACAGTAGCTACCCAGTTTCTCGAAAAATGGGGTGTTACAATTGAACTTGCAGAGAATGGAAAAATTGCTGTCCAAAAAGCAACAAAACAGCTATTCGACCTGATTCTGATGGATTTACAAATGCCTGTGATGAATGGCTTTGAAGCTACCAAAGCCATTCGTCAATTCGGCGGCAAGTATGCCGATGTACCAATCATCGCGCTTACAGCTTCTGCCGAACTTGCGGTGCGCCGCGAAGCCCTTGAATACAACATGAATGACTATATCGCAAAGCCTTTTTATCCCAAAGAGCTTTATGAAAAGATACGAAAGAATATACCAGAACAGCCCCTTAAATGATTTTTGATTGAGTGATTTTAGATTTTTGATTCAATCAAAAATCATAGAATCGAAAATCATAAATCTATTGATTCCCCAAAAAAGCGAGGTTCGAACAGACATTGACTATCTACTGGCAAACTATTTACCCACTTATGAATAATTCGACAGTACAAGATATGTTCAGAACAACCATTGCCTAAAAGGAGTGCAAGCCATCCTCTCCTTGTCACCGCCTTTGCGTCCCGGCAGAGGCGGTTTTTTTATTAAATAATTTTGAATTTTGAATGAGCGAATTTTGAATGAATTTCAAAGGATGAAAATTGACTCATTCAAAATTTCTCTTCAATAATGGATGGATAAAAATGGTCAGTAAAATAATAGCTGCGCCAATGTAGAATCCGCTATTCAATTCTTCATTTTCTTGAAAAATAAGCCACGCCATTATGATGCCGTATATCGGTTCTAAATTGAGGGTGAGATTAGAAGTGAATGCCGAAATATGCTTGAGACAATTGAGTGCCAGCACATAGGCGAATGTAGTACACACCAATGCAAGTATGACCAACCAAAACAAGTCGGGAGAAGAGGGAATGAAAGTCGAATTGCCGAATATTTCCCCATAAAAAGGTGCAATTAAACTTAGGAAAACCCAACCGCTACCGAGTTCTACAAAGGTAATTGCCATCGGGGAAGATTCATTGACAATCAGTGCATTAAGGCTGGAAAAAAATGCCGCCAATATTGCCGATACCAATGCCATTAAAATTCCAACTATATAGCCATCATTCGTAAAACGAAAAATCATATACATGCCCGGTACGACGAATATTCCCAAAGCAACTTCGTACCAACGTATGCGTGTTTTTTTGACCAAAGGCTCTACAAAAGCCGTAAAAAAACTCGTCGTTGCCATCACACCAAGTGTCACAGATACATTCGAGTATTTGACGGCGCCAAAAAACATCACCCAATGTGCCGCTACGACTATACCAATTCCCGCCAATCGCCATATCAATTGACGTGACATTGCCCGTAATGCCTTCACCACACCGGGCAACAAAAGCAAACTCGCACACGTAATCAGCAACCGCCACCAGACCATCGGTAGCTCTGAAATCTGTATCAAACGCCCCAAAATCGCAGTAAAACCAAACAGCAAAACGGCGGTATGTAATTGTAAATATGCTTTATTAACCGGATTCAAATGTTATAATTGTTGAATTGTATGATTGTTGGATTGTGTGGTCGCAAGGTAATAATTTTGACTTTTCATTTGTATATAATTAGACTTTATTTAGGAATATTTTGTATGCATGGAACTTTCGTATTTTTTCGATAATCGAGCCTCATTTTGAGCCGCATACCTTTCGATACGGGGCGAAAAATAGGTGAAGAGTATCGGAAAAAGACAAAGTTAGCTGCACACAAAATATTCCTAAATAAAGTCTATTGTACCGGAATATCTTTTGATTGTAAAATTTAAAATGATAAGTGTCATAAAGCAGTCACACTTAATGTTGATTTAAGTCACTGATTATTAACAGTTTGGAAAAAAATGAAAAATAATTTGAACATTTACACCTCTCAATACTTTTACATTCTGTATTTTATGTTTTACACGAATCTCGACGAATGACGGGATTTTACATTTTTAAAACTTACTTTTTTTGGTAAAGAAACGGTTTATGCCGTTCTTTGCGATTATTTTCACACAAAAACAATGTTATGTCAGACATTAAAGGAAGAGTGACCAAAATAATTATTGAGAAACTCGGCGTCGAAGAATCAGAAGTGACTATGGAAGCTAGCTTCACCAACGACTTGGGAGCAGATTCACTGGACACTGTCGAATTGATCATGGAAATGGAAAAGGAATTTGATATTGCTATTCCTGACGAAGAAGCTGAGAACATTCAGACCGTTGCTCAATGCGTTGAGCATCTGGAAAAAGCCTTATCAGCAAAATAATTTGAATGTTAGGTTAATGTTGAATTTTGAATGTTTTTACTTTCTAAAATTCAATTTAAAATCAACATAAAAGCCTGTTGAATAAAAGAATTTGATACTAATTCGTAGTTCGGTATTTTTTGAAATAAATCAGGAATCAACGAACTGCAAATCACGACATTAAGTTCTTTTGTTCACTCAAAATTAAATTTAGCCAAGACATCAATCAACTGATTGATGTCTTGTGCGTTTGTATTGTTATGAAATGAGTAGATGAGAAAATGAATAAATGAGTAAATTTGTACGTCATTTAATCATTACATTTACTCATTCAATCATCTACTCATTTACTCATTTTATACACTATGAGAAGAGTTGTTATCACTGGATTGGGAGCATTGACACCAATAGGCAATACTGCATCTGCATATTGGGAAGCACTCTGCAAAGGAACCAGCGGTGCTGCACCAATCACCCATTTTGACGCCGAAAAATTCAAAACTCAATTTGCCTGCGAGCTAAAGGACTTCAACGTGGAAGACTACATGCACCGCAGAGAAGCCCGCCGTATGGATGAATTTTCTCAATACGCCATTGTTGCTGCCGATGAAGCTATCGCGGATTCGGGCTTGGATATGGAGAAAATTGACCTCCTGCGCACAGGTGTCATTTGGGGGGCAGGTGTAGGTGGTTTGGGAACGCTCGAAAAGGAAGTTTTGGACTTTGGAGCAGGTAGTGGCACACCGCGCTACAATCCCTTCATGGTTCCCAAGATGATTATTGACATCGTACCGGGACATATTTCTATTAAATATGGTTTGCGCGGTATCAACTATGCAACAGTATCTGCCTGTGCATCAGCATCTCATGCGATTATCAATGCTTTTGACTATATCAGAATGGGGCGTGCAGACATCATCGTAGCAGGTGGTTCGGAAGCGGCGATTACAGGTGTTGGTATCGGTGGTTTTAATGCCGTCAAAGCACTCTCACAACGCAATGATGACCCCGCTACTGCTTCACGTCCATTTGATAAAGACCGCGATGGTTTTGTCTTAGGAGAAGGAGCCGGCGCACTTATTTTGGAAGAATACGAACACGCCGTGAAACGTGGTGCAAAGATATACGCCGAGATAGGTGGTGGCGGTATGAATGCTGATGCTCACCATATTACAGCACCACACCCTGATGGCATTGGAGCAGCAGACGTCATGCGATTGGCACTCAAAGATGCGGAAATGACGACTTCAGATGTGGACTATATCAATGTACACGGTACATCCACACCTTTGGGCGATATTGCCGAAGTGAAGGCGATCCAGAAAGTATTTGAAGAGGATGCTTATGGATTGAATATTAGTTCTACCAAATCAATGACGGGACATTTGTTGGGTGCAGCAGGAGCGATAGAAGCAATTGCTACGATCTTTGCCGTGCAAAACGACATTGTACCACCCACCATTAATCACATGAATACCGATCCCGAAATTGACCCGAAACTTAACCTTACGCCCAATAAAGCACAGGAACGCACCGTTCGTGCCGCTTTGACGAATACCTTTGGTTTCGGTGGGCACAATACATCTATTCTTATCAAAAAAATGAGTGAATGAGTGAATGTTTTTAATGTAATAATATTTTTCAATGTCTTCGCCAAATTGAGAATTGAGAATGTATAATTAGGAATTAATTCAAAACTATAATTTATAACACAATCAAAATGATATATTTACAAATATTTAAATAAAATAATTATTAACTCTCAATTACCAATTTTTTATTTGACGAACATATTGATTTTTCATTGTCGCATTATTATTCACTCATTCACTCATTCAAAATTCACTCATTCACTCATTCAAAATTCACTCATTTCAATGATTCTTGATATTTTTTATGTTGCCTTTCGGCAATACCAATACTAATTTCGTAGAGTCCGTAGATAGGAACAGCAATGAGGAATTGAGTAATTGCATCGGGTGGTGTAACTATAGCGGCAAGCACAATGATGAATAGGAAAGCATGTCGGCGATAGGTACGCATAAATTCGGGAGTGATTAAGCCCATTTTGGCAAGATAGAAAACCACCAAAGGCAACTGAAAAAGAATACCCGTAGGAATCATAAACATCAGTAAATAATTGACGTAAGAAGCAAGGGAAGGGGTATCACCCACAACACCACCTATCTCATAACCAATTAAAAACTTGACTGCAAATGGCGAAATAACAAAGTACCCAAACAAAACGCCTAACAGAAATAAACCACTTGCCACTCCGACCACACCACTTGCGGCTTTTGCCTCATGCTCATGCAATCCCGGACGCACAAATAGCCATATTTCTCTGAAAACGAAGGGAAAAGCCGCCGCTAAACCGAGCATGATGGATGTCTTGATGTGTACAAAAAATGTTTCACCCATCACACGAGGGTCAAACTCGAACTTAGGAGGCGTCATACACATTCTATCTCCCAAGCCCACAGCATTCGAAAACCAACACATGAAGCGATAGGATAGAAAATCGGGCTTTTTGGGACCGTAAATGAATTTATCAAAAATAAAATCGCCCATCACAAATACCAATGTGGCAATACCAAAAGTTACCAATACAGATCGAAATAAGTGCGACCTCAATTCGTCGAGATGTTCAAAGAAAGACATCTCCTTTTCTGTACCTTTTGTCGGTGTGTTACTGGACATAGTTTTGATTCGTCATTTATTTTATTCATTACAAGTAACGCAAAGGTAAGGATATATGTTTTAAGTAAGTCGTCAACTACAACTTCAATTTTAAACTCAATTTTTAAAAATATACTGAAAGTACTGTGATTAGAGTTGTAGTTGTAGTGGAAATTAATAGTTGATGTTTTTTGGCATGTTTAGAATTCCATAAAACAAAAGGTTCTTAATGTAGAATTAATGGCATGCTTAAATTTCTCACAAAAGTAGTTTACACTTTTTTTCTCATTTTAAAAATAAAAATAATATTTCAAAAACCCGTTTGCTAAACTTTTCGAGTTTCGTAAACGTAAGCAACGTACTGACTTTTAGGTAATTACAAAATTTTGTGCTTCGCTCACGTTTACGAAACTTGAAAAGTTTAGCAAACGGGATACATTGTTTTTTTTGTCCAAAAGTGTCAACTGTATTATTAAACATGCCCAATTAATTGAAAAAAAGTATAAAAAGGAAAGTTTGAGCAAGAATTGAAAAGCATAAAACAACGAAAAATTAACGCCTATTCAATAAATAAAGAGTACAAAAAACACGTACTTTGCCCCCGTTTTAATTTTGGATGCTGAATGTTGGGTTTTAAACAAAAAATCACTCATTCACTCATTCACTCATTCACTCATTCAAAACTCAAAATTCAAAATTAATACAATGGCAAAAATTCTTATCAACGACGGCATACACCCCGACGGACAAAAAATGCTCGAAACTGCAGGACACGAAGTACACACCACCAAAATTCCGCAAGACGAACTTCCTGCAAAACTTCCTGCATACGATGCGATATGCGTGCGTAGTGCCACCAAAGTACGCACTGCCCTCATCGACCAATGCCCCAATCTGAAAATTATCGGACGTGGCGGTGTCGGACTCGACAATATCGACGTTGACTATGCTGCAAGCAAAAACATACACGTCATCAACACCCCGGCTGCTTCCTCGCAGGCAGTGGCGGAGTTGGCTATCGGGCAGATGTTTTCGCTCGCTCGCTTCCTATACGATGCTGACCGCAATATGCCCACAAAAGGTGCAACTGACTTCAAAGCCCTCAAAAAAAGCTATGCCGGAGGTGTAGAAATGCGCGGTAAAACACTGGGAATCATAGGCTTCGGACGTATCGGTCAGGAAGTAGCACGTATCGGACTCGGTATCGGTATGGAAGTGATGCCCGTAGATATGGCATTCGATGAGATGCGTATAGAGGTGGATATTTTCCGTTCGCGCAATGCTGCACTCTCGCTCACGCTGCCCACCGCAGAAATGGACGAAATGCTTGCCGAAGCGGACTTTATCACCATTCACGTACCGTTCAAAACAGGCGGAAAAGCCCTCGTAGGCGCAGAAGAACTTGCCAAAATGAAAGATGGTGTACGCATCGTCAATACGGCTCGCGGCGGGGCGATAGATGAAGATGCACTACTCGCTGCCCTCGCAAGCGGTAAAGTAGCCGGAGCAGCTCTCGATGTTTTTGAAAACGAACCTACACCACGAAAGGAAATCCTCGAACACTCGCGCATCGCACTTTCGCCGCACATCGGCGCATCCACAAAAGAAGCACAACGAAAAATTGGTCTGCTTTTAGCGACGCAGATTATTGATATACTTAAATAAGATTAAGTTTAAGATTAAGTTTAAGTCTAAATTTGAACGTTCTTAATATAAATTTAATTTCTAATTGAAAACTACGGATAAAATCTTAATCTCGAAGAGATTGAATATGAATAACCTTGTATGAAATACAAGGAGCAGACCTACAAAACGAAGCATACAACTCCGAAGGAGTTGAATATTTTGCGTAGAATTGAACTCTTTCAGAGTTCGGGCTTACTTTCGACTCTTTTTCTCCGCATTTCATACGGAGTTATTCATGTTTAATCTCTTCGAGATATTGAGGATATGATTCAATTTGAGAATCGCTGTTTTTTATCCGTAGTTTTAATTTCTAATTAAATTTTTAGACTTAAACTTAAACTTAGACTTAAACTTAAACTTACCTATGGCTACCATCACGGCTTTCAAAGCAACGCTGCCCGATTTGAAAAAAATCGAGGATACCGACTGGTTTTTTGCTCAAGCAAAGGAATACTTTCCGCAATTTATAAAGGAAGGTTTTTTCAAAGCTGCCGGGCAAGAGGACGTAATGATCATTCAGCGAGTGAAAAATTCGCAAGGCGATTTTGTTGGTTTGATTGCGTGTACGGATATTAAAGATTACTTGTCAGGGAAAATCGTGCGCCACGAACGCACCCTCGAAGAAAAAGAACGCAAGATGATGAGCCTCACCAAAGAACGAAATGCCATGATAAAACCCACCATGCTCACCTACCTTAAAATACAGGAAATCACAGATTTACTACTCAAATATGCCGAAAAATATCCCGCCCATCATCAAATCAATTTCTTAGGCGAAAAACACAGTTTTCATATCATTGATAAAGAAAAACACACGAAAAGACTCGCCCGAATGTTCAAAAAACACCTCCCGAAAGTCTATATCGCTGATGGGCATCACCGCTTTGCTACTGCCGCCAATTTGTACAAACAAAATCCTGAAAGACGCTATTTTCTTTCCGCCTTATTTGGTTCTGACCAATTGGAAATCAATGAGTTCAATCGAATTGTAGAAACCCTGAACGATTACTCGCCAAAGGAATTTCTCGCCCAATTAGAAAAGATATTTGACATCATACCGCTTTCTAAAGCACGCAAACCCAAGCGTATCCACGAAATCGTAATGTACCTTGCCCAAGACTGGTACGCCCTTCGCCTCAAAGAAGAAGAAATCGAAAAACTCACCAAATTTTCTCCCGCCGAAACATTGGATGTCAGCATACTGAACCGCTTGGTCATCAAAGATATTTTGGGTATCAAGGATGTTCGTTCGGATGCGCGGGTCAGGTACATCGAAGGCACAAAAGGCATCGAAGAAATCCAAAAGAAAGTTGGCAAAAAAGGCAAGCGCGTAGGCTTCATATTATATCCTATCAAGGGCAAAAGTTTCATCACCGTCTCCGATAGTGACGAGACACTCCCGCCCAAGTCCACCTTCTTCACACCACGTATGCGAAATGGTTTTATCGTACAAAGGTTCTGATGTGTTGACGAGTTGATGAATTGATGAGTTGATGAATTGACGAGTTGTAGAGTTGTCGTTTTTTTTGCCTCATAAAATCCGCCAATTCGACAACTCATCAACTCCTCAATTCGTTATACCATCATGGATGCGAATGAATTATTAAAATTATCGGAACGCCATCCTATCGTCTTGTTTGATGGGGTGTGTAATCTGTGTGATGGCTTTGTACAATTTGTGATGAAACGCGATAAGGTGGGGGCATTTCGTTTTGCGCCGCTTCAGTCGGAGGCAGGGCGCACGCTTTTACGTCATTTTAATTTGGATGAAGCTGCGATGGATACCGTCATTTTGATAGAAAATGGTACGATACACACCAAATCCACCGCTGCATTGCGAACCGCACGGAATATTGGTGGCGTTTGGGGATTAGCATACGTCTTTATCATTTTACCAAAATTTATACGAAATAGTGTGTATGATTTTATTGCCAAAAATCGTTATCGTTGGTTTGGTAAAAAAGACGCTTGTATGATACCTACGCCGGAGGTGAGAGCGAGATTTTTGCAATAAAATCACAAAATTCAGCACATCAAATAATTTGGTGAAGACATTGAAATAAAATGACTAATTTATTCTTCCTAATTGCCTAACATAGAGGAAAGTTGGCGTGATTTGAGCGAACCTAAGCCTTATCCGATACCCAAACAAGAACCAATGGTCGTGCGAGACGATGGAGAGTGAATGCCCGTAGCACAGACATTCCTGCCTGTTTTTGTGTGAGTTACAGACAGGAATGTCTGTGTTACGCTACACCAAAATACTGCGATATTGATAGCCCAAAATAATCATTAAAATAGCAAGATGAGTTAATTCGGCAGCCGTAATATTTTTAATTCGTGTAAGCGCGGCAGCTGATAAAATGCCAAGCGGCATAGCGACCAAGAGAAGATGTTCGGTAGTGATGCCTAATTGAAAGGTAATAGAGAAGATGCTGATTATCAGTATCCAAAATAGCAAACTGTAATTCTTTTGTGCTTGTGCGCTGGTGCGGGTATTGAGATTGCCGGAGGCTATGGCGAAACCGATAATTGCCAATATAGTAATGGCGGGTTTGAGATAATCCCAAAAATCGCGGCGTGTGAGGAAGTCCTTGATACCGAAATTATTGTGAAATTGTCGTTGCAAAAATTCGGGAAAAGCATCGGTCAGAAAAAAGCCTGTACCTGCCAAGAAATAAGGAATCAGAAAACCAATAAATAAGATAAGATAATCCTTAAAATTGGAACTTCGTAGCATTAACATCCCCACAATGCCCAGTAACAAAAATATCCCGACAGGCAAATAACACAGACTCCCCACAGCCAGCCAAAGTCCGACATTAAAGATATTATCTGCACATTTACTTTCTCGATATGTTTTGAATAATTCCCAGATGGCAATAATGAGAAAAGTATTTGCCAATAAAACAGGATTCAAACCCGGCGTATAATGAAAAAAGCCAAGCACGAGAACATAACCCACCGCCGGAAGGTAAGTCGGGTCGGGCTGCATTTTGTAGCGATTGACGATATAATTGACCAACAAAGCCTGCCCTACAATATGCAAATACGCCAACAACTTAGACCAACCTCCCCACGCAACTACATGGTGCATCACCCACGCCCCCAACACACCTGACGATACAGGCGGCTGCTTTGCCATTGGCAAAATCAGGATATGAGAATACAATAAAAGCGCGTACAAAGCCACAAAAAACATGGTGTACGGCTGGTAATTTTTGAATAACTGAAGCACTGCTTATTGGTCGATAGTCCGTAGTCGATAGCCCATAGCGAGGGGTACGAAACTATGGATTTTGTGACAAAGGTAAGAAATTAGTTTATTGAGTTTGTTAAGTTTATTAAGTTTATTGAGTTCATTAGGTTTATAGAGTTTATGGGGTTTATTAAGTTTATTAGTTTATCAGGTTTATAGAGTTTATTATCAATGTCTTCGCCAAATTGAGAATTGAGAATGTATTATTGACAATTAGTTTAAAATCGTTATTTATAATAAATTAAAAATGAATTGTTTACAAATATTTAAATAAAATAATTATCAACGCTCAATTATCAATTTTTCATTTGGCGAACGTATTGTATTATTGAAATTACTTAATAAACTTAATCAACTCAATGAACCTAATCAACTCAATAAACCTAATAAACTAACCTCGTTAATTTGAGATTGCTTCGTCGTTCGCTGGCTATAATCGCTTCATTTGCAGCGATTTGTTTGCCTTCACGGAGTAGGAGAGAGACATCGTTGGATTCTGTATTGTAGATGCTGTTGCGTTGTTGATTGCCCGTAGTACCCACTAAATATTCGTTAATTGTAGTCTTGTA
>Ga0209093_1001618_pt1 | contig 12767 bp, 6 predicted proteins | sample SidtaG_4_FD_187450 | JGI IMG/M metagenome (GOLD analysis project Ga0209093, IMG submission 187450) | Marine algal microbial communities from Sidmouth, United Kingdom - Sidmouth_Male1 metaG (SPAdes) (version 2) | ecosystem: Host-associated > Algae > Red algae > Unclassified | place: Sidmouth...
GCGGGTTCTGCCCGCGCCGCGCGCACACGATCGCGCACCCGAGTCGATGCGGCGCCTTAATGCGTTAGTGTCTAATCATTGAGCTCTAATGCAACTAATGCAACATTTGTCAGCTTTTAGACCGTCGTCCGTATTGGTTATCGGAGGACGCACGAGAACCAACACTTACCTTTTCGCTACCCTCCCATTGGCTCTGCCTGTTCTTATTTTCATTCTGAACCAGTCGTTACCTCGGTCCCGGACGTAACGATTGGTCACGGTGCGCCGTCTCCAGGTTTATGCATGGTACATATGCCGGCCGCGGTTACTCCCCACGCCCCTCACATAGGGGCGCTACTGCGAACCCTATATGCACGGTAGTGACGTCGGATTCGCTCAAGCCAACAGCACGGTCGACGTCAAGTGGAAAATTTCATGGGGGGCTACTCAACTGGCGAATTTGATGTCATGACGACGACTCCGGGATTCGCCGGCGCCGTAGTGGGGCCTCCGTGGGGCCTCTGAACTGGGTGCTTGGGTGGGGGCGTCGCCGTCGGCTTCGACCGTGGCTGGCGGGTTAGAAGGCACTGCCTGACTGTGCCGCGCTGTGACCTGCTCGTCCGTCTCTTTCGCATCCTTTTCCGCTCCCTCCCGTTGTGGCCGGAGGGTGGCCGTCTTGACAGTATCCACTGCCAGCCACTCTTCTCCTTCCCGTCGTCTTCGCGCCCGCCGAGGGCGTGACCGTTGCAGCTGCGGCTGCGTTTGCCCCCTCCCGTCGCCCATCATGGTGAACTTCACGGTGGATCAGATGCGCGAGATCATGGACAAGAAAAACAACATCCGAAACATGTCGGTCATTGCCCATGTCGACCATGGCAAGTCGACCTTGACGGACTCCCTTGTCGCGGCCGCCGGCATTATTGCCATGGCCAACGCCGGCGACGCCCGTCTGACAGACACCCGCCAGGACGAGCAGGATCGCTGCATTACGATCGTACGTTAGGATTGTTCCTTGGGGTTGATGGTCGCTGTGGTGTGGCCCCGAGTAGTGTCTACCCGTACTTGTCCTGTGGCATCCAGGCATGTGTTCTGACCTCTTGTTGGCGCTACCTCTCTTGGCCGTGTCTTTTCGCATGTCTTGGTGTTCATTGTGTGATGCCATTTTCTTCTTTCTTTGGTGCATCGCAGAAATCGACTGGCATCAGCCTGTACTTCCAGTTCGACCCGGATCTGGCGCTGCCCAAGGACGCTGATGGCCGCGAGTTTTTGATCAACCTCATCGACTCGCCCGGTCACGTCGACTTCAGCTCTGAGGTGACGGCGGCGCTCCGCGTGACAGATGGTGCCCTGGTGGTGGTCGATTCGGTGGAGGGCGTTTGCGTGCAGACTGAGACGGTGCTGCGGCAGGCGCTGACGGAGCGCATCATTCCGGTGATGACGATCAACAAGCTTGACCGCTCCTTCCTGGAGCTGCAGCTGGAGCCGGAGGAGATGTACCAGAACTTCCAGCGCATTATTGAGAACGCCAACGTCATCATGGCCACGTACCAGGACGAGAAGGTCGGTGATGTGCAGGTGTACCCCGAGAAGGGAACTATCGCCTTCTCCGCCGGTCTCCACGGCTGGGCCTTCACGCTGACGCGCTTTGCGCGCATGTACGCGAAGAAGTTCAAGGTCGACGTGGAGAAGATGCTCGGGCGCCTGTGGGGCGACAACTTCTTTGACCGCGCTAACAAGAAGTGGATCAAGAAGGAGAAGGACGGGGTGTCGCGCGCCTTCTGCGAGTTCGTCATCAAGCCCATTAAGAAGATCATTGAGCTTGCCATGTCCGACAAGGTCGACAACCTGGTCGCGCTGCTTGCCACGCTCGACGTGACGCTGACGACGGAAGAGAAGGAGCTGCGCCAGAAGAAGCTGATGAAGCGCGTGCTGCAGAAGTGGCTGCCCGCTGACCAGGCGCTGCTGGAAATGATGATTACCCACCTGCCGTCGCCCGCGAAGGCGCAGAGGTACCGTGTGGACACTCTGTACGAGGGGCCCCTGGACGACGTGTGCGCCACGTCCATCCGCAACTGCGACCCCAACGGCCCGCTCATGCTGTACATCTCCAAGATGGTGCCGGCGGCCGACCGCGGTCGGTTCATTGCCTTCGGGCGTGTCTTCTCCGGGACGGTTCGCACGGGTGTGAAGGTGCGTATCATGGGCCCCAACTACGAGCCGGGCTCGAAGAAGGATCTCAACATCAAGGCCGTCCAGCGCGCCATGCTCATGATGGGGCGCCGCACGGAGGCCGTCGACTCGGTGCCGTGCGGTAACACGGTAGGGATTGTCGGCCTGGACGCGGTCATCCTCAAGACTGCTTCCATCTCCGACTCGGAGGACGCTTTCCCGCTCAAGGACATGAAGTATTCGGTGTCGGCTGTTGTGCGTGTTGCCGTGGAGCCCAAGAACCCTGGCGACCTGCCCAAGCTCGTGGAAGGCCTGAAGCGCTTGTCCAAGTCGGATCCGCTGGTGCAGTGCTCCACGGAGGAGTCCGGAGAGCACATCATTGCCGGTGCGGGTGAGCTCCATTTGGAGATTTGCCTGAAGGATCTGCAAGAGGACTTCATGAACGGTGCCGAGATTCGCGTCTCCAACCCCGTCGTTTCCTTCCGCGAGTCGGTTGGTGGCGTGGACAACCCGGAGGACACGGCCATCTGCCTGTCCAAGTCGGCCAACAAGCACAACCGCATCTACCTCTACGCGGAGCCGCTGCCGTCGGGCCTGACTGAGGCCATTGAGGACGGCAAGATCACGGCGCGCGACGATCCCAAGCTCCGCACGCGGACTCTCCGTGACGAGTACGGCATGGACGAGGATGCGGCGAAGAAGATCTGGGCGTTCACTGACTCGGGCTCGGCGTGCCTCATGATGGACCGCTCCAAGGCCGTGCAGTATTTGAACGAGATCAAGGATTCCATGGTATCGGCATTCCAGTGGGCCACCCGTGAGGGTGTGCTCTGCGACGAGAACATGCGCGGCCTTTCGTTCAACATCACGGACGTGACGCTGCACGCGGACGCTATTCACCGTGGCGCTGGGCAGATCATGCCCACTGCCCGGCGCTGCATGTACGGTGCGCAGATCAAGGCCAGCCCGCGCCTGCTCGAGCCTGTGTACTTGGTGGAGATCCAGTGCCCGGAGACCTCGGTCGGCTCCATCTATGGTGTGATGTCTCGCAAGCGCGGTCACGTGTTCGAGGAGACCCAGCGGCCGGGCACTCCCATGTACAACGTCAAGGCGTACCTGCCTGTGCAAGAGTCGTTCGGCTTCACCGCCGACCTGCGCTCGGCGACGTCGGGTCAGGCCTTCCCCCAGTGCGTGTTTGACCACTGGGAGACCATGCCGGGCAACCCCATTCTGCCCGAGGACAAGATGGTGTACGACTTGGTCATGAGCATCCGCACCCGGAAGGGTCTCAAGCCCAACGTGCCGAGCGTGGACAACTTTTACGACAAGCTCTAAGTTGCGGGCCGCTTTGTCATGGTGCGCATGTTTACGCTTGTATTTTCGTCTTTTTTCCTGCTTAGTTGGGTGTGTGCTCCTGTTCCTGGTCTGTTTGAGGGCTATGTTCAACGCACGTGGTTCTACACATTATTCTGTGTGTCGTCTCTGAGCGAGGTCTGTCCTCACCGCATTCATTGTGCTGCCACGCGCCACGATGAGTGTCTCACGCTTTCCCAGTGTGATACACATCGCGATCGCTGCGGCTATCAGGTGCAGTGAGCACGCGATGCTAATGTCGCCCTTGTCCCAGCTGCTGCATTCATTCAAGCGGCGGCCGCGTGTCACCTGCTCCCGCACGGCAGCCGGATTGCCGAAAACAGCCACGTCAGCGAGTCGTAGCGGATTGCCGCCCGTGATCCGGCTCACGGTGAGCCGACGATCGGTGCGGCCAGCAATTGATAGCGCTGGAGCGCCGCAAGCTGTCCATCAGCCGCCAATTGTAAATACGTCAGTTAAAGCAGTCGATATATTCGTTCAAGTTTCCTTTGCCGACAGACAGCGAGGAACAGAGAGAGCACGGGGGCACCCCCGCGTCTCTGCCGCAAGAATGAAGTATGCACTTTGCGGTCTCCGCACCCGCCACGCCCACCATACAGAAGGAAGGAGGAGCAAAGCAATGCAATACGCACACAGTTAAGAGCTGGCAGTGACCGCCGGCAACCGGCGGCTGCCGTCCAAGAGTTAGTCCATGGTCAACGCCGCGACGGCGACGGCGCCACGGCAGGCAGGGGGGCAAAGACGAAAAAACCCGCCCCCCCGCGCCATCGCAGCCACCGCCGCCGCCACCGCCGCGCCCCCCACCCCCACCCGCCGCCTCTGCCGCCACGCGCGGGAGCCTAGACGTAGCGGTAGTTGAAGTGCTCGTCCCACACCCCCCTCGGCACGGTCACCCGCACGCGGCCACGCCCCGGGGGCACGAGGCAGTAGAGCGCGCCCTCCCCCGCCCGGGAGCCCCACGCGCGCCACGAGCGCACGCACGCCCTTCGGCCGACGCGCGCGGGCCGGCCGACGAGGCGCCACCCGACCACCAAAATCACATTGCCGCCGCGCGCGCGCCCCCGCGGCGGGTGCACGCCAATGACGAGGGGCTTGCCCGGGTTGCGCTCCCGCGGGCGGAGGAGGAGCACCCGCCGCTGAAACGTTTGCGCCATGACCATGGCGCCGGCCGCGTCGACGACCAGGGACAGCCCCGAGGCGCGCCAGAAGACGGCCGGCGGCGCCGCCACGCGCGTGCCACCGCCGTCGAGGCGGGTGTGGTAGAGCGTGCCGCGCCCCTGAAACGCGACGCGTGAGGAAAAGAGGTCCCCGCGCAACGCATTGGCAAAGCGGTGCGCCGTGTACTCGGCCATCCCATTGGTCGACGACACAAACGTGGCGATGGGCGGCGTGTAGCCGTCGTGCGCGACCGCGTCGCGCGGCGATCGGTACGTGCACTGGCGAGCGTCAAAGCGGCCGCGGTTGCGGTTTGGGGACCCATAGTAGCGCCCGCGCTCGACGCGGAGCAGCCGGTCGGGCTCGTCGGGCGGCTGCGCGCCCGATGCAGTACACGAGAGCGAGACAAACCCATAACCCTGATTGGCACTATTGTCCGACGTGAAGAGCGCGCCCGACGAGTGGACGAGGAGCGACATGGCGTTGCGGATGCCCGACGCGTACACGCGCACCGAGGCGCCGCCAGCGACAATGTCGGCTCGCTCTGGGTGGCGGTAATCCGAGTAGCGCACCGTACCGTTAAAGCCGCGCCGGTTGACGTACGCAATGAGCACCGCCGAGGAGAGGGGCGAGTCGGGCACCCCGCCAATGCCGTCGCCCGGCGTCGAAACGCCCGCGTTGGTCATGGACCCAGAATTGATCAGCAGCGCGCCCCATTCGTTGAACTCGAGCGCTGACACCGAGTGGTCGTGCGCCGACACGGGGAGGCCCGACACGACCGTCCGCGTGTGCCTGATGCACGTGCCCGACCGGACGGTTGGGTCCGCTACGAGCTCCTCCACCTGCCCATTGGCCCACGCGCGCTCGTCGCCGCCCGCAAAGCGGGACTTTAGGAAGAGCGTCGCCGTCGTCACGTACAGGCGGGGCATGACGTCGGCAACGTGGTGCGGGTTGAAGGCCATGCCCATGACGCTCCGCTTGGCGCCATCGACGGTCAGCGCCTTGGACGTACACGCCGCTGTCACCCGGTAGTCGCCCGTCACGCTTAGGCGGGTCACGCGGCCAGACAAGTCGCCAAGGTAGTAGGCGCCGTCCGGACCGATTCGGAGGACCACCGCTTGCGGCGTGCGGTAGGCGCCCTGGCCACGGGCGTTGCGCAAATACGTTTCGGTAAACCGCACCGCCGAACGCGAGCGCGCGTAGGTGAGCGTCGCGCGGCGGGGCCACGGGAGCACCCCAAACCCATTGGCAACCACCACCCCCGCCGTGCCGGCCCAGTGCGGCGGCGTGCGTACGCGCATGACCGTGTCGGTCGGCGGCTCGAGCGGCCGGACCTCCACCCCGTCGACACGCACGGCAGGCTGGTTATAAAAGCCTGTGCCGCGGACGGTGATAATGCCGCCGCTGAGCGGCAGGCGCGTCGGGTAAATCGACGTGAGCGTCGGTGGGCGGCGCTGCCACAGCTGCGGCAGCTGCACCGTCACAGAAGTGACGGCCGACGCTGCGTCGCCGGTATTGTCCACGACGCGCAGACGCAGGCGCGTCGTGCCGAGCGGAAACTCGAGGCGCGGGTTCTTGGCTGTCGAAAGAAGCCTGCCCGTCGTCGCGTCGGACCACCGGTACGAGACGATGCGGCCGGACACGGGTGGGGGGCCTGCGGCAAAGTAGTGTGAGTGGGAGCGCGAGCCGTCGAGCACAACAGCGGCGACGCGGGAGGGCGCCCACGTTGTTAGCGTGACGGGGGGGTTGGGCACCGCGTGCGCGCGGTGGTCAAACGATTGCTGGGCGCCGGTGGGGGTGGGGCCGCCCGCCGCCGCAATGGCGGTGGAGAGGAGGAGGACCAGCGAGACGGCGGCGCGGGTAAACGTCACCGTCACCCGCCGCGGGGAGGGGGGAGGGGAAGCAGAGCGGCAAGTGGAAGGCGCAGGCGTTGCTGGGGATGGGTCGCTGGCAGACCGGCCGCCGCCAGCCGCCATTCCGCCGGGGGCAGAGGGAGACACCGTGACCGCTGCGCCACTTGCCCGACGGTGGACACGGGAGCGCTGCGGCGGCGCGCAGTCGGCGCCGCATCGATACCGACGCTGCGCCACTGGTGGGGAGGGGGGGAGGGTGTCAAGTCGCTACCGACACCAAGGGCACGAGCGCACCTGTGCGGTCTGATGGCGGTGGTTGTGGGCGCCGGCAGCGGCAGCAGCAGCGGCCGTGGAAGTTGGCCCCACCGCCCGCAGCTCGACGACGGCGCCACACGGCTGGTGCCGACACTGTCGCCAGCCGCCGGCGCGTCACTGGGCGCGCGCGAAAACAACACAGAGCTCCACCGACGCGGCGGTCGACGGCCGCCGACCCCCCGCTCGCGCCGACCCGCCGCCCGACGCAACGCTGTCGGCCGATGGGGGCGTGCGCGCTGCTGCCGCGCGCGCCGCCCCATCTACCGCCGTCCGCGGCCGGCAGCCGCGGGGGCACGGCGGCGCGCCCACCGCGGGCGTCTGCGGCCGCCGCCCCGCGCGGCGGGCGGCCACTCGTGTGGGTGGGAGGGGGGAGGGCAAAACCCGCTGGACGGGCCGACCGCCGCCGGGGCCGCCTACAAATGCCCCGGTGGCGGCGGCGGCGGCGGCGGCGGCGACGGCGGCGGCGGGTGAGCGAGAGGGTGCAGGGGGGGGGTGACGCCATCGTCCCAGCGCCGCGTGCGCCGACACCCCACGCCCGCGCGGCGGAGGTGGTGGCGGGCGCGCCGGGGCGCGCGGCGCCCCTCCCCGGCGCCACCCTCAGCATGGCCGGCCAGCGGGCGGGACGCAAAACCACAGGCGGCCGGGCGTTGGCCGGCGCCTCCGCCACCGCAGCGGCGGCGCCGCGCGGCGCCCCCGACACCCGCCGCCGGCCGCCGGCGTGTGCGGGGCCGCTGGGCGGCGGGGGCCGTCACCCAGAGCACCCCCCCCGCCCCGCCCCCCGTCCACGTGGATCGAGGCCTGTGATCCACACCCCCGGCGGCACCGTGCGCGGCCGCGCGGGCGATGACAGTTGGGGCCGCCCCCCGTGCGGCGGGGGGCGCCGACGAGGGACCCGCGGCGGCGCGCGCGGCTGCAGGCCGTCGCGACAAGAGGCCTGGGCCGCTGACCGCGGCGGCCGAGGGCGCCGGCGCGCGCGCGCGCTTTTTGTCGGTGCGGTAGCCGTTGGCTGCCGGCCTGCCTGCCACACGAGACGGGGATGGCGTCGGTGGAACCTGCACGCATCGAGACACACTCTATTCACAAGGTGGAAAACTTTCCATCAAAGTAAAAAACCGCATGTCTCAAACTACACTGTATTCGTCGATTGTGGGGTATGAACAAGAAAATGGGCGCGCGTGGCGTCTCGCGAACGCTTGTCTTCCGCACGAGGATGATCCCTCTGTACATGCGGGTGCACAGGATTCCATACCGTCACCGTGGGTGCGCGCGCCCCACAGTCTATAGAAGTAGGAGCTCGCCGGCTGACTGGCGCCACGGTGGCTGCGATACATATTGTCGCGCAGCCGAGCGCTAGAGTATCCGGGGAAAGGGGGCCAGAAGAAACCAAGTGTGCTACGCGATGGGAGGATACAGAAGGGGCGGGTGCCGTTGTTGCCCTTGTAGTGTTGCGCTGCACTGACCACAGGTCCCAATGCCAGTGTTTATGATGCCTTGGATGCATCTTTGTTGACAACGAGCGTCTGTGTGCGGACAGGTGAGGTGCTGTGCTGCAACGTAGTGTCCAAGTTCCGGCGTGGGTCTCGTTCATACAACCCGAGTATTGAAAAACATGATCATGAAAGAATTTTAAAAGTGTATTTCAGATGGAGCATGGACTCGCCGACCACCAAATGGGTCATTGCAAGCACTTCTGTTCAATGAGGTGAGCCGACCTGCTGCGCACGAGGAGGGCGCTCGATTCACCAGCGCTTTCGTGAGGCTGTCCCGGATCCTCTGCCCATCACGACACTCTCCTCAGACCCAAGAAGAAAGTCAGACCGGCTGTGAATCTGGGGTGATCGCAGACGCTTTCCGTCGACAAGGATGGAGGCTACTGCGCCATCACAGTGTGCCATCACTGTGGAATCGCAGGTGCAGCACAGAGACCCACAGCCCATGCGTACTGTCAAGAGCGCGCCGCCGCCACCATCCCTGCCGCTGCCGCCGACAATGCCAAACGGGAGCCGCTGCGGACCATCTACAAACACCGAGGCACTGTCACGCTCTGCCACGGCGCGTCGTGCACACCAGCGGCTGGAAACGTCCCCTTTCCACTGAGCTGGCTCCACGCGTATCGTGCAGGGGCTCCTACTCCCCGCTTTGCTGCATTATGGAGATTCGTGGGCGTGGGCACCCGCCTCCGAGCTGGGGAGAAATCTCAGCAGACGCGTCGACACCACTCGGGAAGTGCAGATCCCACGAGGCCGAAGTGCACTTTCCTGGGGGACGCACCCCGCAGAACCGTGAATCGGTTCTTCTGAGGCGGAAGCCACCGCGCGGGCGCCAGTGCCGACCTGGACGGCGTTGGCGACGAGGGGCGCGTCGTGCCACGCCGAAAGTGCCACCCGTGTGCTCGTTCCTGCGTCCGCCCCGGGCAGCACGTTGCCACGTCTATTGCTGTCTTCCCAATTTCGGACGATGTGGTCCATGTCAAGACAGGGTCTTGGTCAACTGCCCATTGGTCGATCCACTTTATCCGGCTGAATGGACGGCTGAGACACAGTTTCGCACTATTGATCGGCCTATTGATCACCCTTCTTGACATCGACGGGATCGGCCAGGAACGGGAAGATAGCAGTACTGTAGGCATGGTAGCACTTCTGAGAGGGATGGGCGATTGTCTGTCGGAGTATCGACGATTGTTCGAATCTAGCTACTGCGTGTGCCCCGGGCAAGTGCAAGACTGAAAGGTCCGGGGCCGCAGATGGGGTAGTGTGAATAGGGATGTGAATGTTTCTCCATGTCGTAGCTCCTGGAGTGGTATGACCTGGCTTGAGCACTGTCGACCTAAACTTCTTAGCTCTGTGGATGGGCACGCATTCTACATGCTCACAGAGGAGACGCGTGTGGTTGACCACTGGACGCATGCGGCTCGCTGCTTCCCGCCATTTCGTCGCAGTTGCATCAGCCACCGATCCGCAGGCCGGCTCGCTGTCCCGCAACGACGTTTGGGTGTGTTGGCACGTGACCAAGTCCGATGCGCATGGTGGATGATGGGGTGAGGGGCGGGGAGACGTGTGCCGTTGGCGGTGGGGGGCGCCACCGTCGCTGCGACCTGGCCTGGGGACTCGCTTCCCCCGACGGCCGGTGCTGTGACCGCTCTCGACATCGCCACGGCGTCGTCGTACGAATTGTGAGGCATGTGCGGTTCGTGCAGACTGCCGCCCGCAGGCCGGGTGAGGACCGTCGTTTGCGAGTGGCGCCATCTGCCCGGGAACGGGACGCCGCTAGGTATAGAAAGCAGGCGGAAGAGCACAAGGCGCCCGTGCCGCTCCAAACAAAGACGGGCGCGCCAGGCGTCACGGCGTCGCGTAAGGCGCGGTGTGCCACGGTGCGACGTGCGCGGGGCGCCCGGCCGTCGTGCGCCGAGTGGTGGCGCAAGGTCTAGCTAGGCTTTGCTGCCGTCGCGGCATTCTCGTTCTCTTGCTGGTTTTTTGACACTGGGCGAGGTGGCGCCACCCCCCCAACGCGCAGCTGCCGCCCCCACAGACCCCGCCAGCCTGACCGCCACGCCCCCACCGACGCCATTCATGGAACGATGGCCCCACCGGCAACACGGCCGCGGCAAGAGCCGCGCCCGCCGCCGTGCCTCTCCAGCCGTTTCCCCTCGACCCCGCGGTCGCCGGGGGGAGCCGCTACGTCGGCGCCGCGGCGGGCGGCGACGCACCCCGTATCCTCAGTTGAGGTCGGCGGCGACGGTGCTGCCATCTATCACCGCGCGGTCACGGCGGCCGCAGGCGCGCTCACCGCGCGACCGCGCCGTCGACCGACGGTTGGCCGCCGCGCGGCGAGCGGGTGGACCTGCGTACCGGGGGTGGGGGGCAGCCACAGCAGCCACGAGGCCCGTTGCCCCTGTGGCGTGAGCGCGCGCCCCGTTGAGGGCGCCGCCCGTCCCCACCAGCGGCCCACCCGTTTTCACCGCTGCAGGCGGTCGCCGGTGGCGCCGTCCAAGGCACGGGGCGCGGCAGTGACGGCCGACGGTGGTCGGGGTTTCCCCCCCGCCAAGCGCCGCTGTGTCGGCAAACGTCCACGCTCCCGCCGTCCGTGGTCGCGGCGGGGGGAGGGGCGCAACCACCTCACCCGCCGACACGCCCGCGCCGCCCCGCCGTCGGCGCCGTGCGCCCGACCACCGACGGCGCAGAGTGGACGGCGCGTGGCGGGGCAAGGACGGCGGCTGTCGGCCACTCCCCGCCGCCGCCGCCCGCCGCACGCCATTGATGAGGACGGCGTCGGTCTGCGGGCGAGCCGTGGCGGCGCCCCGCCTCGGCCGCGATGGGATGATCAGGACGCGGTCTGCCCGCCGCTGGGCGGCTGCCGCGTGCACCCGCCGCAGCGGCAGCTGGGGCGGCGCCTCGCCGCGCCGCTCGTCACGCCGTCACCCCGTGGACGGGTGACCGCGCGCCGAATCGCGTGGCGGCCGCCGCGGCCTGACGCGTCAGGCACTGTGAGGGGGGGCCCCGCCCCCGTGGCGGCGCCTCGCCCGTCCGCGGCCAATGGGGTGGTGCCGTCAGCCGGGGTCGTTTCGACACAGTCTTCGGGACGTCGGGCGACCCACTCGGCGGCCACCGCGTCGGGTCCGCCCGCTCAGGTGGGTTACGTTTGGGCCCGTTGGGTGGCGGCGGGCACACTCTCAGCCGCGCAGCGCCTCCCGCTGCCCCCGGCGGGCCACTAGCAACGGCGTGCCCCCGCTGCGATCTGGCAGCGGGCTGACGGGAGCCGCGATGCGCGGCGTCGCCGGCTGTCTGCCACCCGGTCGTCGCGTGTCGGCCGCCCCGTCGGCCGGTACGTTGAACGGTCCGCGTGTGTGCTCGTCAGGGCCAGCGTGCCGAGCCGCGCTGGCCAACCGCCGCTGCGCGGACCGCACGGGCCGGCGGCTGCTCTCGGGCGGGCGTTTTATCGTTCTTTGTGTATTTGTTTGCCCCCCCCCACCCGTGGGGCCGCGCCTGCGCCGCGCGCCCCGCCACGGCCGCGCCTCGGTGGACGGCGGCGCGGCGGCCACGTTGGCGGATCCAACCAACACTGGGCGCCCGCGCCCCTTGTTGCGTGAGGTGGGGGAACAGTACTGTACGGGGTTTGGGAGGAGCAGAGATGGGTGACCCACCGGCCGGTGCGTTGCGGCGGCCGTGCCCCGCCGCGTCTTGTCGCCCCCCCCCCCCCCCCCCCCCCCCCCGCCTTGCCGCCGCACCCACACAGGCGCTGTCTTCAGGCCCGGCCCGCCGCCAATTTTTTTACCGCGCGCCACCGGTCGTGGAGGGGCGGCCGCGGCGGTCTCGGCGCTGCGCAGCGCCGCGTGGCGGCGGGGCGCGCTCCCCCCCCCGCGTCGCGAGCGCGCGCGGGCGCGGGTGGCACGCCGCGCTCGGCGGGGCGGCCGTTGGGCGCCGCGTGCCGCACACTGCCTTTTTCCAACTGTTTGCCACGCATCGCCGGCGGCGGGCGTGTGTGCCCCACCTGCATTGCCGGGCGGGATCCCCCGCGTCGTCGGGCGCGTCGACGCCGCCGCCGCGCGCCGCGCGCGTCGACCCCCGCCCGCCGCCACGTCGCCGCGCCGGTGGGGTCCCTCGCGGCACGACCACGCCCGCCCGCGGCGGGCGGATCCCCGCCGCTGCCCCCACCGCCGGCCTCTGCCGCTGCGGCCGCTGCCGCCGGCGCCGGCGCCATGGCAGACACCACCGGCGCCGCCGTGGCCGCCGGCAGCCGGCAGCCCGCCAAGACCCCCCCCCGCGGGGCGGCGCACGCCCCCCCCCCCCCCCCGCGCCGTCGGCCGCCGCGCGGCGAGCAGCCCCGCCATGCCCCCCCTGCTGGCACCGCCGGCGGCGTCGGCGGGGGCGACGGCGGCGGGGGAGGAACCCCCCCCCCCCCCCCCCCCCCCCCCCCCCCCCCCCC
>Ga0209093_1001619_pt1 | contig 12758 bp, 13 predicted proteins | sample SidtaG_4_FD_187450 | JGI IMG/M metagenome (GOLD analysis project Ga0209093, IMG submission 187450) | Marine algal microbial communities from Sidmouth, United Kingdom - Sidmouth_Male1 metaG (SPAdes) (version 2) | ecosystem: Host-associated > Algae > Red algae > Unclassified | place: Sidmouth...
ACCCCTCTCACAGGGGCCGTTAAGGCCTATAAAATTGGGTCGCGACCCAAATGGATCTCAGCCACTGATATTTTACCACGTTTCAGTGTAATGCTCAGACCCAGAAGAGCCACCTTAACTAGGCGTGACAGCTACGGCCAGTCGCAACAGGCGGCCTGGGTGTCAGCCCGTTTTCCCACTCGCCCGCTCACCAGCCAGCCCGCGCGCCCGACCACGTGGCGGCCCATTTATCATAGTGACAATTGCACCAGTAAAAAGGTACGCCAAATGGATGCCTGCACGCTCTAATGCGAAAACAATCACCGGGTAGACGCCCAGCAGAAGAAGTTCAGCTCAGAATCCAATAAACGGGGGCCAGTGCCACATTCAATCACCATGACCGTCCTCGCGACCAGCGTCTCGTCCCCCGCCAGCCGATCGTCATCCCCCGCATCCCCAATGGGAAAAAAGGCACCCCCCACCAGCGCAGTCCGGGCCGGGCAGCCGGTCTTCGCCAGTGGAACTGAAACTGGACGATCACCGGACATGTCGCGGAAACTTGGCGAAACTCGAGTTCGGCATAACTATTGGTTCCGAGCGGCGCCACCCGCGCCGACCGACGGCTATCCTCACTCAAAACGACGCCGCCGACCTGCCCTCTGGTGTCGGCGTCGTCGGTTCCTCGCCACGGCGGGTGTGTGAGCCAGAGACAGGCCCGAGAGGAGCTTCACGTGCCAACTAAAACGAGGAAGGCGGCCAGTGCGCGGCCGGGAAACAGGAGCGGTGGGCGCCAGCCACAGGCGAGGACGAGGCCGGCGCCAGAGCGCCAAAGCCCGTGCCCCTGCGACGACGCTCCCATCCAGCCAGCAGCCGTCCGACACCGTCCACATCAGCATCCCGTCCGCCCGCTTGACCTGACAACTCGACGAGCACCGCCGGAGCCAGCAGCAACACGGCCACGCTGATCCTTTGTAGGCACGATGACCGCCATCTGCAACCCGTAGAGCATGCAGAAAGCGGCGACCGCCGGCGGTAGCGACGCGGCGCCGAAGAGAGCCCAGATGGAAACGAAAAGACTGAGAAATACCAGTACCGTTGTTCGACGGCCGCAACGTTGCCGTTTCCGGCACTCGGAGGGGCGTCGCGGCGAGACAGACCCACAGCCGGGTCAAGCCGGCCTGCGCCTCGAGAGTGCCGCCTCAGAGGCGCGCCTAGCACGGGGAGTACACCAGGGTGTTCAGTGCTTCCAGTCTGGGAGGGCCTGTGGGAGAGGGGAGGGAAATGGACAGCTTCCGAGAGCGGCGGCGGGGGGGGGATCGTCGGCCAGGGGAGGTGGGGTTGATGCGCATGTCTGGAGGCCGCAGCAACAAACCGTCGCCCCGAAGCGGGGGAATGGCAGGACATGGCGAGCAGGGCGGCGAGATTCTCCCAGCAGCGTCACGGCCCGAACGAAGAGAGATCCGACACATACCGCGCAACCATGCGGGTCGCCTTCTGCGGAAAAGGGGCGGGGACAAGTGCCAAAGCGAAAGCGGCGCATGAAACGGCGGCAGAGCCGAAAGGTTAACAGAAGACGAGGCCGAAGGATACTTCCCGCACCGTCGGTCGGGGTGAAGAGTCAGCCGACCGACAGCGGGAAGGCTACGATTTGAAACTTCCTCGCTCACATGCCCTCGCTTCTCGCTGTTGCGGCTGCAACGAAGCACAGGGGGGGGTGTCGGTCAATGGGCCAGTCGGCCGCCCCCAACCCCCCCCCCCCTCTTCTGGACGCCCCCTAAAGCTGCAGTCTGAGCGGTAGCCGCTGGCGTTTCTGCTCAGCACGTTTCCCACGCGCTCGCGCACCGGACGGCCCGACCTTCCCCCGGCCGTCCCCGCCGGCCTACACAGTCACGCGCTGGCTGCATTTTGCGGCTGGTGTGCGCCGCGCGTGTCTGGGTCCGACTCTGGAGTCGCATCGTCGGAAACCTGGTGCCCTCAGACGAAACCCAAACGGCCCCTGACGAACCCGAACGACACGCAGTCGTTCGGCTTTTGTTTAATTGTTCGTCTGGAGTACGAACGCCCGACGTCCCCGGGTTATCGTCCGGCAAAGTGGCAATCCGCCCACAGCTATCTGTCAGAGAGGTGCTTGTCAAGGCCTCTGGGAGATCCTTCCACACAGCCGGCCCGGTTCGAAGCCAATTTCCATGACATTCCCAGATCTTGGCAGCGACAAACATGGCCAATCAGAGTCCCTCTAGCTGCAAGGTTCCCAAGTCTACGAGACAAGTCGATGCAGCACCCCAGCGGCGGAAGGAGCCGTGGGTCGGAAGATTCTCTGCAGGCCCCACGCGGCTCCCCTCCAAACACTCTGTGTTCCGGCCAAACGGCATCACGATTGTCTTCCGGGAAAATGGTACGGGAATCCAAAAGAGCGCAAGATTTATGCTCCAAGAAAGGACGCCTCAGCACCTCATCGGGCATGCATGCACCTCTTCAACAAGCAATCACCCAATATCGGCAGCCAATTACGCTTCAACAGATACTTCGTGTGACTACATTTATATACTGGGAAGTCGAAAAAAGTTCTCGGAGACAATCCGCCTCCCGCCCCCCGCCCCCCCTTCCCCGGCCTGACACGGAGCTGTGCACACCCGTCGGTCGAGGGGGTGGGTGCGCCACCAGCACCCGGTCTCGCCGCACCACGCCGTCGCCACCCCCCACCCACCACCCGACGACCGTGCGCAGCCTCATCCCAGCCGCACACGCGCTCGCACACGCCGTTTCTGATAGCTCGCGCGTGCGCTGCGACAGCGGCGCTCGGTCCGGGCCCGCAAAGTGCGTTGCTGGCGGTCGGCGAAAGCGCCCGCACTGACCGATGGCCGAGCCGCGGCAGGCGGGGGCAGGGCCGCAGTGCTGCTGGCTGCGGTCCGCTCGAGCGACGCTCGGGCCACGATCGCGTCGACCGAGGGGCCACGAGTGCGCTCGTCGGGTCTCTCGATAGCGACTGTGTGGCGCAGCCCCCCCCCCCCGGTGCAGATGCTCAAGAGGCCCCTTTGGTACCCTGAAACGCGAAGGACTGCGAGGCGCGGTCGTCAAACCGAAGTGGCTTTCCACCAATCATACCAGTCCGCTGGCAGTCCGAATATCGAGTATCTTTACCCCCTTTTTGCCCTTTCTGTGCAGCGCACCCACCCGGAATCGAATCAGCCCAGCTGCTCCGAGAAATAGGAGTTGGTGTGCAAGTATTGTGTTTCGGTCGTGTGGTCTGGTGGGTATCTCAATGAGTCCTGGTTCTATCGTGGATCGATGCTGTCCATGGCTCTCTCACACGTTCCTGTATCCGGTTTGACCAAGGTCCATATAATGTCGATGCAAGACTATGCCCAGATACGGATCGTCACTCAGAGTGCCTGGGGCCGCCTTCATACTGCAATGCGATTGGTTAGCTCATTTTCGCGCTACAAAATTGCAAGTACTCTCGTGAAATCGCGTGCATCCATTTCCTTCACATACCTTCTCTCTCTTCACGGCAGTGCTGTACGCTCTGGCCTTCTGGGCAGTAAGGGCCGCCAGATGTGCAAGAGACAGGTGCACCGGCGGGTGATCTGCTGCGCTCGATCGCGAGTCCCATCCATCCCCCGTCTGACTGGTAGTACTGCGCAACCGGCGTTGTACTCGGCGGCGCTCGTCTGGGGTGCGTCCACGCCGCGGTTTCTGTCCCTTTTCCGATTTGCGGCGCTCGGCCGATGATCATGAGCGCCGCTGGCTCGTGTGCTCGGTCGGACCCCGGGGGTGGTCGGGTGCTGGCAGCGGGGCGTGTCAATTGGAATTGGGTGTGTCAGGAATTGGAGGGATTTATCTGCTTCGCATGTATTTGGTAGCGCGGGGCCGGGCCAACTAGGGGCCCCCATCCCCGCGCAGCGATTTCCGCCCTTTAAGGACGAAGGGCGACGACGGTGGGACGTATCGTCGTCGCCGGCAAGTAAACCGTGCCTGTTTGTCTTGGAATCTCGGTCGGCCTGACTTCCTGAACCTCGAGTCCTGTAGCACGTGACGCACGAGCGGCTGGGACGGCCGGAACTTCCCTCCTTTCCGAGGTGATCGTGATTCATTGTACAACATTTGGCGCTCCGGGTGAGACTCTGGGATTGCTAGTGCGGTGCCGGGGACGAATCATGTTGGTGGATCGATTGCGCGACCCTAGACAGGTTGTCTTGGGTGCAAATTTGACGGTCGAGCGAGGACGTCCCGAGGGACCGTGATTCCTGTTGTCTTCTCAGATTGCGGATCTCTCTCTCCTTCCCCGCTCAAAGATGTTGCGTGGTAGACCGACATGCCTGACAAGCATCGAGAGCAATTACGCCATCGGCGAGAGACGACGGCACGCTGGCGCGGCCAACCCGGGACCCGGGTTTTCGGCCGAGGGTCGGCCCCGGATTGGCGGCGGTGGTACGGCGGTAGGTGAGTCGGACTCCCTTCCTGAGGGTCCCGGTCACACGCCGACCAACGGGACTCGTCACCGCATCATCCGGAGCGGGTGGCTGCGGGCACGGTGTGCCGCGATGGCCGCCAGGGGGCCTCCAACCAGCTCTTGGAATCAAGGCTCGCCGGGCTATGGGAAGTTGGCCACTTCCTATTGGGGCGCGGGTCTCGTCAAGCGGTGCTTGGCCGGTGAGCTGTGTCAGTTGTGGCGATGGCTCTAACAATTTCATCCTGACCCCGCCGCGGTACGATTGAGATGGCGTCCTTGGCGCTGGGCTACATTCTGTGCCAGATTGGCGACCCGGAAGGCGGCGGTGCTCAGCGCTGGAGAGCTCTTCCATGAATTCTCGGAGGCGTAATCGAGGAGCGTGAGGCGGAAGGAGACCAAGATGCTTTCCGGGGTCGTCATCATCGGTGTCTTCCCCCGGCGTCGCCATAACTGAGGGTGGGGCTTTGCCTGTGGCAGCCTATCCCGGTGATGAGTCCCTTTCAAGTCTCGCGGAGGACATCCGGACCCACGCGGGGTGCTCGGCAGACAGAGCTACTATGTTGCGACAAAGACCGGGAAAGATAAGACGCGACTAGTATCGCGCAACGCGAGATAGAGACGAAGCAGATATGAGTGCGAGCGAAAGACACTAGGGGTCTGCTGCGATATCGACGATGAGCCGTCGGGAACTCAACACCGACGGCGATGATACGGCGCGTGGTCACCGGCGGCGCCGCCGCAGTCGGATCCGCAGCCGTAACTGGCGGTCAACGGCGTCGCCGTCCTCTTCCCCTGACCAGAGCCCGAGCCGACGGAACCGGCCCCGCCGGCACGAATGCCTACGAGACGCTCTTTTGGGGTGGGCGCTGACTGGTGACCAGCGCTCCTCCCTGATGGGGTGGGACGGCTCTCAGCGATGCGTGCCCGGAGCGGCAGAGCCGCCACTGTCGGCCCCGTTAAGGAGATGGAAAGGCGACGCCCGTGCCGGGCGTCTGCGCACGCGGCGTGTCCGTCCCCGGGTCGTGGGGACGACCGCTTGGACAGAGGCCCAGCGGCGGGTGATGCCCCTGACAGGGATGCACGCGCGTTGGCAGCGCGTGGCATCCCTTAGGACAGACGGTAGTGAGCGCCGGCAACTGGACGTCGGCGGCGTCGACGACAAAGGACGTGTCGGCGACGCTTCAAGGGCGTCGCCTACGTGATCAGATATGGCTCCGCAAATAGCGATGGTCGGCATCGCCTGCCTCTTTCCCCTACCCGAGACAGAACCGACGGTCACGGCACAGCCGGCACGCATGGCGACGACGCGGAACTCTGAGGCGGTCGCAGATTGACTGACAGTGCCCTGCCCTGGAGGTGGCGTGGACGGGTCGACGCGATGTGTGCTGGGGGCGGCGGAATCGCCACGGTTGGCGAAATCTAGGAGGAAGAGGGGTAACGCCCATGCCGTGCGCCCGGGAATACGTACGGGCTGTCCGCGCATTGTGCATCGCAGATTGCGTCGCGCCGTCATCGTCGCCCAAATGCATGGTGAGCTCATGGTCGGTCGCCGACATTAATGTCAGCCGACCATGTTTTTTTCGTTCCACGCGACACATCTCATCCACTCTTCCCGTCACCGTCCGCGCAGGCGGCGCGCCCGGCCGGGGGTTGCCCGCCCTTCGGCCGAATCACGATGCGAAGATGGCGGAACAGGTTCCGCGAGGCGCACTTCCCCCCTGACGTAGGGGGAAGTCTGGGGCCGCAACGCCCTTGACGTGCGGGCGCGCCGCCTCTGGCAGGCGGCGGCGGTGGTGTCAACGACGGGCTGCTCACTTGCCGGCGCGGCGCTGCCGCGCGGCGGCGCCGTTGCAAGAATTTATGTCCTCTGCGGCGGCGCTGCCGGATGAAGCGCGGACTCATCGGCTTCCTGCTTTCCGGCGCCGCGCGACGCGCATCTTCACCTCCCCCCGTCGTCGTCGGCGCGAGCTGTGAGGCCGGCGGGAGGTCGTCTTCCCGCCCGCCTATTCGCGATGCGAAACCGGCCGCACGGGCTCCGCGCGGCGCGCTTCCCCCCTCGATTAGGAGAAATTCGGGGTCCGCAACGCCCTTGGCGTGAGGGCGTGCCACCTCAGGCGAGCGGCGGCGGCGGCGGCCACGATGGGCTGTCTCGGCTGTGCGGCGAGGACGCCGCAGTGTCAGATGAAGGAGATGTAGGACTAAGATATTAGCGTTGTACTCGACGGCGCTCGTCTGGGGTGCGTCCACGCCGCGGTTTCTGTCCCTTTTCCGATTTGCGGCGCTCGGCCGATGATCATGAGCGCCGCTGGCTCGTGTGCTCGGTCGGACCCCGGGGGTGGTCGGGTGCTGGCAGCGGGGCGTGTCAATTGGAATTGGGTGTGTCAGGAATTGGAGGGAGTTATCTGCTTCGCATGTATTTGGTAGCGCGGGGCCGGGCCAACTAGGGGCCCCCATCCCCGCGCAGCGATTTCCGCCCTTTATTGTGCTTCTCACAAAAACTGGATCCGCATCATCCGCTTCATCGGCATGCATCGCCCTCTGAGCCAATGAAACAGCGATTTTGCATCGGATGCTGATGCATCAGGGTCCAGTTTTTGTGGGAAGCACAATAAGGACGACGGGCGAGGACGGTGGGACGTACCGTCGTCGCCGGCAAGTAAACCGTGCCTGTTTGTCTTGGAATTTCGGTCGGCCTGACTTCCTGAACCTCGAGTCCTGTAGCACGTGACGCACCAGCGGCTGGGACGGCCGGAACTTCCCTCCTCTCCGAGGTGATCCCGATTCATTGCACTACAAGATATATATCATCTGGCGCGGAGATTTGGCCGATACAGCGAAAGCGTATACGTGAGACACGCAATATAATTGAGCTTCTCCTATTGTACTTCACAAAAACCTTCTCACAAGTACTGGACCTCGACTCATCAGCATCAGACAAAGTCGCTGACTAATTGGCCCACGAGGCGGTCCAAGCCGATGAAGCGGATGAAGCGGATCCAGTTTTTGTGAGGGGCACAAGCAACATCCGCGAATTTCAGCTTGGCCACCGCGGCGTGAAGGAAACGCGTGCCGGTGTTATCGCAGCCAGACCAGCAAAGTTTTCCTGAGAAAAAGGGCCACCGATGAGATCGCGTTATCTCCCTCGCAACCGCGCTCTCCTGTCCGCCATCGGTTGCCCTCTCCGCTCTTGACGATGCCACACGCTCGAGAGCTTCGGGCTACTTTAGTTGCCGGCAGACTGTTTTCCTATCGATCACTTCTATTCCAGGTCATTCACGACAGCACTCTGATTCCTGTTCCTCCCCGAAGTATACGAATTCTCCTCCCGAGGGCCAGGACCCCCTGCTGCCACCCCCGCTGCCACCCGCCGCCCCCGCCGCTGGATCCCGCTCCTGCTGCCGCCCGCAGCTCGCGCCACGGGCCGGCGACTCCACCGCGGGACGTCACCCCCGCTACTGCCCATCGCCCCCGCTGTCGCCCGCCGCCCCTGCTGTTTCCCGACGCCTATTCCGCCTGCCGCCACCCCCGGTGCCGCCCACTGCCCATACAACCAGCCTCATCTGCTGCCGTTCGCCGTTGACACCGCTACTTGCCACTGATGGCCGCCGGTCCCGCTGCCGGCAGCCGCCCCAGCCGCTTCTGCGGCCCCCTGCCATTGCAAGCTTTCAGCTGAGCTGCTTTTCCCTTCTGCTTTGGGTGCTCATTAAGGGGTCTGGGCGCTGTTCTGACGGACTTCAAAGGCTGGGCAGCAGGTCGTGAGCCGGTGAAAATTGGGATTATGTTCTCTGTTTGAGTCAAGATAAGAGGAAAATATGAGCTTGAAGCAGTTGATCGTATGCTTAGCTACATAAACGACGCTTCATAGCGCAGTCGATACTGTTAGAAACTGTGGATTTGGTCGTTGCCCTGGACTTGGGCGGTCGGCCGGACTTGACAAGGCCCGGACAATCGGGATCCAATTCAAGGGCGGGTTGACGCGGGGAGGGTCCGTCAAGCCGCCAACGGACACAGTCGCGCAGCAGACGGGTCCTCGCGTGCGCTGAGGACGGCCAGGACACTGACGCGCGACGGTCGTGTCCCCACGGGTGATTGGAACAGACACGACAGTCAGTATTGTGACCCTGTCGATTAGCAGCCATTGCCAGCCCCCTGCGAGCGGGGTGCCGAGGGGAGAGCAGCAAGCGACATGGGCAGGTGGGCGCCCTGGGTGCGGCAGCCAGGAGAGCTTGGTGTGTGGACGTTTGAGGCGCGCGCGGTACCTGTGAGCCACAGTGGCCCCTGGGCGGGGTCTAAGCACCCCGCTTCGGCTGCACTGGGGGTAGATAAGCAGGGGGTGCGAGCGCAGGGAGTGGGACGGAGGGAGTAGGCAACTACACTTTGACCACCACCACCCTACTTTCCAACAGATACACCCAGGAGCGAATGAAGAAAAAAATGCATTACTCGTTGCTTCACCTGATGTGTCTTGCGGACCCCCCCGCCTATACCGATCTGAGGCCTCTGGTGGATCAATCCGGAACGATGGGTGGACCCATTCGGAACGATGGTGCATACGGCACGTGATGATACGTGAGCGTTTTGCCTTTTTTCTCAGATAATTCAGAGGCTATTCAGGGCCCTGAGAACTATGGTACTACTCACTGAAGTCGCCAAAGATTTCCGTATACTGTTTCCTGCACTCCGAACGATAATATCTTCTCCGTCGTCACCACCCCACCACCGTCTCTAGCCCGGCAGCCCTGCGGATGTTCGGATTGCTCAGACACGCCCAGTACCTCGCCTCGCCGCCACATCCACAACAGCTTGTGTAGAGGCGTCATCGGCAAAGGGCGGGTGCGGCGGCCGGCAGCAGCAGCAGTGGCTGGCAGTGGTGGCGGCTGCCGGCAGCGGCGGTAGCGGCAAGCAGCTGGGGTCTCGGACAGCTGCGGCGGTGGCGGTTAGCAGCGGAGGTGTGGCATACAGAGAAGGCGGGGCCAGAAGCGGTAGAGGCGGCCGGTGGCGGCAGCGGCAGCCAGCGACCGGTTTGGCGCATGGTAGCCCGGGTGGGTGCTTGAGAAGTGGGTGGTGGGCGCCACCTGCGGCCGGCAGAGGCGGGGCCGGAAATGGGGGCGGTGGTCGGCTATGGCGGCGACGGCCGGCAATGGGGGCGGCCGCCGACAATGGGGGCGGCGGCCAGCAGAGTGGCTGGGGGCACGGGGCTGCTGGACATGGGGACGAGCATTTTTAAGTATGGGGGAGGAACAGGAATAGAAGTGCCGTCGTTTTTGACATGGGGTAGAATGGGTCGACCGGAAGATGTCGGTCTGCAAGTACACTATCTGCGAGGCTTTCAACAGTGTGGTATGGATCTCGCGCTCGCAGCGCGCGGTACGAACCCCCCCCCCCCCCCCCTCAGTGCGGTGCTCATCTTCGCAGGTCATTTTCGCAGATCTTGTCGCGAAAACGAGGACGCGGGATTCCTATTACAGACACCGCAATTTTGGCCGATCCGAACACGAACACAAACACAAGGGGAACGAAAAAGAGAGTGCGAAGTACGGACTGACAGCTTTTAAGAACTAAATCAAACTGCATCTGAGGCCAGGTGGTTGGAAAGATCTGACTGAGAATCACACTGTCAGAGAATTGATCAAGGCGAGGTTGCTTCGGCTGTCCTACTGCGTACGGTTGTGGAACACGCGCCTTTTTGAAGGGCGTGCGGTCGTGACACGTCAAGACACGCCCTAAACACGCCCCTAAACACTAAACACGCCCAGCACGCCCTGAAGGAACACCCACAAGAACTCCAAGTAGCACCGAACAATGCTCTGACTGAACCGCTTACTTCATACGATACACAATCCTGGCGCTGGCCAGATTCCACGCCGTGTCGAACACATCCTTCAGCAGCACGCTGGTCTGACGAGGACTGCGGCCGCTGCTTGCCGCGCTCGACGCCCCACCCACCGCCGAAGCGACATCATTAGTGCCGACGCTCCGCGCCACGTAAGCTTCGCAGAGGCTCGACATATCAGACGCTCGAAGGTGAGGCGGCTGGCTGGCCGCGTCGCCTTCCGACTCTGTGTCGTTCACTGTCGCCTCACCCAGCTTGCGTTACGCCTGGGACTCCTCGTCCAACTCTTGTTATTGTGCTTCCCACAAAAACTGGACCCTGATGCATCAGAATCCAATGCAAAATCGCTGTTTCATTGGCTCAGAGGGCGGTGCATGCCGATGAAGCGGATGATGCGGATCCAGTTTTTGTGAGAAGCACAATACATGCTTCGGGCGTCGGATGCCAGGCCTGCGACCGCACCCGCATCAGCGTCGTTCTAGTTGTTGGCAGCGGGGGGGGGGCTCCACTCGTCCTCTTCGTCATCATCGGGGTCCACCATGCCGCCGGCATCTTGACCAAAATCGGCCATGCGGGACCCCGGTGACAGGACAGCGTGTTTTGAAGGGGCGGTCAAACTGCACTCCCCCCCCCAGATGAGCTGTTTTGCGATGCTCGGTTCTGAGGAGCTCTGAGAAGCCAGCATTCCTGATCGAGGGCAGCTATTCGGCAATCCCTACTCGAACACCTCACTGCAACGAGCCTAATCAGTACACATGAACCCGAAATTACACACGCCTAAAACACGCCCCATGTTTTGACAGGCGTGCTGGAGTGACACGCCCAAAACACGCGATAAAAAACACCCTAGGCGTGTCCGTGAACACGCCTTGGGCGTTTTACACAGCCCTACTGCTGCGGGCGATTTGGTGCGAACCTAGCTTGAAAAGATTTCGAGGTCGTTGCAGGATCATCCCTCTCTTGTCGTGGTGCCTGTCTCTGAGATGTTTCTGCATGTCTCGGGCCTGCTTTGAAATTCTGCGGCGGCCCAGAGCCTACATTCGACGCAGAGCAGAGACGTAACGCCGGAGAAACGACAAGAAACGACGAGAAACGACGGAAAACGAAGGAAAAAGAAGGAAAACGACGGGTCTGCAGGGGGGGGCCGAACGACCTTGGTCGGGCCACTGGACACGCCGTCTGTCCGAAGGAGGCCTGCTCACAGTTCCGCACCCGTTGACTGGCTGCAACGCGAGATCCTCGCACATAAAAAACGATCGCTGATTGGCAGTCTGCTGCAGCTTGCATGTCGTTGCCTTCGTTTTCCCCACGCCCCTGTCCCCCCCCGCAAGTGCCGGAACAGATGAGCTCCTTGCTCAAGGCCCGACTGATGACGGGGCAAGACTGCCCGCTTCGGGGGCAAGTGGCCGTGGAGGGAAGAAGAAGGCGGCGCGTTTGCCTGTGTATGTTTCTTAGTGCGGTCCGATGAAAAATGAAATCTGACGCTTCACGCCGTCCCCCCCCACCGCCGCCGTCCACACGGCCAGCCAGAAGCCATACCCAGAGACAACCTGCAAGCCGGAAAAGACCAAAGCACGCTGACATGCACAGCGGACACAAACAGGCAGGGGGGGTCACATGGACGAGTCAAGCATAGAACATCGGCTCTATGCTACATCACCATGATCTCCACCTGTAGGTCGTACAAATTGGAGCGGAATAACATCTTACGATGAGGCTTCACAGAGACAAGCAGCACATCATGAACGATCGCGCCTCCGGCCATGCACTGAGCACCCACTTGCACCCGCCCCATCCCGGCCGCCTCGTCTCCCCTCCGCCACCGCCGCCCTGCGCCCCCCAAAATCAAAACCGACCCCCCTGGACTGTACGACGCGGCCACGTACCTCGGTGAGACACTCTGTGCAGGCCAAAGGACGATGGATTCCCACGATCGGCGTGGAGACCGCGGCGCCGGCGGTCGTGACGGGCGGGGGATGGTGGGGGGGGGGGGGGGGGGGGGGGGGGGGGGGGGGGTGCGCGCACGACGGCGGTCGGCTCGCCGACCGCCGGCTCTTGTGCCACCAGGGGTTCCAATTCCCTGGACTTTAGTCTAGGGTGCTTTCCTACACCCACACGTCGAAAAAAAAGTCCTTTTTTCTAGTGCACGTTGCGGGAGTACTTAAAAAAACGTTTTTGGCGGTCCGTTTGGCTCCCTTCGCCGTTGGAGGACGTCCCCCGGCGCTTTGTTGACTATAAGAACATGCGCCGGGGCTGCCCGCATCTTTCTGTGAAGTTGCTAGAGGTGGCGACGTCTTCATCGCCCGTACGGTCTGCGGAAGCAAAATCGTGGTTAAAAAGGTACGTGAGGGCAGGTGCGGCGTTTTCGGGGTCGTGGGGGCAGGTGGACGCGGCCACGAACGGCCATGATGTCGCAATTCCGCGGTAGTTGGCCAGAATCGGGCTCTGCGGGCCCTGTGGGAGACGTCGTTTTTGAGTTTTCAAACAGGGGGT
>Ga0209093_1001620_pt1 | contig 12755 bp, 9 predicted proteins | sample SidtaG_4_FD_187450 | JGI IMG/M metagenome (GOLD analysis project Ga0209093, IMG submission 187450) | Marine algal microbial communities from Sidmouth, United Kingdom - Sidmouth_Male1 metaG (SPAdes) (version 2) | ecosystem: Host-associated > Algae > Red algae > Unclassified | place: Sidmouth...
TCATCAACTCATCGACTACTATCGATCACCATTGACAACCATTGACCATCGACACCACTGAACCCGAGAACCTGAGAACAACCGTTGTAAACCTCACCTTCTTCACACCCGTCTTCTTCGCGGACGTTCTCATCGCGAGCACGACTTGTCCGCGACCGACTGATACCGAGTACGTTAACCGGCGCTTGAGGACGTGTGACTAGGGTGGGAGTAAGGTAGCGTGAGAGGAACCGAGCGAGCACGAGTGTGCGGTCGTTTACGGCGCTTCTTCGCGCTTCACCTTACAGCACGTGTGTCGCCCGTCCTCGGATATTACGACATCTAAAAACAAGGCTCTGGCGGCGCAGCGCGTCGCGTGCACCCTGCTGGTCATCTTCTACAGGGTGCTCAAGCCGTTGGACCCGAGAACAAAGGACAAGGGCGTGTACTCTCTGTACCTGCACGGGGCCGCCATGCATCTGGAGGAGCAGCTCAAGGACGATGTCGTCCACCAGTGCAAACCATTCACCGACAACGACACTGAAGGGGGTCTACGGATGTTTGGCGACTTCCTCTCCAGGCGGTCTAGCAACGTACCGTGGGCTGCCGTTGCTGAGGATTGGGTCACGGCGATGGCGCTGGACTCGAACCCGTCATCGACCAAATCTCCGGCTTCCGAGCTCGGGCTCTCGGTTCAGACCATCCGCGTGTGCCAGTGCATCACGTCAATGGATGAGGCGGCTGCTGGCGTGCTCGAACATTTGCTTGCGAGTATGCGGCGCGATTTTCAGAGCGTCGTCAGCTGCGTGGAGTTACTCGACGGGTCTACAGTGTACGAGTTCGCCCCAGACCCTCCTGAGAGTCCTCTCCCAGGCGGCAACGCGACCACTTCCTCAAGGAGGTTCTTTGAGCGTACTCTGCGGCTACGCTCTGCGAGATTGGACGCGTGTTGGTGTGGTGGTTTGGCGGGTTTGCCGTCGAGTGGGCTAGCTGAATCGGCAGGATGCCGGATGTCAACCCCAACGTCGGCCTCTTCGCCTCCCATGCGACGATCGACGTCCTGTCCGGAGCTGCGTCCGAACGTCAGAGACGAGCACGTTTCGGGCGGCATGCGTGATGAGTGCGACGACGCGTTGGCTAACCGGACGGTTTTGAGCGAGATGACCGGGCTGCCGGGCGGCTGTGACGCACCGGGACAGGTGCATGCTGGAGTAACCTGTCCTGCGGCGGGCAGTGGGGCTTCATGTGGACGCGGCCTGGCATCGGATGGGCCTCCGGTTGCCGTCGACGGCCACGCAGGAGTCCGCTTGTACTCGAACGCCGACGACGAGGAGCTCGTCTCGTCTGGCGTGTTGCCATCCGCAGCAATGATTCGTGCCGTTGGGTTACCTGTGGAATGCGTAGCACTCCCTTTACCGGCCTTTGTTTATTCTTCTGGGCAGCTCTCCGCCCAACATCTGTACGAGCCCCTCATACTCAGACATTTCCTGGCTCGGTGCGGGCGTGGAGGTGTATTGGAGGTGTTGAAGAGCGCCAAGATGCCTGTGCGCGATGTGCGTGAGGCCGTTCGCGAGATTTTGAGTCGACTAGAGCGTGACGCTCGTGACTCCTAGCTCAACCTGGTTCGCTGACAGGTTAACGAAGCCCATAAACGGATGTGTCTCATCTTCTGTGAATCTAGCTTTCTGATGCCGAGCAACTCGGTGCGACGTGCACACAAAATCGAGAGCACGAATACCACGTGAAATCAAAGAAGGCGCCGAGCGCAGCGGACAGCCTCGTAGAGTAATTCAGAAGGACAATGCTGTAAAAGGAAGGAATGGCGAAAAAAGAAAGAAGAACCGCACCGCGCGGATGCGCCACGGCCTTCTTCGCCCAGAGCCTCTATCCCGCTAGACTCACCAAGAACCCTCTCCCCCCACGAAGCGCCATCACCGTCCCCTGCGTCCGCGCGGCCGCGCCCCGCGGGGCAGCGACTCTCGGACCCGTTGCCGGGCGAAGCCCCCTGAAGCACACATCCTTCCCCGTGCGTGCTGCAGCGGATCCACGGAGCCGCCGAGCGGCGGGGGTCGAGCCACAGCCGTCACCGCGCCGCTTGGAGCCCACGTACGGGGACGGCAGCGCCGGAAAGAAATGCAGCCGATGCGGCGACCGACGCATCCGCCCGCAGCGCGCCCCCCCCTGTCGGGCGGCCCAGTGGCGCGACGGCGGAGGCGAAGGCCACAGATCACCGCCGTGGCAACGACGCCGCCCCCCCCGCCACCCCGCACACTCAGCGCAAACGCATCGCATCGTACACGTCACGGGTAGCGCCACGTTCCGGGTGGGACCCGCTCCGCGGCCACGGCCGCTCACGGCCAAGTTGATGCCGCAACTAGTCGTCGTGCCCCCGCTGAAGAGAAAGCTGCCAGCGCGTGGCTGTGTCACGAAACCAGCGCTGTGGCGACGGCAGCCGCTGCGGCGGCGCGGTGGCATCCGCAGCTGCCCGCCGCTGCCCCATGCCCAACCTGCGACGGACGGGAAATGCCGCCGACCCGCGCTGCCGTCGCCGCCACAGCCGCCAAAGCCGGGACCCACAATGCCGCAGACTGCCACTGCCGCCGTCGTCTCCGCCTATCTCGTGACGCCGCCGGCGTCGGGCGCTGCCGCCGCCAGCCGCCGGAAGTGATGGCGCGCCCGCTGCCACAACCTTTTCATTGGCTGTGTCGCCACCGCCACCGACCGACGCAGCCCCCCGCCTCTGCCAGTTTCCGGTCACGGGTGAAGGGTTGCATGCAGGTGCCGCTGCCCGCCGCAGCGGCGGCGCTGCGGCCGCCGCCCGTCTGCGGGCGGCGGGAGGCACAGTCACTGCCGCGGCGGCACTCCGTCGACGCCCGCCGGCGGCTGCCTCGCCGCTCGACGAGCGGCGCGTCCGCCTCACCCGCGGCCGAGCGCTCACCGCCGCGGCTACGGCGGGAGCGGCGGCAACGACTGGCGGGTGTCTAAACAAAGTAGTGGACCCCGGGAGGCCGCGCCTCTTGTCAAGGGGGGGGGGAAGTAATAGTGGGGAGGGGGGGGGCAGTGCCATCGTCACCCGTGCGGCGCCTGGAAGCTCACATCGACGTGGTCGCCCCACCCCCTCCCGCCCTCAGCCCTCACAAGCCGAGCGGCCGTCACGCCCTTCGACGCACGGCAGCTGCGTCCTCCGCGGCGTCTCTGTGACACGGTGGCGGCAGCGGTGGCGGCTGCGGCCGCCACCCGCGACACCGACGTTGCTGAGCGTCGGCCGCGGCGCCTGCCACCGACGTCCGGCGGCGTGCGTGGCCGCGACTGCCGCAGAATTGGGCGTCCGCCGGTGCCTCACCGCCGCTTGCCTCACTACCGCTGCCGGAACGCCCTCTCCGGCGACGCCGCCAATGTCCAGGGCCCGCCACAGCGCCTCAGACGGCGGCCTCCGACGTTCGGCGCCGGCCACAGCGGCTACCGATGCACACCGTGGCAGCGAGGATGGCGCCCGCTCCGCGTGCGTGAGGTTTTCGCCGCGGCCGTGGTGATCACACCGGCACCCCCCTGCAGCCAACAGCGGCGGCAGCCCCTCCAGAAACCCCTGATCGCGTCGCTGCCACATCGTTACGGCACGTGCGACGCACAGAGCACTTTCTCCACACTTCCCCGCCCGTCCGCTCGCACAGCACCTGGCCGCCACGAACTGCGCCGTTGAAGCCCTTACCAAGCGTTAGCATCACCCAGCGGCGCTTGCGCTGCCGCTTGTCAACTTGGTGGAGTAGCGTGTGTCGTACGAGTGAAAAAAGTGGGGGTTGACGATCAGGGGGGCCACGCTGGACCCCGCGGTGGACCTGCCACGGGCTTGGGGCAGGTCTCGCGGTGCCATTGTCGATGCTGCGCGCGCCAGCAGGGTCAGATAATACGTCCCACCTCAATCGTAAAAACAAAGAGCACCCGCACAAAGGCGGCGACGACCGAGGGAGCACACAGGGCCAACCTCGCGGCACAGCTGTGAGGACCGCAAAGTCGTGTTGGTCGCGCGGCTCGCGCCGCTCGGCCTTGGCGCGAGGCGCTGGCGGCGGTGCGCCGTGCGGCCAACGCCACCCACGAACGCCAGGGCTCTGCAAACTCGATCGACCAGTGCCAATTCACGCTGCAGCAGAGATCGCGGGCCACGGCCGCCACGCAGCTGTCTGCGTGCAGCAGCCGCGACGCGCTCTGTGTCTGCAGCCATCTCAGCTGCGATTGCGACCCAGACGCGTCTGGCGGCGCGGCTTGGCCCGCAGCCCACGTGAGCTTGGCCTGCAGCTGCGATTCAAGCCGCACTCATGTGCGGCATGAGCCTCCGCAAGGCCAGTCCTGATTGCAGGGCAACAGCCAACTGTGGCAGAATGAGTGGCATTCTAGGGGTGGCGTGGCCAGTGAGATACGATTCCAGGCGACGTTCGCTGGATCCGTTCAGAACTCATCCAACGCAGCTCCGGCACACATCTTAAAGGACATCTCGTAAATAGCCTAACAGGTTGTGTGTGTCGTCTGCTCGGTCGGGCAATTGTCAGGTAAGCCACGCTGTTTTCTCCAATCTCAGCGCGCGTGCTCTGGAAACTCGGAGCACCGCGAGTCGTTACGCGGCGGCGACAGACGATGGAAATGGAGGAGGTCGGGGCGGAAGCAGCCTGGAAACGCGCCCAGACAGGATCTGGAGATGGCCAGTGCAGTCCGGACAGGCCGCAGGCGCACGCTGGCGGTGGGCATGCATCCGTTGTCGTCTGGTCCAGATACGATAAGTTTTCACTCGACCCGTGCAACGCAATCCGCTGACGGATACAGTCCCAGCTAGGATACGCATCGCCCTGCGCAAACTAAACCTGTGGCCCACCTAGGTCAGATTGGAAGACATCCAGGATGTGTCGTATCCTAGACTCCTCCGCAACTGCGCGTTTTAGGGCTAAAAAGCGCAGTTCTGCATCCTGAACGGCCATTTTCTTTGCATGGGCCAAGTCCCTGCCATGTGCCGAGTGAAGCGCAGTGGGCCTTCACCATGTCCAGAGTGCACGTCGCTACGAAAAGCACCAAAAAGAGAAAAAATATGCGCTTTCGCCAGTGTAGACGCTTGTGTAAGGCCCGAGCTAGCTCGAATTTCTAGGAATCCGCGTGAATGGCTATGCCCGCACTGCGCGGCCTGCTGGCTCTTTCGTGATGTGAAAATAGTTTGAAGGTTCTCAAGTCCAGGGTGTTTTCGCGAACGCGCTTTCAGTTTTCGACGCTCGCTGTGAGTTTGTTCCTGCCGATTCCAGAGACTTCCACGTAGTTGTCGCGTCGTGACGGTGTCGGACCACGTCCCCTCACGCATGTGCGCCATCATTGCTGTCCGCCCTGCCTCCTCTCCTCTTGACGCCCTTGCATCGCCTCTCGGCGCGCCGCGTCGCGCTGCGGATGGAAGCCGCTTTCGGCCGTGCGCCGTTGCTCCCTGCCCTCCCCGCGTCGCCCCTGCATGGTCGTGTCTCGGTGCGCGTGGCCGCGTCGCGGTCTTTTTAAAGGGCGGACGCTGCACGCCGTTGTGTCTGACGGTGGCAGTCCGCTTCCGCTCAGACGAGGCGCCGTGGGGTCGCGGCCCGGTGTGCGCCGGCCAGCCCCACTGCGTGTCTCATCCTGCACGTCTCCCCGCCTGCTCTTTCCCTCCCCACGTCGGCCTCCTTCCCTCACCGCCGTCCCCTTCTGCTGCCCTCCCCACTCCGTGTCTCCCCCCCCGTCGTCCTCGCTATGACGCCTTCCCCCTCTGACGGCGCCCGCTGCGCCGTCGCCACTTGCGGCGACTGGCAGCTGCTCCCCGTCCGCTGCGACGCGTGCCACGCCCTCTACTGCAGCGCTCACGCGGCGGCGCACGCGCACGGCTGCGCGGCTGCCGCCGCCGCCGCTGCCGCCTACACGGCCATTGCGTGCCCCGCGTGTGGGGTGGCGCTGCTGCCCCCGGCCGCGCGCAGTGAAGGGAATGGCGGCTTTGGCAGCGCCGCCGACGCGGCGGTCGCCGCCCACCTCGACGCGGGGTGCCCGAGCGGCCGCGGCGCCGTGGCAGCGGCGAGAGCAACGGCAGCGGCGGCGGCAGCGGCGGCGGCACGCGGCGGCGCGGGTGGCCGTGGCCGCCATGCCCCCGGCGCGGCGGTGCCGCCCCCGTCAACGCCCTACACGCGCTGCGCGCGGGCGGGGTGCCACACCCGCACCCCCGTGGCGGTGGCGTGTGGCGGGTGCGGGCGCGACTACTGCATTGCGCACCGGCTCGAGGCGGACCACGGGTGTGTCGGGCGCCCAGCGGCGGCGGCCGGCGGCGGCGGCGGCCGCGGCGGCCGCGCCGCGTCGGCATTGGCCGCCGCCGGCCGGCGGGGCGGGGCCGCCCAAGCGGCCGCCGTTGCCGCCGCGCGCACGGTGCGGCCGCACGAGCGCGGGGCGGTCAAGGCCGCCACGCCCGCGGCGGTGGCGGCGGTCGGCGCGGGCGCCGCGGCCGCCGCCACGGCGCGGCGGCCGCGGCCGTCCCGCCCCCCGGCGGGGGCCCCCACCGGCGCGCCCACCGTGCGGCTGGCGCCGCGCAACACGCCCGCGTCGGCGGTGGCGGTGGCGGCCACGGGCGGGGACACCCTCACCGTGTGTGCCTACCTGCCGCCGCCGTCCAACGAGGCGCCCCTGTACGTGGCGGTGCCCCTGCGGGCGACCGTTGGCGTTGCGCTGGATGGGCTGGAGGCGGCGCTGCCGGCGGTGGCGGCCGCGCGCGCCGCCGCGGGCGCCCGCCGGTGGGGGGTGTGGGCGGTCGGGCCCGCCGGCGGCGTCGCGCGGCTGCCCCACATGGGCGTCGCGTCGGCGCTCGTCGCCGCCCGCGCGCTCGGCGTCGGGTACGCGCTGGTGGTGGACGCGCCCGAGGCGGCCACCGCCGACGCGGCGGAGGTGGCGCCCTTGCCCGCCCGCTGGACGCCGTACGTGCCGGCGCTGGCCAAGGCGGCGGCGCGGGCGGCGGCGGGGGGGGGGGGGGGGTCCCCGGGCGCCCGGTCGGGGCTGTCGTTTGGGCGGGCGAAAAAGGACGGCTTGGCCGTTGGCGGCAAGGCGACCGGCAACTCGGCGTGCCGTGTCAGCTAAGGGAGGGGGTGTGTGGGGGTCTCTGCTGGCGTGACTCGTCAGCGGGAAGCGATGGGCCGGTGGGGAGATAGAGGCCGGCGAGGGGTGTGCGGCGAGGGCGGATGCGTCGCCACGTCGGGTTTGGGGCGCCGTCGAGCCGCCCCACGCCTGCGCGCGCTGCGTGCGGTCCTGTTTTGCCTATTTTTGGGCCAGTCAGTCGTTTTCTTTGGCCGCGCGTCGCACCACTCTTGACGTATGTCGCGCAGCCGGGTGTGTGGCCGGTGGGCCTCACCTTGCAGTGGGTGTGGCCGGTGGCCCTCGCCACGCAAAGGGCGGGCGGGGCGTGGCAGGACCCTGTGTGTTTGGCCTTTTATGTGGGCGTACAATTGCCTCCTGCGGAGGTCGTGTACGGTTTCTTCCTCTTTGTTTTTCTCTTCTACTGTACAGCCGTTCTCCCAACAATCCCGCTCTGCAACAGTTCCAAAAGTGTTCCAAATCGGCCTCTGCGGGGGTCGTAGAGGCCGATTTGGAACTTTTTTGCAACAGTTGGAGTGCGGGATATTTTGGAGAACGGCTGTATCCTCGGGCATCTAGTAAAAGCACGCACGAACGGCTCTCGTTCCTCTCACCGTTGACCAAGGACCTCTGGGCGTGGCCTTCTCCAGCCCCGTACAGAACGGCTTGATGGCATTCGCTCCCCCTCCCACCAGCGTCGGCCGCGTGGGAACACTGGCAGTCGGTGCTGTCTGGGCCGGCCGCGTGTCCGCCCCGGCTGTGACCCGTGCGGGCCCCGCCTCTCACAGCAGCTGTTTGACGTGCCGTCTCTGGAGCAGGGGAGGGGAGGGCAGAGCCCCGGGCGAACCTGGCGAGGATCTGAGTACAGGTGCGGATCCTCCGCCCCCCCCAATCGCCGCGCCAGACACGACTGCCCCCAGAGGATTGCTGCTGTGTGGAGGCTCCGTCGGCGCCCCGTCGATTCGACACGCCGCCGAGCGATGGGCCCTTCACGCGACAGCTGCTTGTGCGTAGGTGCTTTGATGGGCCTGTTCCTGAACGGGCCCGGTCGTGGAAGGACAGTACAGCCGTTCTCCCAAAAATCCCTCACTGCAACAGTTCCAAAAGTGTTCCAAATCGGCCTCTGCGGGGTCGAAGAGGCCGATTTGGAACTCTTTGGCAACAGTTGGAGTGCGGGATATTTTGGGAGAACGGCTGTAACACGAGTGCCTCTCTGGTGATCCTCCGTCAGAGCCCCATTTCGGTGGCGAGGACGCTTCGTAGCGCTGTGGGCCCCGACCAGGTCAGGCCGAGGGCAGTCTCTTGGTTTCCAGAGCGGCGCGTGCGGGATATGCCCTTAGTGGGCTACTGTACAGGGCGCCCATCACTATTCACGCCGGCATCATGCATCTGGCCGCGTATCCTGAACCGCGCGTGCGGACAGCGCTGATTTAAACAGACGGCACTGACACCTCGCACGGGTGTCCTGGGTGGTGGGGGAGGGACTGGCTCCGTGGCCCGCGCGGAGCCCCATTCCACGCTTCGTTTCTCCGAAGTTGTAACAAAACCGTGATCTGCGGCTGCCCTCGGTCAACCATCGATTGAAGGCGAGCTGCAGCGCAGCAGATGATGGACTTGAAAGAGCTTTCCAGGTGCCGTCCATTTCGCGTCGGCCACCGATGGTGCGTACTGCGCGAAAAAGAAGCCGGGATGTACCACTGGATTGAGGAGTGCAATGAGTCAACAGCCGTGCTGGACGCGACAGCGCTCGGGTGTCTGGCTCTTCAATGCTGCCGGACCACCCGACGCCCACTACGCAGCTGCTGTAGGGGTCTCCTCGATCGTTTCTGTTTCGTTGAGTGTCTGCGTGCCTCCACCGGTACACCAAGCGGGGGGCAGTCAACTGGTATGACAATGCTCATTGAAGCATGTGACTAGCGGGCGTCGGTATCGGAAGAAACGAAGGGTGGAGCTGGACGAAACGTAGTAAATCCCAGAACAGACGTGGAAAAAGGGGGTCAGAAAGCACCGGCAGACCCCAAGTTCTCCGCATCGTCCACGGCAGCCAGTGTACCCAGCGTTGCATCAGGCATTCTTGTGGAGTGGATGTACCCTACCGTGGAGTCATCTACCTTGCGTGACTCTCGAGCGCACCACGCTGAAACCGTGGCGGGGCCGAAAGAGCAGTTGGGCCCCGCCCGACTGGCATGACTGTTGTCAGGCGTAGCACAGAGGACCGTGCCCCGCAAAAAGCAAAATCCGGGACGACTGCAACAGAGCATGCCACGTTGCCAGTGGGACATTTTTGGCAGGCGCGGCCGGTCCGACAGCAGGTCTGTTTGCCACAGGGCCCCATGAAGTGGCCATTCTACGGTAGCAACACCAGTTTGATGGCCACAGGGGTGGAAGGGACGGCACCTCAGCACCTCTTGATGTTCCGTGCTTGCCGATGGGCACCCCACTCTTCTCAGACAGACGACCCCCACTCCGCGTGACTGGCTGCGACAGTGGCTGTACCAGGAAGATGCCTCGCATCTGCCTGCCCGTCAAACTTCGTCCAAGTCAAGCCGGCCAGTGCTGGTGAGCCGTTTGTACGGTTGACTTGTGCCCGCAGAGGATGCGGATCGAGCCGGCTCCCACATGATACGTTTTTTTTCCAATGGATATTCTTTGTCTGACGCATCTGCGGCCTCGCGGGGAGTGGCTGGGGCGTCGCGGGCGCCTGCACCCCACCAACCGTGGACCTCGCCCGCGGGGGCGTGGGAAAACATCCTCGCTGCCTACGTTGAGCGCAATCCCCGCGTGAGTTTTGTGTGAGCGGCGGCGCCCGCGGTCCCACCTTTCGACATCCGCCCGGCACGAGGGGTGCCTACGGCGCGCACGCGCGACGGCTTGCCAGCGGCCGCCACGAGTGGCCCACCTTGAGCGGGTGACTACACATCTCTACCTGACTGAGACAGCCGCCTCGTGTAATGTGAGCCGGGGTGGGCACCTGAAGCGGACACAGCCATTTTGAGCACCCGTCGCGGACGAAAATGGCCGACGCAGCCGCCTGCGCCCGACCCCCGCCACCCGTGCAAGCGTCATGTCAGGGTCACCTCGCTACAACCCGGCCCGACCTCCCCCGCCTGCGCGCTCACGCAGCGGTGCGTCACGCCAGCCTCGCAGGCGTGCGGTGGGCGGCCGCCTTGGTTGATTGACACCGCTGACGAATCGTTTTGCAACGACGAGCCCCGGTACACGGCGGCGCCGTCCTCAGGGGCTAAGGGGGGGGGGGGGGGGCTTCCCGCGGTGACGGCGTTGCGGCCATCTTGTCAGGACGTGACACGCACCTGCCCCGGGTGGCGAGGTACGGACGTGCGGCTGCGCACCACCTGACGGGCCATCCGTTGCGTTATAGCCGTCCGTCCAACCGCCCGTGCGCCACACGGTTACACGCGCCGGCCAGTTGCGGGCTAGGTCCCCGTCCGTATCCAGGGTACATGAGGCGGATCGGCACACACGTTCCCCCGCCCGTCGGGGCAACCGCCAACAGTCGCACCGTGTCTGCTCCTCACCGTACCCTTCCACGAGGGCGCCGCTGCCGCCGCTGCGCCCCCTTGCCACAACGCCCGACCAAGAATCGTTTTGCGGATCGACGAGCCCCCCCACTGCCACCGGCCATGCCGCGCTCCCTCCTCCCAGACGGCGGCGGCGGCGTCGCCATGACCCCCCGCCCCCGCACCGCGCTGATGGGCCGCGGCACCGTCGCACGGCTGGCGGGCCTCTACACCCCACCCGCCGACCCCGTGCCGCTTTCGCCCGCCGCGGCGCGGCTCCTCCCCTACACCACCGAGGCGGCGTGGCAGCGCCCGCTGGCGGCGGCGGAGGCGGCCACGCTGGCGGCGTCGGCGTTGGCGGCGTCAGCCACGCTGACGGGGTTAGCCTTGCCGGCGGCGCCGTCCCCGACACGCGCCTCGGCGGCGCCGTCGCCCGCGGGCGGCGCCGGCGGCCGCCGCCCGCGGTGCCTACCGCCACCATTGTCGGACGCAGACACGGCGCCGCCGTCCCCCAGCGACGGTGGTAGCGGCGGCTGGCCGGCGGCTCCATTGTCGGCGGCACCCGCCGCCCGCCCGCCGACGGTGGGGGAAAGCCACCCGGGCGGTGGCGGCGGCGGCTGGGGCGAACGCGCGCCACTGCCCGACGCGGCGGCGGCGGGGCGTGCCCGCTGCGACGGTGGCGCCGCGGTCGATTCGGGCGTCGCCTGGGCGCCGCCGCCCGCCCTGTGCGGTGGCGGTGGCGGCGGTGGCGGGTACCCGCACCTGCCGCCCGTCCCGCCCGTCGACCTCGGGCCGTCGGTGTGCTTTCGGGAGGCGGGGGGGGCAGCGTCCGACGCCAGTGCCACGGCGCGCGGGCGGCCTCTGCCGCCGCCCTCCGTGTGGCAGCTGACGACGCCACCGTGGCGGGATCGGGCGCCGTCGCCCCTTCCGTTTACGGTTATTGTCGAAGTGCCCGCGACGCCGCCGTGGCTGGGCAGCGGCGGCGGGGACGGTGGCGGAGGCGGCAGCGGCGGCGGCGGCGGCGGCGGTGGCGGCGGCGGCAGCGGCGGCAGCAGCGGCGGCAGTGGCGTCGGCAGCGGGCACGGTGCGTCACCCCCCCCTCAAGGCAGCCGTGGGTTTCCCGTAGGCGCCCCCCCTTATGGGCCGGTGGCGCCCCCGACACCCCTTGTGCGGCGGCTCTTCCGCTGCACCTACCCTGGCTGCGCGTCGGTCGCGCGCTTCCGCTCCAACGCCAAAACGCACGCGCGGTTACACACGGCGGAAACGCCGTTTGCGTGTGCGGTGCCGGGGTGCGGGCGCAAGTTCAAGTGGGCGTCCTCCGCGTCGTACCACCGCAAGCGGCACGCCAAGGCGGCGGGGCGAGTGGGAAGGGGGGGGGTTGCGAAATCTGCGGGCCGCGGCAGGGGAGGGGAGGCGTTGGAGCAATAGGAAGTAGTAGTGTCATCTGGTGGTTGTTTTCTCTTTTGTAGAGAAGCGCGCTGACCCCGCCAAGGGACAATGAAAGAAAAAGAGGGAAGTGAACAGACGCTCTCTAGAGGAGCGCAGCGGTGGCGCCTGTGTCGTCAGACTTTGGCTCGTCCTCTGGTCGGACACCTCGCGCCAGTCGGAAAAAGCAGCGGGAAACAAAACAAGAGCATGGGGGCGGCACTTCCTCCTCGGGATGTTGGCCGCGTCCCAGCGCCGATCCCTGCTCCCTCGCCAACCCTGAAGACCATTCATGGTCGACGATGGAGGCCCACCCCTACCGGCAGGCATGCGACAGCCGCCATACTTGTACGCAAAGATCTCCTTGATACATGTATGTTTTAATAAGTGGCGACTTCGGCAGTGGGGTTACTTTTCGGTGACCTTGTGCTGGAACCGACCACGGCCGCGGTGGCAAGAGCCCATCTGGCGAGCTCCGTCGGTGGTGTCGATGACCGTGGGCGACGACCGTGCCCGCCTCGCTCTCCACGGCCCGAGTCGGTGAGCCCCCCATCTGCTCTCGCCCACCCTGACTTTTCCGCTGGCTTCTTTTCCTCCCCTCTCCCCCCCCCTTTTTCTTTTCCGGCGGTTGGCTCTCCGAGGTCATCACGTGGTAGGCCTGAGCGGTTTACCCCGTCCCTCGCTCCCTCCCGCCGTCGCCATGGCCGCCCGGTCGGCAACCGCCTTTGT
>Ga0209093_1001621_pt1 | contig 12747 bp, 20 predicted proteins | sample SidtaG_4_FD_187450 | JGI IMG/M metagenome (GOLD analysis project Ga0209093, IMG submission 187450) | Marine algal microbial communities from Sidmouth, United Kingdom - Sidmouth_Male1 metaG (SPAdes) (version 2) | ecosystem: Host-associated > Algae > Red algae > Unclassified | place: Sidmouth...
GGGGGGGAGTGCGTCCGGGCGAGGGAGTGAATCTCCAATAAGCGCCCCAGGGAGCTGATGGGGGGGGGTGTGGAGGTGGCCCAAGCAAGCTTTAGGGAGCGGAGTATAAACCACCATGTGTTCTGAAACGTAATCGATCCAGGTAGCGTCACGTACATCCTCTGTATGCGGCCAGGTGAGTGCTCTCGGTGCACTTCGTGGCGACCGGGTGAGCCGACACGCTTATCGCTCAGACACATCTGCAATCTGGGTGTCACTGAGGTCTACGTTGCACGTCGTGGACGCAGTTCTCATCTATACTGCGAGAGTGCAGGGGTGCGCCGGGCTCTAAAATGCGAATATCGATTCTATACTGCATTGGATATTTTGCAATGTGAAGGGGGGTCGAATATGGGCTATTACACGCCGTTTGACCCTGTACTGGATGCCTTTGGAGGCAATTTGAAAATAGTGGGTCCCGGCGCCAGTACAGAAAAACAGCACGTGCCTCACTTTCCGGACGATGTGGGAACACCCCACGCCGCCTTTCCACAGGACAAACTCGGTTTGTGGTCCTACCCCGTTTACGGAGCACAGCGCTGCGACGGCGGGCATGGGTGCGCCCGTGCTCGCCGCCACCATTAGCAGCGCCCCGACACCATCGTGCGCCCACCACAGCCCCATGCCACCCGCCTCGAACGCGAGTCGTATGTGCGGCGGACAGCACAGCCGTCAGAGCGGGCGGTCGCGCCGGGGGTGACATGGCGACCGCCAGAGGGGTTGGGTGTTCCGTCTCCACGGACGTCGCTCAAACTACTATGTGGTGAATATATCGGAGTACATATCCATATTCAATCCAAAATAACTCGTCACAAAACAGGAGTATATTCTGGCTATTGAGTCCAAATGTTTTATACATATTCGTATCCTGAGGCCACAAAATTTAGCTGATTCAAATTCGTCCTGCCGACGTGCCCAATCGATCTTATCTGATTTGAGCACAAAAACGGTTTTCTGACAACCCCTGGCGATCAACCGGCATGCTGGCTGCCCAAAGCGCTGGTATGGGGCCGTCAGGGAACCGGGTAGTGACAGGTGGAGGCGGACATGACGACGGGAGACCGGACGAAAGTGCCTCTGGGGACTCTCGCCGGGACCGTCGGTCGTGCCGGAGCCGGCGCAGTCATCGGCGTCGTCGCCTCAGGTCTTCCTCGAGTTACTTCTCGTCTCGGAGTGACGGGGAGACGGTACGTCGGGCACTGGTGGACTTCCGGATCCATGTCCACGAGGTCGAGGAAGACCTGCTCAACACGGTCACCGACTGGCACTCGTACCGTCTGGATAACCAGTACCAGACCGTCACGAGCCGGATGCGTCTACGGATTGCCCAAGACCGGAAGAAAGTACCGGTTTCCATGAACCGTGTTCGCCATGATGGGACCAAACCGGCCGAACTTTTCTCCTTCTTGTGCCGGTTCGTCCGGGCCTGCAACGACAGTAACGTCTGGCAGGGCACGTCGCCCTACCTGTTCGGCTCCTTCCTGACCGGGGCAGGCGCTACTCCGTTTAACAAGATCCTCCCTGACGCGGCCGGGCACATCCCGAGCCGGACTGTTGCATCCTTCCCGGAGGCGGTGCACTGGCTCCTGGTCAATTACGCGGACTCCATCACCCTGAACCAAGCCGTGTCAGACGTGAACCGCGCCTCCCTGGGCACCGATGAAGTACCTGATGCCTTCGAAGCCCGTTTGCGGGACCTGGGGGAGGCCTGGTGAACAATGTACGGGGAGGACCGGCTCAGTATGGCGTTCATCCTGGGGCTCCCCCAAAACTTGCAGGTGGACGCTCAGAATTACGGCCTCGAGTTCACAAAACACAACCTGGAGCAGCTCGCGCCGCTCACCCGGGGCAAGCATGAACAGGTCAAGGCGTTCCAGCGACTCCAGCCGACCCCCACCGAGATGTACCTGCCACGACCGTCTAGTCGGGCAGGACCCAAGACGCCGGTTCTGGCTGTAAGCGAGTCCTCGTCCCAGGCCGGTGGTCATCTGGAGGGCAGGCGCGGGCTTGTCACGCCCTCACTGCCCCGTGTCACCAGGGGGGGGGAACGCCCGAACCAGGTACGTGCGTGCTGAATATGTAACAAGGAGAACCGCATCGCGGCAGCCCGTCTGGAGGTGCCCAAGGATCTCGAGGACAATCTCGCGCTTCAGGGTACCCAGTTCGCCAGGGCCGTCCGCTGGGCAGTCCGGCAGGCCAAGGGCGCCTCCCTTGGATGGCGGGACCCGAAGACGGTGCACAACGTTCCGGTCGCGATCCGGCAGAGCATCCAGGAGAACCTGTACCAGGAGAGTCCTGAGGACTGGGGCTCCCATCCAGAGGAAGAGACCAAGACCACGGGTACCTCGTGATCGGGAAACGAGGTGGGAGAGGTGCGCCCGTAGGCGCCCTCCCGTCTGTACCAGACCCCGGTGATCCTGTGTCGGACCCAGCTGCATTCCTGGGCCGGTGCGGTCGTCGGCTACAAACCACGTTATCCGCATGGAAACCACGGGCCTGTCGCGGTACCCTGCTCGCTTTGCGTAAGAATAATTTCAAGGTCACGACCACCTTGAGTTTCGGGGGTGACGACCTGGTTCCTGTGGCCGCGGTGGTGGACACAGGGGACGCGCCCAGCGTCATCAGCGAGGACCTGCTCCCTCCGGGCTGGCGCGCACATGCCTGGCGTGCGCCTACCCGCACCCGGATCGTGAATGACTCGAAGCAGGCTCTCAAGGCTTTCGTTCGACTCCCCGTCACCCTGCATTTACATGAAAAACCTATGCATATCTCGTTCATTGTTGTGAAACGCCTCTCGGTCCCGCTCATTATCGGGTGTGAATTCCAGCGCCAGCACACCAAGGCCATCCTGCCCCAGGACTGCAAAATCGAGTAGTCAACGGGCGCTGTCTCTGACTTCTGGGCTACCATCTTGGCGCCAGGGGGCGACAGTAAAAGGCACTGGCCAAGCCCTGGGTCCGCCCGAACGAGCTGACGTTGGCGGGCGCAACGGTCCTTCCCTCTGCTGCCCAGACCATGGTCCAAGTGGTGACCAGGTCGACGGGCAGTTGTCTCATCAAGGGCAGGGCGAAGCTCCCGGCCAAGCACGGGCTGCACGTGGCCCGTGGGAATCACAAGAAGGTGCACCGGCACGAGCCCGTCCATGTCCTCCTGGTCAACCTGGGTCGCCAGACCAAGATGTTTGCCAAGGGCACCCGAGTGAGGGTTGCGGAGCCGAATACCGGGACGGCGCGACCCCTCTCCCAAGGAGCCGTCTGGCCGTCCAACAGGAGCTGGCGGCGCGACAGGGGCTGGACACGGAGGCGACCATGGCCACGGCGGAGGGTTCGCCTGAACCCCCGGTTGTGCCGCCCCCCAAGGAGCCGGAGACGCCAGGGGTGAACTGGGCGGGCGTGCCCAAGGAACAACTGGTCACGCTCGCGCGCATGCTGGCCGCGCATGAGGAAGACCAGTGGTGCTAATATCTACTGGAGAAGATGGACCAGAACGAGCACTCGCGCTTTTAGGAGACCAAGAAGGGGCTCTTCTTGCGTGTTGCCCCCCTGGACGGGCCTCTTCAAGTGTACGTCCCGTTCATCCTGCGCCAGGACCTCCTCCGGATGGAACACAACTTGGTGCGGGCAGGTCATCTCGGGGTCAACGGGATGTACGCCTCCATCAAGCGCCACTACTACTGGGAGTCCCTGGACGCGGACGTGTGCGACTGGGTGGCCAGTTGTGCGTCTTGCGCCAGGAATAGGATTGCATCAAGGCTACGCACGGCCATGCTCAAGTTGTTCCCGGCGTCGGATCCCTTCGCGAGCTTGTCTATGGACCTCCTCGGTCCCCTTACAAGGACCAAGAGTGGGAACGTCTTCCTCCTGATCACCGTCTACCTGTTCTCGAAGCTGGAACGAGCCGTCCCCCTGGCTGGTATCACCGCAACAGACGTCTCGTCATCGTTCTTCCGGGATTGGATTTCCGTGTATGGGCCCCCGGACACAGTCCTGACGGACAACGGACCCCAGTTCGCCTCCCAGTTCTTCAAGGGGTGCTTGCAACCTCATGGGCATCCGGAACCTGTTCACGTTCACGTTCCACCCTCAGACCGATGGCGAGGTCGAGCGCTTTCGCAAGACGCTCGTGGACGTGCTCCTGCACTATATAAAGGACCACCAGGACAAATGGGACGAGCTCGTCTCCGTGTTGGCGCTTGCGTACAACTCTAGGCTACACCGGACGACGGGTGTGGCCCCCATGGACTTGGCCACCCCGCGGCGCCTGAGAATCTTCTCCCTGGAACGGATGGAGGGTGGCACGACGCCGGACCCGAGCCAGTCGGTAGGCGAGGCCAAGGAAGCGTTTCTGGAGTCGCTCGAGGCCTTGCTCCCTCAATTACGGGACTGGATTGCAAAGACACAAGCACAGTTCAAGAGGGTCCATGACAAGAACGTCCGCCCTTTCCGAGTGTCGGTGACCAGTTGTGACGGAGTGTACCTGCGTAACCAGACCTGGAAGCACAAGCTCGACCCTATGGTGACCGGACCGTACGTGGTGCTTGAGACCGACGGGAGAACCTACCTGATCGACCAAGACGGACTGCCGTACCGGGTTATCGGCGACCACGTGGTGCCGACGGGACCGGTAAACCCCGAGAACCGACCCAAGCAACGGGAAGTCGCAGTCCCAGAAGCGCTCCAACCGGGTGGGTGCGAGGTTGTTTTTGAGCGTTTCGTGGATCACACCTGGGACGATGAGGGCGTCCTCTGGTTGCTGGTCCGCTGGTTTGGGTATGGACCGAACGACGACACCTGGCAACACTGAGGGCGCCTGCCGGTTGCCGCGGTGTACCGGTTTTGTCGACGGAAGGGGCTGCTCCCCCAGGACCCTGACAAGATCGTGCCGGTGCGAGAGAGGTAAGAGCAGCAGTGAGACAAGTGGCGTCAGAAACCAACAGGACGTCTCCGACGACATCACGGAAGATGATCTGGACAAGTTGTCAGGGCGTCTGTTGTGGACCCGGAAAAGCAGGGCTCGAACCCCGCCGAGGGCGCTACCAGTGAGTCGGCATCGTCTACAAGCCGCATCGCGAAGGACGATAGCCGCCGTTGACGGACAAAAACAGGGACCGAGGAAAAACGACCACCGCTGGTCGTCTTCATGATGAACTTTTGCACATTTCTTCCTCGGGGTCCCGCTCACACCGGTGCCTTCGGATTGCGGCCAGGATGGCTGTAAAACCGTCTCCAGGCTTCGCCTTGGTTGAGCAGCGGCGTCCTGCTCCCGACAGAAAGTCTCCACCTGCCCGATGCGACCTGTCACCCGCCCAGCAAGGCACCGGGCCGCCCGCAAAAGTGCCAAGGCCATGTCGAGAAGCAGGGTGAAGAGCCTGGACTTGACCGGTGTTGTGGCGGAGCGGCAGGGGCCCGGCGGGGTCACAGGCATGGACAGCACCACCCGGTAGCGACGCTTCGGGCAAGACCGCCGCCAGGAGCCCAGCGCCACAGGGACAGGAGGACCGTGACGCCGGCAAGGTCACGCCCGGGCTCACACCACCGGCCGTGCTTTCCCAGTTGCCGGAACCCCGGCCCGCTCCCCGCTGTTGCCGCAGCCAGCAGAAGCCTCCTCCTCCGGAAGAGGCGACCACATCGTGACCTTGGACCAGGTGGTCCTGCTCCTAGCTGAGGTTGCCTTGGTCTGGGACGAGCACAGCTTGGCCTTGAACCTGGTGCGCCTTGGCCTTGGCTCGGTACGCCTTGGCCCCGTGCCCGCCGCAGCCACAGGACCCGGACCACCATTGCGGGATAAGGTGCGGTCATGGGATGCTGGGGCCGGTGAGGGTGCTCGCGACCCTCGGGGACTATGGTGGTCACCAGTGCAACAAGTCAAGAGTGGGGATGCTCGTGACTCGCGGGTGACAAGGTGGTCATCATTTGAACAAGACGAGGTGGGGGGGGGCAACGCGCGCACTCGCACTCGCCAGCACACGCCTTTCACTCACTGCTCCTATCTGTGGGTGCGGCACGGACGGACCGGTCCGCACAGAGATGCAAGCGCACGCGCGGCACCCGAGGGACGCGGGGGGGGCCGGGTGGGTACAATCCCCACGCCCAACACCAAGACGCCCGCCCGCGCGCGCATCGCCAGGGACGTGCCGCAACGCCGATCGTGTGACTGCCTGGTCTGGCCCTTGACGATCCAGGCTGAGAAGGGAGCTATCTCGCATAACGCGGTGCCGGACCGCGCACTGGCCGGCACGGTCGCCAGCGGGGCACCGATCGTCGCCGTTGACATGGCGTGACACGGATTGGACAGGTGGCTTTGTCCTTGTGGGCTGATATCTTCAATGATTGTGAGTCGTTTGCATGTGAGTGTATATTGCTTGAATTATCTGCTTGACAGTAGGGGATTCCACTGGTATGGATCCCCAGATCTGCCCGTGCGGAGGCTACTGCGTGGGACTCGGGGTCATTTGTGCCCGCCTGCTCGGTTAGCTTAAGGGGACAGCGGGGCGCCCGTGGCCCGGCTTCCCCTCAAAAATAGTAACTGCGTTCTCACCTCCTTCCTCCCTCGTTGCGCCTTCGGGTGTCTTTCTAGGTGACCTTATCACAGGGCGAGAGTAGAGCAAGGGTGTGCGGGTGGGTGCCCTCATCTGGGCAGGTGTCCCTATATGTTTCTGTGGGCCGAGGTGACACGGCGTTTTATGCGACAACGGCAGCCATCTGCTGAACGACCAGAGAAGAACTATAAAGCAATACCCACATTCTCACGGCGCATTCTGCGGACCCGACTGCCTCGCGCGCAGCTCTGCGTCCTGTCTTCCTCTGTGTCGACCTCGTGGCCTCGGTAAGCCGCGCCACCTCGAAGGGCGGGTGCGAGAGGAGCCGGGGTTGGCCGACACCAGCGGACGGGAGACGGGCCTCCGAGGCCGGAGGGAGGCACTGGCGCTCTCCAAGGCAGAACTGACGTCGTGGTTTGTTAGCTCGTAGGTACCGCCAGAGGCGAGAGACGCACAGCTTCACTGCCTTGTGGGCGGCATCGTCGCAGGTTCCTCAACAGGATAACAGGTAGGCTGGGGGGAGGATCAGCCACTGCGCGTACACCCACAGTTTTCGCCTCGCCACGAAGGCCAGTTTTGCGCTCCACCGCCACTGCCTCTGGCGCAGCGGACATGTCGTCCGCCGTCCCGCCGCCAGCTTCCCCTGAAGCGTGTCGCCCGAGTGGCAGCTCCAGCGCCGTGCGAAAAACAAGGCGCGAAACGTCTCTGAGGGCCATACGCGCTCCACGATGGAGGACGCGTCGCAGAGGGGGCCGCTGGACCAGTGTCACGGCTGCGTTTCTTGGGGCCTCTCACGCCACACCCCAGACACGGAAAAATATGGTATCGCTCCCACTTCGGCGGATCCCCGTGATGCGGAAGCTGGGGCTGTCCGTACCGAGCCCAGGGTCATGGTTCAGGGCTGCGGCGACGGCTGCGGCGGGCATTTTAACAAACAGCGACAGTGCCGCGTCGGCCTCCATCCGCTGCATGTAAACAGGAGATTCTGCGCTGCCGACATGAGCTGGACAGAAGGCATCGCGGCAGGTGTCGATCCGCAAGAATGTCCTAATGTCGTTTTCCGATTGCGCAATAGATGGCGTGGGGAACCAGTTGAGGCGAATGAAGTAGTACGTGTTCGTCAACGAGGGCTCAAAAGAACCGACGGTGGCTCCATTGAAGCTGCACACATCAAGCAAGGCGGGAGGCATTCGCCAAGAAAATTTTGTCAGTCCCCCTTCGGTGCCTCGTGTCAGCCGACGAGACCCACAAGGACGGCGGGGACTTACGGCGATGAAGCGGTCGGTGGCTGCATGGTGCGCGATACGAGTGCCAGTCGCGTGACCGGAGGGCGACGCTGAGGACTTCAACGATGATGGCCGTCGTCTGACTCGGATGGGGTGCTGCACTCGATCACCAGCCCCACCCCTCCGTCCCAGAATTCCCACGATTGGCCGCTTTTCCTCAACGGGCTGTTGCCGACAATGAACCGGTTTTTTCCCGGTCTACCTTGGAGGCTGCAACCAGACCGGTGTGTTTTACTGTACGACAATGCACCTATCCACTCGGCGGAGGCGGATGCCCTCATCCGCACAAACGGAATCTTTCGTCTGTGTCCTCCATCGTACAGTCCAGAGTTCCAACCGATAGAGGAAGTGTTTAGTAAGTACTCGCACCAGCTCAAGACGGCGCACACCTCGTATCCCGGGGTGCCCGAGGCGCTTCTACACACAGTTGCATTGTTTAAGTTGGCTGGCCCAAACGTTGCGTCTCACTTCGAGCACAGCCTGTTGGAGGCTGTTCGAAACGTTCCGGAGTTGTGTGGGCCTGGTGGGCCGTGGGTAGGTCTCTTTGCGTCTCTGCCTGACGTGCGGGAGTAATGGGACAAATGGCAAGGTACAATATATTAAACGTCGATCAGATGGCCATGAAAGCAAGGCACTAACGGCGATGGAACGTGACCCACGACAAAACCAGGTCACGCAGTCCCAGTGGGAGGGACGACACATCCGGATGAGGCTCACCCAGCTCGCCCCACTTAGACAAAATCAAGCCTACGACATCCACAGCACTCACAGTCGAACAGCACACAGTATGACCACGTGAAAATCCGGAAAACATACCCCGACGGGCCTTCTCCACGAACGCAGCACGCTCAGAATGGTCCCCTGGCCCGATCGCAAATGATGCCAGGTCCTCGGCCAAGGCAGCCGCGCCCAGCTGCCGAAACACGCTGTCGCGTGGCCCTGTGGCTGCAGATTTGGTGCTGCCTGGCGCAGCAGGACCGACTGCGCCGGCGGCCTCTGGCATCGGAGGGGGGCGGGGCGGCGCCTCTCCGGCGTGGAGGGCCCGCCTGTATATGTTCAGCCAGATGCAAGGAACAGAAGAAAGGGAGAGTACACAGAGCGCTGGCAACGGAAAGGAGGGTTAGAACGTCAGGTCACACCACGAGTAAATGAGGACACACACTTGAGCTGAACACCAGGCGTCCCGGCACAATGCAAGCACGCTCAGCAGAAATTGTGCAAGAACTCACACTCGGTTAGATGTGCTAGCCCCGCCCACGTTGCCGAGCCGGCCATAGATCCTGGAAACCTGCGCGATTCGCTTCTCCGCCGCGGTCTCCGCCAAACGCTTGCGAACTGTTCGGCGCACGACTGTCGAGTTCGGGGCCTCCCCGCTCGACGGCGACCCAGAATCGACGCCTGCTTGGCTCGCTCCCGCGAAAAGCAGCGCCACGTCACGCGGCATCCCCGCCGCCAAAACAGTAGCCAACGATGAGTGGTAGGCAGCTCCTAGCGAGTTACGAACCATTGCGGCACGAGCGCTCGGACCCGTTAGCGCCGTCGCAGCTCGAGCCATTATCGCTCCACGAGCCACATCTGGCTGCTCGGCAACGTCAGATCGCAGAGCATCCCGACGCCGAGCCACTTGGGCTTGCGCTTTATCGGCGGCGGACGTCCCCGACCGAAAAGCAGCGGCCGCAACTTGCTTCAGGTGGGCGTCCTTGGTTTTCGCACACACCATGGATGCCACGTTCCACTGGAAGCCCTTCTTCCGGCGCACCGAGAGCTTCCCTGTGGTGGTAAAGGAAAGATCAAACGCCTTTGACAGCGAATGAGTGTGGGGGAGGTGGCCTTTTTGCGGACACAAATGGCAACTATGAAGCCACGAAGACACAAAGGTACGAAAAGAGACGAAGCTCGTGGTCAGAATATTGCTAGGTCGAGGAGGCCGACAAACAAATCTCTTGACGATGACAAAAGAAGGAGAACATCCAAACCTTACTGTCTACTAAGGGCGAAAAGCTTCAACCTTGCAGCCGAGCACGTGCACGCCTGCGTCCGGAACGGAGCCGGGACGTTTGAGCTTGCCTTACACTCACGCACGTTCGCCTCACATGTGCCGAAGTTATGGGCATCGTCGGCAAGGCGCCGGCGGTAGCCACAAATAGAGCAAGCGTTAGCCGGAGGGGCGCCACCCTCCGCCACATCATCGTCAGGTTGATTGGCCACATGCCCACCCTCGTCCGCCGTCTTGGGACAGGTCCCGGCAGCCATATCAGGGAAACTGCTCCGGGTGTCCTCCTCTTCCGACGATGAAGAGCGCGTGCCCGCAACTAGCCCGGCCGCTTCCCTAGCAGCCGTCAAAAATGGTTGGATGTCGCTGCTGGATGACATGTCGGGCGTGCGACTGGTCGTGGAGGGAGAGGGTCGGAGGAGAAAGGCGGATAGGTGGGGGGGGGGGAAGGGGGCTCAGCATCGGCAACCTGACGAGCGGATCTGTCCACAGAAATAGATTGACGAGAGGACAGCGAATCATGCGACAATTGAGACGTGGAGAAAGACCCGGGTTAGTGCGCAAATGACTGGACACGAATGATGGGCAGATGAAGCGTGCATAGCCGAGCTCAGTCGTCAGCCACCCACGGCCCCAGATGGTGTGGGCCGTACCAGTGGCGTGCGACCGACAGACACGTGAAATCGGTCACATTTTCCCAGACCGTCGCACGCAGCCTGCTCCCAACGCCAAGCGCGTCAAGCTGCTGAATTCCGTCGGTGCTCGTCACTTCACGGGCCGTAACAACGGTCAACAAGGACACTTACATCGCATTCTAAGATGCAATAGCGCTTCTCCGAAAGTGCATTGTTGTCATGCTAAATGCGACAACAAGGCGTCGAATCATGCAAGGCTCCATGAGAAACGATAAGCCCGAGACTACTGCGTCTCCCTCTCATGACAGCATCACTTGCATCCTTCTGGAGACCACTTTGAGATGCCAAATGGATCGCAGAGGCTTGCACGGACGGCGACCTCGAAACATCGGCCACGTTGTCTTTCTGTCTTTCACAAATCATGAAAGTCTATGAGTTTCAACTGTTGGATCCGATGACTGTTGTATTCCGCAACTGAGGGATTTTTTGGAGAACGGCTGTATGGTGAGAGATCTTGGTAGCTGTGCGCTTCTCTTTTACAACCAGAATGCCCTTGTAGGACACCGAGGGATGGAGGCCGCAGTCCTCTAACTCTACATTCGTGTGCGGGGCTGGTGCAACCGCTTTGGAACAGGAATATTTCGGCCCATCAGTCGTTCCACAAAAAAACCTGGCATTCAGCCGAGATCAAAAGTACCACCCATATGTTACTCGTGTCGCGTTATTGCTGATCCCCCAATTTTGTCCTCATCGGCAGAGAACGGAAGTGCAACAGCGATGCAGGGACGTTCCTGATTGGCCAAGAGGATCGACAGCAGTGCATGTCGGGTCCCATCTTTACAGAATGTGCCCGTACGGCCCGCAAACGCACAATCGGCGCACTCATTTTTCTGAGATTATCTGAGAATCTCGAAGGAAATCTCGATAACAAACTGCTCTGGGCTACTTAACCCCATGAGACGACTGAGAAAGGAAGAATATCTCAAGAAAGCGGAGAATCTCGAATCTGCACGGACCTGGCGGTTGGAGAGCCAATGGCGCGTCGTAGATTCGCACTCAGCAGCTGTTTTCTTTTGTTTTAGACCAATGGTTGGCCTGTTTTACAAAGCAGTCCCAGTCTTGGCCGATGAGGACAAAATTGGGGGATCAGCAATAACTTGGCTGAGAACCAGTGACGCGTCAACGAACAAATCTCAAAGCCGCTTTTATGCTCATAGACTGCGGGTGCTCAGACACACGAAGCACCACATGACAGGGATAAGCCCTTCATCGCTCTTTCTGGCTCCCAACATCGTGGAGCCCGGCCCATCGGCCATTAAGGCTGGACTTCCACTGGGGGACGTGCGAGGGGTCACACGTCCCGTTTGATTTTTCAGAGTGCGGAGGCGGGCCCGTCGTCCAATTTGGCTGCCGGCCCAGTGCGTTGGGGACAGAGACCAGCAGATCTCCTCGTGAGCGCTGATTTGGTACGGTGGCAAGTCCATTGCGAAGTCATGCCAAATCGGAGCATATCTTGATCCTGCTTTGATCCCTGAACAATGGCCCGACGGTCGAGATTATGGGCCCGTTTTCGGTCTCTCGAAACCGCATTCTGAGAGAAGTGACGAGACGGGCGCGTATGTCGACCGGACGACGGCATCGCCGATCCAATCCGCGTCGCCACAGCGATCGGCACCCCTCCCCCCCCCCCCCCCCCCCCCCCCCCCCCCCCCCCCCCCCCCCCCCCCCCCCCCCCCGCCCACCGCCGCCGTCACGTCCGTGGACCACGCCGCCACCTCTGCGCTCCTTTTTAGGAGCCGATCACCTCTTGGGCTGCGTTTTCGGTGTTCTCCTTCGCCTTTCGTTTTGCGTGTTGTTGTCTATGGAATAAATAGGCTGGCGTCATTGTTTGTGGCCTCTCCGTACTGGTCCGATGGCGCATTCCCCTCTTTCCCTCAGCGAGTATGATATTTGCTCAGTGGAACGGGCCATGAGGATTGTTGTCGACAACGATGCCGTGCGGTCTATTGCGGGGGACTCCGCGTTGAGTCCTGTAGGAAAAGGCTCCGAGACGAGGCGGCAAAGAACGAAACAGTAGCGAGAGTACCTTTTTCTTCAGGCGACATAGCGACATCCACGTGAACGTGACAGAGGCCGAAAAGAAACTTACAAAAGGTGGAGGATGCCAGATGACAGCAGCAACAGCGGTGACATACGCACGGAGAATGGGGGAAGGGGCGGCGCCGGCCCCGGCGGCGATAGCGGCGGTGGACGGGG
>Ga0209093_1001624_pt1 | contig 12741 bp, 8 predicted proteins | sample SidtaG_4_FD_187450 | JGI IMG/M metagenome (GOLD analysis project Ga0209093, IMG submission 187450) | Marine algal microbial communities from Sidmouth, United Kingdom - Sidmouth_Male1 metaG (SPAdes) (version 2) | ecosystem: Host-associated > Algae > Red algae > Unclassified | place: Sidmouth...
GGGGGGACGCGCGGGAGCGCGCCGCCGTCGGCGCCCCCGCCCCCGCCGGCCGGGAGGCGGCGGTGGGCCGGGAGCCGGCGACGCTGCGGTCCCCGTGCGGCGCCGCGTGCCGCGCCGCGTGCGGCGGGGGGGCGGGGGGGGGGCGCGCGCTCCCCCGCCGCCGCGCAGGGCCGGGGGGTGTGGGGCGAGCCGAGGCGGCGGCGGTCACGCGCGCGGGCGCCCGCGGGGCGGGCGCCGGCGGCGGCCCCGCCCCCGGCGCTGCGGGCGTGGCGCGAGGGGGCGCCCCCGCGGCGGCGGCGGCGGCGGCGGGCGCGGCCGGCCCGGCCGCCCGGCGGGCGTGTGGGGCCGGCGCCGGCGGCGGGCCGGTCGGGGCGGCTGCCGCCCCGGCGGCGCACCCGCGGCGGCGCAACGGGCGGCCGCGGCCGCGGGCGCGTGCCGCGCGTGCGTCTGGCCCGCCCGCCGGCCGCTCACGCAGCGTCGCGCGTGAGCCGGCGCGTGGAAGGCCGTTGGGTCCCGCGTTGCTCTGAACGTCAGGGTAGCGAGCGAGATACAACCGGGTCCAGTGCGCTGAAAGTCAGGGTCACGAGAATCATCCAGGTATTGGAGAAATTCGTTCACCCTAGTTGTCCTCAATTATTGAGGGATAGCGAGGAATGGTGTGCCAGAAAGACCGTCGGGGTGCCCCAGGACCAATGCTTGGGACGAGCAGCATGGACACGGAGAGCAGACCAGCGCCTGTTGGAACTGGTTCAAGTGTGTTCCCGGCATCTGTGCTGAGACACGTGCTGCCTGGCGTTTGCAACCTCCCGCCTAGCCCTGAAAGCTCGCCCATGCAGCTCATTTTTGATGGCAATGAGAGCTGCCATCCTGGGAAGCGGTCCATCGGTATGTGTGTGGTACATCCACCGCCACAGCAGCTGATGATCGCCGACGCCACGCCAAGCACGCGGTCCCACCCTCGCTTCCAAATTCGACCTCCCCATCAGCCTCTTCACACACGCCCACATGTTTTACTCCAAGTGACCCCGTGTGTGCCTGATGAGGTCGAGGACACTGGGGAAGCGGAGCAGCAAATGAAATGTGTGCCAGCTGCGGTACAGCTGCAGGTAAAGCACCATCAGAGAATGTGACCTACAAGTGAGCGGATGCGAGGGCACGCCAGACTGCAGGGACCATGAGGCGATGTAGTAGAGAGGGTCGTGGGCGCCCGGCACGTCGTCGGTGCGTGGCGACCTGCGCCAGCTGGTAAGTTTGTCAGGTCAGGTATGAATATCGTTTGGTTGAACGGTCATTCTACGACTTCTTTCGGCTTGAGTTCGACTATGTTGTAGTTGGTGGCTACCTTAAACGTAAACATGGCGTTGAATCTGGATGAGTTGAAGGCAAGCATCGACACCCTGGCAGCAAGTCGCTGCGAGTCGGTGTACAGCTGCACCGGCCGGTGCCCCCGCGGGGGCAACGCGAACCCAACACAAGTGTACAGTGGGGCGCGATTGGTACGCGGCCTCGTCAGCCGTGTGAGATCTCATCCGTGATCCCGTTCTGGCTGCCGCGCCCGGTCCTTGCTGTGCCACCAGCGTCGCTGCGGGCGCCGCCGCCCCAGCGCCGGCGCATGCCAAATGCGTGCCCCCAGTTCGGGACGCTGCAGTCCCTCCCTGCCTGCATTGGCATGGTGTCAAGCCGGCGCGCGAGTGGCGCGGGCGGGCGCGCTCGCCGAGGCGCTCCGGATGTGTTGGCCGAGGCCACGGCAAAAGCGCCGCCGGCGGGCGGCCGCCGAGACCCGACGTTGACGCGCGCGGGTGGGGAGCGGAACACGCCGACGCCTCGACATCCCGTCGCGCAGGGGTCGCGCGCGGCGCCAGCAGCTGACGCGGCGCCCGTCAAGCGCGGCGGCGCTGGCCCACCGCCGGCGGCGGCGCGGGGGTGGGTGGGCAGAGACCCGCCCACGAGCGCGCCCAGACGGGGCGCCGCTCGTGCGGCCCCGTCCGATGCCACAGGCTCAAAAGGGGGTCGGCCGCGCGCGCCGCCGGCATTCCGTCCAAACCGCGGGGGCAACCCCAGCACCGGCCTCGCCGTCACCGCTGCTACGACCGACTCGCTCGCGATCACTCCCACCGCACCCCACACCCCCACCTCTCCTGCCGTCGCCCGACATGGAGCCCCGTCGCCTGCAATCGGCGGCCTTTAGCGGCGTCCACCGCGACGCAGTGTGGTACCCCATCCTCGTCGACGCCCATGGCGCGGAGGTAGCCCGCCCCGATGGCGTCTGCACGTCGGCGGTCGTGGCGGAGCTGCTCGTCAATGTCAAGCACCCCGTCACCGACGTGTTCATCTTTGCGCACGGCCTCGGGTGCACGACCGACGCGGCGGTGGCGTTCCACGAGGGCTGGATAAAGTCCCTGTTTTACCGCCGTGCAAAGGCGGCGGCGGCTGCCACCGACGCTGCGCGGCGGGTGGCGGCGGCGAAAAAGTGTCCGCCGCCACCCCACTTCCACCCACTCTTCATCGGCTTGTGCTGGCGGTCGGACCAGTGGGCGCCGACCACGTGGACCGAAGCGATGGACGTGCGGCGGATGGTGCCGCCCGTCACCAAAGCGGTGGCGGCGATGGCCTCCGCCCCCGCAGGCGTCGTCTTGCCCAGCGTGGTGGCCGCAGCGTCGGCGGCCATCTCGGCCGGCGTGTCGGTCTCGTATTTGAAGTTTGGGCGCTTTGAGGAGCGCGCCGTGCGCGTTGGCGGCACCACCGGCAGGGCACTGCTCGCCGCCCTCCACGATGCCGAGGCGCTGCGGGTGCCGCCGCCCGGTGCTGACCTCCCGCCGGCGGTGCGGTACCACGGGATCGGCCACAGCCTCGGCTGCCACGTCCTGTCAGCGGCGGTGCAGGCGGCGGCGGCCGGCCGCACGGGCGACCGTCGACTGCTGTCGACGCTCGTGCTCGTGCAGGGCGCCGTACCCAGCACCGCCTTCTCCCCTGCGGGGGCGTACCACCGGGTGCAAGACTGGGTGGCGGGCTCCGTCCTCGTGACGCACACCGACACGGACGCGGCGTTGTGGTTGTACGAGCGGTACCACCGGGACGGGCGGCGGGCGCTGGGCAGCGAGGGCGCCCGCGTCGAACTGTCGGCACGCATGCACCCGCCGCCACGCATGGGGGATTTGTCCACCCTCTACGACGGGCGGCTGCTGGCGGGTCGGGTGGCCAACGTGGACGCCAGCACCTACCTCCGCCCGTCCTCGGCCGAAGTCCTCGACTGGTACGGCGGTCACTGCAGGTACCTCGAGGAGGAGCTGCAGCACCTAATCTGGGCCGCCCTGGCTGTGACAATCCCTTCGCCATCGCTGCCACCAAAGTCACCGCAGCCGACGCCGCCACCGTCCGCAAGGACGCCGTATGCCTCAGAGGCCGCCGCCGAGGCACCATCGCGATGGCCACAACGGCCGTCGCTCCCTGGATGGGCAAAGGCCCTCGTCATTGGCGTGTTGCTCGGGTGCGTCAGTTGGGCCGAGATTGGCACCCCGTCCGCGGTGGTTGGCCGCGCGCTCCTCGCCGCTGGCACGGCTGTGGTGCGTTGGGCGGCGACGGGTGAGTGCGGTGGCGGCGGCGGGGGGGGTGCGACAGCAGCGGTGGGGTACTGTGCGTAGACCGTTGTGCGCGGTAGCGGCCAGAGGCTGCAGCTACCAAGTGTGTTCAATATGTCCCCAATGCCATTCAAAGGCACGTTGTTTGCTGGGGGAACCGTACTCGAGAGAGAGAGAGTCCTGTGCGACAAATCATGAGGAGTCCTTACAGAATCACTTGGACATGCTTTTTGCAAGAAAAGAGAGAGAAGTCACAATGGTGCAGTATTGCTCATGGGGAGATGTGAGAGGCTCGTGAGGTAAGTAGCTACAGTACAGCCAAGGGGAAGGAAAAAGGCAGGTGCAGACTGTCGGGAAGGAGAAGGGCAGGTAAAGTGTGAGACTCGGTGTATTTTGTTGAGAGCTCACTTCTGGTCGTCCGCAGACGAGCTTCTGCAGACAGAGTAAGGCACATGAACGACAGCAGGACGAGTTTGGAAAGCCTACAGCGACCACGGGAGCACTCGTTGTCCCGTGGTCGCCCTAGGCTTTCCACACGCCCTTGTGTCCAAGGCCACACGCCCTTGTGCACAAGGCGCTCCAAGCGCACATGCGTCCCGCTTATGTTGCGGCACGATCTTTCTGTCTCGTTCTGGACGCGACAGTACCTGGCCTCTCCCCCTACTCAAGAGAAAAACAACATTTATTCAAATGCACGCCGCATATCGCGGACGACCCCGGGCCCCATAACATGAAGAAAGAACTAAAGCCATCCCCGAAGCGGGGGTGACTGCGGCCTCGCCCACACCCTGTGGGAGGCCGCATGATGAACGTAGAAGTAGTGGATGCCTCAGCCGCCCCCGTCGCGGGTACCTCGACAACTACGACGGCACGAAACAAGCAGAAGAGCGGATGCAGCTCGGACTCGGCCGGCTGGTTCTCACCAGCCACCCCAACTGGGCAAGCAGGTGATACAGTTTCTTGGTGAAGCGGCGTGGTATGTGGGCGCGCGGTGACGCCTTGCTGAATAGCCAGGATTCCAGTGACAAAAGCAGGTCTGGGTGTCCGACCCAAAGACAACGGCATGGAGAGCCCCTAGTTGAGCGGCAGCCCGGCGCCAATGACAGCACCCACGTGGCTGAGCGCCAGGCACGCGCCGACAAACGCCATGGTCAGCGCCGGGGTCACTAGCGCCCGCATCGCGGCAGGGATCTCGTCGTCCTCCTCGACGGGCGCGGCCTCTGCCACCGACGCAGGTGCGGTGACACCGGTCACGGCTGCCGACACAAAGGTTGGAACCACCGGCGCTGCCGTGGGGGTCACCGGCGCAGTGCGGGTAGGCGTGCTGGACGGCACGGGAGCCTTGACGGGGACAGAAGACACACGCAGCGCCGTAGGGCCCTCGTCGGTGGTCTTGACAGAAGTGGCTTGGCCAGGGGTGGCCTTGACAGAGGTGGCCTTGACAGGGGTGGTCTTACCCCACGACGAGTGCACGTGGATGACCTTGCGCGTCGGCTTGACGGCCGGCGCCACCGAGCCCGTCTTGCCCCACGCGGAGCGCACGTGGATGATGCGGGGGGTGACGGGCTCGGTGACCTTGGCGGGCGCGGGTGCGGACACAGCGACGGCCGGTGCGACCGCCTTTACGATTGCCGGTGCGGCGCGTGGAGCATACGACGGCACCCCCGCGGCGGCTGCGTCCGCAGTAGAAGCGCCAGCCGCCGTGGCCAGCGCGGACGCCGCCGTCTCAAGCGGCGACGGCGCCGGCGCAGGCGACAAGACTGCGGCCAGCGACATAGACGCGGCCACGGGAGCTGGGGCGGCGCGAGGCGCGTACACCGGCACGTCAGTCGCGGCCTTGACAGGCGACGACGACGCCAGTGACGAGGCCGCCGCCTCAAGCGGTGACGCAGCAGGCGTCGGGGACAGGGCCTTGGCAAGCTTGGACGGCTCGGTCAGAATGCTGGGAACGGGCACCTCGGCGAGCTTGGGAGTCATCGCCTTGACGGGCGTTGACGCCACCCCTACAGGCGTTGGCGCCGTCGCGACCGGCGTTGGCGCCACCTTGACGGGCGTCTGCTTGATGATGACCGACGCGGCGTGCTCACGCAGGCGCGCCTGACGGGCGGCCCAGGAGAGCGGGCGCGACTCGACCTTTGCTGGCACCGGCGCATCAACGGGCGCCGGCGCCGCCACAGGATCCCCGCGGAGGGCGGCCATCTCGGCCGCCCAGGCGGCGCGCTTGGCGGCAGCGTCCGCGGTCACGGCTGCGGCGCCGCCGACCCAGCCCCCCCCCGACGACGTGCCGCACTTGACGTTGGGCACCGGGGACCACTCGGCCACGCCCGGGCGCCGCGACCGCTTCTCATCCGACGCGGCCGCGTCGGCACGCGCGCTCGTGTGGCGACGGAGCGTCGCGGCCACGTGGTGGGTGTGTGGATCAACACCGCCAGCTGCGTGAAGGGCCTCCGCCGCCGTTCGCGGGGCGGCAGCGGCGGGTGCCACAGTCGCCGCACCCATGCGTGGGCGGTTGGTTGCCGGGGGGGTGGGGCACGTGCCAGCGACAACCGACGCGGCGCCAGGGGTAAACGCCGACGTGCCAGCAGATGGGGGACGGGTGGGAGCGACCGGCGGCGGCACGAAGGTACACGTCGACGTCATGGTACAGAGCCTTGAGGGGAGAAGGGGCGTCTGCCAAGAGAAAATACAAGGAAACAACTGTGTCGCGCTCAAGGACAGACGGCCAAGGAGGTGAGGAGCAACGGAAGCCGGATTGGGAGGTATGTAGCTGAGAGAAGGATTGTGAAGGGTGGAGGAGAAGGAGGGCGGCGGCGGGCGAACACGACAAGTTGGGCGTCTGGCAGTGTGGGAGAGGGTGAGAACACCGCGCTTTATGCGCCACTGCCGCCCAGCCCAGTGTCGGGCGAGGGCCCAAACGACGCCAATTCCGCCAGTCCCCTCGTCCCGCTCACCCCCCCCCTGCAGTGCAGCTGTTGAACGGCATCCCGGCAAAATGGGCCCTGGGTGGACCTCCGTTCAATGCATGCGTGTCGTCTCGGCAGACTTGCCGTGGGGGGGGCTTCTCTCGGTGCACGGACAAGGCACCCCTCGGGAAGCCGCTCAGAGCCACCCCCATCTCCCACTCTCGCAGACCAGCCCCTCCCAGCGCATGCTCTTCCTTGCCCTCTCTCTCTCCGAGTGCTCTCCTCTGGCGCCAACCCCTCGGACGGGGAGCGTGTGCGAGACAGGGTTCCGCGAGGCGTCGTTTGGGCCCGCGACGGCTCGCGAAGAGCGTCACGCTCCTCAGCCATTGGCTCCCTGCAGGCAGCGGTTGATCCGACGGAGCTCCGGAGCGGCTCCTCGGGGCTTTCCAGGTGGCGGCGGCCTGAGCTGATGATTTGGTCTTACTGTCGTGCCAGTGGAGATTGCTATTGACCTGGTCCGTGTGGACGGGTGTTGTGTGGCTGAGCGGCGGCCCTGGCCGAACGAGTGGTGCGGCGCAGCGACTTCATCTCCACAGGCAACTGGATTGGCTAATCGTTAGATATTCAGCTGATCTCGAGCCATCCCCGCGACAAGTACTATTACTCAATGATGGAAATCTGCATCTACCGCGTCACGAGACAGTTGCTTTGTGTGTTCTCATTCGAAGAACGTACCTTTTATGCATCGAAAATTCGATTCCGGTGTTTTCTCTTTTTTTTAAAAACCTCACGGTCCAAGTGTTGAGCCACTGTTCCAAATTGGCCTCTGTGCCCACCACGCCCTCTACGGCCGCATTCAGGAACATTGGGGACAGCTGCGAACTTGGATTGTTGGGAGAAAAAACTGACTGTGAATAACAATCGCATCCGCATGTTTTTGACGTCAAAGACATCGACGGTGGGACGTTGGCTCTTGCACTGCCTCGTTGCTGTCTGGCTGGTACAACTGCCTGTCACTGCGATACGTAGCTCTAGTTCGCCGCGGCAAACCGGGTGCTGGGGAACAGCTTGCATGTTCTTCACGCCACATGGTAGACAGGTGCGTGGCTAGTTCTTCATAGACGGTCGCGTTGGGGTGAACTGTCTTGTGTGCGAGAACAAGTGTTCGAATCTTAGGAGTGCCCTCCGATACGGAACTGCCAGTATCCTCATGATAGCGCAGAGAACAAAAACAAGACCCCTACTATGATACACCTCCCACGGCCGCTAGTCTGCTGTTGGGGCCAGTTCCTTCTTGGACTTGCCGCCAAAGAGCCTTGACCTCCTGCCTTGCGTTGACTGCGGCTGCCCCTCTGGGACGCCCGCCGACAACGACAGTGGGGACAGGTACTCAAATTCCCCGTTCGTTGGCGACGTTGGCATGAAGACCGTCGACTTTGAGCGGCTCCACCGCGACTTTTCGGGGCCCTTGGATTTGCGTGGCGCAGGCGTTGGGGGGACGTCGCCCTTGCTCTTGCGGCCGCCCGACAACACCCGCACGAGCGCCGAGCCGACGGGGGCGGTCGGCGAGTCGACCTCTGACACGGGAGACATGAGCTCCTCCACCGCCGCGCCGTCCACGGGCGACGCCGGCGTGCTGCCAACCCCATCTGCCGCCGAGCGCGGGGACTTGAGCGCACGCAGCGGCCCGAGTTTCCTCCTCGCCGCCTTGGCTGCAGCCGCCTCCGAGTCCTCCTTGATCTTGGCCAGCTGCAGCTCAATCACCGACGCCAAGTTCTCACGGTCCGCCACCGCCCCGTTGGCCGACTTCGAAGCTTCGATGAGTTTGGCGCGCTCCGCCTTGGACGTCTCGACCAGCTCCTCCGACTCGGTGACAAAGGCCAGGTGGCACCGCTCAAAGCGCGCGTACAGCTCCGCGCCGCTGGTGCGGAGGCCGAGGATGGCCGCGCGGCTCGGCGCAGCACGCGCCTTCCACCGCGCCCGCTCGTCCGGGGTCATGGACCGGGTGGCCAACGACAGGATGACGTCCGAGTGTTCCATGACCTTGGTTTCAGCCCAGTACTTCTTCTCCTGGGCGCGAATCTCCTTTTCCGAGAAGCGGGTTTGCAGCGCTGGCGGCAGCTCCTGGTCCTTGAGCGCCACAAACGAGAGGATGGCAGACGCCAGCTCCTCCGTCGCGGGCGCGAGAGCCGGAAAGACCTGCGCGGCGGGGCGGCCACAAAACTCGTCCTCGAGGTCGTTAAACCGGGCGAAGGCGGAGGTGATGGTGCCCTTGGCGAGGGTTCGCTTGGCCTCACAGAGGGCGCCCTTGAGCTTGTCCCCCTCCCCCGACCACACCCGGTCGTAGCGGGACAGGTGGTCGTTGCGCTCGATGAACGCAAACAGCAAGTCCTCCTCCATCTCAAAGAGGTCCACGCACAGGATCTCAAACTCCTCAAACCAGGCAAAGAGTAGCTCCATGTCGGTCGGCCCCAGCTGCAGCTTGCGCGCCTCGCACGACTGGAGGATCCGGTACAAGTCGCGCACCTCGAGCCGCACCGAGTTGTTGACCATGCACACGAAATCGCCAATGACGCCCTTGGTCGGGTTGAGCTGGATGTCGGGCATGACAAAGAGGCCGCCGCCGGTCGATGACTTGGACGTGTCCGTCGCGTTGGGCGTCGAGGGCGGGCGGCCCCGGTTCGGGCCGCCGGCGGCACCGCCTGCCTCGTCGGCCTGCTGGAAGAAGGAAAATGCGCCCTTGGTGGTCGGCGCCTGACCATCGTCATCCATGGTGAACACCCAACGCGGGCGCCGCCGGCAAGGGGGAAGATTGAAGGGGAGCAGGCAGAGGAGCCAGAGGGAGGAGGAGGAAAGGCACGTACCAGCCTATTGGAGGTGCGGGAGCAGGGGGGGAAGGGCAGGGTAGAAACACCGAGTAACCACGCACGGCAGGACAGTTCAAAGCTGGGGGGGTGGCAGAGTAGGCGGCCAGGTGACGTCACGGCCGGCCGTCGAGCTCGGACAACCGACGAGACCACCACCGCTGTGCGCGCGCTCCTACGACACCCGACGAGTCATCACCCCCCTCCAAATCCTCTCCCACTTCCCGGCCCTGTGGGCGCCTCCCCCACACGCACGCAGCTCGCGCAGCGCCCGGTGCCAACAGAGTCCAGGGAAACGCGACGACAGCGCGCATCGCAGGCCCAAACAAGAAAACGGGCACCAAGCGATGAAAAAGGCAGGGGGCTGGGCAGCGGGCCGAGCCCCTGCCGGCGCCTCCCCCCCAAAGTGCTCTCCTCGCCTGCATGTCGCCGTCAGCGGTCGCAGGCGGCCCCAACGCCGGCCACGCAAGGGCCGGGCACGTCCGCCGTCACGACCAGACGAGAGCACGGGCACACTGCCGTGGAGCACCCGCCACCACACGGCCGACCTCCTCCACCGCGGCGACGTACCTCTCCCGGCGGCGGAAGCTGCGGGGGGCGCTCACCCGCACCGCCGGGACGGGAGATGTTGATTTTTTGCTGGGCGGGCGCGGAGAAGGAGGGCGACGAACACGGCGCGCGGGTCGTTGAGGGCCCAATCCGTCGACATGCAATCCCTTGGACAAGTACGATTCTGTCATCCGCTTGTTGAGGGTGGTGTGCAATTGCCCGCGCCCGGATTGCATCTGAGATCCCCACGGATCTATTGGCGCTCCTGATCTCTCTCGATGCCCCGATTGGCTGGCGGGCAGCCCCCCAACTGACCCCGACTGCTCACACGCTCCTGGAGCGGGTGGGGGCCCTCGCGGGGTCACCCGGCGGGCCATCTCGGATTGGGACGCTCCTCCCGCTTCGCCCACGGTTGCATCCGCGCTGCGACCGCCACGCTCGCACGGCCCGCCGCCCTCTTCCTTGCCCAACCGGCGGCGCGGCACGGAAGGCCGTCCCGCCGCCGTCCCGCTCGGTGGCCTCCCGGCCTCTGGCCCGCCCCCCGCTCGTTCGACTTTAGAGCCTGCCGCGTCCCGGTTCCGTCCGCCGCTGGTCCCATCGGCGACGCCGTCAGTCGGATTTCGGCTGCGACCGGCGCGGGTGCCCCTCCCCCACCTCCCCCACGCACCAGTACGTCACGCGTGGCTCGTATGCCGTGACCGGAACTGTGTATTGGGTGTCTCCTCCTCCACTGGGAGCGATTTCCTCCGCTCTCCCTCTACCGTCACCTCCCCAGGCCCTCCTGACCTGCTTTTGTTTCGTTACCGTTTCCGCCCTCCACCCATCACCCCCGTTGCTGTGGCGCTCCCGGTAGTGCCATCATGGCCGTCCGCCCGTGGGCCGGCGCCTTTGTGGCGCCAGCCGCCAGCCGTGGCCTACGGCTGAGCGCCTTTGCGGGTGGCCGGCGCGCGGCGTGCGGCCGGTGGCCTCGGCCGGCGGCGGCAGCGGCAGCCGCCCGCCGTCACCCCCGTGTCGGCCGCCCACCCGGTGGCGCCCCGACGGTCGCCACCCCCCGCGCCAGCGCGGGCGCCGCCGCCGGCCCCAGCGGGAGCAACGCCGGCGGGCCCGCCGACGAGGAGAATGTCGAGACGCTCCTCGCCAAGATCCCCCTCAAACGCGTCGCCATCTGGGCGGCCTTTTTCGGCGCCCTCGTCGCCCTGCGATCCTTCCTTTCGGTCATCCTCATGGCCTTTATCCTCGGCTACATTGGCCAAACGGTCGTCCGGTGGGCGGGTCGGGTGTCGTCGGGGCGCCTCCCCCGCCGCTCCGTCGTGGCCGCCTACTATGCGCTCATCGTGTCGCTCATTGGCGCGTTTAGCATCATGACCGTGCCGACGGTCATCCGCGAATCCCAATACTTTATCCGCACGATGCAGTCGGAGAACCCCTACGTGTTTGTCGCCGACGGGATCCGGCGGTCGCTCGGCGATGAGCTGGCGGGAAAACTCGAGTCGGCCGTCATCATTGCGCTCAACCCGCCGCAGTTGGACGAGACGGCGGCGGCGGCGGGCGGGCGGTTGCCGGCGGGGGGGGGGCTCGGCCCCGCCGCCGCCGCCAGTGGGAGCAGCAGCGCGGCCGCGTCGGCGGCGGCCGCCGCGGCGGCCGGGGAAGCCCCCTCGTCCACCTTTTATTCCACGTCGGCCAAGGAGCGGGAGGCGCGGCGCCTCCTCCGCACCGTCCCCGACGCGCCCGCCGTCGACGCGAGCGCGTGGACCCCCGAGCGGTCTCGGCGGCTCGGCATCCTCCTCCAACTCTCCATCCGCGGGTATGTGACCAAGGCGGCGTCGGTGTTGACGCGCCTCGTCGGGCAGTCGACCAAGACTGCCTTTAAGGGGCTGGTCGCGATCCTCTTCTCGGCCATCTTTTTGTGGGACCTCCCCCGCATCGCGCAGGGCGTCAAGTCCCTCCGCAAATCGCGCGCGCGGACGGCCTATCTGGAGCTGGCGCCGCGCCTCGGTGACTTTGCCGACGTCCTCGGCAAATCGTTTGAGGCGCAAACGATGATTGCGCTCGTCAACACCTCCCTGACCACCCTCGGGTTGATGCTGCTCGGCATTCCGGGCATTGGCTTCCTCTCCCTCGTCACCCTCCTCTGCTCCTTTATCCCCGTGGCGGGCGTGTTTGTGTCGACCTTCCCGATGCTCGTGCTCGCGCTCTCGGATTGCGGGTTGGCCAAGAGCGGCGGCGTGCTGCTCATGGTGGCGGGCGTCCACGTTGTCGAGGCGTACGTGCTCAACCCGCAAATCTACTCGGCGCACCTGCACCTCCACCCCATTCTGGTGCTCGTCGTGCTGTACGTGGCGGAGCACATGTATGGGGTGCCGGGGCTGCTCCTCGCCGTGCCCGTCACTGTGTTTTTGTTGCGGCAGCTGGACATGCCGGGTGCCAAGCCGGTGAAGCAGCTGCCCGCGGGGGAGGCTGCCGACGCGCAGGATGTGGAGGGCGAGCAGGTCCCCTAGGCCGCGTGCGCGTGGCATCCCTTCATTGTTTTCTGCCGTGTCCCTTTGTGTCCCCTTGCCGCCGCTCCACCCGCGCGCGCTTGTTTCCCTGGCGCCCCTGCCCCTCGACGGCCGACGGCGCATGCGCCCTCCTCCCCTCCCCGGTGCTCCCCGTCGCCGTCGCAGCACGTGGCGGTGCGCGCACCGTGGGCGGCGGCGGCGTCAGCGCCGCGGCCGCCTCCATCCACGCAAGGCTGGAAAACCCGTCTTCACCGCCATTGGCCGGCGGGGCGCGCGCCCCCGGCGCGCCCACACTCGAAAAAGTCACCCGACGGGCGGTGGTGGTCGTCACCCCCCCCCCCCCCCCCCC
>Ga0209093_1001628_pt1 | contig 12726 bp, 12 predicted proteins | sample SidtaG_4_FD_187450 | JGI IMG/M metagenome (GOLD analysis project Ga0209093, IMG submission 187450) | Marine algal microbial communities from Sidmouth, United Kingdom - Sidmouth_Male1 metaG (SPAdes) (version 2) | ecosystem: Host-associated > Algae > Red algae > Unclassified | place: Sidmouth...
TTCACGCCTTGTCGTCTTTGTTATCGTCGCTGTACTTTCTTCCAACTGCCCTGCTCCGCACACATGTATGTATCTCGCCACAGCAGTTCCCCGAGCCTCTTTCTTCTGCTTCTTTTCGTGCCGAATGAGTACGACCCGACTTTGGCCCACAACCAGGACGGCAAATTCCCCCTTCGCCCGTACCCATTATCACTTCACCGCTCTTCATACCAGCCCGGCATATCATACAGAGTCCACCCCCCTTACAATACCCCACCAGAAAGAAAGCGCCAGCCACGTACCCCCCACCAACATCATACCCGAGAAGCATCTATGCACAGGGGCGCTCCCGACGCTTCCAAGTCACAGTCGCCACGGAACGACATTCTCCCCCGACTCTCATGGTCAACCCCGCGCCTCGCCTGATCACCCCAAGCACTACCGGAGGAACTGAGCCGTCCTGTGTAATCCATTGTACCACCAGAAGGCATCCCCGTCAAAAAGACGTGTCTCGGGGCCTTCTTTCGACAAGGTGCAGTTTGACCACCCTTTGCAAACGCACCATCTGGGGCACTTCGGGGAGTCGTCGGACCAACCAGTCAGAATCGCCGCGGAAACACCTTTCCGTGGCGCCTCTGACACTGGACGGAATGGCATTTCCGTGGTGTTTTTCCGGCACGGGCCGAGGTTCCGACCTCGGACACCGAGTGTGCAGTTTGACCACCCTTTGCAAACGCACCATCTGGGGCACCTCGGGGAGTCGTCGGACCAACCAAGTCAGAATCGCCGCGGAAACACCTTTCCGTGGCGATTCCGACACTGGACGGAATGGCATTTCCATGGTGTTTTTCCGGCACGGGCCGAGGTTCCGACCTCGGACACCAAGGGTGCAGTTTGACCACCCTTTGCAAACGCACCATCTGGGGCACCTCGGGGAGTCGTCGGACCAACCAAGTCAGAATCGCCGCGGAAACACCTTTCCGTGGCGATTCCGACACTGGACGGAATGGCATTTCCATGGTGTTTTTCCGGCACGGGCCGAGGTTCCGACCTCGGACACCAAGGGTGCAGTTTGACCACCCTTTGCAAACGCACCATCTGGGGCACCTCGGGGAGTCGTCGGACCAACCAAGTCAGAATCGCCGCGGAAACACCTTTCCGTGGCGATTCCGACACTGGTCGGAATGGCATTTCCATGGTGTTTTTCCGGCACGGGCCGAGGTTCCGACCTCGGACACCAAGGGTGCAGTTTGACCACCCTTTGCAAACGCACCATCTGGGGCACCTTGGGTGGGCAGCCGCCACCGCCAACACGACTCGGCAGAAACGCCGCGGAAACAACTTTCCGTGGCGATTTCTTGCCATGACAAACGCGCGTCTCTGCCTTGCTTTTGCAGCACGACGCGCGCTGCCGGCTCCATGGGGTCAGAGTCGTCGTGGAAGTACGTTTTCACGGCGATTCTGAGGGTCGGCAGGGAGGGTCTCCGCAACATGTGTTGCTGTGAGCCCTTCGCCCCGAAGTTGTCTCCGGAAAGGAACTTGTTCTGCTGTTCGAACGTGGCCGCCCGTGCGGCGGAACAGTCGGCGCTGGAGGCGGACGACGATTACGAGGCAGACGGCCCGGAGGGGCTGGACTTTTATACCAACGACGGGGAGGAGGACTAGGGCGACATGCACGAGTTTGGGGTCACGCAGGACACCTCGTTTGGGCGGGTGTGGGCGCTCAACGATGACAACTACGTGACCATCACCGAGCCGGGCGAGGCGTATGCTTTTGTCGACGAGGACGTGGTGGCGAACGACGAGGACGAGGGCGGCGGCGGCCGCCGCGAGAGCCTGCGCGCGCACATGGCCACCGGCCGTGGGGCGCAGCCGTCGTGGGGTGCCTCGGCCGCTTCGGCGTGGCCCGCGGCAATGGGCGGCAGCGACGCGCTGGAGGCGGGCTCCAAGGAGTGGGCCGCCCGTGCGGCGTATGAGCGGAGCACCCAAGCAAACGCCGTGGACATGCACCGGTGGTCGCACCAGCACGGGGACCCCCCGACCGGGCTGGACGACCTCTTCCCCGACTATGCGCCGGCAGAGCTGCCCAAGCTGGCCCGCCTGACGCTGGACGTCCAGGACCTGCCGCTCGACGATGTGGCGGGGGAGGGGGCGACGACGCGCATCTCTGACCCGCAGGCCGCCGACGACCAGTCTGAGTACCTGTCCTACTACCAGGAGATCTACAAGTACGAGGGCGACGAGGAAGAGGAGGAGGCTGGCAGCGTCGGTGCGGTCGGCACGGACGGCGAGCGGGCGGCGATGGCGGCGGCGTACGCAGCGATTGGGTCGGTGGACAGCGGCGTTGGCGGCAGCGGAGCGCCCCTGGACGTGGCCGAGGAGGAGGCGCAGCTGGAGGCGCTGGAAGCGGCCACACAACAGCGCCTGGCAGACGCGGGGGCCACGGTGGGCAAGCGCACCCCCCGGGCGGGCGCCTCCGCCGCCGACTAGCACGCGCTGTCGCGTACCATGACCTTCCCCTGCGAGTACCGCTTCAAGGCGGTGGGCGACGGGGAAGACTTCCTTCGCTCCGTCCTAGCCGATATGAGGCCGTCACGGGCATGGAGGTGCTGCCCGAGGCGGTGGTGGAGGAGCCCGCCGATCGGTACCGGCGGCTGAACATTGGCGTCAGCGTCGTGTCGGCGGTGCAGATTGGGGCGGTGTCTGAGGCCATCCGCGCCAACCGGCACGAGCGGTTCTGTTTTAGTTCCTAGGGGGAGGTCGTGGGGGGGGTGTGGGGGGGGTGTGGGGGAGGTGTGGGGGGGGTGTGGGGGGGGGGGGGGGGGGGGGGGGGGGGGGGGGGGGGGGGGGGTTGGCGACCCCCCCAACCCCCCTTGTTATCTCCCTGTACAGGAAGGACTCGGCCGCTTTAGATGGCCGCCAGGGGGCAGCTGGTGCGCCTAAAGGGATAGGGGGATTGCCGACGCCGCCGCACCAGCCGAGCGGCGGGCGCGCCGCACCGCGGGCACGAGTGAAGTGATCCTCGTGGTGGGTCCGCTGCCGCTGGCTCGGACCTAGGGTTGACGGTGGGGTTCATGTCCAGATCTGAGGTGGGGTTCAGATGTGGATAAGGTGAGTTGGGGGACCTTCAAAGTACGATGCTGTAGTTGCCACCGTCTAAAGGTATATCTCATGCATTAAAGCCTCCGGGAAAAACGTCGTCAAAGAGTCGGAACTGCAGCACAGGGCTTCAAACTCTCTCAGAAAGAGGGTATGGGGCTTCCGATTATGATCAGAAAAAACGGTATCTTTCGTATGAGAAGAGCGGGAATTGCGCTTCCTCGCGTGCCCGTCGTGAAGCGTTTCGTCCAAAATCGATCTCTGGAACACTGGCTGTAAGCCAAACTTTGATCTGGGGGGCCTGCATGCAGAGACTGGCCCAGTGGCTGCAAGCCCCCCAGACCAAATTTGACCTGTTCGTCGAAATCGTGTCCGTACGACACCGGCGCTTCACGTGTTGTGCTGTCCACCAGCGCTTCAAAAGCGCTCTATTTCGACCAAAACTTGGCTACAGGGCTCGCCAAGGTCCATTGAGCAGTGGCGCAGGAGACGCCACGTCACGAAACTCCACACCCTGATCAGTACAGCGTCAAGTATGCCCAGAATGCCCCTAAATCGACATACTATATGTTTTGTACGGACCACAATGCGCAAACCTGGTGCCCGTAGCTAGGAAATAAGCACATAGTCTTGAAGCTGATGAGTTGAGCGACCTTCCTGTATCAATATATGTGTCATTCGGCCTTTCTGAGGCACCCACCGTTCCGTGGGGTTGAACACGCGTGGAAGCCACAGGCATTAATGAGTAAGATGCACCTTTATTAATAGTAAGGCCCATTCTAGACGGCGCACGCATGTGAACGTGATTGACCTCGAAAGGCGACATAAGGCCCAGTCTACACGGCGAGCGACGTGAACGTGATTCGGCACCAATATGAACATAAGTCCGCCAAAAGACACGCGATGTGGCGCCGTCTTTCTTCACGGCACGCACGAACACACTGTGCCAGAAGTTTATGGTCAGATCTGGCAGATCGTATCGTGGGTTACACCGACGCAGCGAGAGCTACGCGTCTGCACCGAGCAGGCGTCTCTCGAGAACTGACGGGTCTCCCATCTCTTGATCCGACTGGTGCAGTCGTGAGGAGCCTTCTCGTCCAATCATTCCTGCGAATGCCAAGAGACGCAATTGGCATATTCCATTTCAAACACGTTCACGTGCGCGAGATATAAAAAAAAAACTCGCGCACGTGAACGTGTTCTGCTTGAATGCGTCGAATGAGCCTGTTTCGGCTCGTAAGTCCTTTGTGTGCGGGATCGCACGGTCGGCCGGCTTGGGTCTAAAAGTATTAGCGAGATTGGGGTGTGATTGGAACGAAGCGCTCCCATTGGCTAGAACGTGTCTGAGCAGGCCCTCGGACCATGCACACACATATTGCCGGATATGAGAGCGATTCTCAGCGTGTCGTTATCTCCCTGAGAAATAACGATAGGCTGTCGTCGCTCCTGAGAACGCCTCTCAGCCATCCGAGATAACGATAGGATATGCACGCGCCACGTGCAAACGATGTGAGCCACCCAATATCCGCCCAACATTGGGCTCAAAAGTGGCACATCTCTTTTCATATTTTCATGAGTCCACATCCGGTTGCCCCCCCTCTCTGCTGCCCGGAATCGCTGGTGCCGACTCTTTTTCGATTTATTTTCATTCTTTTCAAATGGGACATCCCTGCTTCCTGCCTTCTCGATTGCGGAATCCGCCTATTCTGAAGAATGCTGAGCAAAGACCTCAGCGTCGACCCACCTCCCCCCCCCCGCGACCTCCCTTGATGTCCTCAACCATCCAGTCGGTATCCCCTGCCCCGCGATGAAGACAATCGCGACGTCGCCAGTGACTTCTGAAACCACACCTCCCACGCACCATTTAGCCGCGGCTCATACCCCTCGACCAGCTCTTCCCCTCAGCCCCCCCTGGCTAATCTATTTCCGCATGCTTTGCCTGAGTACGCCCTGTTTGTTCTTGCTCAGAGACAGCACCAGCAACAGAAAGTCGTCCCTGCCGAAGGTCATTGTTTCTTTTTCACAGAGCAAGGTCGCACTCGTTCTTTTTTGCATCGCGACCTCCCCCCTTCTTCGTCGTTGGCTCTGATCTATTCTAGGCCCTTTGCGTTGGGAGCTTCGCGTAACGCAGAGAGTAGCCGTCGACAGGACAAGACTGACATGTCAGCGTCGTCAGTTTTCTGGGAAGCAAGCTGCACTTGCTTGGTCCATGATCCTCCCCGCGATCCAGAGGGGCTACTGTACAAATTGTGTACTTCATTAACACACATTTGTTTTCAATGAGGACTGGTTGCCTGCTCTGCAGAAGTGGGCACGAGCCGCGTGCCCGGCTGTCGAGCATGGAGCGCGTCAACGTTGATGCACCTGTCGCCGAGAGGACAACGATGACGGGTGGCAGCCCACCTGGCCACACTAACCGAGGGGCTCCAGCTCCTCCGTGCATCCTGTGAGCCTCCGGCCCCAATGCGTTCTGCAGCGGTCAGTGTTCGCGGGTTCGCGGAGGAGGGGCGACGACGATGGTTGCTGACCCTCTTCGTTGGGGACGGCGGCGATTCTGGTCGTTTGCCGCGCCAATGGGGTAGTTGGTACGTCTGGGTTGGTGACAGCGGCACAGCTGGCTCCGCTGTTTGTTGATCTGTGACAGGTACAGGGTCAGTTTCTGCCCGACTTGCGTCTTGGTGGGATCTCACATGGCGAGGGAGGCGTCCTTCTTGTCGCGAGTCAGGGGCATATGGGCATCGCGCCTGCCACTCACAATTGACGAGTGTCCCCATCGTGTGTGCTGTCTCGACTGGCGACCACTCGCTCTTGTGCCTTGCGGGAACATATCGGGTGCCGGTGAAATACGTACCTCCAGGCAGCACCATGCTGCTGCCACCAGCCCTGTGTTGCTGTGCGCGTGGCCTGCGCGACTTGGCCGATCACCGCCGCGCGGACGTCGACCGGTCTTGGCGCTGCGCCGCTTCGACGGGCCTGTCCGCGTCCCCACCACCCCTGCCCGCCACCGTGGTGCTTCAGTGCTTTGTCGCTGCGCGCCACCGCGGCGCCGGGGCTTACGCGCTCGGACGCTCTGTCGGTGTGCGCACCGCAACGGGGCGGGCGCTGGAGTGGTACCGGCCTTGCGGGCGCCGTTGATCTCCGTGTTTTGTGCGTCGCCCCCGTGCTGGGCCTTTGTCTACGGCAGTTCGTGTGTGCATCGCCGTGCTTTGGGACTGCCACAATGACGACGGGGGGGCGCGGAGGGAGGGGGGGGCGCCGATCTGGTGCCGGTCGCAAGTCCAACGCGGCTCGTGCGGCGGTGCAAGCTGCCACCGACTCGACGCAAACACGATTGTCTGTTGGCGGTGGTGCTGCTGCTCCCCGTCGAGCCCGGAGCCAACCACCGCCGTCATGGCCTTCCGCAGGTGATGCGACGCCTCCAACCCCTCATCCCCCAGCTCCCCCTCCCCCTACCTCTCCCCCTCCCTCCGGGTCTGGTCGTGCGAGTGGAGCGCTCGGTTTTCTTCCTCCGCTCCCGCCCGCCTCGCGACGTGCTGGCGGTGTCGGTGCTGGACGTGGTGCTGCTGGTGCTGCTGGTGCTGGTGCTGACCGCGATGGTGCTGAACGCGGTGGTGACGAGGAGAACCCGAATGCGGACGAAATCTTACCCGTCGCGCGCGCCGTCGACCGTGGGCGTCTGTTTGTGGACGATGTCGACGTTGGTCATGATCCTGCCCCTGCACGTCCACCGGGTGGGCCAATTGTGCCCGGTGCCGTCGTCGACATTGACGGGGCGGCCTTCATTGCTGCCCCACAAGCGCGCCCTGCCGACGTACAGCGCCCAGCACGCAGCGGCCCTGCCCAAGCAAGCGGCGACGGCAGTGCCGCGCATGCGTGTGCCTCGTCAACAACAGGCGCGCAATTGCCCCATGCACTCGCGCTCCCGTCCCTGTGCTCGGCGTCTTCTCGGAATGGCACCAGAAAATCCCAGAAGACACCGGCAAGCACGTTATCCAAACCGCCGCTGCCGACGTCTGCTGGCCGTGGCCGGGGGCGTGGCCGCGGGCGCGGCGGTCGAGGCGGTGGCCGCGGGAGTGGCGGTCGAGGCGGTGGCAGGCCTGCTGGCGGTGGAGGACGCGGCGGACCTGGGGGCGGCGGACCTGGGGGCGGTGGAGGTGGCGGCGGGCCTGGGGGTGATGGAGGTGGCTGCGGGCCTGGGGACGGTGGAGGCGGCGGCGGGCCTGGGGCTGACGGTGGAGGTGGCAACGGGCCTGAGGGCGGTGGAGGCGATGAAGGTGATGATGAGGACCTGCCAGATGCCGACGAGCTCAGTGACGACGGCGATTCTCCACAAGATGGCGGTGTGCGTCGATCGGGAGGGCCGAAAGGCGTGCAGCTGGCGCACCTAGACAGCTTCAAGGACGAGATGCTGGTCGGACCCCGAAACCCCCGCGACGTCAACTTGGTCCGCCTGCTGCCGAGCTTCACCGTCGACCCGCCTGACCCCTTCGTCGACTCCGAGCCGTTTGAAGTCGACGCCTGGTACAAGACCCGGATATTTGTGTGCGCCCTCTTTCACATCGACTCCTCCTTCATCCCGTTCTGCCCCCAGTGCAACTCCCGCGAGAGCAGGCACCGCGGGTGGTCGGGCTTCCGCCGAGTCGTGGACGTGGACCGGGTGTGCTACGCCGTCACCCGTCGCTACGAGTGCAAGAACGCCTGCTGCGGCGTCGAGTACCTGGGCTGGGACGAGCGTATCCTGGAGTGTGCCCCGGCCCACATCCGCATGACGTTCCCCGTCATTTTGACGCACCGGCTGGCTGTGACGGAGGCCGTCTTTGATCAGATGCGGTCGTGCCTGGATGCGGGCACCGGGTCCGAGCCATTTGCCAAGATGATTGAGGAGCAACACCGTCGCCGATATGACCGCTGCCGCCTCGCCTACCTTTCTCGCGTGTCCGCGCTGCGGAAGTCGCCGCAGACGGGGCAAACATCGATGGACCCGGAGCTGCAGAAAGAGCCGCCCGTCTTCTCCGCCTATGACGATCCAGAGGGGTTTGGGGGCGTCCACGTCACCGCCAAGTACCTGCGGACGCTCTACACGTCCTGCATGCGCGTGTTGGAGGGCCACATGAAGCGGAAGAACGCCAACGTGTCGGCAAAGATCCTCTCTGGCGACCACTTCTTCAAGATCCTCCGGTGCAACTTCACCTTTGGCGGTAGCCGCTCCTTTGAAGCCGCGTACTCCCTCGTCAACGAGCACTCGGAGGTCATCGCGGTGGTTCTGACGCAGTCCAAGTCGCTCGAGGAGATACGTGCGATGCTGGTCGGCGTGGCCAAGCGCATGGTCGCGCTCGGGCACCCCAAGGACCACATTACCCTCTTCTACACCGACAACCCCGTCGCCGAGAAGAGCTTCCTGCTGAGCATCTTTGACGGCCTGCACCGCGGTGCGGCTGTACCGAAGCAGCTGCCGCTGCTGTCAACGTCGGCTGCTCACACTATCTTCTCCATCAGCACGGACGAGAACGCGAACCGGCTCGTGCGGTTGATGCGGGAGGAGCTGGACGAAGTGGTGAAGGCGGGCAAGCAGCCCGTCGTCAGCCTGGACACGGAGTGGACCGTCTCTGGCAGCGGCAAGCACCGCCGGTTGGCCCCCACTCAGGTGATCCAGCTGTCCACGGCGAAGCGGACGCTCGTCATCCACGTGGCGCGGACGGGAATACCGCATGAGCTCAAGGGCCTGCTTGGGGACGACACCGTGCTCAAGGTCGGGCGCGGCATTGCCGTGGACGTGTCGCGGCTGAAGAAGCACTCTCCCTCGGTGTCGGTGCGCAACTACAAAGACGTCGGCGCCTTTGCCAAGGAGCTCGGCCTGGTGCCCCGCGCAAACATGTCGCTCGTGGCCATGTGCGAGCAGCTCCTGCGCAAAACGTTGGACAAGACGGAGCAGGTGGGCCATTGGGGGGGGGACCTCACCGACGCGCAGATTCGATACGCGGCCATGGACTCCTACGCATGCTGGTGTCTGTACGAGTCGATGCTGTCTTGCGGCTCCCGCTTCATCGACCCCGACATGCTGACGCCCAACCAGGAGGTGGTCATCGTGGACGCGAGCGGCTCGCAGGTGGCCAGAGCGACCATTGCCGCCGAGCAGCCGGCTGCTTCCGCCCGACGCGTGGCTCGAGACAAGAGGCGCTTTTTGGTGGAAGTTGTCGAGGTGCTCGTGCCTGCTTTCGTCTTGCCGTTCGCTCGGTCACCGGCACCAACCACGCTCGGTGACCTCTGGCACAACGCGGCGCTCGGTGGCCCCCATGCTGCCTTTGTGGTGCTTTGCCGGCAGCTGCGGGACGCCAATCATCCGATGGAGGTCTCTGTCGTCGCAGGAGAGCCGGAGGAGCGACTGCGGGTGCCCGCCGTTGGCCACCATGACGGCGTGTTTGATGCGCACGCGGAGGTGGCGCTCGATGCTGACCGTCTGCAAGCCATTGTGTCGGCCGGCGGTGCCGCCGCCTGGGGTGCCGACGAGGACGCCGACGAGGAGGAGGGCGACGCGCTGGGCGACGTGGTGGAGGAGGATGGGGACTTGCCCGAGCTGGACGTTGAGCTCACCGACGCGGCGGATTGGGCTGTGTCTGGTGTTAAGGCGGATCCGATGCACGTGATGGACCGGATCTTGCGGGTCATGCCCAAGAACCACGGCGCGCTTGCCCTTTTCAGCCGACGCTTGTCGCAGGCGATGATGCTTTCCAACCTCAAGGACGCGCTGGCGGCCAAGGCCGTCGCCGCCAAGTTGTGGCCGAACACGCCGTGGGCCGAGATCCTCTTCCGGCGCTCGCGGTGGCTTCACAAGCGCGTGCGGCGCTTTATCCCCGCCCCCGACATCCTGTCGAAGCGGATCGAGGCCGTGTTTGCTGAGTTTGAGCACATTGTGGACGCCTCCACCGGGAGCCTGCTGTTCACCCCAAACGCGCTGAAGGCGTACAGAGCCGTGCTGAAGCTGGCCAAGAGTGGGGCGGTGTCGGACGACCCGGCCACCCCGCTGTACTCCCTGTTGGCGTTCGAAAAGGACAAGTTGCCGTTGTGGCTGTGCAGCAGGGGCACCAACGCCAACGAGGGCGGGGTGCATCAGAAGCTCGTCAAGAACTTCCTGTCGATGAGGGGGGCGTCGCCCGAGCTGGTGCACTATGCGCTCCTCGAGTGGGTGCACCGAAACAACGTCCGGGCGGCTTCCCGCAACCGCGGCGTTCCTTTCCCGGGGCACTACGACACGTGGCTGGTGGACAGGCTGTGCAAGCTGGAGGAGGAGATTTACGGTCGGCGCCTCTCCTTCTCGTCGTGGCAGTGCGCCGACGACTACTCGCTGCCCCCCTTTTGTTGCGGCGTCGTGCCGATGGAGCAGAGCGTGATCAGCGAGCTGGGCTTGCCCGTCGGTGACAAGCTGATCAAGGCGCGCACCCTCTTGGAGCGGGTGTCCTCGCAGATGCGGTGGCTGTCGTGCGCCTTGGGCTCGGAGCTGCCGCTCGTGCCTGTACACACGGTGGACGACATCAAGCTGTACCACAGCACCCACAAGCGGCTCGTGGAGGTGGAGGAGAGGCGCCGCCAGTCGGCCGCACCCGGCAACGAGGCGATGGTGATAGCCGCCGACTGCGACCCGTCCATCGAGCAGCTGACTGTGGGCATCAACGAGGCCGTGACCTTGCATTGGATGAAGGTGGTAGAGGCGAATGACACCTCGGCGCCCTCGGTGTTCTTCAAGACGTTTGATCACGTGCGCACGTATCAGGCGCGGTTTGAGAGGAGTCGCAACGTCATGAGCACCCTGATCGTCCACGAGCCTACGCTGCGCAGGGACTCGATTGCGGCTGCCGAGGGCTACCTGCGGTTTGGTCCGCCTGCGGCACCAACGGATGCGGTACATCCGCCCCAGACGGGGGGCGGCACTGCTGGGCCTGTGGGCGATGCAGTCGGCGCTGCCGCTGGGTTTGCTGGTGATGGCGGCGACGCCGCTGTGGGCCCCGCGGGCGGTGAAGGCGGCGCTGCCGCTTTGCCTGTCGGTGGTGTAGGTAGCGCCGGGGCCGGGCCTGCGGACGGTGCCGATGGAGGACGTGGCGGTGGAGGTGCCGCGGCCGAGGGGCTTGGCGAGGACCCGGCTGACCACTTCTCCGAGCATGTCCCTCCTCCTGCCGCTGGTGTTCTTCCTCTGATGGACGCACCACAGAAACGGCCCGCCGCACAAGAGCGGCCTGTGGCTCAGCACGCGGGGCTGTTGCCAGGCCACGCCGCGCTGCTCCCTCCCTTTTTGCCGCCCGGCCAACTCTGGCCGCTTCCCGGTGCCGCCCACCCGATGCTCACCGTCGGTCTCGTTGGTCAACAAACTGCCGCCGCGCCGACGTTGCCGCTGGGCACTCACCCATTTTTTTTTATGCCGGTTCTTCCTCATTCCGTTGCGGCGGCGGCTTCGACGGCTACCTCTGCTGTTGCGGCGTCGCCCGTTGGCCATTCGAGTGCGCCATCGGCGCCGCATGCCGGTGCTGCTGGAGCCTCCTCGTCTTGTGCAGCACCCTCTCTGCAGCAGTCTTCGTCGGTAGGTCAGCCATCCTCCGCGCAGGAGTACGTGCCTGTGCCAAGGCGGATCAGGAAACCGCGCAAGTGCACGAGCTGCCTTCGCCCGGATTGTGTAGGGCGGGGGCGCGGGTCCTGTGAGAAGCGCGGGTCCGACGTCGCTCGGCAGTCTGCGCCTGGGGCGCCGGGGGCGGCGTCGACGCCTGGCTCGACCTCGGCGCGCATCTCTTCCTCGGCGGCGGAAAGCGGGTCGGACTCGGGCGAGCCCCCGGCAAAGGCGCCAAGTAAATGCTGATCTACAACGATTTTGCGCTTCCGCGCGGGCACAGGCCACCATCGATTGGAGGCCAAGTCATATGTCGGCCTGCACCAGCGCGATGCGTTGCACCGCGCCGTGCCATCCCTCGTGTTCTTGCACGCCGCAGCCTCGTCGGCGCTCGCCACCTCTGTTTTTACGGTGCCAGCCTTGCTCGGCTGTGCGGCCGTGGTGCCGTCGGGGCACTCGGCGGCGACCGCGCCGGCGGCGGCGGCGTTGCCGGCGGCTCTGGCTTTGTTGGCGTTGGCCGCTTTGTGGCCCGGGGGGGGAGCACTCGGCGGCGGCGGCGTTGCTGTTGTTGGTCTTTGCGGCGGTGGCGGTCGTGGTCGGGTCGGCGTGCGAGGGGGGGCGGCTGTACTAGGTCACGGCCACTGCTCCGGTGTGTGCCTTTGCCGCCGTGACGGACTTCTCCGCGTTGGTGGCGGTGGTGTGCGGGGAGCGGTCGGCGGACGGCTCGTCGCCACTGTAGGCCTTTGCGTCGCTGCGGGCGTTCTCCGCATTTGCGGTCTTGTGGCCCGGGCAGTAGTCGGCGACCGCCGCGCCGCCGCTCTCAGTTCTAGCGGCGGGGCCCGCCTTCCCCGTGTTGGCGACGGTTGGGGGGGGGGGGTACTTGGCGGCGGCCGCGTAGCGGCGGCGGCGTTGGCGCCGGTGCCGGCCTTGTCGGCGTTGGCGTCCGTGCCTCGGGCGGGAGGCGGCAGTTGGCGGCGGTTGGGGGCGGCGGGCGCTCGGCGGCGGCCGCGTCGGTGGCGGCGGAGTTGCCGACGGTGCCGGCCTTGTCGGCGTTG